>Ga0182024_10000938_pt1 | contig 75417 bp, 73 predicted proteins | sample P32metaG_FD_120480 | JGI IMG/M metagenome (GOLD analysis project Ga0182024, IMG submission 120480) | Permafrost microbial communities from Stordalen Mire, Sweden - P3-2 metaG (Illumina Assembly) | ecosystem: Environmental > Terrestrial > Soil > Wetlands > Permafrost | place: Sweden: Stordalen...
CAAGGCGGTGGCCTTCTTCGCCGCCGACGAGGACGACCGGGCCGTGCCCCAGGTGTCCTTCCCCGGGTCGGGCCAGGCCGCCGCCGGCCCCGCGCCGTCGGGGCCCCCGCTGGCCGCCGGCACCGAGGGACTCCCGCCGGCCGGCGGGACCCAGGGCCCGCCGGCCGGCGGCTGAGCCCGGGCCGGGGGGGACGGGTCAGACCGACTGGCCCGAGGCGATCTTCTCGAGGGCGGCGATGCGCTGCTCGATGGGCGGGTGGGTGTCGTAGAGGCGGTGGTACCAGGTCTCGTGGTGCTGCAACGGGTCGTCGATGCACATCGCCGCGGTGGCGTGGTTGAACTTCTTGAAGGGCTTGTCGTTGCCCTGGAGCTTGCGCAGGGCGCTCAGCAGGCCGGCCGGGTTCCGGGTCAGCTCGACCCCGCTCACATCGGCCAGCGACTCCCGGCGCCGCGAGAGGGCCAGGCGGATCAGCGGCCCGAAGATGAAACCGACCACGGCCAGGAGCGCCCCGGCGGCGAAGATCACGATCATGATCTGGCCGCCGCTGTTGTTGTTCCGGCCGCCGCCGGCGAAGAAGGCGGTCCGCCACAGGATGCTGGCCAGCAGGGCGGCCATGCCGATCATGGTGCTCACCACCAGCAGGAGCCGGATGTCGTGGTTCTTGATGTGGCTCATCTCGTGGCTGGTCACCCCCTCGAGCTCCTCGCGGTTCATCATGCCCAGTAGCCCGCTGGTGAAGGTGATGGCCGCCTTGTCCGGGCTCACCCCGGTGGCGAAGGCGTTAGGCGAGGGGTCGTCGATGACGTAGACAGCCGGCTTCGGGATCCCCTCGCCGATGGCCAGGCTCTCGACCAGGTTGTGGAGCTGCGGGTACTGGGCCTGGTCGGCCGGCACCGCGCCCGAGGTCCGCAGCACCATGCCGGCCCCGGCGTTGAGCGAGTAGAGGATGCCGCCCACGGCGATGACCCCGCAGATCACCATGCCGAAGATGATCGGCGTCCACCCGTAGTTGGTGGGCGTCGTGTACCCGTTGGCGGTGTGGCGGTAGACCGCCCGGAAGATCAGGCCGCACACCGCCCCGATGGCCAGCCAGATCACGAAGAACAGGGTGATGAAGACGACGCTGCGCCGCTTGTTGCTGGCGATCTCGCTGTACACGCGCCGAATCCTAGGGGATCGGCCAGCCGGCCAAACGCCGCCCGCCGCCCCCCGGGTCCCCCCGGGGGGCGGCCTCAGGCGAGCAGTTCGGCCATGGTGCGCAGGGTCTGGACGTCCCCGCTCACCAGCAGGGAGGTGGCGATGGACTCGCGCCAGGCCTCGAGGTCGTCGCGCAACTTGTCCCTCGGCCCGACCAGGGCGATGTCCTCGACCATGGCCGTGGGTACGGCGGCGGCGGCGTCGTCCTTGCGGCCGTCGAGGTAGGCGGCCTGGATCTTGACCGCCGCCTCCTCGTAGCCCATGCGGGCGAAGACGTCGAAGTGGAAGTTCATGTCCTTGGCCCCCATCCCCCCGATGTAGAGGGCCAGGTAGGGCCGGAAGGCGTCGGCCGCCGCCTCGACGTCGTCGGCCAGGACGGTCGGGGCGAAGGCCAGCACCTCGAACGTCGCCGCGGTGTGCCGGGCCCCGGGGCGGGCGAAGCCCTCGGCCAGGGAGGCCTCGAAGGACTTCATGGCCCGGGGCGAGAAGAAGATCGGGAACCAGCCGTCGGCCACCTCGGCCGCCAGGGCGATGTTCTTGGGCCCCTCGGCCCCCATGATGATCGGGATCTCGGCCCGCAGGGGGTGCACGATCGGCTTGAGGGGCTTGCCCAGCCCGGTGCCCCCCGGGTAGGGGAGAGGGTAGTGGGGCCCGTCGCTAATGACCGGGGCCCGGCGGGCCAGGACCTGGCGGACGATGTCGATGTACTCGCGGGTCCGCCCCAGGGGCTTGGCGAAGGGTTGGCCGTACCAGCCCTCGACCACCTGGGGGCCCGAGACGCCCAGGCCGAGCACGAAGCGGCCCCCGCTCAGGTGGTCCATGGTCAGCGCGGCCATGGCCATGGCCGTCGGGGTCCGGGCCGACAGCTGGCAGAGCGAGGTCCCGAGGCGCACCCGCTCGGTCCGGGCCCCCCACCAGGCTAGCGGGGTGAGGGCGTCGGACCCGTAGGACTCGGCCGTCCAGACCGAGTCGAAGCCCAGGCGCTCGGCCTCGGCCACCTGCTCGGGGGCGGCGGCCGGCGGCCCCGAGCCCCAGTAGCCGAGCTGGAGGCCCAGCTTCATGTCCCTCATCGGGGTGCCTCGTCGGTCATCGGGAGCCTCCTCGGGACGGGCGTCGGGCGGGGTTCAGGCCAGCTTGGCGATGATGGTCTCGGCGAACCACTCGCAGGCGCCGAGCCGGGTGGCCAGGGCCTCCTCGGCGCTGGCCCCCGGGGCGACCCGCGTGAACATCCACGGGGCGCACACCATGTCGGTCACCCCGGCCCCCTCGAGGCGCCGGTAGAGGTCGACGTCGGGCGGCTCGGCCAGCGAGAGGTAGACGGCGAAGGGCTCGTCGGCCCGGCCGGCCGCCTCGAGGTGGCCCCGCAGCTCGGCCAGGCGGGACCAGGCCTCCTCCTCGCGGTAGGCGCCGGCGGCGATCCACCCGTCGCACAGCTCGGCGGTGCGACGGAAGGCGGGCTCGGAGTGGCCGCCGCCCAGGATGGGGACCGGTCGGGTCGGCGAGGGGTTCATCTGGCAGGCCGGCACGTCGTAGTAGGTCCCGTGGAACTCCACCCAGCCGCCCCGCCACAGCGCCCGCAGGGCGACGATCATCTCGTCGAGCCGGCGGCCCCGGGTCGAGAAGTCCTGGCCGGTCTGGTCGAACTCCTCCTTGCACCACCCGACCCCGACCCCGAGCCGGACCCGGTTGTCCGAGAGGACCGCGGTGGTGCCGACGGTCTTGGCCACGCTGATCAGGTCGCGTACCGGGGCGATATAGACGCCGGTGGTGAAGGTCAGGTTGTCGGTGACCGTGGCCAGGCCCGAGAACACGCACATCGGGTCGGGCCAGGAGGTCTCCTTTTCCCACCCCGGCGCCCCGTCGGCCCGGGCCGAGTAGGTGTAGCGCGACTCGAGATCTCGGGGGTTGAAGAGGTGGTCCGACAGGTAGATGCCCGAGTAGCCGAGCTTGTCGCAGGCGGCGGCCAGAGGGACCACCTGGGGGGTGGGCAGGAAGGTGATGGCCTGGTGGAAGCGCACCGGCCGGCCTAGCGGGCCAGCGGGCCCGAGGGCTCGAAGGCCACGGGGATGTGTTTGGTGCCGTTGATGAAGTTCGACTGCAGCCGCTGCACGTCGCCGTCGAGGCGGATGTCGGGCACCCGGGCGAGCAGCCGGTCGAACATCACCTGGATCTCCATGCGGGCCAGGTTGGCCCCCAGGCAGAAGTGGGGGCCGCCGCCGCCAAAGGCCACGTGGTTGTTCGGGGTCCGGGTGATGTCGAAGGTGTCGGGGGCCTTGAAGGCCGTGGCGTCCCGGTTGGCCGAGATGTGCCAGAAGACCACCTTGTCGCCCTCGTGCACCGCCTGGCCCCCGAGGGTCGTGTCCATGGTGGCGGTGCGGCGGAAGTGCATCACCGGGGTGACCCACCGGAGCATCTCCTCGGTGGCCGAGGGCAGGAGGGAGCGGTCGGCCACCAGCTTCTGCCACTGGTCGGGGTGCTCGAAGAAGGCGGTCATCGCCCCCGACATGAGGTTCCGGGTGGTCTCGTTCCCGGCCACGATGAGGAGGAGGAAGAAGAGGTCGATCTCGAGCTGGTTGAGCTTCTCACCCTCCACCTCGGCGTCGAGCAGGACCGAGACGACGTCGGCGGTGGGGGTCACCCGCTTTCTGGCCGAGAGCTCGTCGGCGTAGGCATAGACCGCCATGGCCGCCTCACCCGAGGCCTCGGGGGAGACCTGGTACTCGGGGTCCTCGCTGCCGATCATCCGGTTCGACCAGTCGAAGACCATGCGCCGGTCCTCGTGGGGCACCCCGAGGATCTCGGCGATCACCAGCAGGGGCAGCTCGGCCGAGATCTCCTCGACGAAGTCGGCCGAGCCCTTCTCGCACACCGAGTCGATGATCTGGTCGGCGAACATCTCGATGTGGGCGTGGAGGTCGCGGACCATCTTGGGGGTGAAGCCCTTGTTGACCAACCGCCGGTAGCGGGTGTGCATGGGGGGGTCCATGTTGAGCATCATGAGTCGTTGCTGTTCGAGGTTGGCCTCGTCCCAGTCCTGGAAGAGCGAACCCAGGCGGTGGGATCCGAAGTGCTCCCAGTCCCGGTTCACGGTGACACAGTCGTCGTAGCCGGTGACGCACCAGAAGCCGCCCCGGGGCGACGTGGCCATGGGGTGCCAGTAGACCGGGGCGTTCTCACGCAGGTAGCTGAACCACTCGTGGGGCACGTGGTCGACGAAATTGCGCCCGTCGGTGAGGTCGATGTCCGAAAGCTCCATGGTGGCCCTCCCGGGCCGGGCGACGTGGCGGCCGGCCGATGGGGTGGCCCGGGTCCCCGCACGGGACCGGGCCCGAATAACTAGAACACGTATCAGTCATCATAGGTCCTGGCTGCCGGACCGGCCAGGGGCCGTCCGGACGAGAACCTGTTACAGTTCGGCCCCGAGCCGGCCTGGACCCGCCGGGACCGGCCAGCGAGCCAGTCCGTCACCCCGCGCCCCATGTTCCTCGAAGAGAGCCCCGACCAGCAGCGCCTCCGGACCGAGCTGCGCGCCTACTACGCCGACCTCCTGACCGACGAGGTCCGGGCCGGACTCTCCGACGGGGGGGAGGGCGGCGAGCAGTGGCGCCAGGTGGTGCGGCGCATCGGCAAAGACGGCTGGCTCGGCATCGGCTGGCCGACCGAGTTCGGCGGCCAGGGCCGCCCGGCCACCGACCAGTTCATCTTCTTCGACGAGACCCGCCGGGCCGGCGCCCCCTTCCCCTTCGTCACCATCAACACGGTGGGCCCGACCATGATGCGCTACGGCACCGAGGCCCAGAAGTCCTTCTTCCTGCCCAAGATCCTGGCCGGCGAGCTCAACTTCGCCATCGGCTACACCGAGCCCGAGTCGGGCACCGACCTGGCCTCGCTGCGCACCCGGGCCGTCCGCGACGGCGACGAGTACGTGATCAACGGGGCCAAGATCTTCACCAGCGGGGCCGACCAGGCCGACTACGTCTGGCTGGCCGTCCGGACCAACGTCGAGGTGCCCAAGCACAAGGGCATCTCCATCATCTGCGTGCCGACCAGCTCGCCCGGGTTCGAGTGGAGCATCATCCACACCGTCGGCGGCCTCACCACCACCTCCACCTACTACGAGGACGTGCGGGTCCCGGTCGAGAACCGGGTGGGTGCCGAGAACGAGGGATGGCGCATGATCACCACCCAGCTCAACCACGAGCGGGTGGGCCTGGCCGCCTGGAGCGGGCTCTCCCTCCAGCTCTTCGACGAGGTGGTCGCCTGGTCGGCCGAACAGGAGACCGACGACGGGCGCCGGCTGATCGACCAGGAGTGGGTGCAGCTGGACCTGGCCCGGGCCGAGGCCGAGCTCGAGGCCATGCGGCTCCTCAACTGGCGGATGGCCGGCTCGGTGGCCGCCGACCGGCTGACGGCGGCCGAGTCCTCGTCGATCAAGGTGTTCGGCACCGAGCGGACGATCGAGATCAACCGCCTGCTCCAGGGCATCCTGGGCGCGGTGGGCTACCTGGTGCCGGGGTCGCCGGGGGCCCTCCTGCGGGGCCGCCTGGAGGCCTCGGGCCGCCAGGCCCAGATCAACACCTTCGGCGGCGGGGTGAACGAGGTCCAGCGCGAGATCGTGGCCATGGCCGGCCTGGGCATGCAGCGGGCGGCCCGGTGAGCGACGGCGGAGGGGTGCCGGGGTCGGCCCCCGACCACTCGGCCGAGCTCGCCGCCCTGGTCGGCGCCCCGGCCGGCCCGCCCCAGCTGGCCCCCCACGCCGTCAACGAGGCCATGATCGGCCACTGGGTGGAGGCGATGGGCGACGAGAACCCGGTCTACGTCGCCGACCAGGCGGCCCGGGCCGCCGGCCTGGACGGGGTCATCGCCCCGCCGACCATGCTCCAGGCCTGGACCATGCGCGGCCTGCGGGCCACCTTGGAGGTCGAGGCGGCTCGGGCGTCGGGACGGCCGGCGGGGGACAGCGCCACCGAGCAGCTGATGGCCCTGCTCGACGACGAGGGCCTCACCTCGGTCGTGGCCACCAACTGCGAGCAGCACTACGCCCGCCCCCTGGTGCCCGGCGACCGGATCGTGGCGGCCTCGGTCATCGAGGCGGTCTCGGGGGTGAAGGAGACCGGGCTCGGCGCCGGCCGCTTCATCACCACCCGCACCGACTTCACCGCCCGGCGCGGCCCGGTCGACGCCGAGGCCGACCCGGCCGAGCTCCACCGGGCCGGGGAGCCGGTGGCCACCATGACCTTCCGGATCCTCAAGTACCGCCCTCGGGACGCCGCCGTCGTCACCGACCCGGGCGCCGGCGCGGCGCGCCCGCGGCGGCCCCGCCCGGCCATCACCGAGGACATCGCCTTCTTCTTCGAAGGGGCCCGCCGGCACCAGCTCCTCATCCAGCGCTGCACCGGCTGCGGGACGCTGCGCCACCCGCCCCTGCCGGCCTGCGCCACCTGCCGGTCCTTCGAGTGGGACACCGTCGAGTCGTCGGGTCGGGGCGAGGTGTTCAGCTTCGTCGTCGTGCACCACCCCCAGGTCCCCGGTTTCGACTACCCGCTGCCCATCGCCCTGGTGGAGCTGGAGGAGGGCACCCGGCTGGTGGCCGACCTGGTCGGGGTCGAACCGGCCGAGGTACGGGTGGGGATGCCGGTGACCGTCGAGTTCTACGAGGCCGACGACGAGCTGACCCTGCCGGTCTTCCGGCCCCGCCCGGCGGGGGTCGGCTGATGGACTTCACCTTCAGCGAGGAGCAGCAGGCGGTCGGCCAGGCGGCCGGGGGCGTCTTCGGCGGCCTGGTGACCCCCGAGCGGGTGGCGGCGATCGAGGCCGGCGACGAACGGGTGGACCGCGACCTGTGGGCGGCGCTGGCGGCCGCCGACCTCCTGGGCCTGGCCGTGCCGGCGAGCGAGGGCGGGGCCGGCCTCGGGCTGACCGAGCTCTGCCTGGTCCTCGAGGCCCAGGGGGCGGTGGTGGCCCCGGTGCCGCTGTGGGCCACCCTGGTGTGCGGGGCCCTGCCGATCGCCAGCTTCGGTTCGCCCGAGCTGCGGGCCCGCTGGCTCCCCGGCGTGGTGGCCGGCCAGGTCATGCTCAGCGCCGCCCTGGCCGGCGCGGCCGAGAGCGGCTCGGGGCGGCCCGCCGTGCGGGCCGAGCCCGAGGGCGGCGGCTGGTGCCTGCACGGCACCGAGCTGGCGGTGCCGGCGGCCCATCTCGCCGCCCGGGTTCTCGTCCCGGCCCGGACCCCCGACGGGGGCGTCGTGGTGGTCCTGGTCGACCCGTCCGGCGCCGGGGCCCGACTCGAACGCGCCGTGACCACCAACCGGGAGATCCACCCCCACCTCCACCTCGACTCGGCCCCGGCGGGCCCGGCCGACGTCGTGGCCGGCCCCGCCGACGGGGCGGCCGCCCTCGAGTTCATGCTCCAGGCGGCCCGGACCGGGCTGTGTGCCCTCCAGGTCGGGCTGACCGAGTCGGCGCTGGCCCAGACGGCGGCCTACCTCAACCAGCGCCACCAGTTCGGGCGCCCCTTGAGCGCCTTCCAGGGCGCCATGCTCCGGGCGGCCGACGCGGCCATCGACATCGAGGCCATGCGGGTGACCCTGTGGCAGGCGGCGTGGCGGCTCGACACCGGGCGCGACGCCCGGGCGGCGGTCGCCGTCGCCGCCTGGCAGGCCTCCGAGCGCGGCCAGCGGGTGGTGCACGCCACCCAGCACCTCCACGGCGGGATGGGGGCGGACATCAGCTACCCCATCCACCGCTACTTCCTGTGGGGCCGCCAGATCGAGCTGCAGCTCGGCGGCCCGAGCCGCCAGCTCTCGGCGCTGGGCCGGCTGATCGCCGCCGGCGCCCGGCGCCCGGCGCCCGCCACAGTCGTCGGTCCGGGGGCGCCCCGGTGAGCACCGTCGCCCCCGGGCCCACCCTGGGCTACGACGAGGTGTCGGTGGGCGACGCCCTGCCCCCCCTGGCGCTGGCGGTCACCCGGACCCTGATCGTGGCCGGCGCCCTGGCCAGCCGGGACTACCAGGACGTCCACCACGACGCCGAGCTGGCCCGCCAGCGCGGCTCGTCCGACATCTTCATGAACATCCTCACCACCAACGGGCTGGTGGGGCGCTACGTCACCGACTGGAGCGGCCCGGGCGGCCTCGTGCGCGGCGTGGCCATCCGCCTGGGCGCCCCCAACTACCCCGACGACACCATGACCCTCACCGGCTCGGTCACCGCCAAGTCCGGCCCCGAGCCCGACGGGCGGCGCGGCCTCGTCGAGGTGACCCTGCGGGGGGCCAACGGCCTGGGTGACCACGTGACCGGCACGGTGACCGTGGCCCTGCCGCTCGGTGTGGGCGGCCCGCCCGCGTGAGCGGCCACTCCTTCGCCGGCTCGGTGGCCATCGTCGGCATCGGGGCCACCGAGTTCTCCAAGGCCTCCGGGCGCTCCGAGCTGCACCTGGCCACCGAGGCGGTCGACGCGGCGCTGCGCGACGCCGGCATCGCCCCATCCGAGGTGCAGGGGATGGTCACGTACAGCGCCGACACCAACCCGGACATCGACATCGCTCGGGCCCTCGGGATCGGCGAGCTGACCTTCTTCTCCCGGGTGCACTACGGGGGGGGCGCCGCCCTCGGGGTCATGCTCCAGGCGTCACTGGCGGTGGCCAGCGGGGTGGCCGACGTGGTCGTGGTCTACCGGGCCTTCAACGAGCGGTCGGGGAACCGGTTCGGCGCCGGCGTGCAGACCCGCCCCTTAGTGCCGACGGCCGAGAACGCCCAGTTCGCCTGGTACTCGCCCCAGGGCCTGCTGACCCCGGCCAGCTGGGCCGCCATGTTCGCCCGGCGCTACCTGCACGCCACCGGGGCCACGTCCGAGGCCCTCGGGGCCGTCGCCGTGGCCGACCGCCGCCATGCGGCCACCAACCCCCACGCCTGGTTCTACGAGAAGCCCATCACCATGGACGACTACCTCGAGTCCCGCTGGATCGTCGAGCCCCTGCGCCTGCTCGACTGCTGCCAGGAGACCGACGGCGGCCAGGCCATCGTGGTCACCTCGCTCGAGCGGGCCCGCGACCTGGTCCACCCCCCGGCGGTGGTCCGGGCGGCGGCCCAGGGGAGCTGGACCGGGCAGGACATGATGACCAGCTACTACCGCGACGACCTGGCCCATCTGCCCGAGATGGGCCTGGTGGCCCGCCAGCTCTACGAGACGGCCGGCATCGGCCCGGCCGACATCCAGACGGCCGTCCTCTACGACGCCTTCACCCCCTTCGTGCTCTTCACCATCGAGGAGTTCGGCTGGTGCGGCTGGGGGGAGGCCAAGGACTTCGTGGCCGACGGCAACATCGAGATCGGCGGCGGCCTGCCGATCAACACCCACGGGGGCCAGCTGGGCGAGGGCTACCTGCACGGGGTCAACGGCATCGCCGAGGCGGTGCGCCTCGTCCGGGGCACCTCGGTCAACCAGGTGCCCGGGGTCGAGCACGTGGTGGTGACCGCGGGGACCGGGGTGCCCACCAGCGGGATGATCCTCGGAGTGGACCGCTGAACCGGCGAACCCGGTGACCGCCCACTCCTTCGCCGGCGCGGTGGCCATCACCGGAATCGGGGCCACCGAGTTCTCGAAGGCCTCGGGCCGCTCCGAGCTCAGCCTGGCCACCGAGGCGGTCGACTTGGCGCTGCGGGACGCGGCCGTCGAGCCGTCCGAGGTCGACGGCATGGTGACCTACAGCACCGACACCAACCCCGACATCGACATCGCCCGGGCGTTGGGCATCGGCGGCCTCACGTTCATGAGCCGCATCCACTACGGCGGCGGGGCCGCCTGCGCCACGGTCCAGCAGGCCGCCCTGGCCATCGAGCACGGGGTGGCCGAGGTGGTCGTCTGCTACCGGGCTTTCAACGAGCGCTCCGGCAGCCGCTTCGGGGCCGGCGTCCAGGACCGGCCGCCGGTCCCCAACGCCGAGAACGCCCACTTCGCCTTCTACGGGCCCTCGGGCCTGTTGACGCCGGCCCAGTGGGTGGCCATGGCGGCGACCCGGTACCTGCAGATGACCGGGGCGACGAGCGAGGACCTGGGCCGGGTCTCGGTGGCCGACCGGCGCCACGCGGCGACCAACCCCAAGGCCTGGTTCTACGGCAAGCCGATCACCCTGGCCGACCACCAGGCCTCCCGCTGGATCGTCGAGCCGCTGCACCTCTTGGACTGCTGCCAGGAGACCGACGGCGGTCAGGCCCTGGTGGTGACCTCCCTCGGGCGGGCCCGCGACCTCCCGAACCGCCCGGCCGTGGTCCGGGCGGCCGCCCAGGGCTCGGGGGCCGGCCAGGACATGATGACCAGTTACTACCGCGACGACCTGTTGGGGCTGCCCGAGATGGCGGCCGTGGCCCGCCAGCTCTGGGAGACGGCCGGGCTGGGTCCGGCCGACGTCCAGGCGGCGATCCTCTACGACCACTTCACGCCCTACGTCCTCTACCAGCTCGAGGAGCTCGGCTTCTGCGCGAAGGGCGAGGCCAAGGACTTCGTGGCCGACGGCAACATCGAGATCGGCGGCGGCCTGCCCATCAACACCCACGGGGGCCAGCTCGGTGAGGCTTACCTGCACGGGATGAACGGGATCGCCGAGGGGGTGCGGCTGGTCCGGGGGACCTCGGTCAACCAGGTCCGCGGGGTCGAGCACGTGGTGGTCACGGCCGGCACCGGGGTGCCCACCAGCGGGCTCATCCTCGGGGTGGACCGCTGAACCTCGCCGCCCCCGGGTCGCCGGCGAACCACCGGGGGCGAGCGGTGACCCCATGCTGGGACACCTGGTCGACGTCGATGTCGACCCCGTTGTCGGGCCTTCCCGCCGTAGGGTGGTGCCGACATGATCGAGATCCTGCGCTTCCGGCTGCGACCCGACGCGGACGAGGCGGCATTCCTGGCGGCCGACCGTGAGGTGCAGACTGGATTCGCCTACCACCAGCCCGGTCTGTTACGTCGGACCACGGCCCGATCCGGGGACGGCGGGTGGATCGTCATCGACTTCTGGCGGTCCGAGGGGGAGGCGGACGCCTGCGAAGCGCGGTGGGGCCACGACGCGATAGCCGCCGCGTTCCTGTCGTTCGTTGACCGGCCGACCGTGCGGTCCGAACGCTTCACCGAGCTCGATTGAACGCGACCGGGGCGCCGCCACCCAACCCCCGAGAAGCGTACGGTTCGGTCTCCGCCAGATCAGGGTCGACCGAGTGGAACTGGTCGGTGGACGGGTCGTCGTGGCGCCCTACTGCTGGACGAGGACCAGGGGGAGGCCCTCGGGGTCCTCGACGGCGGCCAGCGTCGGGCCTCCGGGGACGTCGAACGGTTCGGTGGTCACGGTGCCGCCCAGCTCGACGGTCAGGGCCAGGCTCGAGCGGAGGTCGCGCACCTGGACGTAGAGCGTGACCCCGGGCCGGTCCCCCTGGCGCAGGTGGCCGCCCGGGCCGGGCTCGGGGCCACCGAGGCCGGCCGGGACCCCCATGATCGGGCCGTCACCGATCTCCCAGTTGCAGAGGCGTCGGTAGAAGGCGGCCTGGCGCTCGGGGTCCCGGGCGACGATCTCCCAGTGCACGACCGGCCGGGCCCAGTCCTCACCCATGTCGCCATCCGGTCCGCTCCATCCTCCAAGCGTCGCATATCCGGCGGCGGTCGCCGTCCGACCGGCCGCGGCGTCACTAGGGTCGTCGTGTGGCCGACCACGACGTGCCCCTGTCGGAGACCACGGCGGACCCGGACCCGTTCGAGCAGTTCGGCCGTTGGTTCGCCGCCGCCGCCGGAGTGGTGCGCATGCCCGAGGCGGTCGCGCTGGCCACCGCCGATCACCAGGGTCGCCCCTCGGCCCGCATGGTCCTGATGAAGGGCTGGGACCGCCGGGGCTTCACCTTCCACACCAATTACGAGAGCCGCAAGGGTCTCGAGCTGTCGGGGAACCCCTGGGCGGCGATGCTCTTCTACTGGGACCCGCTGGGCCGCCAGATCCGCATCGAGGGCCGGGTCGGCCGCCTGACGGCCGACGAGTCCGACGCCTACTTCGCCACCCGGCCCTACGGGGGGCAGATCGGTGCCCTGGCCTCGCGCCAGAGCCGGCCCATCGAGAGCCGGGAGGCCCTGGACCGCTGCGTCCGGGAGCTGACCGAGGCCCAGGGGGGCTCGGCGGTCGAGCGGCCGGAGTGGTGGGGCGGGTTCCGCCTCAGCCCCGAGGTCCTCGAGTTCTGGCAGAACCGCGAGGACCGGCTCCACGACCGGCTCCGCTACCGCCGCGAGGGGGGCCGATGGAAGATGGACCGCCTGCAGCCCTGAGGAGCCCCCCGCTCGGAGATCCGGGGTCCATCGGCGCCGGGCGGCCGGATCGCCGGCCGTCATCGGGCCCGCCGGGCCGGATCGGGCGTTCGGGCGCCGTCGGGGCCGCCCAATTCGGCCAGTCGCCGGTCCACGAAGGCGTGCTCGGCCCGGTTGGCCGTCCGGCCCCGGGCCTCGGCGTAGGCGGCCGCCGCCTCGTCGACCCGGCCGGCCCGCCGCAGCAGGTCGGCCCGGGTCAGGTGGAAGAGGTGGTAGTGGCGGAGGGCCCCCGCCACGGCGGGGTCCTCCAGCTCGGACAGCCCCGACTCGGGCCCCTCCGCCATGGCCACGGCGACCGCCCGGTTCAGCCGGACGACCGGGGTGGGCTCCCACCCGTAGAGCTGGTCGTAGAGCCGCACGATCCCCGGCCAGTCGGTGCTCTCGGCCCCCGGGGCGCACGAGTGCAGGGCGGCGATCGCCGCCTTGACCTGGTGGGGTCCCGGCCGGCCCAGGTCGTGGGCCCGGCCGAGCCGTTCCAGCCCGGTGGAGATCATCGCCTGGTCCCAGCGGGACCGGTCCTGCTCCTCGAGGGTGAGGGGCCGACCGTCGACGTCGGTGCGGGCCGGTCGGCGGGCGTCCTGGAGCAGCAGGAGGGCGGAAAGGCCGAGGGGCTCGGGCTCGCCGGGCAGCAGTTCGACCAGGACCTCGGCCAGCCGGATGGCCTCCTGGCACAGGTCGACCCGCACCAGCTCGGCCCCGTCGGCCGGGAGGTAGCCGGCGTTGAAGATGAGGTAGATGACGGCCAGCACCGACTCCAGGCGCTGGGGGAGGTCGCCGGGGTCCGGGACCCGGTAGCCGATCCCGGCGCCACGGATCTTGCGTTTCGCCCGGACCACCCGCTGGGCCATGGTCGGGACCGGCACCAGAAAAGCGGCGGCCACCTCCTCGGTGCTGAGGCCGCCCAGGGCCCGCAGGGTCAGGGCCACCCGGGCCTCGAGTTCGAGGGCGGGGTGACAGCAGGTGAAGATCAGCCGCAGGCGGTCGTCGGCGATGGGCCCGGTGGCCGGCCCGGGCGACCCGGCATCCCAGGCGATGGCCAGCTCCCCCCAGGAGCGTTGACGCCGGTCCCGGGCGGCACCCCGGCGCAGCCGGTCGATCGCCTTGCGCCGGGCGGTGGTGAACAGCCAGGCCGCCGGGTTGGCCGGGACGCCGTCGCCCGGCCACGTCTCGGCAGCGGCCAGGACGGCGTCGTGGAGTGCGTCCTCGGCCAGGTCGAAGTCGCCCACGACGGCGATCAGCCGGGCCAGCACGGCCCCGCGGTCGGCCCGGTAGGCCGAGGACAGCGCCTCGCCCACCGGGCCCCGCGCGTGAGCCGGAGTGGTGGTCAGGACCTACATCTCCGCGATCGGCCGCACCTCGACCGCCCCGTACTTGGCCGACGGCACCATGGCCGCCGCGGCCAGCGCCTGGTCCAGGCCGTCGGTCTCGATGATGTAGTAGCCCGACATCCATTCCTTGGTCTCGGCGAAGGGCCCGTCGATGGTGACCGTCTTGGCGTCGCGGACCCGGACGGTGGTGGCGGTCTCGGGTGGTGCCAGCGGGTCGCCGCTCCACGGCTTGCCGAACGAGCTGAGCTTCTCGCTGAAGGCGGCGTACTCGGCCATCAGGTCGTCCCAGCCGGGGCCCCCGGGGATGGGGTGGCTCTCGTCATTGGCGATGATCAGCATGTAGCGCATGGGCTCTCTCCGATTCTCGTGTCCTGCGGGACGTCCGCAGTGCCCTAATGACGCCGGGCCACCCCCGGATCGACACTCCCGGGGTGATTTCCCGGTCCGGGCGCCCCGGTGGCATCCTCCCAGGGGTGCCCGGTCGGGCACCAGCGACCGCGTCGGCCCGCCGCGGTCCGCCGGTAAGCTCCGCCGCGCCGACGTCCGACCGTCGCCGTGGCGGCCGGGCCGCCCGGCCGGACCCGAGGAGGATGCCATGAGCGACGCCGCCGGCCCGTGCGGCCATCTGGACCAGGTGGCCCAGGTCACCCCCTCGTCGACGGGGTGCGAGGACTGCCTGGCCATGGGTGGCCAGTGGCTCCACCTCCGGCTGTGTATGGAGTGCGGACACGTGGGCTGCTGTGACAGCTCACCCAACCGGCACGCCACCGCCCACTTCCACCAGTCCGCACACCCGGTGATCCAGTCCTACGAGCCCGGCGAGGACTGGTGGTGGTGCTACCTCGACGAGGTCGCCTTCGAAGTCGAGGGCGCCCCCAGCTTCGCCCACCCCTGACCCCGGTGGCCGTCCCGTTCCCCGGGCCCGGCGAGGCCGACCAGGACCCCCCCGGCGCCGACGAGGTCCTGCTCCTGAGCCGTGGCCTGACCACCGCCACCGCCCCGGCCGACGGTCTCTCGCCCACCCAGCACATGCTGATCGAGGCGATCTGCCCGGCCATGACCGGTCACCCGGCCACTTTCGGGGCACCCGGGATCTCGGCGGCGGACTTCGCCGGGGGGCTGGCCCGCCGCACCGAGATGTTCCGGACCCGGATCGTGCAGCTGATGGTGCTGGTGGCCCTGGTCCTCCGGCCCATTCCCGAGGAGGTGGCCGACCGGATCAGCCAGTTCGCCGCCGAGCTCGGGATCGACGAGGGCATGCTGGCCGTGGCCCGGCGCTTCGCCTCGGGCAGCCTGGGCCTGGCCGCCATCGACTTCGAGCGCAACGGCTACACCGCCGCCTGGCACGCCGCCGACGCCTCGGCCCTGCACACCTCGAGTGAGCTGGCCGATGCCTGGGAGGAGGTGGCCCACGACCCGGCCCTGGCCGCCCGTTGGGCCGAGCTCGAGTCCCTGGCCCCCGGGACCCTCGGACGGCGGGTCACCGAGTTCTACCGGGCCCGCGGGTTCACCTATCCGGGTCGGCCGGGCTCGGCCCCCCCGCTCCTGGCCCAGCACGACTGGGTCCACGTGCTGGCCGACTACGGGACCACCGTCGAGTCGGAGCTGGAGGTGTTCGCCCTGATCGCCCGGGCCAACGACGACCTGCGCGCCTTCTCGCTGCTGGCCATGGTGGTCTCGCTCTTCGAGACCGGCTACCTGCGGCGGGGGGCCGGTCTCTTCGAGTCCTCGGCCGGGCACCTCTCCGAAGCCGGCATGGGCACCAGGGTGGCCGACGCCATGCGACGGGGGGCGCGGTGCTCCGGGAGTGTCGACTTCCTGCGCACCGACTGGTTCGAGCTGGCCGCCCTGGACGTCGAAGAGGCCCGCCGGCACTTCGGCCTGCTGGCCAAGTCGGCCCCGGCGCAGGCCGCCGGCTCGGTCGGTCCGTGGGAGCCCGGCGGCATCAGCGCCTTCCAGTCCCGGACCGGCCACCAGCAGGCCGAGCACGACGGTGTGGCCTACGACGACTTCGGGGCCCGGCCGGCCTAGCGCCGCCGACACGCCCGGCACGCCCGGTCAGGTGACCTCTCGCAGGCGCCCCGTCGCCTCGTCGTAGACGAAGCCGCGCACCGAGCCCGATCGGGGGATGAACGGACTCGTGGCGATGCGGTCGATGGCCCGGCGGACGTTCTCCTCGACGTCGCCGGTGGAGTGGGCCGACCAGCTCGGCTCGGTGCCCACCTCCTCACGCAGCTGTCGCTTGAACTCGTCGTCGTTGAGCCGGAGGACGCCGCAGTCCAGATGGTGGATCACGATGATCTCCTCGGTGCCCATCAGGCGCTGCGACAGGGCCAGCGAGCGGAGCACGTCGTTGGTGGCCAGGCCGCCGGCGTTGCGGACGACGTGGGCCTCGCCGACCTCCAGGCCGAGGGCCCCGAAGACATCGAGACGCGAGTCCATGCAGGCCAGCACGGCCAGCCGACGGGCCGGCCGGATCGGGAGGTCGCGGTGCCCGAACGACCCCGCGTAGGCCCTGTTGTTGGCCAGGAGCTCATCGGTCACGCCCATGGGTCGAGCCTTTCATCGATCGAGGTCGGGCGGGCGAGCCTACGGGAGAGGCGGCCGCGGCGGCCCGATGGGTCCCCCGGCGGCGCCGGGCGCCCGGGCGCCCTCAGGTCGACCGGCTCCAGGCGCCGAGCACCCGGCGGTAGCGGGCGTCCCACTCGTCGTAGGCCCGGCGCAGGGACCGGCCGGGCCAGCCGTCCGGCAGCAGCTCAGGGGGCAGGAGGGGGTCGGCCTGGAGGTGGCGCAGGACCGCGGCCGAGAGCACGAAACCCGGTGCCAGGTCGGTCCAGTCGGCGGGGGAGCGGGCGGCGAGCCGCTCGAGGAGGTCGTCGGCCCGGGCGACCCAGGCGTCGAGGTCCCAGAGCCGGCCGGCCAGGACCCCCGGGGCTTCGGGCCGGGCGGTGAAGCGCTCCAGGTCGGGGCCGAGGTCGGCCGGGAGCACCAGGTCGACATTGTCCGGCCGGAGCCAGGTGCCCTCGCGCAGCTCGGCCAGCCGACTGAGGGCCAGGACCCGCCGGCGCCGGCCCCGCACCTCGGCCGTGCTCCCGGCGGTGGTCACGACCACCAGGTGCCAGCGGCCCCCCCAGGGGTTGGTGCGGCCGGCCCGGCTCGACGTCTGGCGGCGCTGGCGCTCGAGGAGGTGGCCGGCCACCCGGTAGTGCCCGGACCCGTCGGTGGTGGCCTCGCCGGCCGCCACCATCCGGCTGAGGGCGACCCGGGCCCGGTTCTCGTTGATGCCGAACAGGGCGGCCAGCCCGACCAGGTGGGCGACCGGGAGGTCGGGGGGCTGGGCCCCGAGGAGGGTGCTGGCCAGGACCGACCGGGCGGTGAGGGCACCCTCCGGGGCTACATTACCTGCTTGAGTCATCTGAACTCAGAGTGTAATATAGGGCCATGGCCGACACCATGGTCCTCCCCCCCAGGGCCCGCCCCGACGTCCTGCCGACCGACCGGCTGCTGGCCAACGGGATGGCCGTCCCGACCCTGCGGCCGCAGCTCCGGAGGATCTCCAACCGGCGCAACGCCCTCACCGTGGTCTCGCTGTGGGCCTGGGTGGTCGGCGTCGTCGGTCTGGCCGTCCGGGTCGACGACCCGGTCGGCTACCTGGTCGCCTTCGTGGTCATGGGCCCGATCTACGTCCGCTTCGCCATCCTCATGCACGAGGCGGCCCACAAGCTGCTCTTCACCAACAAGCGGTGGAACGACTGGGTGGGGACGTGGCTGATCGCCTACCCGGCCTTCACCCCGATCGGGCTCTACCGTCGGGGCCACTTCGCCCACCACCGCCACGAGTTCGGTCCCGAAGAGCCGGACATGGCCTTCTACGGCGGCTACCGCTGCACCCCCTCGACGTTGCGCCGGCGCCTGTTGCGCGACGCGGTGGGCATCTCGGGCTGGAAGAACTTCACGGCCCTCCTCCGGTCGGTGCGCTCGGCCTCGTTCCGCCGCATCAGCCTCTCCATCCTCGCCGTCCAGGCGGTGATGTGGGCGGTGGCCTGGGTGGCCACCGGGCGCTGGTGGATCTACCCCCTGCTGTGGTGGCTGCCCTGGATGACCCAGTGGCGGGTCCTCAACCGGCTGCGCTCGATCGGCGAGCACGGGGGTCTCGAGGCCGGGACGGACCGTCGGGTCACCACCCACAACGTCCGCCAATCACCGGGCGCCCGCCTCTGGCTCGTGCCATACAACACGGGCTGGCACCTGGCCCACCATGTCGACATGGGTGTCCCCTGGCGCAGCCTCCCGGCCTTCCACGCCGAGCTGGTGCGGGCCGGGTACGTCACCGAGGAGCTGACCTACCGCTCCTACCGGGCCCTGTGGCGGGCCCTGTCCTCGGCCGCCGACCCCGGGACGGTCGCCGGGGGCCCGGCCCCGACCTGAGGCCGGCCCTCACAGCACCCGGCCGGCGACCGCCGCGTCGAGGGCGTCGACGTCGTCCCGACCGAGCAGCCGGTAGGGGGCGCCGCGCTCGGGCTGCCACCACACCGGGTCGGCGCAGTGCCAGCGCTCGGCCCGCAGCGTCCGCTTGAGCACCTTGGCGGTGGCGGTGACCGGCATGGCCGGGCTGACCCGGACGAAGCGGGGCCCCCACTTGGTCCCGAGGTCGGACTGGGCGGCCAGGAAGCGGGCGAAGGCCTTGGGGTCGAAGGGCCCCCGGTCGGCCCGTCGCTCGATGGCCGCCATGACCTGGTCGCCCACCACCGGGTCGGGCACCGCGTAGACGGCGGCCAGCACGACGTCGGGGTGGCGCTCGATGATCCGCTCGACCGGGGCCGTGGCGAAGTTCTCCCCGTCGACCCGTAGCCAGTCGTGGTCCCGGCCGGCGAAATAGAAAAAGCCGGCAGCGTCCCGGTAGGCCAGGTCGCCGGTCCAGTACCAGCCGTCGCGCAGTCGGGCCCGCTCCGCCTCCTCGTTGCGCCAGTACCCCTCGAAGCCGGCCCCACCGCCCCGGCTCACCAGTTCGCCGATGGCCTCGGTCGCGTTGAGCAGGCGTCCCTGGTCGTCGAAGCGGGCCGGTGGGCACTCGTCGCCGGTGGCCGGGTCGAGCACGACGGTGCCCTCGGGGGCCCGGCCCAGGGCGCCGGGCGGGGTGTCGGGGGTGCGCGAGACGACGGCCCCGCCCTCGGTCGAACCGTAGGCGTCGGTCACCGCGCAGCCGAAGCGGGCGGCGAAGAGCGCCACGTCGCCGGTGGCCGCCTCGTTCCCGAAGGCCCGCACCAACGGGTTGTCGGCGTCGTCGGGCCTCTCGGGGGTGGCCAGCACGAAGGCCAGCGGCTTGCCCACGTAGTTGAAGTAGGTGGCGCCGAAGCGCCGGACGTCACCGAGGAAGCCCGAGGCCGAGAAGCGGCCGCCGGGGGGTAGGGCCACCGTGGCCCCGGCGGCCAGGGCCGGGGCCCACCCGGCCATGAGGGCGTTGGAGTGGAACATCGGCATGGCGAGGTAGCAGACGTCGGACGGGACCAACTCGAACATCTGGGCCACCATGGCCCCGATCCTGGCCAGCCGGCCCTGGGTGCAGCGGCAGGCCTTGGGCGCGCCCGAGGTGCCCGAGGTGAACAGGAGGTAGCCCAGCGACTCGGGGGTGACCCCGGCGGCGGCCGGGTCGGGCGGGGCGGTCCCGAGGTGCGGCGTCAGCGCGGCGGCCGACGCCGGGTCGTCGACCACCATGACCCGCGGACTCGAACGGTCGAGGGCCCCGAGGGCGGCCCCGGTGACCAGCCCCTCGACCAGGGGGAGGTGGGCGGTGGAGGTCACCAACAGCTGGCACTCGGTGTGGGCGAGGTCCCGGGCCAGCTCGTCCCCCCGGTGGGTGGGGTTGGCCCCGACGACCACCGCCCCGGCCAGGGCGGCGGCCTGCAGCCACAGCACGTACTCGGCCTGGTTGTCCAGCAGGACGGCCAGGTGGAACGGGCCCGGACGGCGCCGGGCGGCCAGCCACCCGGCCCGGACGGCGGCGGCGGCCAGCACCTCGGCGTGGGTCAGGGTGGCCCCGGCCGTGCGCAGCCCCGGCCGCTCGTCACCGGCGCGGGCCAGCACCAGCTCGGCGATGGTCTCGGGAAGGGGCATGCACGACCTCCGGGGCCCGGCAGTGCTGGTGAGCAGGGACAACATTGTCATTTCTGTAACACGTTGCAATTAATCCCGGGCCATGTTACCGTCGCCCGGAGTGCCCCCGGGAGCGGTCCGGGTCGCCGAAGCGGGAGGAATCTCAGCGCATGGAGTTCGGCATCTTCAACGCCATCAGCATCCTGCCCCGCTACCGCGAGGCCCACGGGGCGGCGGCGGAGCACGACCGGCTCATGGACGAGGTGGCTTTCATCTGCGCCGCCGACGCCGCCGGGATCAAGTACGCCTGGGCCTCAGAACACCACTTCCTGACCGACTACTCGCACCTGTCCGACAGCGAGTCCTTCCTGGCCTTCTGCGCCGCCAAGACGAGCAATATCCACCTCGGCTCGGGCATCTTCAACATCACGCCACCGGTCAACCACCCAGTCCGCATCGCCGAGCGGGTGGCCATGCTGGACCACCTGAGCGAGGGCCGCTTCGAGTTCGGCACCGGGCGCGGGTCGTCGACGACCGAGCAACGCGGCTTCGGGATCGGGGATCCCGAGCTGACCCGGGAGATGGTGGCCGAGACCCTCCCCGAGATCATCGCCATGTGGCGCGAGACCGAGTACTCCCACGACGGGACGTTCTTCTCGATGCCCAGCCGCAACGTCCTGCCCAAGCCCTACACCCAGCCCCACCCGCCCCTGTGGATGGCGGCCGGCAGCCCGAGCACCTTCGAGCTGGCGGCCAAGCTCGGCGTCGGCGTCCTGTGCTTCGCCTTCACCCCTCCCCAGGTGCTCACGCCGCTCATCGCCAAGTACAAGGAGATGATCGCCGACTGCACCGACCCGGTGGGGGCCTACGTGAACAACAACGTGATGATCACGACCCAGATGCTGTGCATGGAGGACGGTGCGAAGGCCCGCCAGGCCTTCTTGAACGCGGATTCCAACTACCACCTGAGCCTGGTGTTCCGCTATCTCGACACGTTCCCCAAGCCCAAGGGCATCCCGGACTGGCCCGAGGTTATCCCGAATGCCGGCCCCGAGCAGGTCGAGATGATGATCTCCAGTGGCTCGGTCGCCATCGGCGACCCCGAGGAGGTCAGCCGCTCGATCCAGACCTTCGCCGACACCGGGGCCGACCAGCTGGCCTTCGGGATGCTCTCGTCGTCGATGGAGCGCGAGACCTGCCTGGAGGCGGTCGAGACGTTCGGCAAGCACGTGCTGCCCCAGTGGGACAAGGACCCGGTTCACTCGACCACCCGCCAGCGCCAGGAGCAGGTCGTCACCAGCTGACCCCCGGCGCCGACGCCCGGACGGCGGCCCTCAGCGGCCGGAGCCCGGGCAGCCGCTGACCGCGGCCCGCTCGACGGCGCCCGCCATTGCCGCATCGCCCCGGGTACTCGGGTGCAGGTGGTCGCCGCTGTCGGCCCAGCGGGCCAACCGGTCGTGGTCGGCCCGGGAGCGCACCGCCCGCGCGAAGTCGGTCACCGCGTCGAAGGCGTGCGCCGTCCGGATCCAGCGGTTCACCGCGGCCCGCCCGGCATCGCCGGCCGGCGTCGAGTAGCCGCCCACGAACGACGTCGGGTGGGCCGGGTCGCCGGCCGGGGTCAGGGTGGCGGCCACCACGCGCACCCCACGGGCGTGGGCCGCGGCCACCAGGGCGCGGTAGGCGCGCTCGAGCTGCCCGACCCCCCCGGCGACACCGTGGGTGGCGTCCCACGAGATGTCGTTGGTGCCGAGCTGGACGACGACCTCGCGGGCGCCGGGCTGCGAGAGGGCGTCGCGGGTGAGGCGGCTGAGGCCCGACGGGCCGCCCGAGAAGTGGGCGACGCCGTTCGGGAGGAGCTGGTTGCCGCTGATGCCCTCGTTCACCACCGACACCCGGCACGACGCCCGGCCGGCGTCCAGTCGCCGGGCCAGCAGCTGGGGCCAGGTCGGGTGACCGGCGGCCTGGTGGTCCTGGTACCCGGCGGTGATCGAGTCGCCGAAGGCCACCAGGGTGCTCCAGCCCCGGGGGGCCGCCACGGCGATCCCGTCGACCACCCGCCACGGCGCCACCCTCTCGGTCGTGAACCCCGCACCCGAGGCGTCGGCGCTGCGGTCGCCGCCGCCCGACGACCAGGCGGCCACCTCGGTCGAGTCGTCGACCCGGGTCACCCACGGCGCGTCGGCGCCGAACACACTGACCGTCAGGCGCTCGCCGGACCGGACCACCATGGCCACCGGATCGCTCCAGCGTCCGGCCCCGCCGGCGACGGTGACCTCCCCGGCGCCCCCGAAGCGCACCGTCCGTGAGGTTCCCGCCCGCACGGCCGGCCCGGCCCCGGCGACCCCGATCGTGACGTGCCCGAAAGTGGTGGGGCCGGGCACCGAGGTGTTGGCGAGGTGCACCCGGACGGCGGTCCCCGGGGCGTCGACGGGGACCGACATGCGCAGAGTGTTGCCCAGGAGGCCGACCGGGGTCACCCCCGAGGGGGCGCCGGCCCAGCCCGTGACCCAGGTCGCCCGGCCGCCCGGGGGGCCGGCCCCGGCCGGTCCGGGGCCGACCAGGAGGCCGACGCCCAGGCCCCCCAGGGCCACCGCTGCGGTCACCAGGGCCGCCCTGCGTCGTCTGCCTGGCATGGCGCCCCCGTCCTCCACCTTGGCGGACCACCCGCGCCGGGCCGCCGGTGACGGCCGGGGGCCCGGCGACTCTACGGCGGCCGCCGGGCCCGGGGCGGTCGCCCGGCCCGGGCGTACCGGCTGTTCCATGAACCGGCTCTTCGCCCAGGCGGCCGGCGGCCCGGGCGAGGGTCACCTCGAGGGGCGGCCGCAGCACCACGTAGTGGCCGTCGATGCCCGCCTCGGCGAAGCGCCCGCTGAACACGGGGAGGAACCATGGCCCGACGATCCCGTCGACCACCACGGTGTAGCCGCCCCGGGCCAACTCGGTCGCGGCGGCGGCGACCGCCCCCAGGACGGCTCGGTTCTGCCGCTCGGCGCCGGGCCGCCAGGGCTCGACGAACCCGTTGACGATGGTCGTCCAGAACGAGTCGGACTCGAGGCGCACCGACGGCTGGAAGCGGGCGGCCAGGATGCCGGCGACGGTGGTCTTGCCGGCCCCGGGCGGGCCGGTGACGATGACGACGGGTCCGGGCGGCACTCGCTGGACGGTACCGCCTATCGACCCACCGGCAGTCCGGCCAGCGACAGCACCACTCCGACGGCTCCGGCCCCGAACAGTGCGGCGACCGTGCCCCGGCGGGCGGCCAGCAGCCAGACGCCGGCACCGGCCAGGACGCCCACCTGCCAGAGGTGCGAAAGGGCGAGCCCGAGGGGGACGGCGGAGCCGGCGATGGCCCCGATGGCGGCCGGGCCGGCCCCCGAGAGGAAGTCACCGACCGTCGCACTGGACCGGATGCGCTCGAAGTGGGGTGCCCCGGCGAGCACGAAGGCGAACGACGGTGCGAAGGCGACGGCGGCGGCCAGCAGGCCACCCCCCAGGCCGCCAGCGGCGTAGCCGACCACGGCCACCGTCTGGACGACCGGCCCCGGGGTGACCTGTCCGAGGGCCACCGCGTTCAGGAACTGGGCCGAGGTCATCCAGTGGTAGTGGGTGACGGCGTCGGCCTGCATCAGCGGGACGATGACGAAACCACCCCCGTAGGAGAGGGCGCCCACCTTGAAGGCCACCCAGGCCAGGGCCCCCAAGCCCCCGACCGCCGGGACCAGGGCCCCGAGCAGCGGTGGGCCGAACGAGGGCAAGGTGGAGCCGGGCCGGGAGGCCCGGCCCGCCGCCACCTCGACCAGCCCGCAGGCGGCCAGCACCGCGACGAGGTAGGGGCCGATGGTGGCGGCGGCGGCCCCGCCGAGCACCAGGTACCCGAGCCAGCGCCCCCGGCGGGCCCGCCCCGGCCCGGCCCGACGCCAGCTCGGCGGGAGCAACCGACGGGCGGCGTCGAGGGCGACAGCGGCGACCGCCGCCCCGGAACCGGCCGCCGCCCCCTCGACCCAGAGCGGCGGGTCCGGGCCCAAGAACAGGACCGAGAGGGCCAGGATCATGGTCAGCCCGGGCACGATGAAGCACAGGCCGCCGACCACGGCGCCGGCCGAGCGGCGCAGCCTCCAGGCGCAGTAGATGGCGAGCTGGGTGGAGGCCGGGCCGGGCAGCAGGTTGGTAGCGGCGATCCCGTGCTCGAACTCGTCGGGACTGAGCCACCGGTGGTCCTCGACGCAGAGCCGGCGCAGGAGCGCGATGTGGGCCGGCGGTCCGCCGAAGCCGGTGACACCGATCCGAAGCCAGTGGCGGGCGATGACCGCGAGCGGGACCGGCCGGTTCGCCGGGCTCCCCTCGGGCCCCCCGTCGTCCCCGCTGCTCACCGCCGGTCGCCCCGTCCGCCCTGCGCCACCGATCCGGCCGGGCGGACCCGGTCCGCCAATGCCTCGTCTGCCAGCTCGGCCAGGGCGCGGCGCAGCTCTTCGAGGGCGGCCCGGCCCGGCCCGGTGATGGCGTAGGTCCGCCGGGCCCGCCCACCAACCACCTCGGGCGCCGAGGCCAGGAGGCCCTCGCCCTCCATCTTGTGCAGGATCGGGTAGAGCGTGCCGGGGCTGATCCGGTAGCCGTGGTGGGCCAGCTCGGCGCGCAACCAGGCCCCGTGGACCGGTGCCGTCGCCGCGTGGTGCAGGACGTGGAGGGCCACCGCCCCCCGGAGGAACCCCCGCACCGTGTCCACCCGGGAGACGATATCGAATCTCGATATCGTTGCCCAGCCCGGCGCCGCCGGGCTCGCCGGCTAGCTAGTCGCCGGAGGCCGGGGGGAGGCCAGGGCGGCCAGGGCCGCCACGAGCTGGTCGACCGTGGTCAGGGTGGCCACCAGCGAGAGCGAGGTGGCGACGACCGAGGCGGCGTAGGCGGGGGGCACGCCGGCCACGGCGTCGGTGGGCACCGCCACCTGGTAGCCGAGATTGACCGCTTCGATGCAGCATCCGAGCACCCCGAGGTTGACCGAGACCCCGGTGACCACCAAGACCCGCACCCCCAGGTTGCGCAGGGTGGCGTCAAGCGAGGTGCCGGTGAAGGGCGAGACGCCGTGGGCCCGGCTGCTGACCAGGTCGCCGGGCAGCGCCCCGAGCCCCGGGACGAGCTCGCAGGCCGGGCTGCCGGCCAGCAGGTGCTCGTGACGCCGGAGCACCGCGGCGTGGAGCGGGGTGTTGACCACGGTGCCGGCGCGGTCGGCCCGGAACTCGGCGGTGCAGTGTAGGACCGGTACCCCGGCGGACCGGGCCCCCACGAGGAGCCGGGCCGTGTTGGCGACGACCCCGACCGCCCCGGCCGCCGCGGCCAGCTCGGGGAACGAGGCCAGGTCGCCCATCACCCCCCGTTGGAGCTCAAGGGTGAGCACGGCCAACGGTGCCACCGGGGCCGGGCCGGTGCCGTGTGCCGGCACGAGCGCCCGGCCGGCCAGCAACTCGATCAGGGCGCCGGGCATCGGGGGGACGGGGGAGGGCCGGCCGTCGGGCTCAGGACCCGTCGTCCCCGGTCGCCTCGGCCGTGTCGGCCGTCGCGGCGGCGATGATGGCGTTGGCCCAGCGGTAGTCGGGCTTCCCCGAGGGCGAGCGCTGGATCACCTCCACCGTGAGGAGTCGGCGGGGGAGCTTGTACCCGGCGATGGCTGTCCGGCAGTGGGCCTGGATGTCCTCGAGCCCGGGCGACCGGCCCGGACGCGGCTGGACGATGGCGGCGACGGTCTGGCCCCAGCGTTCGTCGGGCGCCCCGACGACGATGGCGTCCATCACCTCGGGATGCGACCGGACCGCCGACTCCACCTCTTCGGGAAAGATCTTCTCGCCCCCCGAATTGATGACCACCGAGCCCCGCCCGAGCAGGGTGACCGAGCCGTCGGCCTCGACGGTGGCGAAGTCACCCGGCATCACGTAGCGGGTGCCGTCGACCGTGATGAACACCTCGGCCGTCTTCTCCGGGTCGTTGTAGTAGCCGAGGGGGATGTCGCCGGAGCGAGCGATCTTGCCGATCACCCCGGACCCGGGTGGGACGATCTTGTGATCCTCGTCGAGAACGACCGTCTCCCCCAGGATGTGCACCGTCGGCCCGCTCTTCATGGCGGTGTTGTCCTTGCCGATGACCGTCATGCCGTTGTTGCCGCCCTCCGATGAGCCGATGGCGTCGGTGATGAGGATGTTCGGCAGGTGCCTGAAGAACTCGTCTTTGACCGGAGCCGAGAAGAGGGCGGCCGATGAGACGACGGCCACCAGCGACGACGTGTCGTAGTCAGCTCCGGGCTCGTCGAGCGCCTCCACCAGGGGCTTCGCCATGGCGTCACCGGTGACCATCACCGAGTTGACCTTCTCCTGCTCGATCAGCCGCCAGACGTCGTGCGGCTCGAACTTGGCCAAGAGCACGATCTTGGACCCGGCGAAGCTCTGGCCCATCACCGCCCACTGGGTGGCCCCGTGCATGAGCGGAGCGATCGGGAGGAAGGTCAGCGCCCCGCCCCGACCCTTCTCGACCATCTCCTCGGGGCGCTCCACCCTGGTGTTGGTAACCGGGTCGGTGCCCCCACCGAGGGCGTAGAAGACGTCCCGGTGGCGCCAGACGACCCCCTTGGGCATCCCGGTGGTGCCGCCGGTGTAGAGGATGTAGAGGTCGTCGGGGGAGCGGGCGCCGAAGTCACGCTCCGGGCGGCCGTCGGCGAGGGCGTCCTCGTAGCCGACGGCGCCGAAGGGGAGTGGTTCGTCCGAGCCGTCTTCGATGACGACCACGTGCTCGACCGACTTGAGCTCGGGCAGGAGGGCGGCGACCCGTGGCGCGAACGCCCGTTGGCAGACGATGGCCTTCAGATCGGCGTTGGTGAACAGGTACCGCAGCTCGTCCTCGACGTAGCGGTAGTTGATGTTGATCCACACCGCCCGCAGCTTGAACACGGCCCACGCCGTCTCGACCCATTCCACGCTGTTGTAGGCGTAGATCCCGACGTGGTCCCCCGGGCCGATCCCGTGGGCGCCCAGGTGGTGGGCCAGCCGGTTGGCCCGGGCTTCCATCTCGGCGTAGGTCCGGCGCACCCCGTCGGCGACCAGGTACTCCCGTTCGGGGTAGGCGTCGGCCGCTGCCTCGAAGAGGTCTGCCAGGTTGAATTCCATCCGAGGGCAAGTAGAACAGGTTCTCGTCCGGTGGGCAACCGTCGGGGCCCGTCCGCGGGGCGGCTCAGCGCCGGGCGTCGTCCCCGGGGGTCTCCACCCACTCGGTGGCCTCCCGGCGGTGCCGCCCGTAGTCGACCTTCCCGTTGGGGGCCCGGCCGATGGTCTCGACCACCCGGACGCGGCGGGGCGCCTTGTAGCCGGCCAGCCTGGACTTCACGTGCTCGATCAGCTCGGCTTCCGCCGCCACCGTCGTCCCCGGGGCCGCTTCGACGGCGGCGACGATCTGTTCCCCGTACTTTTCGTGGGGCACGCCCACCACCACGGCGTCGTGCACCGAGTCGTGGGTCTTCAGCGCCTCCTCCACCTCTTCGGGGAAGACCTTCTCCCCGGCGGTGTTGATGCAGACCGAGCCCCGGCCGAGCAGGTGGATCGAACCGTCGGCCCGCACCTGGGCGTGGTCACCGGGAATCGAGTACCGGACGCCGTCGATCTGGCGGAATGTGGCGGCGGTCTTCTCCTCGTCCTTGTAGTAGCCGAGCGGGTTGCGGCCCCCGAGGGCCAGTACCCCGATCTCTTCCGAGCCGGGCTCGACCGGACGGCCCTCGGGGGTGAGGACCCGGACCTCGGGGCCGAGGGTGAACTCGGCCGTCTTGGCGGCCGACCCGGACGAGGAGACCGACGAGCCCATCCCGAGCGCTTCGGACGAGCTGAAAGCGTCCATCAGGAGCATGCCGGGGTGGTGGGCCAGCAGGCCCTGTTTGATCCCCTCGCTCCACATGGCACCGGACGAGATGATGCCCATCAGCGAGGAGAGGTCCCACCGTCCGGGTTCGGCGTCGAGGGCGGCCAGGATCGGCCTCCCGAAGGGGTCGCCCACGATCACCAATCCGTTGACCCGCTCCCGCTCGATGGTGTCGAGCAGCTCGACGGGGTCGAAGCGGCGCCCCTCCAAGAGCACCACCCGGCCCCCCTCGCTCAGGCACTCCCAGGCGGTGAAGCCCCCGGTGCCGTGCATGAGCGGACAGGCCGGTAGCAGAGAGCTCCCGGGACCGGACTCGGCCAGCTGGCGCCCGACGCCGGCGATGCCGTCCGCCTCGGAGTAGCGGCGGAATCCGGACGAGTTGAGCCGGGCGAACAGGTCGTCTTGGCGCCACATCACCCCCTTGGGCATCCCGGTGGTGCCGCCGGTGTAGAGCATGATCACGTCGTCGCCGCTGCGGCCCCACGGGGGCCGGACCCGCCCGGTCGCCGCCTTGGCCGCCTCCTCGTAGGGGGTGGCCCAATCGGGGCAGGGGCCCGAGTTGTCGTCCACCCAGAGCCATCCCCGGACCCCGGGGACCCGGGGCCGGACCCGGTCGGCCCGTTCGGCGAACGAGCCGTGGAAGACCACGGCGACGGCGTCGGCGTTGTCCCACAGGTACGCCAGCTCGTCGTCGGCGTAGCGGTAGTTCGTGTTGACCGGGACGAGGCCGGCCTTGGTGGCGGCGAAGGTCGACTCGATGTACTCCACGCTGTTGGTCAGGTAGAGGGCCACCTTGTCCTGGTGGGCCGGGCCGAGCTCGAGCAGCCAGCGGGCGACGCCGTCGGCTCGGCCGTCGAACTCCCCCCAGGTCACCAGCCGGCCGCCCTGCACGAGGGCGGGCTGGTCCGGCTGGGCCTGCGCCACCGTCTCCCAGACGTCCGCGTAGTTCCAGTTGGTCACCGGTGCTCCTCTTCTCCGTGGCCCGGACCGATCGCCCCCCGCCGGTCGGTCGCCCACCGGCGCCCACCGGCGCCCCGGCGGGAAGTGGGCCGTCGCCGCCCGGTGCCACGACCGGGCGGGGGCCCGCCGTCGAGCCTACGCTGCGCCGGTGGACCTCGGGCTTCCCGGCGACGACGACCCGGGCCGTCGACGGGTCCGGGCGTGGCTCGACGAGCACCCGCGTCCCACCGGGCGCCAGCTGGCGGAGGCGGGCTACGTGGTCCCCCACTGGCCGGAGCCCTGGGGCCAGGGCGCCGACCCGGTCAGCCAGCTGGTCATCGACGAGGAGCTGCGCCGGGCCGGGGTGCACCGCCCGATCAACCCGATCGGGATCGGCTGGGCCGGCCCGACCCTGGCCTACGCCGGCACCGAGGAGCAGAAGGAGCGGTGGCTGTGGCCATTGCTGGCGGGCGAGGAGTTCTGGTGCCAGCTCTTCAGCGAGCCGGGGGCCGGCTCCGACCTGGCGGCCCTCTCGACCAGGGCGGTCCCCGACGCCGACGACTGGGTTGTGACGGGCCAGAAGGTCTGGACCAGCTTCGCCCACCTGGCCCGTTGGGGCATCCTGCTGGCCCGCACCGATCCCGACGCCCCCAAGCACCGGGGGATCTCGTACTTCATCTGCCCGATGGACGCCCCCGGCGTTGAGGTCCGGCCGCTGGTCGACATGACCGGGGAGCACGCCTTCAACGAGGTGTTCTTCGACGAGGTCCGGATCCCCGGTGACCACCTCGTCGGCGAGGTCAACGGGGGTTGGGAGCTGGCCAAGGTCACCCTGGGCAACGAGCGGGTGTCGCTCTCGGGCGAGGGGGCGCTGTGGGGCAACGGCCCCACGGCGGCCGATCTGGTCGACCTGGTGCGGGCGGGCGGCGGCGCCCCCGACCCGGTGCTCCGCCAGCGCCTGGTGGCCGCCTGGGCCGAGGGCGAGGTGCTCCGGGTCCTCAGGCTGCGCACCGTCTCGGCCGTCCTCCAGGGGAGGGCCCCCGGTCCCGAGGCCTCGGTGCGCAAGGCCATCGCCGATGCCCACGGCCAGCACGTGATGGGCCTGGGCCGGGACCTGGCCGGCGCCCACGCCATGCTCGAGGGGACCGACCCGGTCGGGGGGCGGGCGGGCGATTCCGCCGGGCCGGCCACCTGGAGCGGGGCCAGCTGGTCCCGGGGCTTCCTTTACGCGCCGGCCCTCACCGTCGGTGGGGGCACCTCGGAGGTCCAGCGCAACATCGTGGCCGAGAAGGTCCTCGGGCTCCCCCGGGACCCGGGCATCTCCTGACACCCCGGTGGCAGGCTGGGCCGGCCCGGGGCGGGCCCTCAGTTCCCGGAGGGCCTCAGTTCCCGGAGGGTCTCAGTTCCCGGAGGGGACGAGGGGCCCGGCGTCGGCGTAGCCCTGGCGGACGCCCTGGCCGGCCCGCACCGTGAGCTGCTCGGGCTCGTAGAGCATCCAGTACGCGTTGTGGGCGTGCTTGCGGGCCCGATCCCGGCAGACCGCGGCCAGGCGCACCGGGTCCTCCTCCTCGTCCTCGTGCACGAAGACTTCGAGGATGGCCGTGTTGGTCATCAGCTGCGCCTGCATGATCCCCGAGGAGGCCTCGTGGGCGCAGGTCTTGTCGATCGGGGCCCGGCCCGGCATGCCAAGGGCGACCACGATCTTGCAGGAGTCCTCCTCGATCATGCGCTTGGCCGCCACGGCCAGGTCTTTGAAGCCGGGCACGGTGCGGCGGACCACCTCGAAGCGCTTGGCGAAGCCCGGACAGTGCTCCAGCTCGTCGACCGCCTCGGCACCCATGTCGTAGCGGGCGAACATGGTGTCGACCACTCCGATCCGGTGCATGCCTGCGGTTCCCTCCCACGTTGGTGTGGGCACAACCCTACCGGCCGGCGCCCCGGGGGCGGAGCGCCCGGGGCGGCCCCGTCGTGCCTGCGGTGGACCGCCGGACCGGCCTGGTCGAGAATCGGGGCCGTGCTGGGCGACGGACAGGTGACGGCCCCAGCGGGGCGGCCGAGGGCGCCGGCGCCCCGGGGCCCGGGCGGGACCCGGCCACCGCCGGGTGGCTGGAGCGGGACGCCGCGGTGGTCTGGCACGGCTTCACCCCGACGTGCTCGGGCGCCCGCCGTTCTCCATCGCCCAGCTGATGGCCGAGATCTCGTGGCCCGCGGGCTGGACCCGGGACGGCGCCGGACCCCGGATCGGCCTGGTCGAGACGGCCGGAGGGGTGCGTTCGCCCCAAGCCGACGACGGCGACGTGCTCGACCTGGTCCGGCGTCTGCGCCCGGATCTCGTCGTGCTGGTCGCCGACGCCGGTCTCGGCACCATCAACGCGGTCCGGCTGTCGGCGGACGCCCTGGTGGGGTGCGGCCTTGCTCCCGAGTGCCTGGTGGTCGTCCTCAACCGGTTCGATCCGGCCGACGATCTGCATCGTCGGAACCGCCTGTGGTTGACCGACCGAGACGGGCTCTCGGTGTTGGTGACGCCGGGGGACGAAGCGCGGCTGGGGACCTTGGTGGCCGAGTGAGGAACGCTCGGCCGGGACTTCGGCGCGACCGGCTCGTCAGTGCCGGTCGCCGGGAGGACTCGGTCGTGGTCGAAGCCCACGACGCCACGACATCGCCCAGAACCTCGAACGACCCGACGGTCCGAGCGAGGGGGGGCTCGAACCGTCGGGTCGCTGATGGTGCCGGTCTGCGGGCTGGCCTTCGGCCGCCCGACTAGCTGCCGGCCGAACCGGTGGCGCCCGAGGACCCCGAGCTGCCGTTCATGTTCGGGCAGGGGTGGCTCGTCCCCGAGGGCTGGGTGGTCGACGATCCCGAGGGCTGGGTGGTCGACGGCGAGGCTGCCGCGGCGCCGGGGGTCGCCGCCGAGGAGGGCGAGGTGGACGTTGCGGGGGCGCTCGTGGTCGCTGCCGAGACGGCGGAAGTGATGCCCACGCTGAGGCCCGCGGCCCCGCCGAAGATGCCGAGGGCGAGCAGGGCTTTGCTGATTGGCGTTCGCATAAGGGAAACCGATCCTCTCTGGAGTTGCGGTGGCCTACCGGAGGTGGACCGGCAGACCTTTGTCGTGTTGCAGGGAATCAAGTGGGACTGTGGCCTCACCCGGTGCCGGCTGTGCGCCAGGTCCGAAGTTCCTAAGCCCGGCATAAGACCACGGCAACGGGGCCCACGGGGCGACTCGCCACCCCGGTCACTGGCAGTGGGGTGCTGAAACCCCCTGGGTATTGCCAGGGAAGGTGGACGGACGTCATCGGCAGCGCCTTGGCGTGAGATCCCCCTTCACTCCCAAACGCCGAGAGGCCGATGCCGGATTCAGACATGGTCGAGCATTCCTTGGAGGAGCGCGGCGACGGGCATCGCCCGACTGGCCGGGGGTCGCCACCCGGACCGCCGGTCAGCGAACCAGACCGGGATGGTGGCCGGACACGCATCGTCACCGATCGGGCCCCGATCTGGTTGGCCCGCTCCGTCATCGGCGTCTCGGGCGGGGTGGGTGGGGTCAGCCGGTGGCCATCACGGTGATGAAGTCACGGGTCCAGCCGATCTGAAATTGATCAGCCGGCCGCTCCTGTCCCGGGACGAGCTTGGAAAGGGGCAGTCCCCCCGAGGAAGCGGCGTCTGCCTGCACCCACTCCGGGTTGATGTCGAGCTCCATTGCGTTGACCGCGCCCGCTTCGACCAGGGCCGAGGCCAGGTCGCTCGGGACGACCGACATGCTGGCGGCGTAGATGAGGTCCCCGCTGGCATCCTGACCCAACCCGCTGCGGGCCACCGCGGCGCCGCCTCCGAGGGTGGACCCCCATGCGGCGACGTTGCCCACCGACGGGTTCGCCAGGCCGCCGGTGACCATCGGGGCCAGGTTCTGTCGGACGCTTGCCACCGCTTCACCGGGCAGGGGCAGACCGTGCCCCCAGACGCCCAGGTGCGCCGTCCCGTTGGCGTCGATGACCAGGCTGGCCATCCCGGCTACCAGCGGGCTGAGGATCTGGCCGTCGAGTTCGAACCCTCCGGCCCCCGCCGTCGTCTTGAACCCGCCATTGAAGACCGCCAGCAGGGAAGGGGCCTCGTCGGGCCCGATCGTGGGACCTGCGTCGGCGGAGACCGTTCCCGAGGCTGTCGGGGGGTCCTGACTCCCGACGTGCACTGCGTAACGGACGCGCCCGGCCCGGAACCGGATGACGGTGACGACCCCTCCCTGGGGTCCGGTGAACGTCCGCTCGTCGACGGCCACGCCGACGTCCTCCGTGCTGACTGCGCTCCATCCGGGCCCTTCGGTCGTCGACGGCGGCAATGTGGTCGTGGTGGTCGGTGACGCCGTGGCGGAGGCGGGGGGTTGCCCCGGGGGCTGCGGGGTCGAATCCGGTGACGTCGGAGCCCGGGTCGCCGGTGCCCCGCACGCCGCCAGCGCCAGCGCCAGGACCAACACCGGCCCAGCCGGCGTCCACCACCGCGATGGCCGACGCCCGGCTTCTCCGGCCCTGCGGGGGGAGCCGGATGTGGGGATGCCACGGGGACGGACTGCCGTCGGCCCGTTGCATATCGAGGTGGGAGGACCAGGAGCCCCGGGGCCTTGAACGGGCCACCGGCACCCGGCGCCGGGCTGGTGCTTTCCCTCACGGCCCCGGGCACCCGCGCGAGGCCCGGCCGGTACCGGTCGGCCACCGCCTGGCGCGGTGCGGGAGATGTCGAGACCTGGCCGGAGTGGGGGCATCTGGTGCCACGATCACAATGGCTTCGAACGGTCGACCACGGCTCCCTCGTCTCGGTCCTCCCCGGCGACGGTAGGCCCGAGCAGTCGGTCCAACGGGGGCGGCCACCTCAGCGTCCGTTCAGGCAGGGCGCCGTAGGTCGGTTGAGAGGTTCCGGACGCCACCCCGGTGCCACCTCGGGCGGCGTGGAACGCGGGTACCTCGGGCCGTCGCCCCCCGGAGGATACGCCCCGGCTCCCCGGGGGAGGGCGGCCGGACGGGTGACTTCTGCTTTCACCGATGGGCCAGCGCGTCACAGGGCCGGCGCGTCACGCGGCCCGATCATGACGCAATGTGCAAGAATCCGCGGCCGTGCATCGCCTGCATCCGCTGCCGCCGGCCGGCCTCCGGCACACCGCGGGTCCCGAGACGCCGGTCGGGGCCGGTGTCCCCACGTGCAGCACCAACTCCGCCGTCACCAACCCGGGGGAGCCCGCCGGATGACGCCGCCGACCCCGCCGCCGGCCGGGCGCCCACCGGAGCCACTGACCGACGGGGTGGTCATGGCGCGACCGTTCACGATGGACGACGTGGCCGACGTCACCGAGGCCTGCCAGGATCCCGAGATCTCCCGCTGGACGTCAGCCATCCCGTGGCCCTACCACGAGGAGCACGCGAGGGACTGGATCGCCACCCACCCGGCCGAGTGGGAGAGCGGGCGGGCGGCATCGTTCGCCGTCGTCGACGCCACGACGGGTCGGCTTCTCGGATCGACCGGGCTGCACGACGTCAACCGCGGCCGGGGCGACGCGGAGATCGGCTACTGGGTGGCAGCCCCGGCCCGGGGCCGGGGGGTGGCCACCCGGGCGGTCGAGCTGGTGACCCGTTGGGCCCTTTCGGACTACGGCCTGCGCCACGTGGACCTGCTGACCAAGCTCGGCAACGAAGCCTCCGAGCGGGTGGCCGCCCGGGCCGGCTACCGCTACGCCGGCGAGGTCCGGGGGGTCCCGAGCCTGCTGGACCCCACCCAGCGCTTCGACGCCAAACGCTGGGTGACCACCGCCGACGGGCGGCCGCCCCTGGACTGGCCGGCCGACTTCTTGCAGCGGTCGTGACCGTCACCGACGCCGTCGTTCCCGATCAGGTGACCCGGGGCCCAGTGCCCGTCGACCGGTGCTCGCCGTGGTCACGGCACCGGGCCACCCACCCGGTGGGCGTGACCGACACCGTCATCCACCTCCCGCAGGCGGTGCAGTAGCGGGGCGGGTCGAGGGTCCGGGTGCAGCCGTCGCAGTCGGCGGCCGGCCGACCGCAACCGGCGCAGTGGGCGGCGGCACGGCCCGAGGCGGCCACGACCGAACGACTCAGAAGGCCACGGTCAGCGCGCCGACCGGCATGCGGAGGTCCGCCAGCATCTGGAGGTCATCGGTGGGCGAGCGCCCGAGTGTCGTCAGGTAGTTGCCGACGATCAGGGCGTTGATGCCGGCCGTCATGCCGATCGCCTGCAGGTCGCGCAGGGTCACCTCTCGGCCGCCGGCGTAGCGGAGGATCACCCCCGGCATGGCCAGGCGAAACAGGGCGATCCAGCGGATCGCCTCCCAGGCGCCGACGACCGACCGGTCGGCGAACGGCGTCCCCGGCCGGGGGTTCAAGAAGTTCACCGGCACCTCGGTGGGGTCGAGGGAGCGCAGCTCCAACAACAACTCGATCCGCTGCTCGTCCGTCTCGCCCATCCCGACCAGGGCGCCGCTGCACAGCTCCATGCCGTGGCGCCGGACCAGCCGGCACGTCTCGACCCGCTCGTCGTAGCCGTGGGTGGTCACCACCTGGGCGAAGAAGGACCGGGCCGTCTCGAGGTTGTGGTTGTAGCGGTGGACCCCACCCTCGGCCAGGCGCCGGGCCTGGTCCTCGCTCAGGATCCCGGCGCTCACCGCAACGTTGAGGCCGGTCTCGTCGCGGACCAGGGGTACCAGTTCCAAGATGCGGGCCAGGGTGCGCTCGTCGGGGCCCCGGATGGCCAACACGATGCAGAACTCCGATGCCCCCATCGACGCCGTCTCACGGGCGGCGGCGAGCACCTCGTCGGTGTCGAGGAACGGCGTGGCCTTCACCGTGGTGTCGAAGCGCGACGACTGCGAGCAGAAATGGCAGTCCTCTGGGCAGCCGCCCGTCTTGGCCGACACGATGCCCTCCACCTCGACCCCCGGGCCGCACCAGGTCAGGCGCACCTGGTGGGCCAGCGCCGCCAGCGCCACCACGGCGCTGTCGGGAAGGGAGGCCAGCATGGTGAGCTCGTCGCCGGTCAGCGGGCGGCGCTGGTCGATGAGGGCCCCTTCGGCCGCGGCCAGCAGGGCCCGCTCACGCCGGGTGAGGGGGACCTGGGCCGGTGGTTCGATGACCGGGTCGAAGGATCCCGCTCCGCACGGCTCGATGGTGGTCGTCCCCGACACGCCACCAGGGCGCAGGGTGACGGAGTGACGGGTGGGGGAGATCTCGGGCTCGATGGGCACGGGGCCAACGGTAGTGGCAGGGTGTCCCCATCGGGAAGCCGAGCGCCCCCGTTGCCCAACCCCACCAGGAGGTGGTCATGGCCTGGGACTTCTCGACCGAGCCCGAATTCGAAACGAAGCTGGCGTGGATGCGCGCCTTCGTCCGCGAGGAGGTGTTCCCCCTCGAGACCCTGGACCTCACCTACGACCAGGTGCTCTCGGTCATCGGCCCGCTCCAGGACCGGGTCAGGGCCGAGGGCCTGTGGGCCGCCCACCTGCCTCCCGACCTCGGCGGCATGGGCTTCGGCCAGGTGAGGCTCGGCCTCATGCACGAGATCCTCGGCCAGTCCCCCTACGCCCCGGTCGTCTTCGGGAACAACGCCCCGGACTCGGGGAACGCCGAGCTCCTGGCCGTCGGCATCGCCGCCACCGGGCGCGAGGACCAGCGCCAGCAGTGGCTGCAGCCGCTCCTCGACGGCAAGCTCCGTAGCGCCTTCTCGATGACCGAGCCCAACACCGCCGGGTCGGATCCGACCCTGCTGTCGACCCGGGCCGTGCGCGACGGCGAGGAGTACGTGATCACCGGGCGGAAGTGGTTCACCACCAACGGGTCGGTGGCCGACTTCCTTATCGTGATGGCGGTGACCAACCCCGACATCCACCCCTACCAGGGGTCATCGATGATCATCGTGCCGGTCGATACCCCGGGGGTCGACATCGTCCGGGACGTGGCCAGCATGGAGGACCCCGGGGCCCCCTTCGGGAAATTCGGGAACCACGCCGAGATCGACTACCGCGACGCCCGGGTGCCGGTGGCCAACCTGATCGGCCGGGAGGGCGAGGGTTTCGCCCTGGCCCAGGCCCGTCTGGGCCCGGGCCGGATCCACCATTGCATGCGCTGGCTCGGCCAGTCCCGCCGCGCCTTCGACATGCTCTGCGAGCGGGCGGTGTCGCGCCGGGCCCACGGCTCGACGCTGGCCGAGAAGCAGACCGTCCAGAACTGGGTGGCCGACTCGATGGCCGAGATGTCGGCGGCCCGGCTGATGACCCTGCAGGCGGCCTGGAAGATGGACCGTGACGGCGCGGCGGCCGCCCGGGACGAGATCGCCATGATCAAGTACTACGGTGCCGCCGTCCTCTACAACGTGATCGACCGGGCCATCCAGGTGCACGGCTCGCTCGGCTACTCGTGCGACCTCCCCCTCGAATCGATGTACCGGGCCGCCCGGGCGGCCCGCATCTATGACGGCCCCGACGAGGTCCACCGGCTGACCGTCGCCCGGCGGACCCTGCGCAACTACACCCCGACCGAGGTACCGACCGAGCACATCCCGACCCGCCAGGCGGCGGCCCGGCGCAAGTTCGCCGATCTGCTGGACCGGGTCACCGCCGACGACTGAGGTGACCGCCGGTCCGGTGGCGCTGGCCACGTCGGGGGCATTGCCCCACCCCGACGGGGACATGCCCCTGCTGCTGGCCGCACTGGCCCGGTCCGGGGTCCGGGCCCGTCCGGCCGTCTGGGACGACCCGTCGGAGGACTGGGGCGCCTTCTCGCTGGTGGTGGTCCGGTCGACCTGGGACTACATCACCCGTCGGCCCGAGTTCGTGGCCTGGGCCCGCTCGGTCCCCCGCCTGGCCAACCCGGCCCCGGTGGTCGGCTGGAACACGGACAAGCGGTACCTGGCCGACCTGGGCGGGGCCGGCCTGCCGGTGGCCGACACCACCTGGGTGGCCCTGGGGGAGCCGGCGGTGCTGCCCGACGGTCCGTTCGTGGTCAAGCCGACGGTCTCGAGCGGGTCGCAGGACTCGGCCCGCTACCGGGGCGACGGCAGCGACGCCGACCAGGCCCTGGCCCACGTCGCCCGGCTCCACGCCGCCGGGCGCACGGCCATGGTCCAGCCCTACCTGGGTGCCGTCGACACCGCCGGGGAGTCGGCCCTGGTCTACCTGGGCGGGCGGCTCAGCCACACCGTCCGCAAGGGCCCGATGCTGGCGGTGGGACGGATACCCGGCGACGTCGAGCACCAGGCCGTCGGCCCCCGGCCGGCCACGGCGGCCGAGGAGGCGGTGGCCGAGCGGGCCTTGGGCGCGGTGCCCGGCGTGGCCGGGCCAGCGGGCCTCCTCTACGCCCGGGTCGACCTGGTGCCCGGCGACGACGGCCGGCCGGTGGTCCTCGAGTTGGAGTTGACCGAGCCGTCGCTGTTCTTGGACACCGATCCGGCCGCCGCCGGCCGGCTGGCCGCGGCGATCGCGGAGCGGGTGGCCACCGGGCCCCCCTGAGCGTCGGCCGCCCCCGAGGGCGCGGGGATCAGCGCAGCAACCGGGAGAGCCGCCGGTCGGCCAGGACCCTGCCACCGGTCTGGCAGCGCGTGCAGTAGACGATCTCGTGGGACTCGAAGGAGACCCGGCGAAGGGACTCGCCGCAGACAGGGCAGGGCTGGCCGCTGCGGTTGTGGATGGCGAAGCGCCCGCCGAGCTTGGCTTCGGACAACCCCCCGGACCGCCCCCGCTCGCCCTCGAGCGCCTCGGTCAGCACCGAGCGGACCGTCTCGACCAGGCGAGCCCGCTGGGCCTGATCGAGCGAGCGGAGCGAGGCGAAGGGGGAGAGCTGGGCCCGGTGCAGCGCGTCGTCGGCCCATCCGCGACCGATCCCGGCCACCACCCGCTGGTCCCGCAGCAACGTGTGCAGGTGGCGGGTGGAGTCGCCATGCTCGATGAGCTCGGCGAACTCGTCGCTGAAGGGGTCCGGGCCCAGGGTGGCCAGCGGCCCCTCGTCGCCGGGTGCCAACACCCACCAGCCGGCCTTGCGCTGGGTCCCGTGCTCGCGCACGAGGACGGCCGGGGGGCGGTCGAAGACGAAGCGGACCACCGATCCCCGGGGCTTGGTGGTCTTGGGCGGGTCCTCGAGGTCGAGCCGGCCGCCCTGGGAGAGGTGGACGAGCACCCGGAAGCCGCCGTCGAAGTCGAGGACCACGAACTTGCCCCGCCGGGTCACCGAGGTGACGGTCCGGCCCACCAGGTCGTCGGGCCCGGGCCGGACCGTCTTGAGCCCGCTGAACCCGAGCATCACCGCCCCGCCGAGCGCGGCGCCCCGCAGGGCGGCGTCGAGCCGCTCGGCCAGTGCCTGCATCTCTGGGAGCTCGGGCACGGCTCGCTCAGATCCTCACGGCCCGAAGAAGGTGACGGGGGCCTGCCGGACGCCGGCGATCACCGGGCTCGGGGCCCGCTCGACCTCACCGGCCGGCTCGAGGCGGACGAAGCGGTCCAGCAGCTCGTCGAGGACGATCCGCCCCTCGAGCCGGGCCAGGGCGGCACCGAGGCAGAAGTGGGTCCCGAAGCCGAAGCTGACGTGGGGATTGGGGTCCCGCCCTACGTCGAGCCGGCCGGCGTCGGGGCCGAAGACGGCCTCGTCGCGGTTGGCCGATGCGTAGACCAGGAGAACCGGCTCGCCCTCGGCGATCGGCTGGCCCCGCAGCTCGGTGGCCCGGGTGGCGGTGCGCAGGAACGAGATGACCGGCGTGGTCCACCGCAATAGCTCCTCGACCGCCGAGGGCACAAGACCCCGGTCGGCGCGGAGCCGGGCCCACTCGGCCGGCCGTTCGGCCAGGGCGGCCAGTCCGCCCGAGAGCAGGTTCCGGGTGGTCTCGTTCCCGGCCACCAGCAGCTGGATGAGGAACATGGCCAGCTCGTCGTCGCTCAGCTGGTCGCCGCCCGGGGCGGCGGTGGCCAGGGCCGACACCACGTCGTCCCTCGGCTCGGCCCGGCGTTCCTTGGCCACGGCCACCAGGTAGCCCCACATGTCGGCCATGAGCGCCTGCCGGCGCTCGTCGGGCCAGTCGGTGGCCCCGGGGATGACCGCCTCGGACCACTCGTAGAAGCGGGGCCACTCATCGGCGTCGACCCCGAGCAAGCCGCAGATCACCTGCAGCGGGAAGGGGACGGCCAGCGCCGGCACCACGTCGGTCGCCCGGCCCGGCTCGATGACGTCGATCAGGGCCACGGCGCGCCGGCGGACCTCGTCCTCGAGCCCCCGCACGACGGTCGGTCTGAAGCCGGGTTGGACCAGCCGCCGGTAGCGGGTGTGGGCCGGAGGGTCGGTGTGCATCATGGTGGGAGGGGTGGCGTAGTCCACCCCGATCTCCTCGGCCAGGATCCCCCGGGACGAACAGAAGGTCGCCGGGTCGGTGCCGACCGCCTGCACCTCGGGGTGGGTGGTCACGGCCCAGAAGCCGGCACCCTCGTGCCACGCGACCGGGGCTTCGGCCCGCAGCCGGGCGTAGAGGGCGAAAGGGTCGCCGGTGTAGAGCCCGGGGTCGGTGAGGGCCGCCGCCAGCGCGCTGCCCGGCCGCTGGTTGCCCGCCACCGCCCGCCGTCCTCGGCTCGAGACTGCCCGGGCTCAGACGATGAGGCCGTTGGGTCGGGGGGTGCCCGCCGCCTCGAGCAGGGCGAAGTAGGCCTCCAGGATGGACGGGCCGTCGGTGTAGCTCTCCACCTTGCCCTCGGGGTCCAGGTTCAACAGGGCCCCCTCGATCACGAAGAGCACGTCGGTGTCCCCCTCGTTGTCCTCGGGCACGTCGAGGGTGTGGACCGAGTTGGCCGGCTCATAGATGTAGGAGCCCGCGGTCGAGTAGAAGTCGTACTCGAGGTAGTGCCAGCGCCCGGCCAGCGTGAATCCGTCGACCGGTCCCGTGTGGCGGTGGATCTGGAGGCGGGTCCCGGGACGGAACCGGTTGCGGATGACCCAGGTGCCCTTCAAGACGTCGAAGCGGACGACCTTGAGGTCGACGCCGTAGCCGGTGTCGACCCACGGGGCGTCCTGGTCACCGACGTGGCGCACCACGTCGGTGGTGGTGGAGATGGCCATGGCTCGAGCCTCCCTGGGTCTGCGCGGTCGTACCCGGCCGCGACCCGGCCAGTATGCCAGCACCGCCCCCGCCGGCCCCCGGGCCCGGACCGGACCGGACCGGAGCGGGGTGGGGCGGGCCCGGAATTGAGCAACGATTACTCAATCCTCCCCGGCCCATCCGTGCCAGGCTTGGGGCAGGGTCGCTGATGACCCGTCCCGCCCGGCGGCGGCCACGGTGACTAAGAGAGGGAGATCATGCGGATCCCGATGTCGTTGAGCGCCCTCGCCCTGCGGTTGCGGCCAGTGGTGGCCCTTGGGGCCGGAGTGGTCCTGGTGTCGGCCGGTGTCCTCTCGGCCCCGGCGGCCCCGGTCTCGGCCGGTGTCCTCTCGGCCCCGGCGGCCCCGGTCTCGGCCGGACCGGTGGCGGGGTGGTCGGTCACGGCATCGATCGCGCCGGCCAACGCCGACCCACAGCCAGACGCCGGCCTCCTTGGTACCTCGTGCCCGTCACCGGGGACCTGTGTGGCCGTCGGGGACTACACCGTGGGGGGTCACAACCTCCCCTACGCCGACTACCAGTCGAACGGGGCCTGGAGCGCGGTCGAGCTCCCTCTGCCGTCCGACGTCAACAACGCCGATCCCGAATCCGAGGTGACCGGGATCTCCTGTCCGGCCGTGGGCACCTGCGTCGTCATCGGCGACTACAACAAGGTGGGCGGGATCACCGTGAGCTTCATCGACTCCGGGTGGGCTGGCACCTGGTCCACGATGGTGACACCGCTGCCGGCGAACGCCTCGGCCTCGAACCCGGACCCCTTCCCGGTCGGCCTGGCCTGCCCGGGCGTCGGCTTCTGCGTGGTGTCGGGCGGGTATCACGACGTGTCGAACAACGAGCAGGGTCTCCTGCTCGTCCTCTCGGGCGGTGCCTGGACCCCCCAAGAGGCGCCGTTGCCAGCCAACGCCAACGCTGTACCGGAGGTGGACATCATTACCGCGGCCTGCGCGGCGCCCGGGTCGTGCTTCGTGCCCGGCGACTACCAGGACACCTCGAACCACGCGGAGCCCTTACTCCTCACCTTGAGCGGGGGTGCGTGGACCGCTACTGAGGGCGCGGTCCCGTCCGACGCCGCCCCCGACCCCCAGGCCGGCTTCACCGGCAGCGCCTGTGCCGCCCCCGGGACGTGCTACGCGGTGGGTGAGTACAGCAACGTCTCGGGCGGCGAGAGCGGCGTGATCGAGACGTTGTCGGGGGGGGCGGCGACGGGGACCGAGGCACCGCTGCCACCGAACGCCCGGACCACCGGCTCCCCCACGCCGATGTCCACCGTCTACGACATCTCGTGCCCGTCGGCCACGTCGTGTGAGGCGGTGGGCGGCTACAGCGCGGTCGGCACCGGCGTGGCGCCGATGGCCGAGACCCTCGCATCGGGGACGTGGACCCCCACCGCACTCCCCGGCGCCGGGTCGTCGCCCACGTCGATCACCTTCGCCCAGGGGATCTCGTGCTCGTGGCCCGGCTCGTGCGCCGCCGTCGGGATCTCCGAGAACGGGGGCCCGTCGAGCGGGCTCATCGAGACCCTGACCGCCGGGACATGGACCGAGACCCCGGCGGTCCTGCCCGCCGACGCCGTCAGCCCGCCCGAGTCCTACTTCGGGTTGGGCGAGCTCCCCGGGGCGGCGGTGTCGTGCGTGGCCGGGACCTGCGCCGCCAGCGGCGTGTATGTGCCCAAGGGCGCCGGCGGTGGGGGCTTCATCGACACCTTCCCCAACCTGACCGGCTACCAGATGGTGGCCTCCGACGGGGGGCTGTTCGCCTTCAACACCCCGTTCTTCGGCTCGATGGGGGGGATGCCCCTCAACGAGCCGGTGGTCGGCATGGCCGTGGTCCCCGCCCCGGGCGGCTACTACGAGGTGGCCTCTGACGGGGGCATCTTCGCCTTCAACGCCCCCTTCTACGGCTCGATGGGGGGCAAGCCCCTCAACGCGCCGATCGTCGGCAGCGCCTTTGACACGCTCACCGGCGGCTACTACGAGGTGGCCTCTGACGGGGGCATCTTCGCCTTCAACGCCCCCTTCTTGGGCTCGATGGGGGGCAAGCCCCTCAACAAGCCGATCGTGGGCATCGCCTTCGACCCGGCGAGCGGGGGCTACTACGAGGTGGCCTCGGACGGGGGCCTGTTCGCCTTCGGGGCCCCATTCCTGGGCTCGACCGGCAACCTCACCCTGAACAAGCCGGTGGTGGGGATGGCCGTCGACACCACCACCGGGGGCTACTACGAGGTGGCCTCGGACGGGGGCCTGTTCGCCTACGGGGCCCCGTTCTTGGGCTCGGAGGGTGGCTCGCCCATCAACAAGCCGGTGGTCGGCATGGCCTTCGACTATGCCACCGGGGGCTACTACGAGGTGGCTTCGGACGGGGGCATCTTCGCCTTCGGCACCCCCTTCCAGGGTTCGACCGGCAACCTCACCCTCAACAAGCCGGTGGTGGGGATGGCCTTCGGCTGACCGGGGGGCCGCCGTTCAGCCGACCGGGGCCAGATCGTCGAAACCGATCGCCGCTTCGAGGGCGGCGGCCGACCGCAGCACGACCAGGTCGGCGTGCTGGGGTCCGATCAGCTGCAGGCCGACCGGGAGGCCGGCATCGGTGAGACCGGCGCAGACCGTGGCCGCCGGTGAGCGGGTCATGTTGAAGGGATAGGTGAACTTGACCCAGTTGGGGTCGAGCTCGCCGTTGATCCTGGCGGCGCCGCCCAGGGCGAGCGGCGGCGCCGCGGCCGCCGTGGTCAGGGTGACCAAGAGCCGCACGTTGTGGAAGATCTCGACCAGCCGGAGGTTCATCCGGTGGCACTCGTCGAAGACCCGCACCATCTCGAGGGCCGAGGTCGATCGGGCGGCGTCCACGACCGCCGCCAGTATCGGGTCCATCGAATCCCACGAGGGGTGCTGGCGGTGGTTCTCGAGTGAGCGCAGGAGGCAGGCCCCGACGAAGGTCAGCCAGTCGCCGACCGGGTCGACGGCGAAGACCGGCTCGATCTCGACCACCTCGGCCCCCAGCGCCTCGAGGGTCGAGAGGGCGCGCTCGCAGACCGCCATCACGTCGCGGTCGACGGCGGCGTAGCCCAGGGTGGGGGACCACGCCACCCGTGACGGGACGTGGGGGTCGTCCAGCACGTCGCGCCAGTTGGCCTCGGGCCGGGGCAGGGAGCGCAGATCGGTGGCCTCGGGGCCGACCACCACGTCGAGGGCGCAGATGATGTCGGCCATCCGTCGGGCCATCGGGCCCTTGGAGGAGAAGTCGAGCCAGCCCGGTCCCTCGGCCCCGCCGGCCGGGACCCGGCCGAGCGAGGGCTTCATGCCGGCCAGGGCGCAGGCGGCCGACGGGATCCGGATCGAGCCCCCGCCGTCCGAGCCGGTGGCCAGGGGAACCAGCCCGGCGGCCAGGGCCGCCGCGGCGCCACCCGAGGAGCCCCCGGCGCTGTGGTCCAGGTTCCACGGGTTGTGGGTGGCGCCGAAGAGCGCGTTCGTGGTGTTGGCCGACCAGGCGAACTCGGGCAGGTTGGTCTTGCCGACCACCACACACCCGGCCGCCCGCAGGCGGGCCACGTGGGCCGAGTCGTGGAGGGCGACCGCCGAGTCGGCCAGCAGTGCCGAGCCGTGGGTCGTGCGGTAGCCGGCCGCGTCCTCGTTGTCCTTCACCCCGAGCGGGATCCCGGCCAGGGCCCCCGGGTCGCCGCCGGTGGCCACGATCTGGTCCACCGCCGAGGCCTGCTCGAGGGCCCGGGCGCCGTCGACGGCGACGAAGGCGTTCAGGGAAGGGTTCAGGGCCTCGATGCGGGACAGCGCGTGCCCGGTCATCTCGCGGGCCGAGACCTGGCCCGAGCGGACCTGGCCGGCCAGGTGGTGCAGCGAGTGGTGGCGGAAGTCCACGGCCCCCTCGCTACCACGGAACGGGGGCCGGTGCGGAGCCGCCCGCCAGCTCCCGGCACGCCTCCCGCTGGGCCGCGCCGTCGGTCGCCCACCGGCCCGTTGGGACCCCGGTCACCGCAGGTGGTGCTCCCCGTGGAGCGCTCGAGCCAGAGAGGCGGTCCCCGGGCCCGGAGCCGGGGGACCGGGATGGCCGGGGCGCGTCGCGCTCGACGTCGGGAGGGGTCAGTCGGTCGGCGCCAGACCGCGGACGGCTTCGGCCAGGTCGACGCCGAAGGGCACCACGGCCAGGGCCGGGACGGTGACGCCGCTGGCCACGTAGCGCCCGATGTGCGCGCGGCACTCCGCCGCAGAACCGTGGACCACCAGCTCGTCCACCACGTCGTCGGAGACGGCGGCCAGGGCCGCCTTGCGGTCGCCCGCACCCCAGGCGTCCCACATGGGCTGCAGGGCCGGCCCCCGGCCGAGCCAACGGTGGAACTCGGCGTAGGCGGGAACATTGAGATACGCCGTGATCATGCGTCGGCCGACGGCCCGGGCGATCTCGGCGTCCTCGTTGGGGATCACGAAGATCCGGGCCACGATCTCCTTGCCCGGGCCGACCTCGGCCACCGCGGTCTTGACGTCGTCGGCGGACAGCCAATTCAAGATGGCGCCATCGGCCTCCCGGCCGGCCAGGCGCAGCATCCCGGACCTGAGGGCCGCCAGATAGACCGGGGGGGGCTGTTCGGGTGGCCGGGCCAGGCGGAAGCCGCGCACCGAGAACGTGTCGTAGGACTCGGTGACCTTCTCACCGGTCATGGCCGCCCGAAGGAAGCGGAGTGTGTCGCGCACGCGCCGGTAGGGTTCGACGAAGGGCACGCCGTTCCACTGCTCCACGATGACCTCCGACGAGGCCCCCAGGCCGAAGGCGAATCGACCGGGCGCCGACTCGGCCAGCGCGGCGACGGTCTGGGCGAGGAGGGCGGGACCCCTGGTGAAGGCCGGGGCGATCGCCACCCCGAGCCTGAGGGCCGGGGACCAGGCGGCGGCCAGGGCCAGCGGCGTGAAACCGTCGGCCCCGTCCACCTCGGCCGACCACACGTCGGTGTAGCCCAGGTCGTCCAGATCGGCGAACCACTGACGGTGCTCGGGCAGCGGTACGCCGTCGAAGGGGATGGTGATGCCGTAGCGGCCGGGGGGTGGGGGGGTCATGGCCCCACTGTGGCACCGGGCCGGGGCGGCGTCACCTCAGATCTCGTCGTAGGCGACGCCCTTGGAGGGCGGCGGCTCGATCCCCCACCGGCGCATGCCCTCCTCCATCCGCTGGATCACCGTGCGCAGTACGGCCAGGCGCCCGAAGCGCTTCTGTTCGGCCGGGATCACATCCCAGTGGCCGTTGGGGTGGTCGGTGCGCTCGAGCATGTCCTCCACCGCCGCCTCGTACGCCCCGCGTTTCTCGCGGTTGCGCCAGTCGTCCTCGGTGAGCTTCCATCGCTTGAGCGGGTCGTCGCGGCGGGCCTCGAATCGCTTCAGCGCTCCTCGTCCGAGATGTGCAGCCACAGCTTGACCAGCACGGTGCCCTCCGCGGCCAGGGAGTGCTCGAATTGGGTGATCTCCTCGTAGGCCCGCCGCCACTGCTCCTCGGTGGCGAAGCTCTCAACCCGCTCGACCAGCACCCTCCCGTACCAGCTGCGGTCCATCACCACCATCCCACCCCACCCGGGGAGCACCGGCCAGAAGCGCCAGAGGAAGTGGTGCCGCAGTTCGTCGGGCGTGGGTGCCCCGAACTCGGCCACCCGGATGTGGCGGGGGTCGAGCGGCGAGACCAGCCGCTTGATCGACCCCCCTTTGCCCGCCGCGTCCCATCCTTCGATGACCACGAGCACCGGGGGTCCCAGGCGGCCGTCGCTCACCTGGCCGCCGTTGACCAGACGGAGGTGGAGCAGCCGCCGTTGGGCGGCGGCGATCATCTCGGCCTCCTCCTCCGAGGAGATCCTGAGTGACAGGTCGACCTCGGCCAACCTCGAGCCGTGATGATGGGTCACGGGACACATTGAAGCCGAAGCGGGGCCGTTGCCCTCAACACCCGGTGGCGGGGGCCAGCCACCACCAGGTACTCACGGTTGGTCAGGTGCGAGACCGTCCCGACCTTCCGGCCCGACGGGTCGTGGATGCCGATGCGGGCGCCCACGTAACGGGCCGACTCGAAGCCCAGGGTCATGACCTCTCCCCGGGCCCGGCACATGTCCTCGAGCTCGGCCAGGCCGACCCACGACTCGTCGTTGTAGGACAGCACCAGGAGCCCGCAATCGACGGCGCCGACGACGGCCCGGAGGGCGGCCGGCATGCCCCGTTTGGTGTTGAACACGCTCTTGGTGGCCGGGTCGCGGGCGTCGACCCGTTTGCACGCCACGCCGTAGTGGGCCGGAGCGTCCCAGGCGACCAGGGTCTCCCACACGTGGTAGTTGGTGAAGTAGCGGTGCTGGTTGTACGGCGGGTCGAGGTAGGCGAGATCGAACGGGCCGAGGGTCGGGGCCAGGTCCAGCGCATCACCGCGCACCGCACGACCCGCGCCGGGGAGCAGCTCGGGTACCCGCAGGTCCAGCGGCTTGTACGACCGCGGCGCCCACCGCTTGACGTAGGCCATCTGGACGCCGGTCGTCGAGTCGACCCGGTCGGCCGCCTCCACCAGGCTGGTGAGCAGCAACGGCTCGAGCCAGGTGCCGGCGTGGCGCTGGGCGATGGCCTCACGGATGGCGTCCACCCGCTCCCCGTTGAAGGGCTGGAAGAAGCGCGAGGCGACGCAGAAGGTCTCGGTGAAGTAGCCGGCCCGGCCGGGCAGCGACCGCAGGTCTTCGATGGCTGCGACGAGGGCCGTCCGGTCGATCCGGTCGCCGTCGGCCTGCACGTAGGTTTGGGCGAAGGCCTCCGAGTAGCGGGCCGAGTCCACCGCGGTCACCCGCAGCCCACAGGCCTTGAAGGCCTGGGCCACCCGGGTGGTCCCGGTGAACAGGTCGAGCGCGTTGGATGCCCCGCTCCTGGCGGCCAGGCCGGCCAGGACCGGGACCAGGCGCCGCTTGGAGCCGAGATACTTGATCACCGGGCCCGGGTCACCGGACCCCCGGCGTTTGGAGCGGGTCCCTGGACGTCAACCACCGGAGGACAGCGCCCGGGATTGCAGCGGGGGACCGGGCGATCCGGGAGCCCGACGCCTGGTCCGCCGGGATGCGCCAGGCCGCCATGACGCCGAGGGTCACGGCATGGCGCACGCGGTCCCCCCCGGACGGCCCCGAAGATCAGGGACGCCGCCGCCGGAACGAGATGGGAGGTCGGCGCGGGTCGCCGAGCGCCGGCGGCGGGGCTCACGCCGTCGAACGTGAGGTCGGAGGTCAGCGCGACCACCCCGACGGCGAAGAGCCCCGGGCGCGGGGCCTCGGGGAGCTCAGCTGCCGGTCTCCGCGCCATCTGGCCTCCCACTCGTACAGGGCGCCCGGACCCCTGGTGCGCCGCCCCGCGGCGCCGCGTCAGTCCCGAAACGTAACGTCCGGCGCCCCCCGGCGCTGGGATGTCCCGCAGACCGTTCGGGCTCATCCGGGCCAACGCGGGGATCGGCCCGGGCGACGAGCCAACGGGTGGCATCCGACGGCACCCGGTCGGTGGCCCCCGCGGCCGGACGTGGACCCGGGCTCCGGACCATGGGACACTCGGCCATCGGGCAACGCGGCCCGAACGAGGGAGGTGGCCATGGCGGTAAGGGGGGTGCGCGTCACGGCGATGCCGGTGAGTGGCCGGGACCCGGCCACGGGGCTCTCGTCCGGCGTGCTCGGTCTCACCTTCCCCGCAGACGAACAGAGGGGACCCGATGGGCAGGGGGTCCGGGTGGCGCCCGGGCCGACCATGACCGGGCGGGACCGTTCGTGAACGGCCACCCGCCGCCCGCCCGACCGGTTCGGCCCCGGTCGAGCGGCGTGGCCGAGACCCACTGGGTGGCCTGGCACCGCCCCTACGACGATCCGACTTCGGCGCTGTACCGACGGTTGACGGCGGTCCGGACGCGGATCGTCGAGGCGTTGGACCGCCCCCCGGGGCCGGTCGCCGTGATCAGCATGTGCGCCGGACAGGGTCGGGACCTGATCGGGGCGCTCTCGGGCCACCCGAGGGCGGCCGATGTCTCGGCCCGACTGGTCGAGGCCGATCCGGCCAACGCGGCCACGGCCGACGTGGCGGCCCGGGCCGCCGGACTCGACGGCGTCGTGACCGCGGTGGGGGACGCCGGGCTGGCCGTGGCCTACGACGGGGCCGTGCCGGCTGACATCGTGCTGGTGTGCGGGGTGTTCGGCAACATCGCCGAGAGGGACATCGCCGGGACGATCCGGTGCCTGCCGACGCTCTGCGCCCCCGGAGCGACCGTCATCTGGACCCGGCACCGCCGGCCCCCGGACCTGACCCCGCGGATCGTTGGGTGGTTCCTCGACGCCGGCTTCAGAGAGGTCGGGGTCGACGCCCCGGACGGGGACTGGTTCTCGGTCGGCGCCCACCAGCTGGTCGGCCCTCCCCGACCCTTCGACCCGGGGCAGCACCTGTTCACCTTCACCGGCGACGGCACTCTCCCCGCGTGAGCCCGGGGCCGGCCGGCGGGCGGTCCGGGGAGCCGAAGGGACCTGCGGGCACGGTTCGCGTTGGCTACGCTCAGCCCGTCACCGCGAACTAAGGGGCTTCTCATGCAAGACACCGTGCAGGGGACCGTGATGCCGGTCCTCGAGATCATGCTGGACCCGGGCGAGAGCATCGTCTCGGAGGCCGGTGAGTTCTCCTGGATGACCGACACCATCGAGATGAGCACCGGGACCGGTGGGGGCATGGGTGGCAAGGGCCTGATGGGCGCGGTCAAGCGGGCGGCCAGCGGCAGCACCTTCCTGTTCAACACCTACACCGCCCAGAACGGCCCCGGCATGGTCGCCTTCGCGGCGAAGCTTCCTGGAAAGATCCTCCCGATCGACGTCGGGCCGGGGAACGAGTACATGTGCCACCGACACGGCTTTCTCGCCGGGATATCGGGGATCGAGGTGTCGGTGGCCCTCCAGCAGAGCTTCCGGGGCGGCGTCTTCGGTGGTGAGGGTCTTCTTCTCCAGCACATCAAGGGCGCCGGCAAGGCGTGGATCGAGCTCTCGGGTGAGGTGCTGGCCTACGACCTGGCGCCGGGACAGACCATGCGGGTACACCCCGGTCACGCCGGGCTCTTCCAGGCCTCGGTCAACTTCGCCGTGGTGCGGGTCCCCGGGATGGCCAACCGCTACCTGGGGGCGGACGGTCACCACTTCGTGGTCCTGACCGGACCCGGCCGGGTCTACCTCCAGTCGATGCCGATGCCCATCCTGGCCGGCGCCCTCCGGCCCTATCTCGGCGACGACCACCCGGTCGAGGCCGGCGCCGTCGGTGGCGTGGTGGGGAGCGCCCTGGGCGGCCTGCTCAAATAGGAGGACCCGGCGGCCGGACGCACCGGCACGAGGCCGGTCCCAGCGTCCACCGCCGCCCGGCGACTCGCCGCGGGAGCGCGAGCGCCCGTCGCGGAGCGTTCGGGGCAAAGACGTCTTCAGCGGGCGGGGCGGAGGCGGACGACCGGGATGTCGCGGTGGGTGAGGGTCTGGTAGTGCGCCCAGCCGTCGTAGTGACCGGTCAGGCGGGTCCACAGGGCGGCCTTGGCCCGGCCCCGCAGCACCTCGGCGGTGGCCGGGAACCGGTGCCGCCGGACCTGGACGGCGGCCGCCGGCCCGGCCTCGAGGTTCAAGAGCCAGGCCGGTGGCTGGTCACGGCCGCCGTTTGACCCGACCACCACGAAGTCCACGCCGTCGGGCATGTAGAGGAGCGGGGTGGTGCGGGGCTCGCCGGACCTGCGGCCGGTGGTGGTGAGCAGGAGGATCGGGCCCATCCCACTGCGGTGGCCAATGAGGCCCCCGGTCATCTGATAGAGGCGCCGGTGCACCGGGTAGAAGCGTCGCCCGATCTTCCGGTCGAACATGACCGTGGCCTTCGGGTTCATCGCGGCACCCGACGATCGGGGGTTGGCGGGTGGGGGGTCCTCAACGCGGACACTTGAGCCGGATCCCGCTTGACTGGCCGCTCAGAGGTTCGGCGGTGCAGCCCTTCTTCAGGTCGGCCAGGAGCTTCGCGTACCTGGTCTGGGTGGGGTCAACGGCCAGCGAGCGCTCGAACCAGGTCTCGGCCTGGACGTTCTGATGCTGCTCGGCGGCGACCAGGCCGAGGACGTTGGCGGCCGGAGGGTACGTCGGCTGGTACGAGATCGCCCGCAGCGCGCTGGCGCGGGCTGCCGCCTTGTCGCCGACGGACCCCTGGTACTGGGCGAGGGTGGTCCACAGCAGTGAGTTGGTCGGGTCCCGCATGGTCGCCACCCGGGCCCAGCGCAGGGCGGTGGCGAGAGCGGCGGACCGGCTCCCGCTGTTGAGCGCGAAGTTCGCCGTGCCCAGCTCGGTGGCGGGGTCGGACCACTGGCCCATGAGCGAGTTCGCGGTGGACGCGCTCGCGAGGGCGGCGGTGTAATTCTGGTTGACGGTCTGGGCCCTCGCCGATTCATACGCCACATCGCCGATCACCAGGAGCAGGGCGGCGATGGCCGCGATGGCGGCGAGGACCGCACCGGCCGGTCCCACCCATCGGGGTGGGCCGGTGAGCGGGGGTGTCGGCCCTTCGGATTGGGCCGGCCCTGCGGGGCCCTTGGCGCTGAGGTGCACGGTCGCACCCCCCAGGGCGATGAAGGCCAGGGGGGTGATCACCACGTTCAGCGGCTCTGCCAGCTCCATGACGCCGATGACGGCGGCGAAGCCCAACAACGGCCCCGAGCGACCACGGACCGAGAACACCAGCCAGGCGAGCAGCAGGGCGAGCCCGATGATCCCCGTCGTGGTCGCGTACTCGACGATGAAATTGTGGCCGTCGGGAAAGGTTCCGAGCATCGAGCCGTCGGCCTTGATGTCGGCCACCGAGAAGTACGCCGAGGTCGCGGCCCGGAACTGGCCGGGCCCGGCCCCGAGGATGGGGTGGGCGCTGAACGCATGGGTGGCGGCCTCCCAGGCGTGCAGCCGCTGGCCGTAGGTCTCGGCTGACGCGGAGCTGGCGGTGTGGCTGACCACGCCGAGGCCCCCCCGGAGCTTGGCCAGCCCGGAGCCGACCAGGACGGTACCCAGGGTCACGCCGGCGAACTCGAGTGCCCGCCGAAAGCCGGGTCCGGCCGAATCGGGGTCCTGGCGCCGGGCCAACCACGCGACCACCCCCAACCAGGCCACCACCACGATCGCCAGCAGGGCAGGGAGCCGCTCGCCGTCGACGCCGAGCCCCAGCCCGACGAGGGTCACCGGTAGCCACCACCGTCGAGGTTCGGCGGCGAAGCGGGGTGCCAACAGGACCAACGAGCTGGCCAGCAGCGCTCCCAGGAAGACCGGGTTCCCGAGGAAACCGTCGGGCTGGCCGCTCAGGCCCTCCAGCCCCAGCGAGACCAGGTTGAACAACTGCTGGAGGATGGCCACGCAGGCGTTGACCACGGCCCCGGCCACCAGGGCGTTCTCCAAGAGGCGCCGGTCGGCCGGGCCGAAGCCCGTGCCCAGGGCCCACCACCCGGCCAGCAGGGCCATGAAGATCCAGCCGGTCCCGTGCTGGTAGAGCCCGAAGGTGGCCATGGTCGGCGATATGGACAGGGCGGCCGAGACCACCCCGGCCAGGACAAACCCGATGGCCAGGCGGGCGGCCCAGACCTCACCGGTCGCCCGGCGCGACCCGCCTCGGCCGACGGCCCGGGCCCCGAGCAGGGGCAGCCCGGCCACACCGACGATCAGTGCCACCCCGGCCTCGGGGGCCCAGTCGCTGTATTGGATCTTCGGCAGGTCGGCCACGGTCAGGATGAAGACGCCGGCAGCCACGGCCCACGACCCGCGGCCCGAGAGGGCCCCCCGCACGGCCGGGGCACGCCGAGCCCCCTGCCGCTGGGCCTCCTTGCGGCCTGACGAGGGCGTCCGGTCGGACGCACGTTGCTGGGCCTGCTTTCGGGCCGAGGCCGATGGCCGGCGCCCGCTGGACGACTCCTTGGTCGCGGTGGCCGACGCCGTCGCGCCCGGTCCGGCCCTGTTTGCCGATTTCGGGCCGGCCGCCTTCGAGCGGGACCGCTCGTCGCCCGCGCTCCCGGGGGAGGGGCGGGCTGCTCCCTGCTTGGCTGCGCCCTGCTTGGCCGCGCCCTGCTTGGCCGCGCCCTGCTTGGGCGGTGACCCCGAGCCGGCGGCGCCCTTCGGCGCCCGTTTCCCCTTGTCCTGCTCAGCCGGACCGTCGCTCATCCGGAGCCCCCCGAATCGGTTGCCGGCTCCCATCGGGAGCGCTCGGTGTGGCCGGTTGGCCGCGATGGCCCGGCCACACTATCGGCCCCGGGCGTCACGGACGGCGGCAGACCGATCGCCGACGAGCTCGGGGGTCGCCCCGCGGCACACACCCCGCCCGGAAGCCCGGCGATCACTCGCCGACCAGGTCCCGGCGACTGAAGGCGAAGGTGCCCACCGCGGCCCCCAGGGCGCCCAGCGCCACGAGGGCGCCGGCCGACGCCCAGTCAGGGGCGACGGCCGGGGCCGCCGCCATCTGGTGGAACACCGAGGTGTCGAGCAGCCAGTGGTTGGCGTTGACCGTCCCGCCGACAATCTCGACGAGGAAGGACCAGGCGATGACCCCGTAGGTGGCCATGACCGTGGCCCGGGGCCAGACCCCCAGGACGAGGACGCCGATCCCGAGGACGCACAGGGCCGGGGGCACGGTGTTGAGCCCGCCTCCGATCAGGCCGACGAAACGTACCTGGGAGTGCTGGCTGAGTGCTCCCAGCCAGGCGGCCACGGCGGCCACGAGCCCGGTCGCCACGACGGCCCCGGTCGCCAGCCCGAGGCGGCCGCCGAGCCACGACCACCGGCGGACGGGTCGCGCCATGAGGGCGTCGAGCCGTCCCCCCGACTCTTCGGATCGGGCCGCGCCTACCTGTCCGGCGGCCACGAATGCCACCAGCACCGCCGTGATCAGGAAGGCAACCCCGAGATAGGCGTCGGACCCGCTACCCGACCCCCCCAGCCGGGAGATCACCTTCTCGACGCTGGTCGAAGCGGACAGGGCACGGCCGGCGGACTTGGCCACCACCCCGGAGAGCAACCCCATCGCTGCGACGGCGGCACCCCAGCCGAGGAGGGTCGGCCTCGAGAGACGGAGGGCGAGCCCGGCCGGGCCGTTGAGCAGGGCCGTGTGCGGCCGGGCGGCCGGGCGGTCGGGGAAGGTGCTGGCCCCAACGTCTCGCCGGCCCGCCAGGTGGACTGCGAGCCCGGCCAGGCCGGCCGTGAGCACGACGACCGGCAGGAGGGCATCGGGGTGGGGCGAGGTCAGCGGCTGGAGCTCCTCGATCCAGCCGAGCGGGGAGGCCCATCGCAGCCACCCGAGGCCGGCCCCCGAGTCGGCCACCATGCGCAGGGCGTAGCTGACCCCGAGCGCCGCGCCGGCATAGGCGGACGCCTGTCGTCGGGTCGGCACCAGCTGACTGGTCAGGGCGCCGACGGCCAGGAACACCGCCGCGCCAGAGACGGTGGCCAAGGCGAAGAACAAGGCCGGCCCCACTCCGATGGCGACCGTGGACGACCGGCCGACCACCGCTGTCACCAGGGCGGTCACCGCCCACAGGGCGACGAACCCGGCGCCCAACCCGGCCAGGGCCTGGGCGGTCGCCCCCCGTCGGGTGGTCCGGCCCGACAGCATCAGCTCCCAGCGGCCGGCCTCCTCCTCGCCCCGGAGCAGCCTGGTCCCGGTCAGGGCCCCCCACACCGCACCGACGATGGCGAGGGTCGTGAGGCACTTCCACACCGTGAAGCCGGCGACCGTCTGGATCTGGTGCGGCGGCCCGACCAGGGCGCTGACCGCTGCATTGGACCCGTAGAGGGCGGCCAGCCGCTCCCGTTGGGCGGCCGTCTTGTAGGTCGACGCGAAGGTGAGGGCGGTGGAGGCCACGTAGACGGCGAACACGTAGCCCCACAGGACGCCCGAGCGCACCGCCCGGCGGGCGGTTCGCCGGGCGATGACGGTGGTGGTCCGCCCGGCCGGGACGACCCCCGGTACGACCACCAGCTCAGTCGGCACGGACCGGCGCACCGTCGGTCGGGTCGCCGGCGCCGTAGTGGGCCAGGAACAGTTCCTCCAACGAGGGCTCCCGGCTCAGGAGTTCGTGGACGCCGGATGCGGCGAGGACCTTCAACAAGGGCTCGACCGACCCGCGCACCTGGCAGCGGACGACCCGGCCCTCCACTGTGACCGAGGTGACGCCCGGGACCCGGGCGAGATCAGGGACCGTCCCGTCGAAGGTGGCCTCCACCGTCAGGGCCGACAGGTGGCGCATCTGGGTCAGCGTTCCCAGGTCGACCAACCGCCCGTCGCGCAGGATGCCCACCCGGTCGCAGAGCGCCTCGACCTCGCTCAAGATGTGCGAGGACAAGAAGATGGTCTGCCCCCGCCCCTTGGCCTCGTGGACCGAGTGTCGGAACGCCTGCTCCATCAGGGGATCGAGCCCGCTGGTCGGCTCGTCCAGCAAGAGCAGGTCGGCCCGGGTCATCAGCGCCGCGATCAGGATGAGCTTCTGGCGGTTCCCCTTCGAGTAGGTCCGGACCTTCTTGGACGTGTCCAGGTCGAAGCGGGTCACCAGCTCCTCGCGGTAGGCCGCGTCGACCTGACCCTGCACCCGTCCGAGCAGGTGCAGGGTCTCTGTCCCGGTCAGCGAGGGCCACAGGTTGGCCTCGCCGGGGACGTAGGCCAGGCGTCCATGGGCCGCCACCGATTCCCGCTGGCAGTCGAGGCCGAAGATCTCGGCCCGGCCGGCGCTCGGCCGGGCCAGCCCGAGGAGGAGCCGGATGGTGGTCGTCTTCCCGGCCCCGTTCGGACCCAGGTAGCCGAGCACCTCGGATTCCACCACCTCGAGGTCCAGGTCCTTCAGGGCGTCGACCGACCCGTAGCGCTTGGACAGCCCCTCGGTCCGGATGGCGGCAACTCCCACGGCTCGACCTCCTGATCGTCCCGAGGATTGTCGAAGTGGGGCCTGGTGGCCAGCCCCGACGCCCGGACCGGGGCCGGGGCCGCCGGTCCACCGCCGATGAGGGCCCGGGGGGATCAGGCGGCCACGTCGATCGTCATCAGGTCGGTGGCCACCAGTACCGGGCCCCTGAAGTACTGGGCCGCCTCCTCCACCCATTCGCTCTGGCTCCCCGGGGCGGGGGAGGGCACCAGGTGGGTCAGCACCAGGGTCCCCACACCGTTGGCCGCCGCCGTCCGGGCGGCGTCGGGCACCGACGAGTGGTACCCGAGGACGTCGAGGAGCCGCGGCAGCCCGATCTGCTCGATCAGATCACGCCGCACGGTCGTCTGCACCAGCACGTCGGCGACGGCGCACAGCTCATCGAGACCGGAGCACGGCACCGTGTCCCCGGCGATCACCACGGACCGTTGGCCGTCGTCGATCCGGTAACCGACCGTCGGTCGGACCGGGGCGTGGTCGGTCGGCGCCGCGGCCACCCGGACGCCGCCCTCGTCGAAGATCACCCCGCCCCCGACCTCCACCACGGTGGAGGTCGGGGGCCAGTCGAGGTCATCGTGGTGGGCCAGGCGGTACCCGATGTCGGGCTCGAGCATCGCCTCGGTGGCCGCCAGCAGGTCCGCCGTCCCGCCCGGGCCGAACAGACGGAGGGGATTGGGCACCAAGGACGTCACCCACCGCGTGGTCACGATGTCGTTCAGGTCGGTGAGGTGGTCGCTGTGCAGGTGGGTCAGGAAGAGGGCCTTGAGGGCACCGGCACCGGACCCGGCTGCCGCGGCGCGCATCAGGACCCCCCGGCCGCAGTCGAACAAGAGGTCACCGGCCGTCGTGCGGACCAGGGTCGCCGGCCCCGCCCGCTCGGGGTCGGAGAGGGGGCTCCCGCTCCCCAGGATGACCACCTGCATCTCGACTCCTGTCGATCGTCCGGGCCGAAGCATGCCAGCACCCGCCTAGCGTCGGGGGCGTGACGTTGATCGAGGCCTATGCCGACGTCTGGTGCCCGTTCGCCCACGTGGGCCTCAGGGAGGCCCTGGTGCGGCGCCGCCAGGTCGGACTCGACGACGTCCCCCTCCGGATCCGGGCCTGGCCGCTGGAGCTGGTCAACGGGTCGCCGCTCGACGTGGCGACCACAGCCGCCCACGTCGCCGAGCTGCGCACCCAGGTGGCCCCCGATCTCTTCGCCGGGTTCGACCCCGAGCACTTCCCCACGACGACGCTGCCAGCCCTGGCGCTCGGCGCCGCCGCCTACCGGGAGGGGGGCACCGTCGGCGAGGCGGTCGGGATGGCCCTCCGGGATGCCCTCTTCGAGTCGGGGCTCGACGTTTCGGACCCCGGCGTGCTCGACGAGGTGGCGCGCCGATACGGCGTCTCGCCACCCGTCCCAGCTGACTACGAGAACGTGCTGGCCGAATGGCACCACGGTGAGGTGCGGGGCGTGAAGGGTTCCCCCCATTTCTTCTGCGGGGAGCTCGACGTGTTCTGCCCGAGCCTGGACATCAATCGCGACGACGATGCCCATCTCCAGCTCCGCCGCAACACCGTCGCCCTCAGTGCGTTCCTCGAGGACTGCAGAGAAGAGCCAACCCCCGACGGGGGCGACTGAAGGCGCGCCGCGCGCCGGACGCCCGGCCGGGGGCGAGACGGCCGCTCAGAGACGGTAGAGCCGGGTGGCGTTTTCGCTCAGGATCTTGCGCTGGGTCGCCGGTCCCAACTCGCACATGTTCTCCCGAGCGGACTTGAGGGGGTCGGGGTAGAGGCATGTGGGGTGAGGGAAGTCGGTCTCGAACATGATGCTGTCCTCCCCGACCGCCTCGACGATGGATGCCAGCTGCCGGGACTCGAACCAGGTGGTGGCGTACATCTGACGCCTGAAGTACTCGGAGGGGAGGAGGGAGAGTCCCGCCTTGGCCTGGGGGGCGTTCTCGTCCATCTCGTAGTCGAGGGCCTCCAGGATGAACGGGATCCACCCGGCCCCGCTCTCGACCGAGACCACCTTGAGCTCGGGGAAACGGTCGAGCATGCCCGAGCAGATGATGTTGACGACCACTCGGGCGTTCCCGACAAACAGCAGCGTCCCGCCGATGGCCAGCTTGGTGTCGTCATCGTGGGAGGGCCACGGGTAGGTCCCGAAGTAGTTCATGGTGGTGAGGCTGGCCCCGATGTGGAAGTGCACCGGCAGGCCCGACTCGCTGCAGACCTCCCAGAGCGGGTCCCACGCCCGGTCGGCCAGATCCGGAGCGCCGAGATCCTGGGGGTCCGAGGTCAGGTTGACCCCCCGCAGCCCCAGCGCCGCCGCCCGGCGCGCCTCACGGACGCAGGCGGCGACGTCCCAGGCCGGGAGGAGGGCCATCGGCAGCAGGCGGTCGCCCGATCCGGCCTGGAGCTCGCCACTGGCATCGTTGAAGATCTCCACGCACAGGGTGCGGAGCGCCTCGTCGGTGACCACCTCGGCCAGTGCCTGGCCCCCCAGCCCGACCACGCCGGGGTAGATGATCTGGGCCCAGACCCCGATCTCGTCCATGAGCTCGACCCGGGCGACCGGGTCCCACGCAGCCTGGTGGACCTGGTCGATCCCCCACTCGTAGAGGCCCTCGAAGGACCGACCCTTGACCCCCTGGCGGTCGATGACCCCGCCGGCGCCGGCCCGTCCGAGGACGGCACCGTCGACCACCCAGGTGGCGCTGCCCTCGACCTCGGTCACGTGGGGCACCCGATCCTTCCAGGCGGCGGGGGCCCGGCTCGTCCAGAGGTCGTGTTGCTCGGTGAGGTGGGTGTCGGTGTCGATCACCCTGAGCTGGTCGAGCGAGACGGTCATCGGGATCCCCTTTGTGGTCCGGCACCAGCCCGGGCCCTTCCGGGCCGGGGCGGTCGCGCTCAGCTTACGGGCCGCCCCCCGGCCGCGCCGGCCCGGCGGGAGCCCCGAGGGCGGCCTAGGGTTCGCCCGGCGCCGGCCGGCCGACCCGGCTCGGGGACAGGAAGGGCCGATGGCGACCGTCGAGGTCGACGGGGTGAGGATCGCCTACGAGATCGTGGGCGATCGGGGACGGCCGTGGGTGCTGACCCCCGGCGGCCGCTTCGGGATGGACGCGCCGGGGGTCCGCGAGCTGGCCCGGGCGCTGGCCGATCAGGGCCAGCGCGTCGTGATCTGGGACCGGCCGAACACCGGGTCGAGCGATGTGTGTTTCAGCGGGGCCTCGGAGTCCGAGATGCAGGCGGACCGCCTGGCCGGGCTGCTTGACGTGCTGGGACTGGCCCCGGCCGTCGTCGTCGGGGGCTCCGGAGGCTCCCGGGTCTCGTTGCTCGCCGCGGCCCGCCACCCCGGCACCGCGGACAAGCTGGCCCTGTGGTGGATCTCGGGCGGTGTCTACGGCCTGCTGATCCTGGCCACCGTCTACTGCGGGGAGTCCATCCGGGTCGCCTGGCAGCACGGGATGGAGGCGGTGGTCGAGCTTCCCGAGTGGGCCGAGGTCCTCGAACGCAACCCGGGCAATCGTCAGCGCTTCTTGGCGCTCGATCCCCGGGACTTCATCGCCACCCTCGAGCGCTGGATGACCGCCTACTGCCCCGACCCCGAGGCGGTGGTCCCGGGAATCACCGACGCCGAGCTGGCCCACCTCGAGCTGCCCACCCTCGTCTTCCGTAGCGGCCGGAGCGACCCGTACCACACCCGGGCGACGTCGGAGCGGCTGCACGGACTCCTCGCCCACTCGGCCCTGGTCGAACCGCCCTGGGGTGATGACGAGTGGATCCTCCGCAGTGACGCGGCCCGGAGTGGCAGCGGGCACCTCTTCGAGCGCTGGCCCCTTCTGGCACCCCAGCTCCTCGAGTTCGCCGGTTGACCGGGCCCGACCCGCCGCCCGCTCGACCGGCGGACTGGGGAACGACCGAGGTCGCCGTCGGCCGGCCGGGGCATGATGGGCCGGATGCGGGATCCGTTCCGGAGGGTGAGGATCGGCCTGGGGGCGCTGGCCCTGGTCCTCTTGGTCGGGACCACGGGCTACCTCCTGTTCGGCTTCGCCGTCGAGGACGCGATCTATCAGACGGTGATCACGGTCACCACGGTTGGATTCAACTCCCCCCACCCCCTCGACGCCGGGAGCAAGGCCTTCACCATCGTCCTGATCCTGGTGGGGGTGGGCACAGCCCTCTACACGTTCACCGCGGTGCTGGAGGTCCTCATCGAGGGCCACATGCGAGATCTGGTGAGGAGGCGCAGGATGGATCGTGATATCGCCCGGATGGACCGGCACGTGATCGTGTGCGGATGGGGGAGGGTGGGGCGCGAGGTGGCGGAGTTCCTCACCAACGCCGGGCGGAGCGTCGTCGTGGTCGACCGCGACGCCGACCGCCTGGGCGAGGTGCCGTACGCGACGGTGCAGGGTGACGTGACCGATGACGAGATCCTGCGCCAGGCTGGGATCGAACGGGCGGCGACCCTGGTGGCCGCCCTGGACACCGACGCCGACAACCTCTATGTGACCGTGGCCGGGAAGTCGATGCGGCCCGACCTCCAGATCATCGCCCGGGCCCGCAACGAGTCGTCGGAGCCCAAGCTGGTCCGGGCCGGGGCCGACCGGGTGGTGAACCCCCAGCAGCTCGGCGGGGACCGGATGGCCGCCTTCGTGACCCAGCCCCACGTGGTCGACTTCGTCGATGTGGTGATGCACGACGGGACCCTCAAGTTCCGCCTGGAGGAGCTGAAGGTGGCCGACAGCTCGACCCTGGCCGGGGTGTCGATCCGCGCCGCCCAGCTGCGCGACCGCACCGGGGCACTGGTGCTGGCGATCCGCCGCCCCGACGGGTCCTTCGTCACCAACCCGTCACCTGAGGAGGTGATCGCCGCCGGCGACGTCCTGATCAGCGTGGGCACGGCCGAGCAGCTGGGCGCGCTGGCCGACTACGCGACCCGCGCCTGAGTCTGGCGGCCGGCGGCCACCCGTCATCCGGCGATCCCGACGAACGGCCGGTCGAGGGGCTCACGCCCATCGGGCCCTGAGGTCCGGGGCCCGGTGGCGACGCGACGGTCAGGGACGCTTCAGGATCGGTCGTCCGTCCGGGGCGAGCACGTACCAGAGGCCGCCGAGGTTGTTGACCCCCTGACCGGTGGCCTGCCCAGGGGACGAGTCGTTGACCCAGAGGTACAACGGCCACCGGTTGTAGGTGACTTCGGTCGTGCCGTCGGTCCGCGCCGCGGTGCCGAGCAGCGAATCGGTGACCCCGGGCCCGGCGACCGGGGTGGGGACTCCGGTCGGGAGAAGGAGCGGCGGCCAACCCTGTGCGCACTGGCCGTAGCAGGTGGACTTCCCGGACTGCTTGTCGGGCTCGAAGACGTAGAGGGTGAAACCCTGCCCGTCGACGAGGACCTTGCCCAGGCCGGGCACCGTTCCGGTCCTCACAGCGTAGACCGGGGTCACTCCACCGGGTGCGGTGGTCGTCGTGGTCGCCGCGCCGGGGCCGCTGGTCGTCGGGGGCGCCGTGGTGGTCGGTGTGGCGGCGGTCGTGGACGCCGCGGTTCCCGGCGAGGAGCTGCACGCCGCCAGGACGGCCGGCAGGGTGAGCGTGGAAGCGGCCACGGCGAACCTGGAGATGCGTCGGCGGCCTCGGGAAGGTGTCACGGCGATGATCCCCTGCTGGTGGGTGGCTCTGGCACGGAGCGGCGGGTGGCCGGCCCGCACGGGGTGGCCCGGGCGCCCGGGCCGACCGTCCCCCCGGTCGGGCTCAGATCCTCTGCGGTTGGTTGGGGGAGAAGGCACCGGCCAGCGCAGCCGACTCGGGCATGCCCTTGGGCGGGATGGTCTGGACGAGGGCCAGGCACATCTCGTCGGAGGACCCGTCTCCCCAGGTCACGAAGTGTGGCGCCACCCGGCGCAGGGCCGGCAGCTGCTGGGCCAGCGTCGGGTCGTAGGTGCAGGTGACGCCGATCGTGTCGGTCGGCTTCACCGTCACCGGCACCCTCACGTTGTACGACCGCTGGTAATGGAAGTTGTAGTCGGTGACGTTCAGCAGGGTCTTGGCCTGGGGAGTCCCGGGGTCGAGGACGATCTTCATCCCGCGGCCGAGCAGGTGCATGTGAACACCGAGCCGCACGATGATCCCGTTTTGACCGACCGGCCAGGTGCAGGACGTGGTGTCCCCGGCCGGCGGGTCGGTGGGGTTCCTTCCACAGATCTGCTCGATGGCACTCACGAAGCCCTCTTGACTCTCCCCGAAGCGTTGCCCGAGGTTGGCCAGCGACGCCGCCCGATTGCAGAGTGGGCCGGTGACCCCGGTCGGACAGGGGATGTCGGGCGGGGCCGGGAGGAGCATCAGGCTCAAGGGGCGCAGAGGGGTGGTGCCCGGCACGGTGTGGAGCTGCATGGCGACCTTGACCGGTTGGTCCCCGACCAGCAGGTTGTAGTGGACCTGCATGACGACGAGACTGCCGGCCGGGAGGGGCACCCCGGTCCCGCCCGGTTCGACGTCCTCGCCGTGGCCGGGCGCCCACGCGCTGAGCCACGGGGTATTGGAGATGTCGTTGTGGGCGACCGTCTTCGGCAGGGCCGACTCCCCGAAGCAGGTCCAGCCCTTCCCCCCGGCGTTCGCCGTCTCGGCCGCCGAAGCCAGCGCCGGGGGCACCAGGAAGATGATGGCGTGATGTACCTCGAGGCTGTTGGGATAGAAGTGGCTCGAGACGATGAACGAGTTGCTGGTGACGTGGGGGTTGACCAGGGTGCAGTGGTAGTCGTCGGTCGCCCCGGGCGGCGCCGCCGGCTTGTAGGCGGAAGCGGCCTGCATCGAGATGGTCGAGACCTCGGGGGCCGACGCGCCCACCGGGGCGTTGCCGACGACCAGCACCGAGGCCACCACGGCCACGGCACCGAGAAGGTGCTTCATCCTCGTTCTCATGGGCCACAAGCTAATCCGAACGGGCCAGGTGGCCCGGTCGGCCGGTTCGGGGCAGGTCCCGGCGTCGTTCGCGCCCTGGCCGCTGATCCTCCCCGCGCGACCGTTCCCGGGAACCGGCTCCGGAATGGAGTCGGGCACCACGCTCGGGTGCCATCCGGCGACCGGCCCCGCGCCCCCATCTCGAGCAACGTCGTGCAAGGATGACCCCCGGTGATCGAGGCTCGCGGGCTTACCAAGCGTTTCGGGGACGTGCTCGCCGTCGACGGGCTGTCCTTCGATGTGCTCCCGGGGCGGGTCACAGGATTTCTGGGGCCCAACGGGTCCGGCAAGTCCACGACGATGCGGATGGCCATGGGACTGGACTCGCCCACCGCGGGCGACGTCACGGTCGCCGGCCGGCGGTACCACGACCTCCCCTGGCCCCTCCGCGAGGTGGGCGGACTGCTCGAGGCCAATGCCATCCACCCCGGTCGCTCGGCCCGTTCGCACCTTCGGGCCCTGGCACTTTCCAACGCCATCGACCGCCATCGGGTCGACGAGGTCCTCGAGCTCGTCGGCTTGACGGCGGTGGCCGGCAAGCGAGTCGGCAAGTACTCCCTCGGTATGGCCCAGCGTCTCGGAATCGCTGCCGCGCTCCTCGGTGACCCTCCGGTCCTGCTCTTCGACGAGCCCGTCAACGGGCTGGACCCCGAGGGCATCCGCTGGGTGCGCACGCTCTGCAGGGGCCTGGCGGCCGAAGGCCGGACCGTGTTCATCTCGAGCCACCTCATGGCCGAGATGGCGCTGACCGCCGACCACCTGGTGGTCATCGGCAAGGGCCGACTGATCGCCGAGATGCCGGTGGCCGAGTTCGTGGCCCGCAGCTCGAGCCAATCGGTCCGGGTCCGCACGCCGGCGCCCGAACGCCTAGCGCAGGCGCTCGGGCCGGCCAAGGCGATTGTGGTCCCCCAGCCCGACGGGTCGATGACGGTGACCGGCATGGTCGCCGCCGATATCGGGGATCTGGCGGCGGCCCTGGGTATCGCCGTCCACGAGCTGACCCCGGTGGCCTCGTTGGAGGACGCCTTCATGGAATTGACCAACGATGCGGTGGAATTCCGGGGGGTGTCTTGACGGCCATCCCGACGTCGCTGGCCCCGCTCGCGGTGTCCTCGCCCACCGGGCGGGCCGGCCTGGCCGACGCCGTGCGCTCCGAGTGGGCCAAATTCTGGTCGGTGCGCTCGACCGGCTGGAGCCTGGCCGTCACCGCCCTCGCCGTCGTCGGCATCTGTGTCCTGGCCACCTCGACCGGGCACGATCTGGTCCCTGACCCCACCCGCCGAAGCCTCGTCGGATTCTTCCTCGGCCAGCTCACGATCGGCGTGCTGGGCGTACTGGTGATGAGCGCCGAGTACGGCACGGGATCGATCCGCTCCACACTGACGGCGATGCCCCGGCGTCCGGTGGTGCTGGGTGCCAAAGTGGTCGTCTTCGGTGCGGTGGCGCTGGTGGCGAGCGAACTGCTCGCATTCGCCGCGTTCTTCATCGGCCAGGCACTCCTGTCGGGGTCCGGGCGCAACCACGCAGCGCTGGGAGACCCCGGCGTGCTCCGGGCGGTGGTGGGTGCCGGGCTCTACCTGGCGGTGCTCGGCCTTCTGGCGCTCGGGTTGGCCACCCTCATCCGCCACACCGCCGGGGCGATCGCCACCTATGCCGGGATCGTGCTGGTCCTTCCCATCATCGTCGGGGCCCTGCCAACGGGCCTCGACAACGCCATCAGCCGGTACCTACCGGCCAACATCGGATTGACCATGATCTCCACCGGGGGCGGCCATCTCCTGAGCGCACCGGTCTTCAGCCCGTGGACGGGTTTCGCCATCCTGGCCGCCTACGCGGTTGCCGTCCTCGCCGCCGGCTGCTTCCTGCTGGTCCGACGCGACGCCTGATCCCCGTCGGGCGGGAGGTCCGCGCCGCTGATTCGGGGCAACCTTGGTCGGACCAGGTCGACGATCAGATCGTCGCCGCCGTGTCCGACCTGCGCAGAATCCTTGCTCTCGGCCAGCAGTTCGGCCAACGGCGTCCCAATCGTCCCGGTTCATCGCTCGCGGCAGCAATAATTGAATTGCCGCGCAGCCGCCGGCAGGGGAATGAGCAATGGGGCCAGAGCTGCGACCGTGACATTGCTAGCCTGCGGGACGGTATCTCGTTCCGGCGGTGGACCGTCCCGGTTGGCAATGACGGTCCGGCGATGGCGGCTCCCGATCTTCGTAGGCCTGGTGGCGATCGTCGGCATGGTGGCCTATTCGATGCTCGAGCCACACCTTGTCTTCGGTGCGAAGGGCTGGGTCGAATCGCAACACAATGATCTTTGGGCCGGGTGGCGATCGGCCGCCCTTCTCACCTACCGGGGCGGTTACGCCCACGTCTACTCGTATAACATCGAACTTGAAACGGCACCGGGTTGGGAGTTGTTCATTGCCCCGATTGCTCGGTCGCTTTCTCACTGCCTTTCCCTTATCCGTTTGCGAACCCATATCCCGCGGCGTGGTGGGTGGTCGGCCCGGTCGCCATGATCCCCGTCGTGGCCACTCTGTGCGCTGCCGACGCCTGGATCGCCCGGATCGGGCCAAGGTGGCGCGGGTCACGGTTACTCGCCCTCTCGGTTCTCGCCGTCATCCTTCCCTCCGAGGTGATCGCCGGACATCCCGAGGACATCGCCGCGCTCGCGTGTCTCCTCTGCGCCGTCGCCTCGGCGTCCGGATCACAAATCGGCTGACGAAGCCAGGTCCGGACCGATACTGGCGGGGGTCATCCCGAAGGCGCCGCCCGCGACCTGAGTCCATGGACTGAGCCGATGGAGACCCGATCAGCGGAGGGCAGCTACCCGACCGAGAGGATTCATTTGGTGCTCTGTTCGCTGGTTGTCGCGGTCACGACGTGCCCTGACGACCCAGGTCGATAGCCCCTCAACTGGGGGAGTGGTTCGTGACCCGGAGCCTCGACGCGGTTGCTAACGGGCAAGAGCCGGTTCGTTCTCGACGGGAAGGAGCTTGGTGCGGCGCAGCGCGGTGAACGCCCGTCCGACGCCATACGAGAGGGCGCCGAACATCCCAACGAAGAACCCTATGGGCCAGTCCGACAGATACGAGATGGTGATGGCGCTCCACAGGGTGACGAGGGCGATGCCGATGGAGAGGAGCATGGCGAGCAGGGGTCGGTCGGTAAATGACCTGGCAGCAGCAGGTGGGCCGATCATCAGGCTGAAGATCAGTAACGCCCCGACCACCGGGACGGTCATCGTGGTGGCCACGGCGAGAACGACCAGAAAGATCATCTCCATCCGATGGGCATCGATTCCTTTCGCCTCGCCCATCTCGGGGGCGATTGACGAGAGCATCAATGGTCGGTACAGCACCACTATCGCTGCGATGCACAGGATCCCCAGCACCGCCACGGGAAGGATCTCGGTCGTGCTCACCCCGAGGATCTCGCCGAACAGCAATGAATAGATCTGTGGCTCATACTCCACGCTCCGGCTCAAAAACAGGGCACCGAGGGCCAACATCAGGACCAGCGTGAGGGCAGTGGCGACGTCGTTGCGGCCACGCCGACCAAGAGATCCGATCCCGAGAGCAGTCAGTAGTGCGCACACGCCCAGACCGAGGAGGATGTTCACCCCGAGCAGATTGGCGCCGGCTGCGCCGGCGAAGGCCCCGTTCGGGATGGCGTGAGCCGGGAAAGCCAAGCCCCGTAACACGACGAAGAAGCCGACGACTCCGGCAATGACAGCCACGATGGTACCCACCAGCCAGGCATTGATCATGAACGAAGAGAACACGCCGCTCCCTTCGGATGCCGCTGGTGACCGGCTGGAGAGTGGCTCATCGTCCGGCGACTTCCATCACCGAAGTCGTCGGCGTCCGACGAGCGGAGGCAGCTCGGATCATCGGAAGTCCCGAGGCGAGATACAGGAGAAAGATGAGGGCTACGACCACGAAGCTGACCGGAATGCCCAGGTGACTCGATCCCCAGTAGTAGCTGTCGTAGGCGAGGAGCACGCCGAGCCAGGTGGACCCGACCCCAAGGACGCAGGCAACGAGAATCGCCCGACCCAGCCGCTTGGTCAGCCGCAATGCAGTGGCGGCCGGGCCGATAAGCAGGGCGGTGGACAGGATTGCACCGATCGTGAGCGCTGACAGGCCGACTGCGACGGCGAGGGAGGTCATGAACATGAGGCCGACGAGACGAAGAGACACTCCCCGGGCGGCAGCGATTTCATCGCTTATCGAGCTCAACAGCAACGGGCGGTACACAATGGCGATGATGCCGATCGAGATGATGCTGAAGATAATGACGACAGGGATAGTGGTGGGATCGATGGTGAAGATCGAACCGAAGAGAATCTGCTGGGTGGCGCCGGTCGTGGCCCCTGAGGTGGTGTCGAGATACAAGAACAGGGCGGCCAGCCCGATCGAGGCGCCGAGCACGATCCCGGTGGCCAGGTCTCTTCCGCGCGCCCGCTGGACGCCGATTCCGTCCATCACGCCGGCACCGAAGATGCCGAAACCCACGAACCCAAGCAGCGGGTTGACGCCCATCAACACCGCCCCCGAACCCCCGGCGGTCGAGACATCTGCAAGCGCGTGGCCGGCGAAGGACTGACCACGAAAAACCGTGAACACGCCGACAATCGCCGAGACGACCGCAGCAGCCCCCCCGATCACGAGGGCCACCCGGACCGGTTGACTGGAGAAGAAGCCGGGTTCGAAGATCCAGCCCCAGAACTGGTGCACCGCCGGTCAGCTCACGACGTCGGGCTCGACGGCCGATCCTTCGGCGCCCCCCTTGGCACCGGTCACGACCAGGACCCGTCCGTGCACGCGCAGGACGTCGACGTGGTGCCCGTAGAGGGCGCTCAATACGTCGCCGCGGATCACCTCTTCGGCGGTGCCACTCGCCGCGCGGCCACTAGCGATGTAGACAATGCGGTCCATCACCGGCAGGAGCGGGTTCAGCTCGTGTGCGGAGAGCAGCACCGCAACATTCTGTTCGGTTGTGATCCGGCCCAGCAGCCCCACGATCTCCTCGCTGCTTCTCAGATCGAGGTTCGCCAGGGGTTCGTCAAGCAGAAGCAGCTGCGGGCGACTGATCAGTGCGTGAGCGATCAGCACCCGTTGCTGCTCGCCTCCAGAGAGGAGGCCCACCCGGGCGTCGGCGAACCTCTCGGCATCGACCGCGTGGAGCATTTCATCGACCGCTTCGGTACGTCGCCTCGAGCGGACGGGCATGCCGAAACGGTGCCCGTCCAATCCCAACGCCACCAGATCGCGGGCCCGCATGGGAATGTCGGGGTCCAAGGGGACCTTCTGCGGCACGTAGCCGATGGAGTGATTGCGCCGGGTGCGTACCTGTCCGAGTACCCGAATACTGCCAGCGCTCGGCCGCTGTAAGCCCAGTATCGTACGCAAAAGTGTTGTCTTGCCGGCACCGTTGGAGCCGATCATCCCAGTGAACTCCCCGGACCGTACAGTGAAAGAGACGTCGTCGAGAATCTGGCGTCCCGAGAGCGAGACGCTGATGCGGTCGACGCCCAGGATCTCCCGCCTCGAGGTGCTCGGACTCATCACAGGTGCTCCGTCGACACGTCCTTGGCCACCGCTTTTCGGATGACCTGGACCTCGCTGAGCATCCAGGACTGGTACCGGTAGCCCGGCGTCGGCATGGTCTCATAGACCCCAACCACCGGCACCCCGGCTTTCAGAGCATTGAGGCGAATCGACGTGGTGAGTGAGTCGACCACCTGCTGGTTGTAACAGAAGACCTTCACCTTGTGGGTGGAGAAGAAGCCATTCTCCAAGGAGATGTCCTCGGGAGCGGGGTCGATGCCGTTCATGATGTCGGCCTGGAAGGTGAACGGCGTCAGGTTCTTGGCCCCCATCGCCTGGAGCAGGTAGTCGGCGACCGGCTCAGTGGTCGCCACCGCCACCCCCGCGTACTTGGCCTTGAACGCGGCGATGGCGTCCAGCCAGGGCGTCAGTGAGGCGTTGAACTTCTGGAGATTTGCCTGGAAATAGGCGGCGTGAGAAGGCTGAAGGGTGGAAAGATCGGCAGCCATAGCCCTGGCCACCTTGGGCATGGTGGTCGGTGCGTACCACAGGTGCGGATTGGAGGTGTCGTCGGGCAGCCCCATCACGTGCTGGACGACTAGTACCTTCCGGCCCGAGTTGGGTGAAGCGGACTCGATCTTGTCCATGAATCCGTCGTAGCCCAAACCGTTCTGCACGATGAGCTCGGCCGTGCTGACCTCCTGGGCCACGCTCGGGCTCGATTCGAACGTGTGGGGATCCGTGTTGGGGTTGTTCAGGATCGACGACACATGCACATAGCGGCCACCGATCTGGCTCAGCACGTTGGCGTACTCGTTCTCGGCTCCGATGGCGTTGATCACCCCGGAGCTGGAGGACGCCTGTGCACCGTCCCCCCATCCGATCACCATGAATGCCGACAGGACGACGACGGTGGCGACTGAACTGTTCTTGAGCTTCGTCGTCATGGACATATACTAAGACTGAGTCTCAATATTATCAAGAGAACTTGCATAAACGTATGAACATGTGTTTATATGGTGGTGGTGTCACTGACGACGAGGACCTACGAGGCGGCAAGCGACTTGCTCAAGGTCCTTTCGGCGCCTGCCCGCTTGGCCATCGTGGTTGAGCTCGCCGAGCAGCCTCGCCTAGTGAACGAACTTGTCGATCGGCTGGACCTGAGCCAGCCGCTCGTTTCCCAGCATCTACGGATCCTGCGAGGCGCTCGATTGGTCAGCGTGGAGCGCCAAGGCCGTGAAGCCGTGTACTCGCTGGTCGACCACCACGTGGCCCACATCGTCGCTGACGCCATCCACCACGGTAAGGAGCAATCATGACCACCGAGCACAACGTCCACGAAGATCACACTCACCAGCACGGGCTCGGATGCGGTCATGCGGCCGTCGAGCACGAGGACCATCTGCACTACATCCATGACGGCCACGCCCACTGCGCCCACGAGGGCCACTACGACGAGCACGACCTCCCCCATGTGGAGCATGCCGATCACGACCACGACCACGGGACAGGATGTGGGCACGAGACTGTCTCCCACGGTGACCACGCCGATTACGTCCACGATGGTCACCGGCATGCCATCCACGACGGGCATTGGGACGAGCACTAGAACCTTTGCTGGGAGACAGCGGAATGACAGCTCAGGCCATGCCAGACGACGATCTACATACCATTGTCGAAGGCCGACTTCGCAGTAGCGATCAGCGCTATACCGACGGACGGCGCGCCATCGTCGACGTGCTGGTGGGCGCCGGCCACCCCGTGAGCATCGACGATATCGCGGAGCGGCTTCCCGACCTCCCCCGAAGTTCCGCCTATCGGCACCTTTCGGACCTTCAGTCTGCGAGGGTGGTGCGGCGCATTGCCGCCAACGACGACTTCGCCCGCTTCGAGCTGGCCGAGGACCTCACAGAGCATCATCACCATTTCCTGTGCGTGCACTGTGGCAAGGTCAGCGACATCACGCCTTCGCCCTCATTCGAACGGACGATTACCGCACAGCTCAACCGGCTGGCAGATGCCCAGGGGTTTCAGCCCCACAGTCATCGCGTTGATGTGCTGGGTCTTTGCGCGGATTGCCGGTAGGGAGTCACGGCCTAGAAACGAGGGCGTGGCCTTGGTCTCGTCGTCGTCGAAACCGCGGAGCAGGCCCACCAGCTCGCCGAGTCCTTCGCCGTTGGCTCAGTGATCCACCCAGGTGTCTCCGGGACCGGACCGGAAGTCATCGAGGTTTCGGCGAGTGCCTAGTGGTGTCGCTCTCTCTCAGTGGTGTTCGGGGACCGGCCAAAAAGGGCACTTGGATTGCGAGGTCCACAGTCGCCCGTGAGTTCTATCCAGGCCATCCAGGCACCATTTGGAGGTCGTGCCACTCACGTTCCAAGAACGTGATCGTCCCCTCCTTCACGGAGCTGCCGTGCAGATTCTTGATGTGAGATAACTCCGCATCCATGGTACCCGTGAAGAACTGCAGCACGGAGTCCAGCTCGTCGGGTGGCAAGATCAGGGCAAGAACCTGTTCGAGTGCCTCTTCAGGATCCATCCCACCCTCGCGGCGTTGTCCGTACTGGTAGTAGCTTCCTGGTACTAGCGCCGAATTCAAAATTGCCAGCGGTAACGGCTGCGTCGGGATGTCAACCATCGGATGTCTCGTGATGTCACGGGGGACCTCCGAGATACTTGGATACGGTGGCCTTCCCCCGGCTACCTCGATGCAATCGACTAATTGCTCGATGAAGGTCTCCGCAAAGAACACCGCGGCGTCCAAGGCCTGCCAGTCAGGTTCGTCCTCTGCTGCCTCGTCGTGGATGTGCGTCCCTGAGGTTTCAAGGAGCTGGGCAGCGTTGATGGCCGGATGAAAGGACTTCGGGTCATTGGCCAAGACCACGCAGATTGTGGTGGCAGTTGCCTGCAACTCGGCGACGTTGACGAGTAACGGGGCCTTGGCATGTGCGTCACAGTTTGATCGGATGACCTCAACCAGCACGCGGAGCCCGTCGACGTGCCCTCGAATGTCGGCGTCTAACACGGCTCGCTCTCCCAATCCTCTTCAAACCCTGAGCCCGCGTGTAGGTCCGGAGCCGGGCCCAACAGAGCCACCGACCGAGTGTGCCCCTTCCGGGCAGTAGGCAGGGGGCCTGGGCAGACCGGGGTGGCGACGGCTTTAAGCTTGGTCAGGCAAGGAGATGGGCCGAACGCATGTCCATGCTGCGGGTTCTTCACGCTGCCCCGAATGGGGCGGCGATGAGATCTACCCAGTCTGCTCCTGGGAGGCCGACGGCCAGGACCACGCCCACACCTCCATGGTCCATGGTCAACTGCCGGTCCCAGAAGTGCTGCTGGTGCCGGCGCGCCGGGTCCGGATACCAACCAGCCGGCACGTCAGTGCGCGCGGCCGGTTGCCTGCTGGGTCTCCGACTCTTCCCGGTCGGGACCTCTGTAGAAGGAGGGTATCGGCGGGGAAGGGACCTCGTTCACGTCCCCCATCGACGACCCGACCTCCGAGAGCATGCCGATCGGTGTTGATACGAAGTCGTTGACCTCGTATTTCCTAATCCTCGTTTGATCTGTCATGCCGCAAAGCTAAGCGCGGCAGGTCTTGTTCCCGTCGCATGCCGGTTGCGCTTTGGTTGTATCCAAGCGATGGGGGATCTCGTCGAGTCGCCAGCAGGCAGCGGGGCCCAGCCGACCCCTCCGAGGAGGGGGCGACCGACCAATGGTGATGCCCCGGTCGTCTGGGGTGCGGGTTCTGGATCCGGGCAGCCGATCGCCAGGGTCGAGGCCTGCCCCGAGCGGGAAACGAGCTGACGCACCGGACGGCGATCCCTTGACCGGTGGTTGCGATGCGCTTCTGCCCGGCACCACCAAGTCCGATCGGCGCCCGACGTCCTGTGACAGTGGCCGAGGATTCTATCCCAGGAGAGGTTGGGAGACTGATCGTGAGAACACTCGGGGGAGTTGGCGAAGTCGGCGGAGTTGCCGGATCAATCCAAGTTCTCTTCGTCGGGCCGTCTAGTGTTGCCCACGGCCATTGGACGTGAAGCCTCCAGTAGCCGCCGCGAACAAGGAGGGAAACCAGGGTGATGAGGGTGAGTGCGCCTCGGACGGCGCCCCATCGGAGCACACGGTTTCGTTCCGCTCTCTTGGTCCTGATCGTTCTCATCAGCACCCCTACAGCTCTCACCGCCTGGACTTCCTCAAGCGCATTGGCGTCACCAACGGTCTCCGATGCGTCGTCGGGCACCTGCCAACCTCCGAGCAACTGGCGGTCCACAAAGGCAACGGCAGTGAGCGGAGTCCCGTCGGATCTTGATCTGACATCGTTCGATGGTACGACGATCCGAATCCACTGGTTTCCCGACCCGCTGGCCGAGGGTCACGTCCGTCCGACTGTGCTGATGGGACCGGGTTGGGGCCAGTCGGGCGACACCGATACCAGTCAAGCTGGCTTGCAAGGCGCCTTGAGCATCAGACAGCTCTGGCAGGGTGGCTTCAACGTGCTCACATGGGACCCGCGTGGATTCGGGAAGTCCACAGGAGAAGCCGAGGTCGACAGCCCGAATTACGAAGGCAAGGACGTGTCGGCCATTATCAACTGGTTGGCACAACAGCACGGTGTCGAGCTTGACCGACCCGGCGTGCCGCGGGTGGGCATGGTCGGAGAGTCTTACGGGGGTGGCATACAGTTCGCGGTGGCTGAACGGAACTGCCGCATCGACGCTATTGCCCCGACCATCGCCTGGAACTCGCTACGGACCAGCTTGGACAAGAACCGGACGCCGAAGGCCGGGTGGGGCAACATTCTAGAAAGCGTCGCCTCGACCGCCACGCTCGATCCGGAGATCAAGGCTGCCGACAAGGAGATGAATACAACTGGTGTGATCGATGCCAAGGCCACCGCATTCTTTGTTGGTCGGGGGCCGGCTCAGTTCCTCTCCAGAGTCAAAGTCCCGACCTTGATCTTGCAGGGCACAGTCGACGATCTGTTCACGCTTGATGAGGGGGTCGCCAATTACGAGGCGCTTCAGAAACAGGGGACGACGGTCTCGATGGCCTGGTTCTGCGGTGGCCATGGAGTGTGCCTGACCAACCCGGGCTCGGCCATCGCGGTGGGCCCGCTCTCGCTGGCCTGGATGCAGCACTACGTGGCCAGGGACACCTCAGTCAACGTGCTCAAGGGCTTCGCCTTCGTCGATCAGAACGGCACCTCCTATGAGGCCCCGGATTATGCGCTGCCCAGCGGTGGCGCGTTCGCAGCCACCGGCTCAGGGACGTTGATCCTGAAGGCCGAAGGGGGGTCCGGTCCACCCACGCTCCCCGCCAACGCCCAGGCGGCCAACATCGTCGACGCGGTGGCATACGCTGTCACTCCAGCTCCGGCGGTCAACTCGGTGAGCATCACCGTTCCGCTCACTCGTGATGCGGTAGTCGTCGGAGCGCCGACGCTGTCGTTGACGTATTCAGGCACCGTCCCGACGGGCGAACGGCCCACTCGGGTGTTCGCCCAGCTGGTCGATCCAACCACGGGGATCGTGGTCAACAATCAGATAACTCCGATTCCAGTCACCCTGGACGGTGAGACCCACACCCTCGTTGTCCCGCTGGAGTCGATCGACTACACAGCTAAGTCCCGCACCTCACTGGAGCTGCAGTTGGTGGCCACCACGGTTGCCTACGCCACGCCTCGCCTCGGTGGTTCGGTCGCCTTCTCCCACGTGGTGGTGTCACTGCCAACCGTGCGGGGCCTGACCGTTCTTCAGTCGGGCTGAGCGTTTTCAGTTTACAATTCCGGACTGAACGTTCCACGGCAGTGGCCGGGTGGCGCCAGGGACTGTTCGCACAGCCCTCCATTCTTCTGGGGTAGCGATGCGGGATACCCATGGACGCGAACGAAAACAGCTCTAGGTCGACTCCACAAGATCTGCTTGCTCGCGAACCTGGGCAGAGGTTGGTTGCCGGGTTCAGTCCGCCCAGCTGGAGGTATGGGACCATGTTCGAACTCCCATCGAAGCGCACGCACCACCGGTGAGTATGAGGTGTCGCTTGAGAAAGCCCGGCCGATTCAGTCTTCCGTTACCGACGGGCCAGGGATATCGGTATGGTCACTGGCATGGCCGGGCAGCAAAGTGCAGGTATGTTCCGTCCCGTCCTGACCGACGAAGGAAGCGCCACAAACAAGGAGCTCGGTCCCCTCGGGCTCCTCGTCATGTCGACCGTCCACGGGGTTAAGGATAATCCAGATCCTGATGCCGGGGTCAGAAACAAATCCCATCAGAGTTTGGTATTCGGGAGGACTCCATCCCGATTTCGGGGCGAAGGGCCCCGGCTCGCCCGGGTAAGCGCACGTCAGAAGCTGATTCCACCGGTGGCAAACAGAGCAATTTGCTACACATCGGGGGTTCGAAAGAGAGCCACTCGGTCCTCAAGCGATCGGACACGCGAAAGGGCGTCTGGCCAGATGCATTGCTGTGTATCGGGTACTCAGCAGCCCCAACGGGATTTGAACCCGGTGTTTCCCGGAGGATGTTGGCGTTCAGACGGTCGTTCAGTTCGTCCAATCCTTATCGATAGGGTCGATCTTGTTCCGGATGTGGGCTGACACGCATTCCTCTGTGGGAAGACGAGCAAGGGGTAGGCGAACGGACATCGAATTGTGGCGATCAACAGGTGAAACGTTGTCATATTTGCAACGCTGAAGGCGCTGGGAATCGAACCCACGAACCTCTTGACTGCCAGGCTCACGCGAACCGAGCTAACTGGTAGTTACGGGTCAGCCTCCGAGCAGGACTCAAGCGCTGACTGTGTCCTACCGATCAGGACGTAAGCATGATCCCTGGTGGCTACAAACCGGGATGCGTTGGTCCCGGCGTTGGGCTCTGATAAACGCCGAGCCGCTTGTTTCCCACAAATCCGATCCTGACCGGAAGTTAAAGCACCCCGTTCGCAACGACTCGGCCACCGGTTCGGCAACCCGCGTCCTGCAGTCTTTGATTCGTGCGATTCCCGATCTTCCAACCTGCTCGTGCTGCTCGAACCTCCGGCCTGCTCCGCAGAATACCGGTCGGACTAGCGGTCGTGGCTTTGACGGTTGGCTCCG
>Ga0182024_10000939_pt1 | contig 75407 bp, 62 predicted proteins | sample P32metaG_FD_120480 | JGI IMG/M metagenome (GOLD analysis project Ga0182024, IMG submission 120480) | Permafrost microbial communities from Stordalen Mire, Sweden - P3-2 metaG (Illumina Assembly) | ecosystem: Environmental > Terrestrial > Soil > Wetlands > Permafrost | place: Sweden: Stordalen...
AAAAGGCGATTTGACGGACGCGAGAAAACTAAAGAGCGACAGGCTTTCGGAAGCGGACGCCATTGAGCGGGCCAAGCAAGGCGATCCGTTGGCTTTTGAGTCGCTCTATAATCTGCATAAACGGCGTGTGTATTCTTTATGCCTTCGCATGACGGCCAACACTGCGGCAGCCGAGGACCTCACTCAGGAAGCTTTCCTGCAGTTGTTCCGCAAGATTGGAACGTTTCGCGGCGAGTCTGCCTTTTCGACCTGGTTGCACCGAATGGCGGTCAACGTCGTCCTGATGCAACTGCGGAAAAAGAGTCTACCAGTGGCTCCCATCGACGAAACTCTGGAGACCGAGGAAGATGCCCCCAAGAAAGAACTAGGGGGGCAAGATATGAATTTGGCGGGTTCGATCGATCGTTTGCAGTTGCAGCGCGTGATCGAAGCTTTGCCGCCAGGATATCGAACGATTTTTGTGCTGCACGATGTGGAAGGCTACGAGCACAATGAGATTGCCGATATGGTGGGATGTTCCATCGGCAACAGCAAGTCGCAGTTGCACAAAGCACGCATGAAGTTGCGCGAGCTCCTCAAAACGAGCAGAGCCGAAAAGGCCGCCAAGCCGTGAGGAGTTCAAATACAAGCGGTATCAGGGAGAGTAGCAGTATGACCTGTCAAGAGTTTGAACGGGCTCTGCCGGACGTCATTGGGGGCGACCGGGTTTTTGAGCAAGAGCAGCACCTGAGGTCTTGTCCCGCCTGCAAGAGTCTGGTATCCGATCTGAATGCCATTTCGCAACAAGCGCGATCCTTGCAAGATTGCGAGGAACCGAGTCCTCGAGTCTGGAACTCGATTGAAATCGCTTTAAGGCAGGAAGGGCTGATTCGGCAGCTATCACCGCGCGAACTAGCTAAAGTGCATACCTTCCCAAGCCGCTGGCGCTCGGCTTGGCTTTTGCCCGTGGCAGCAGCCTTGCTGGTTGCCGCCGGTATCGTGCAATATGAACGCGGATCGAGTCAAAGGATTGCGCAACGGCCTCCTGCCGCTACGCTTCCACCGAGTCAGCCACCCGCGATAGAGGTCGCCAACGCGGCCGATGATCAGCGATTGCTCCAAGCGGTAGGCGAGAGAGCACCGGCCATGAAGGCAGCGTACGAAGCTAACTTAGAGAATGTGAACTCCTACATTCGGGACGCCGAAGAATCGGTGAAGAACAATCCCAATGACGAGGAAGCTCAACAGTACTTGTCGAATGCGTACGAGCAGAGGGCCATGCTTTACGAGATGGCTTTGGATCGTACTCTGCCATAATATTGTGGCACAGGCCGGCCGGGCGGGGACAGTCATCCGCAGGAGTTTTGGGGAGAGTCAATATGCTGAGCAGGCAGCGCGCCGCAAATCTGGTCGTAGTCATGGTTCTCGCGGGAGTGGTGTTGGCAGCCGCGGAGACTCGCAAGGACTATCGCTTCAAAGTTGGCCGGCACGCCAATATTTCCATTCTTAATCAGTACGGCCCAGTTTCGGTGAAGGCGGGCGCGCGAAAACAAGTGATCGTCACGGCGATCCTTCATTCCGATAAAGTCGAAGTGGACCAGGGTCAAAGCGGCAGCCGGGTGACTTTGCTCTCTCACCTTCTTCCTGGTGCAGATGAGACAACAGGCCAAGTCGAATATGAAGTGTTGGTGCCAGCCGACGCAAGCGTAACCCTGCATTCCATGACCGGTCCATTGCACGTTGAGAAGCTCCACGGCGACGTGATTCTGGAGGGCAACACCGCCAATGTGGATGTCAGAGACGTTAGCGATGGACACGTCCATGTGAAGACGCTGAACGGCCCGGTAACGCTGACCAACGTTGTTGATGGACACGTGGAAATCACTTCTCTCAGTGGCGATGTGGTCCTGAACGCAGTGAGTGGTCCCCTGGTGGAGGTAAACTCCAACAGTGGCAAAATTAACTATGACGGCGATTTCGGTGGTGAGGGTGAGTATTCCCTGACCAGCCACACCGGCGATATCGAGGCCACCGCCCCCGGAGACGCCTCCATCGACGTGACCGCTCGTTCCGAGCAAGGAAAAGTGGTAAGCGATTTTTCACTCCAGCCCAAACACACTTCCTTCCCCATAAGAGCAGGGAGTGCCTTTGCGGGTACGGTGGGTAAGGCCGCATCTTCGGTTCGGTTGCTTTCCTTCAGTGGTAAAATTCACCTCAAGAAACGCCAAACAAACTAGCCGGACGGATCGATCACCGACCCGGCAAATTGGGCCCATGAGAGCCAGACCTGGTTCGCTCCCGGGGGCGAATTCCTCCGCGAGTGAGAGTGTTCCCGTCGTGCGGGCAGTGTGCCTGGTGGGCTTTATGGGCGCCGGCAAGAGCAGTGTGGGCCGGGCCTTAAGCCAGCAGTTGGCATGGCCATTCGTGGATCTCGACGAACAGGTCCAAGCCCGTGAAGGGCGCACGATCGAGGAGATTTTCAGGCAATCGGGAGAAGCGGAATTCCGCCGGGCGGAACACGCGGCGCTGCGCGAATTGCTGCGGGACCTTGCATCTTCTCCTGTCGTAATGGCCTTGGGTGGTGGGGCATTCGTGCAAGCCAAGAATGCTGCGCTGCTGGAGAAGGCTAGGATTCCGACGGTCTTCCTGGACGCGCCGGTCGATGAGCTGTTTCGTCGCTGCCAGGAGCAAAAGCTGGATCGTCCGTTGCGACGCGATGCGGAGCAGTTTCGTCAATTGCATGAGGCCCGGAGGTCCGGTTACATAGGCGCCACGTTACGCATCGAAACCAGCGGCAAAGATGTGGCTACAGTGGCTGCGGAAGTAGCACGCAGCCTGGAGCTTCGTTAAGTCAGGTATGTTCGCTCGAGCTCTGAAATTTCGTGAAGAAGAACTTCAGGAGTGGTGAAGTGAAGGTTAGACTGGTGTTGGCGATTTTCTGCCTGGTGCTGGCTTCGGCGGCGGCGCCGGCCAAAGAACCAAGCAAGGAAAAAGAGAAGGATGTTGCGGGCACCCCCGTGGACTCGGGGTCATTTGGCGTTTTCATGAGCGGACGCCGCGTGGCCACCGAAACCTTCTCCATTCAACAAACTCCCTCGGGAAGTTTGATCACTTCCGAGTTCAAGGCTGAGCAAGGCCAGGAACAGGCGGCGCAGTCCTCCGAGCTGCAACTGAATGCCAACGGCGAAATACGCCGGTACGAATGGAAGGAACTGAGCCCGGGCAAAACCCAAGCCGTAGTCATGCCAAAAGACGACTTCCTGATCGAAAGCGTGACCAATAATCCTGGCGACAAAGCTCAGGAACAACCATTCATGATCCCCGCCTCCACCAGCATTCTGGACGATTATTTCTTCGTCCAAAGAGAAGTGCTGGCGTGGAAATATCTGGCCCTGGGATGCCGCCAACAAAATGGCGCAATCGAGTGCCCAAAAGACCAAAAGACACACTTCGGAGCGCTCAATCCGCATGGCCGGGCGGCGCTGTCGGTGAGCATGGAATTTTCCGGAAACGAAAAGCTCACCATCCACGGAGCGGAGCGCGCGGTCAGCCGATATAGTTTGAAGAGCGACACTGGAGATTGGACGCTCTGGCTGGATGATCACCATATGTTGGTACGAATTTTAGTGGGGGACGACAAGACGGAAGTGTTAAGAGACTGAAATTCGCGGGATTTTACGGGTCCAAGTGATTGCCTGAATGTCTTTAATCGACTCACGCACCGCGCGCGTTCTCATCACGGTGCTGCTGTTCGTGCTGGTGCTGGGCTTCCTATACATCGCGCACTACACGCTGATCGCATTTTTGTTTGCGGTTTTCTTCGCATATCTGGTGGACCCGGCTGTTTCCCGCATAGAGAAATGGACCAGGAGCCGCGGTTGGGCCATCGCCGTCATCTACCTGCTGTTGCTCGTCTTGCTGGTGACCTTTTTCTTCTTCGTCGGACCGCAGATCGCACGCCAGACTCAACGCCTGACTGAGTCGTTACCCAAACTGTTGGACAATGTGAGTTCGGGGAACATTGCCGTGCAAATCGGGAAAGAACGCGGTTGGGACAAGGCAACCATCTCGCTAGTGCAGAAATTTCTATATAACCATCGGGACACTCTGTTGAGCATTGCCCAGGCCGTCGGCATCCGCGTGGCCCAAGTAGCACAACAATCCTGGCTCATCGTCGTGGTTCCTATTCTGGCGTCATTTTTTCTCAAGGATGGACGCGGCTTCAGCGATGTCATCCTTTCTTTCCTGCATGCCAAGGCACAGCGCGAGTTTCTGCAAGGCGTCCTGGACGATCTCAACCAAATGCTGGCTCAGTTCATCCGCGCGCAATTGACGCTGGCGGCCTTCTCATTCGTTGCGTATCTCGCTTTCCTCGGGCCAATGAAGGCGCCCTATTGGCTGGTGCTGAGCACCGCGGGTGGGGCCATGGAGTTCATCCCCGTGGTGGGACCGTTGGTGGCTGCAGTTGTGATTCTGGGAGTCGCCCTTCTGATGGGTTATCCGCACTGGCTGCTGCTTCTGATTTTTCTGGCCGCATGGCGCTTGATCCAGGACTACATAGTTTCGCCCCGCATCATGGGAAGAAGCCTGGAATTACACCCGCTTGCGGCTATTTTTGGAGTGCTGGCGGGCGCGGAAATTGCAGGAGTGCTCGGGGTTTATCTTTCCATCCCGATCATGGCCAGCTTGCGCATCGTGTGGCGCCGCTGGCGCCTGTATGCAGAGAAAAAACGCTTCGGCCCACTCAATGAATACTCGTTTGGAACGGAAATCAGCCCCCGGCAGTAGCCTCTACAACCGCTGTTGTAGAATTCTAAGCAAGACTTATGCAGACGAAAATCCCCATAGGAATCCTGGGCGCTACCGGTGTTGTCGGACAGCGCTTTGTGCAGTTGCTGGAGCACCATCCTTGGTTCGAAGTGGCATGGTTGGCTGCCTCCGACCGCTCGGAGGGTAAGGTGTATGGGGAGGCGGCACGTTGGCGCTTGAAAACACTGCTTCCTGTTCGCGTGGCCGAGATGCGAGTTTCGCCCGCGATCCCTGAGGGAGCTCCGAAAGTCATCTTTGCCGCACTGGATGCGTCGATTGCGGCAGAAATGGAGCCACGATTCGCGCAGGCGGGATGCGCGGTGGTCACCAATTCGAGCGCCTTGCGAATGCAAAAGGATGTGCCGCTGGTAATCCCCGAGGTCAATCCTGACCACGTTAAATTGCTCGAATGCCAGGCATGGCGCAAGAAGTCGCACGGGTTTGTGGTCACGAATCCCAACTGCTCGGCCATCGGGTTGGTGATCGCGCTCGCTCCGTTGCAACAGCATTTTGGCATCGACACCATCAACGTGGTCACTATGCAGGCAGTGAGCGGCGCTGGATATCCCGGAGTGCCTTCGCTCGATATTCTAGGCAACGTGATTCCCTACATCCCCAAAGAAGAAGAAAAGATGGAAGAGGAAACGCGCAAGCTACTAGGAAAGCTGGAAGGCTCGGGCATCGTACCCGGTGATTTTGCCATGAGTGCCCAATGCAATCGCGTCGCAGTGGAAGACGGACACACGGAATCGGTTTTCCTGAAGCTGAAGAAAAAGGCGCGACCCGAGGAAGTCATTGCGGCGTGGAACGAATTTAGCAGCTTGCCGCAGGAGCTGAAACTGCCCAACGCTCCGGAAAAACCCATTCAGTATGTGACTGGAGCTGACCGGCCGCAGCCGCGTTTGGATGTGGAGTCCGGAAACGGAATGACGACCACGGTCGGCCGTTTGCGCCCTTGCGGCGTGTTGGATTGGAAATTTACCGTGCTGTCCCACAACACCATTCGCGGAGCGGCTGGAGCTGCGCTGCTCAATGCCGAACTGCTCAAAGTGCAGGGATATCTCGATTAGCGCCCAGTGCCAGCGCGAGACCACATTCCGAAGCGAATCTGTGCAACCCGTGTGGATGCCCGATAATTCCCTACCGAGAAAGCCTCGTCAATGATCGTCATGAAATTCGGCGGCACTTCGGTTGGAGACACTGGTGCCATCGAGCGGGTCGCCAGCATCGTCAAGGAGCGGCTTGCGCAAAAGCCGGTGGTCGTGGTCAGTGCCATGGCCAAAGTTACCGACCAACTCCTGGCGATGGCTCGCGCGGCGGGATCTGGCGACTCCAAAACCGCTCTCCAGCTTTCCCGTGAGCTCCGCGAGCGCCACTACAACACCGCCGGGGAATTGCTGGGTACCGCACTCTTTACTCAATTTCACAGTGACCTCGGGGCTGACCTCGAAGCGTTGGACGAACTGTTGCGGGGCATCGCTGCGGTCGGCGAACTGACTCTGCGCACCACCGACCATGTGGCGGCTTACGGCGAGATGCTTTCCGCCCAGCTGGTGACGGCATCACTGTCCGCGCATGGCATTGCTTCCGCCCTCGTCGATGCGCGGGAGTGCCTCGTAACCGACAATGCTCACACCCGCGCCGCACCTTTGTTTGAAGAAACTAACTTGCGTCTGCGCACCGTGGTGCGACCGTTACTGGATGCTGGACGGGTGCCCGTCATGGGCGGTTTCGTCGGCGCTACAAAAACTGGGGTCACGACCACCATCGGCAGAGGAGGATCTGATTTCTCGGCCGCCATCGTAGGCGCCGGACTGGACGCGGAGAAAATCGAAATCTGGACTGATGTCGATGGAATGATGACCACCGATCCGAATATTTGCCCAGATGCTCGGCGGATCAAAGTGATCAGCTTTGATGAAGCGGCCGAACTGGCTTATTTCGGCGCCAAGGTTCTTCATCCAGCAACCGTGCTGCCCGCAATTCAGAAAAACATTCCTGTTTATATTCTGAATTCCAGAAATCCTGGCTGCGAGGGAACCCGCATTACGGCTCGTGGAGCGCATAGCCGGAACTTCTTCAAGGCCATCGCTGCGAAAAAACGCATCACTATCGTGGATGTGGCCGCTCCCCGCATGCTGTTGGCCCACGGATTTCTGAAGTCAATTTTTGAAGCCTTCGATCGGCATCACATTCCGGTGGATGTGGTTTCCACCTCCGAAGTCAGCGTTTCGCTAACCGTGGATTCCAATGAATCCATCCCTGCGCTGGCCGCGGACTTGGCTAAGCTAGCGGACGTGAAGTATGAAGGCCGGAAAGCGATTGTGTGTTTGGTGGGAGAGAATTTGCGCGAAATTCCCGGCATCGCGGCGCGTGTGTTTGGTGAGCTGGCAGACGTTAAAATACGGATGATCTCGCAAGGCGCGTCGGAGATTAATCTAACGTTTGTGATTGAAGAAGATGCCGTGCCAGGCGTGATTCAGCGCCTGCATAAGGCGTTCTTTTCAGATTTGGATCCGGAAATATTCGCGTAGGTCGAAATATGAACATCCTTCTATTAGGCAGCGGGAAAACAGGTTCTTTGGTGGCGGAAGTCGCACGCGAGCGCGGACATGGCGTGGAGGTGCTGCGCTCTGCTGACAATCTCCATGCATCCGCCTTGACAGCGCAGAAACTTAACGGCGTTGATGTGGTTGTGGATTTCACCACGCCGCATGCGGTTCTGGACAATATTGACGCCTGCCTCCGAGCCGGTAAGAATATGGTGGTGGGCACTACCGGCTGGCACGGCGAACTGCAAAGAATCCGGCAACTCGTAGAAGAACACGGCCATGGGTTTTTGCACGGGGCGAATTTCTCCATTGGCGTAAATTTGTTTTACGAAGTTGCACGCACCTCTTCCGCTGCGCTGCAACATCAGTATTCTGGGCAGATTTTCGAGCGCCATCACATCCACAAGAAAGATGCTCCCTCAGGAACGGCAGCCGCCCTGCAAAAAATCGTCAAAGACGCTTCCGGCACGGAGTTGGAAATCACGTCATTTCGCGAAGGCGAGGTCGTTGGTATGCACGAGCTCATTCTGGACTCCGCCCATGACAGGATCTATTTGTGCCACGATGCGAAATCTCGCCGCGGATTCGCGGAGGGCGCCGTACGAGCAGCGGAGTGGCTGTCCAGTAAAAAGGGGTTCTTCGACTTCAAGGATGTCTGGCGGGAGCTGTAAGCTGTCATTCTTGAAAAGGTTCGTTTTGCACACCCCCGCATTCGCGTTATCTTAGTGGTATGCAACTCCGTGGATGCGGTACGGCGCTAGTAACTCCCTTCCGTCAGGATGGCTCGGTGGACGACACCGCCCTGCGCAATTTAGTCGCGTGGCAGGTTGAGTCCGGCATTGATTTTCTTGTCCCCTGCGGTACTACCGGCGAGACTCCCACGCTTTCGCACGACGAGTGGCTTCAGGTGATCGACGTCACCATCGAAGTGGTGGCGGGACGTGTCCCCATCGTCGCGGGCGCGACTTCCAACTCCACGCGGGATGCGGTCGCAAAGGCGAAAGAAGTGGCGACGCGGCCGGGAGTGGATTTCATTCTCACCGCCAGTCCGTATTACAACAAGCCCACGCAGGAAGGCCAGTACCAGCACTTTCGCGCGATTGCCGAAGCGGTCGAGAAGCCGATCATTCTTTACAACGTACCCGGCCGCACCGGCGCGAACCTCGAACCGGCGACACTGTCGAGATTGACTGAAATCCCAAATATCGCCGGGGTAAAAGAAGCCAGCGGCATCATGAATCAGATCGCCGAAGTATGCAATCTGGCTCCGGAACACTTTGCGGTTTTATCCGGCGACGATGCCGTCACTCTACCCGTGATCGCGCTGGGTGGTGTGGGACTGATTTCGGTCGCTTCGAACGAAATTCCGCGTGAGATGTCAGAGATGATCCGGTCTGCCCTGAACAATGATTGGGATGCGGCGCGTCGAACCATGCGCAAATACCTGCCCCTGATGCAGGCGAATTTCATTGAGTCCAGTCCATTGCCGGTGAAGGCCGTACTGGCGATGATGGGGAAAATCGAGGAGGTTTATCGTCTGCCCCTGCTTCCCATGCGCCGCGATACACGATCCAAGCTGCAGAAGATTGCCGCAGACGCCGGACTGATTGCGAAACCCGCGGCCGCGGAACCGGTGAGTTTTTATGTCTACGAGAACTGGCTCGCCGGGCCGCATAAGATTGTTCTGCATCGCTCGACTTGCGGACAATGCAACCACGGCAAAGGACGCCCCTCCGGGCATGATCCCAACCACGCGCGCTGGCATGGCCCTTACGCAACCCTCGGCGAAGCACGGGAGACGTCGCATGGCATGCAGAACGTCCTGATCCGGAGCGAATGCAAGTGCATTTGAGATTGTAGATTTCAGATTGCAGATTTCTATGGAGCGTACGGGGCAGTAGGTTCTGCAATCTGAAATCTAAAATCACCAATCTAAAATCTCCTCTATACTTGCCACTCATGCAATCCCTCAGATCTTCGATTGAACGTCTTGCCTCTCTCGGCGAAGTAGAACGCAATCCTGACGCCCGCCAGACGTTTATGGACTTCCGCGATGAACTCACACAAGGCAAGATTCGTGCCGCGGAACAAATCGACGGGCGCTGGATCGTAAATATTTGGGTAAAGCAGGGCATTCTGCTGGGGTTTCGCCTGGGTGAACTCAGCGAGAGTGCGCAAGACGCCAGTCTTTCTTTCGTCGATAAGGACACTTTCCCTGCCCGGCGATTCACTGTCCGGGACCGCGTGCGCATTGTGCCGGGTGGATCGTCCGTGCGGCTGGGTGCGTACGTCGCGCCCACCGTGATTTGCATGCCACCCATGTTTATTAATGTGGGGGCATACGTTGACGAAGGCACCATGGTGGATTCCCACGCGCTCGTCGGTTCGTGTGCGCAGATCGGCAAGCGCGTGCATCTCAGCGCCGCGGCCCAGATTGGAGGCGTACTCGAGCCGATCAGTGCGTCGCCAGTCGTTATTGAAGATGACGTCCTGGTGGGCGGCAACTGCGGCGTTTATGAAGGCACGCTGGTGCGGACGCGGGCGGTGCTGGGAGCGGGCACAATTCTGACTCGTTCGACTCCGCTCTACGACCTGGTGCGCGGCGAAGTTTATCGCGCCACGGAAGATCACGCGCTCGAAGTGCCTGAAAATGCGGTGGTCGTCCCCGGTTCGCGAGCTGTAAAAAAAGGAAAAGGCGAAGAATGGAATTTGTCGCTGTATACGCCGGTGATTGTGAAGTATCGCGACCAGAAGACAGATCAGGGCACTGAATTGGAAGAATGGCTGCGGTAAGTTGTCCAGTTTTACTTACGACGACAGCCGGGCAACCGGAGGCGCATCGATCATGCGATTCTGTGTCGCCATCCGGCTGCGCAATTCCAGGTGTCTTTGGCGGAAATGTGATCCGGCCCGCCTGCCCCAGGCGCGTAGGAAGTAATAATTCAATCCCGCTCCGATCACCGAGCTAACCAGAGGAATCACTCGTCCCGCCCACTTCTCCACCACTTCCGTACTGGCCTTCACCGCGATTCTCTGAATCACACGCGGCACAAATTTGTTGATGACTTCTTTCTCCAGCATTTCGCGGCTGATGTCCACACCAGCGGCCGTGGCAGCGGCAATCCAAAGTTCCGCTGTCTCATCATCAGTGTTGAACTCGAAGCCATAAAGTAAACTGAGCTTCTGGATGGTTCGCAACGTGATCCCGGCGAGAATGCCGAGATCGGGCACGATGGTGATCACACCGCCAAGTCCGAACCCCGCTCCCTCGACCGCCGCGATCTTCATGCCGCCGCGGATCACTTTTTCCGCAACCTCATCGAGGATGCGCATATCGACTGAGTACAATCCATGAAAGCTGCTAATCGGCAGCCCATAGGCTGAGCGCAGCTGAAGAAGAAATCTGGAGGGATCGACCCGCACCGTTTCATAGGCGTGCTGAAAACCACGACGCAGGCCACTCTCGATGCGGCCACGAAGCCACGATCTAGATAGTTGTTCCGCCATCTGATTAGAAGTTACGCCATTGAAGCGGCAAAGGCCAGTTCCCTGCAAGGGGTTCTTCGTTTCAGAAAGAAGGGAAAAGGAAAAAAGAGAGAAACGTGATACGCGCCAGATCCCTCGCCCGGCTGAACTGCGCCGGATATTCGGGATGACCTGTGAAGAACAGTGTTTGCGCTACCTGCTTCTAACGGAAGCCTTATCAAAGAGTACTCGCCTTCGTGATCTGCGCTCTTCCTGTGCTAGCATCAATACTTCAATGCCAACTGGAAAATTGCACGTTGTGCCCCTGGGCGGCGTGGGCGAATTCGGAATGAACTGCATGGCCGTGCGTTGGGGCGATGACATTATCGTCATCGACGCCGGTCTTATGTTCCCGGAAGCCGAATTGCTCGGCGTCGACATTGTTGTTCCTGACATCTCCTACCTGACCGAAAATCGCCACCGAGTGCGCGGCATCGTCCTCACCCACGGGCACGAAGACCACATCGGCGCTTTGCCCTGGGTCCTCTCCGAACTCAACGTTCCCGTGTGGGGCACCGAGTTCACGCTGGCTTACGTGGAAGACAAACTGGAAGAGCACGGCCTGCTGGATGACGCAGTTCTGCACGAAATGCGCGCGGGAGAGCGCTTCAAGATCGGGCCTTTCACGATCCATCCCATCCGCGTCACCCACAGTTTGGTGGATTGCGTGGCGCTGGCTGTACAGACACCGCTCGGCGTGATCATTCACACCGGCGATTTCAAAGTCGACCCCACTCCCACCGACAACAAGCTTTTCGATCTGCACGCCTTTGCCGAATACGGCAAAGAGGGCGTGCTGGCGTTATTTCAGGATTCAACCAACGTCGAGCGCAAGGGATACACACCCAGTGAGCGGGCGGTGCGCCGCAAGTTCGATGAAGTGTTTGCCCATACCAAGCGGCGCTTGTTTATTTCATGTTTTTCTTCGTCCATTCATCGCATCAAGCTGGCGGTCGAGATGGCATGGGAGCACGGACGCAAAATCGCATTTATTGGCCGCTCCATGAACAACTCGGCGGAAATCGCCGAAGACCTGGGCTATGTCGAAATCCCGGAAGGACTATTGATTCATGCCGGTGAAATGAAAAACTTTCCGCCGGAAAAAGTCTGCGTCCTGATCAGCGGCACGCAAGGTGAACCCATGTCCGCGCTGTCGCGCGCGGCGGTGGACAATCACAAGCACGCCAAGATCGAAAAAGGCGACACGGTCGTGCTCTCCTCGCGTATCATTCCGGGGAACGAGAAGGCAATCTACCGCATGATTGACCACTTGTTCCGGCGCCAGGCGCACGTGATCTACGACGATGGATCATTCCCGCCCATCCATGTCAGCGGGCATGCCAGCCAGGAAGAGTTGAAGTTGATCATCAATCTGGTGAAGCCGAGATTTTTCATTCCCATCCACGGCGAGTACCGGCAGTTGAAGCTGCATGCGGAAATGGCTGGCGCCATGCACAACTCGGTGGGACAGGTGATCCTGATTGAGAGCGGCGACGTTCTGGAGTTCGACGAACTGGGCGCGCGCAAAGCAGGCCGCGCCACCGTCGGCCGGGTGTGCATCGATTCCGGTTCGCGCACCGATGTGGTGGAAGATTTGATTGTGAAAGACCGCCGGCACCTCAGTGAAGACGGCATCGTGCTGCCGATCATTGCTATCAACAAACTGACCGGCCGGGTGGAGAGCGCGCCAGAAATCGTAACTCGCGGCTTCAATCCTGGCGACGATGGCCTGATGGATGGCGCTCGTCAAATCTTAATGGACACGCTGGCGCAGTCCAGCGACGAAGAAAAAACAGATTACGGCGTGATCAAAGAAAAGATCCGCACCGACCTCAAGCGCTATATCTCCAAGCAGACGCAGAAACGGCCGCTGATCATGCCGGTGATCCTGGAGATTTGATTTCGGCAATCAGCGTGGGAGTTGGAAGATGCCTTTGGAAACCTGGACATGTTCCAAATGTGGACAGGTCCACAGTCAAGTACCACAGAGCTGCTGCTTTAAGGCGCCTTGGCCTTGGTACACTACGCCGGAAGCTGAGCGCCAACGTGCCTGCAAACTGACCGAGGATTCCTGTGTTCTCTTCGATGAAGACTTCCTGATCCGAGGCTGTCTCGAGATACACATTCATGGACGAAGCGATCCTTTTATTTGGGATGTCTGGGTCTCGTTGAGTCGAGAACACTTTGACCGCGGGCGTGCGCTTGTTAGGGATCCCAAGCGAATCGAAGAACCAACATACTTTGGATGGCTATGCTCCAGAATACAGATCTACCCCGATACTCTATTGCTAAGAACTCAAGTCCGTACACGGCAGGTGGGAACCAGACCACACATTGAGCTCCAACCAACACATCACCCACTTGCGGTCGAACCACGCACCGGTATCACGGAAGCACGGGTACGCGAAATCACCGAACTCGCGCAGCACGGCTGGCTTCATCCCGAATGGGATGCCAAAGGACTCCACGGCGGCGAGGTTTGCAGACAGGCTAACCAAATGGCTGCGGGTGCCTTCGGTTTCGAATGGTTTGCGAAAAAGGTGGTCATGAACTCACTATGGAGAGGGTGCCCCCCATCAACCTAGGAGGATTTCCATCGTCACTCTGAACGACATCCGCGAAGCTCAGGCCCGCCTTCAGGGCATTGCCAAGCGCACGAAGTTGATCCAACCGCATGTCCGCAAAGTCAATTCTTCCAAAGATGATCGCCAGCTTTACCTGAAGCCCGAAAACCAGCAGCCAATCGGCGCATTCAAACTGCGGGGGGCTTACAACAAAATCGCTTCCCTGTCTCCGGAAGAACGAAATCGCGGGGTAATCACTTATTCCAGCGGCAATCACGCGCAGGGTGTGGCTTATTCGGCGCGGGCGCTGGGGGTGAAAGCGTTCATCGTAATGCCGAATAATGCGCCGTCCATCAAGCGCGAGGCAACCGCAGCCCTGGGTGCGGAGATCATACTGGTGGGGCCCGGCAGCCTTGAACGCCAACTCAAAGCGGAAGAACTGGCGGCCCAACATGGATATGTTATTGTGCCTCCCTACAACGACGAAAAGATTATCGCCGGTCAAGGCACCATTGGCCTCGAGATTCTCGAGGATTTGCCCGATGTCGAAACCATTCTCGCTCCGGTCGGCGGCGGGGGCATGATCAGCGGGATCGCTACAGCCATCAAACTGAGCAAGCCATCCGTGAAAGTTATTGGCGCGGAACCGGAATTGGCGGCCGACGCCCAAGCCAGCCTGCGGGCTGGAAAGATTGTCGAGTTCGCTGCCGACCAGGTTTCTCGGACACAGGCGGATGGACTACGCACACAGAGCATTGGGCCGATTAACTTCGAGCACATGCGGAAATATGTGGACGATATTGTGACCGTGACAGAAGACGAGATCCGGGAAGCGATGCGCCGTCTGGCGGCGAATCCTAAGACAGTGGCCGAACCGAGCGGCGCTGTCGCCGTGGCGGCATTTCTGTTTCACCGCGATCAGTTGCCCAAGACTAAACTGAATGTCGCGGTGATCAGTGGCGGAAATATCGACCCGCAGGTGTTGGCGCAAATCACGCAACCAACCGCAAGCCGAATCAAATCATGAAGCGAACCTTTGTCATTGCATTCCTCATCCTGCTCAGCGCCGGGCTGCTGAGCACCGCGGCTTCGGCAGATGTGCTGCGCGCCACGGTTGTCCGCCTTGCCACACTGTATGTCTCCCCAGACACCAACTCAGCCAAGATGAGGGAAATCGAGCGTGGGCGGGAGTTGGTCATCATGGAGACCATCCCCAATTGGGTACACGTCGAGGCCACACTTGGGACCTCGGCGAGAGCCAGTGAAGATCAAACCGGTGAGGTGGTGACGGGATGGATACTGGACAAAGGGGTGGTGCGGGCATCAGAACCTGATGGAGACAAAATTGTCTTCGGCGAAGCCGTCGATTCCGAAGATCAGGCCAGCCGTCGCAACGGGCGCCGCGGAGCTGCACAGGACGCGCTGCGTCTCTACTATCGCACCGCGGAATACTTTCCCAAATCTCCGCTGGCCGGGGAATCCATGTATCGTTCAGCGGACATTCGCTGGCAGATTGAAAAAACCGACGTGATGTCGCGTCCCTCGGCAAAAGAGCAAGACGCCTATCTGCGCTCAGGAATGAACGAGCAGTACATGAAGGAAGTCATGAAGAAGTTTCCCGACACCAAATGGGCCGACCTGGCGGCTTTTCACTTGATCGATAACAAATTGTGTGGCGATTGGCTGGGGGCATCGAAGTGTCCCGTGAAAGAGGCGGAAATTTACGAGAACTACGCGAAGGACCACCCTCAGTCTCCCGCCGAGGCGGAGGCCCTTTACGACGCGGCTTACCGCTGGGCGGCACTGATCGAAATCTATAAAACGGAAGAGCAAGCAAAGAAGTCGGATGAATCAAAGTCCAAGGCCCTCGCCCTCACCAAAAGAGTAGTCGAACAATTTTCCCAAGGCGACTGGGGTGCGCGAGCGCAACGTTTGCTGTATCTTATCGAACAGAATATTCCGACCTACGGAAACGTGGTGGACTAATTTGCCAATCTATCAAGCAATCGTGCTTGCCATTATCCAGGGCATCGCCGAGTTTGTGCCGGTGTCCAGCTCCGGGCACTTGATTATCGCGCGTCGGCTGTTGGGCTGGAACGAGCTGCCGCCCGCCCACGAGCTCACGTTTGACGTAGCCCTGCATTTTGGGACACTACTCTCCGTCCTCTTCTATTTCCGGAGAACATGGTTTCAGATCATCAGGGCGGGACTGGGCGGAAAAGTCGTGCGTTTCTCCGAGGCGAGTGATTCCGACCAGCCCCTTACCGCGGACGAGCAAAGACAAGAACGATTGCTTCTGTGGTTCCTGGTAGTCGCGACCATCCCCGGAGCGATCGCTGGCAAATTGCTAGAGCACTCCGCTGAAGATTATTTCCGGGGACACATTTTTCTGATTGCGGGGGCCTTGATCGTGGTGGCCCTTTTTATGTGGTGGGGAGAAAGCGTCGGTAAGCGCACCACGCCTCTTACCCGCGTCAGCTTTGTGGATGCCCTGGTCGTGGGTTGCGCGCAAGCCACCGCGCTGGTGCCGGGTGTTTCGCGCTCGGGATCAACCATCACGGCCGGCCTGTTCCGCAATATGACACGGGAAGCAGCGGTCCGCTTTAGTTTTCTGTTGTCGACCCCACTCATCGCAGGTGCCGCGCTCCTGAAAGCGCATGAGCTCAAGAAAGAAGGCCTTCCCGTCGCCATGCAGGAACCTTTCCTGGTCGGTGTGCTGGTTTCGGCGATTGTCGGCTATGCTGCGATTGCGTGGCTGGTCCGCTATTTGCAGTTCCACAGCCTGAAGATCTTCATTATCTACCGCATTGTGTTTGGCTTGATCGTTATTGCTTTGGCCTATTTCTTGCACTTGCAATAGGCAAAATCACTAGCGGGAAACTAGCTCGATACTAGGGCTCAATTCCGCCATTGTTAGACCTCACCGCTTCTTGGCATAATTGGAGGGCTCTGGCGTAGGTCTGGCCCCGCTGGAAGAGTGTCTTTCCTGCGTGCTGCGCAATACGCCCCATGAAGTTTGCTTCCCGTATTTTCGCTCCGACCAACAACCGGCGGCTCAATGAGCTGATTGGGTTCCTGTTGTGTGTCTCCGCGCTCCTCCTTTTCCTTGCGCTCGCTTCTTATTCGCCCCTCGACCCTTCGCTGAACAGCGCCTCGGTACTGACCGGCTCGCGCGCGGCACGCAACTGGATCGGCGTGGTCGGAGCGTTGATTTCAGACGTCATGCTGCAATTCTTCGGCATTGGAGCGTTTCTACTGCCGGTGTTCGCAGGCGCCCTGGGGATGCGCTGGTTCCGCTCGCGTAAGGTTCCATCGCCGGTGGCCAAGTCCTTGGGTGGAATCTGGCTGGCAATGTTCGTTCCCGCCCTGCTGGCGCTTCTTCCCGGACATGTTCGCTGGATGCACCTGATTCCGATTGAAGGTCTGCTAGGGAGGATGGTTGGCGATTTCCTCATCCACTACTTCAACTTGGCGGGCGCATACATTGTTTGTGCCAGTGTCCTGGCGGTGGCGCTTTATCTCTCGACGGCGTTTTCCTTCTCCGCGATGCAAGTTTGGGCTCCCACGCGGTTCGCCTTCGTCATCGCCCTATGGAATCGCTGGAAAGACTGGCAGGAAGCACGCGCCAAGAAGCGCATGCAGAAGGAATTGGAGAAACGCCGAGCTTCACCCAAGCCAGTGATCACAGCACAGATGGTTCCCGCCAGAGCTGTCCCGCAAGCCCATGCAACGGTGCCGGTCCGAACCGGAATTGATCGCACATTTGCGGAGGAACGCGGAGAAGCAGCCCACTCCGCGCCCGAGCCGTATCATGAATCCCATCATGAATCCCAACACGATCCCGAAGTAACCGAACGTGCCGACGCCGGCCAGAAACCAAAGACTACAATGCCGCGCATTGCCGGTGGATATAAGCTGCCGTCCAGCAGCCTGCTACATCGCCCCGATGAGCAACAGGCCATCGATGCCGACGAGCTAAAGCTGCTGGCCCAGGTGCTTACCGACAAATACGCTGAGTTCGATGTGCATGGGCAAATCACGCAGATCAATCCCGGCCCGGTGGTCACAACTTTTGAGTTCAAGCCGGAAGCCGGCATCAAATACAGCCGCATCACTAATCTCACCGACGACCTCTGCCTCGCCCTCAAAGCCGAAAGCATTTTGATTGAACGCATGGCGGGCAAATCCACCGTCGGCATCCAGGTGCCGAACCGCGAGCGTGAAATTATCTGGCTGCGGGAAAATATCGAATCCCAGGAATTCTTCGGGACGAAGTCCAAGCTCACACTGGCTTTGGGAAAAGATATCAATGGCCGCATCGTCACTGCCGATCTCGCCGGAATGCCGCACCTGCTGATTGCCGGTTCCACGGGAGCGGGCAAGAGCGTGGCGATCAATGCCATGATCATGTCCATTCTGTATAAGGCGACGCCCGATCAGGTTCGCTTGATTCTCGTCGACCCCAAGCGTCTGGAGCTGGGAAACTACGAAGGCGTGCCGCACTTGTTCACGCCCATCATCACGGAACCCAAGCTGGCGGCGAATGCTTTGCGCAATGCCGTGCGTGAGATGGAACGCCGGTTGAAGTTGCTGGCTGCGAAAGGCGTTCGCAATATCGATCAATACAACAAATTGTTTGATGACGTGATCACGCCGAGTTTGTTTGGCGATAACGCCGACGATCGCCCCATTCCTTACATCGTCATCATCATCGACGAGTTGGCGGATCTGATGATGCTCGACTCCGGCAATGTGGAGGAATCGGTCACACGTCTGGCGCAGATGGCACGCGCCGTTGGGATTCATCTCGTTCTGGCTACGCAGCGGCCTTCGGTGGACGTTATCACCGGCTTGATCAAGGCGAATTTCCCGGCACGAATCTCATTCCGCGTTGCGACTAAAGTGGACTCGCGCACCATTCTCGACGCCAACGGCGCCGAAGCTCTGCTCGGACGCGGTGACATGCTCTATCTTCCCTCGGGCTCAGCGCGCGTCCACCGGTTGCACGCGCCATTCGTGACCGAGAAAGAAATTGCCGCTGTCGTGGAGTTCTGGCGATCCCAGGGCGCTGCCGAATATGAAGAGAAATTCCTCCAGGCTCCCAGAGATGACCACGAGGGCGGACTTTCTGGTGCCGATGGTGAAGACGGCGAGACCGAAAACGATCCCCTCTTTGAAGATGCGGTGCGCCTGGTGATTGAATTCGGCAAGGCTTCCACTTCCCTGCTCCAACGCCGCCTGCGCATCGGCTATGGCCGCGCGGCTCATCTGATCGATCTGATGGAGCGTGACGGCATCGTGGGAGCCGCCGACGGCCCCAAACCCCGTGAAGTTCTGAAGCGTCCCGGCTGGATCGATGAAGTAGAAGAATCCCTGCGCTAGTGTCTAGTTCCTAGAGATCTGTGCAAATTCGTATATTCAGCAAGGAACCCTCATCGCCATGAAAGCCCACACTGAATACCTTAAGTTTCACACTAAGAAGCACCGGGAGTACATTCATATCACACCTCTTGTAGAAATCATTCTTGCCAAGAGCGGGGTTAAAGAAGGCATGGTACTGGTTTCGGCCATGCACATTACAGCGGGAGTTTACGTGAATGACAACGAATCTGGCTTGATCGAAGACATCGATCAATGGCTGGAAAAGCTCGCGCCTTTCAACAAAAACTATCAGCATCATCAAACGGGCGAAGACAACGGCGACTCTCACTTGAAAGCCCTTTTGATTCATCACGAAGTGATCGTTCCCATCACGGCTGGAAAACTGGATCTGGGGACTTGGCAACGTATTTTCTATGCCGAATTTGATGGCCAGCGCGATAAGCGGGTCATCGTGAAAGTGATGGGAGAGTAAGGTTTGGGCAACAAAAACCGGTTGCGCGGAAACCGGCAATCCGTTACATTCTACCGTCCCGGTGACAAGCACCCGGAGGAGACACGATGAGCGATGAGCTGCAGGAACTGAAGGAACATGCCGAGGCCGCCGAGCACGACCCCAGCCTTGCACCGATCTCGTTGACTATGGCGATCCTGGCGGTTTTGGTGGCGACCGTGTCATTGCTCGGCCATCGCGCACATACCGAGGAAGTGATCCTGCAGAACAAAATTAGCGACCAATGGGCTTATTTTCAGGCGAAGAGCATCCGCCGCCACACGGACGAGCTATTTGCCGATCTGACCTCGGTTATAGCTTCCAAGGACGCGGACCATACGGCCAAGCTGCACGAGAAATACAGCGCGGAAGCGGATCGCTACCGGGAGGAGCAGAAAGAACTTGAAACCAAAGCCCATGAGCTGGAGCGCGATACTGAACACGAACGGAGGCGCGCCGACCGCTTCGACCTAGGCGAGGCCATCCTGGAAATCGGTCTAGTCATCACTTCGATCACGCTGCTTTCTGGCCGCAAACTATTTTGGTTCATTGGAATTGTTTTGGGCGTGGCAGGCATCGTCTTGGGCGTTACCGGCCTTCTGCTCTAAAGACCACGATTGAGCCGCAAATGCCGAGGCGTCGGCCACGCTGACTTAGTCTCGACACTCGGGCCATCTTGCGTAAGTCCACCTCCGGGAAATCACTTATTCCACAAGTTTCGCCCTGAGTCTGCTTCGACAACCGACGTGCATCGGTTAGGTCTTTTCCCGCCAGGAATCTTCCGCGGGCCCCAATGCTCCACAAATGTGCCAATCCGCCGTGCGTGAGTCTTTTTCGCAGCATGCACCAAGGCAAGCTCTTCGTGGTGGAAAGCGAGCCACAGGAGAGCCAAGCTTTGGTACAGACAAACGGACCCCGCAGGATCAGGGCCCCCATCGCATGCAGCATTACTGGCTTTGCGATGAGTACTTCCCCCTGGTCACATTGACGTTCACGAAGGGACTGGGCTTGGTCATGGTGCCGCTGCTTCGGTCACAGGCTGGAACTGCGGAGGCGAAGAAACCGGTGAACTCCTTGCGGCGAAGCGAATTACTTCCACAACAACCAGCCGGTTGAAGAGAGATGGCGGAAGACGAGACGTGGCATGAACAGCACCGGCACGCATGTTTGCACGATCTGCCGCGGACAACGGACTGCGGAAGACGGAAGGTTTCTCGTCGCTGAGAAGCAGTGGGAAGACAAATTGAAAGTCTTACGCTGGAATGATCGCATCGCGGCAAGAAAGGGAGTCCATCGCGTGTGCAGTCCGCCCTATGTGCGGGAACTGGTCGTACATGGGATGACGACTGGCAGTCTGAACTATCCGTTTGCGTGGAGTGTGCCACCGCTTCCGTGGAAGGCGCGGCGGTTGGGGAACATGCACGCGGAAAGCCACGACATTGAACCTGGCGGCGTACGCATCGGCGAGTTGGGGGCGCACCACGAGAGCGTAGGACATGCGCTGAGCGAGAATCCTCAATCCCTGAACGTTATCCTTGATGAGCTTTTGAGCGGGTTGCGGCGCGAGGCTGGAGAGGCTTCGAGCGAAGCTGGGGCGGAAGATGAAATGCTCTGTACCCCGGTGCAGGAGATGTAAAGCGCCACGGATGCCGGATCAGGCCTTGACGGACTAGCTCTGGCCTGATTTGTTCGTCATTGATTTGACCCAGGAGCGCCAGTCGTGAGTGACAGCCTTGACCATGTCCTTCGCAGCAGAATAGAGCCAGTTCGGCTTCAGTGTGCTGAGATGATGGCGAACTTGCTCAATTGTGTTCGGGCTGCCCAAGTGAATATTGGCGGTTTCCCATCCCATGGAAAAGAGCATTTTCAGCTCATCCCGATTTCGGGGCAGGACGCTGAGTTCGATGCGAGAACAATGGGGCGAGAGCCGCCGGACGATCCAGCGGCCGCGCAGCTGCACAAAGGGATCGGGGCATCGTACAGCACGGCTGATGATGGCCTGATACATGATTTCGCCCGCGCCATCTCCCCGGGCCCAGCAGATCGAAGAGGGCACCAGCGCCTTGGCTTCCCTGGCGATTCTGCCGCCATGGCATTCGGCGATGGCAACCAGGCGCACGTGTCCCAGACTTCCCAGGCCGGCGACACGCTTCACCAGCCGATAGCTGAGATGCCGCTCAGGCATAAGATGCTCGAGCGCTTCCTGGGCGCTGGCCGGGATCTCGCCGGTTGCTTGCGGTAGGCTTTCCATTTTCTTCCAAAAATGAACCGGGTCCCGCAGCTCTCCGGTCGCCATGATTCGTAACCACTTGTTTTCTTCCTCAAGCACAAAGGGTTGTCCGTGTTCGTCGAGGGATTTCCGGTAGCCGTCCACAATTGCGGTGCAGGCGCTTTTCGTGTTCAGCGCCAAATGACCCTCTTCAATCGCGAGTGCGGCACTTGCCGCGAGCCGCACCAGGTCAAGGGTGTAGGGGAAGACAGCCGCCTCATCGAAATCATTGACGCCCCAAACCAGTCGGCCCTCGACGTCCCGCCAGGTGCCAAAATTCTCAACGTGGAGATCACCAACAGCAAGCAGCCGAGGAGCCTTGGCGAGCTCGGGGCAGATTTCCGGCCAGATTTGCACCCAGCGATAGAAGGTTGCTCTGAGGAATGGAAACGCGGCTTCCGCCATGCGCTGATGTTTCAGGCGAAGATCGGCTTTCACCAGCGTGGTGTGCGAGCTCAGCCACTGTTCAAAATGCCGTGTCGCTTTGACGATATTCATGGGTGGCCCGGCCCACGATAGAAGCGTCTGGGTTAGATGTCAACTCTGGGCTTCTTCGCCACAAGCTTAAGGCGCTAAAGCGGGTAGAAACGAATAAAGCCCTTAATCGCAGTGTTAAAACACAGCCGAGATGGCGAAAGCCCACCACCCATTGTCATTTCGAGTGTAGCGAGAAATCTGCTTTTCCTGAGGGCCGCAAACAGCAGATTCCTGGTCGCTACGCTTCTCGGAATGACAAGGTGGGGAGGGTTGGGGGTACTCCTGGACAACAATCTAGGAAGAGCGCCCAATCCACCAAAGAATTTTGGCGACGATTCGCCAGTTGGTGGAAAGTGCGGTGGAGTCGTACTCGCGATTCTCCGGCACCAGCACCTCAGTATCCTCATAGCGCTGTAGCCGGGAGACGATAAGACCTTGCTCTTTGTGAGCGGCGACAACGATGTGTCCATAAAGCTTGCGCCGATTGGTCTGGGATGTGTCCACAACAATGATGTACCCGTCGTGAATCAACGGCATCATGGACCGGCCGCGAACTCGCAAGCAGCTGGTGTAGGCCGGATTCGGGCACCATTGATTGGGGGCCGCGAGCAGTGACTCGGGACGGGCCTGTTGGAGAGAAATGGCGGGATCGCCCTTGCCGCCGTGCGTGGCAGCCACGACGGGAAGCACGGGGATCGCAACCATTTGGCTCTTCTTCTTGGGGACACGATGGACACCGGCCTGCACGATCCGCAGGTCGGGCGGGCGCTCCCTGCGGAGGCGGGAACGTATCGAGGGCAGGACCCGCATCAGGTCATCGGTATGTAAACCAGCCCTGCCCCAGAAATACCAGCATTCCGGGTCGCCAGTCAGGTTTCCGAGCTGAATACTAATATTAGCCGGCGGCTCCTGCACGCCACGCTCCCAACGGGAAACCGCCATGGCAGAGGCATCCAGACGCTTGCCCAGTTCAGACTGACTCAGGCCCAGCCGGCGGCGAAAAGCGTTGATCCGCGCTGCCCATTCAAACTGCCCGGGATTGCTTGTCTTGCTCATTCCTCACTGCTACACTAGCTAACGAAACTGATTAACGTTTAAGTTAGCTGGCACGATCATTGACCGATTCGACCAAGGGGCGTCATGCACGATGACAATGCTAGCATAATTCCGGGACCGGCTCTCCCACCACAAACACTCTACCGCGGCTTGTATATTAGGATCGCGCGGCGGTTGAGGATTGATCCATCTTACGTCAGCCGGGTGGCGCGCGGCGAGAGGCATTCGAAGGCAGTCGAGCATGCCCTCCGCCAGGAAATTGACCAGATCAATAAAAAGCTTAACGCAAGCAGCCTGGGCTTTGTACCTAGGCCCGCTCGCATCACGGACACCGGCAAGCGGTTGCGGTTCTTTGTAAGCCGCAACCGGCACTCGCTCCGTGACGAATGGCTGCAACACAGCAAAGCTGATCCGAATCTCAAACGAATCAAGCTGACAACGCAAAGGCGAACGTCGCCAGTGTTGCCACTTATCGATGAGGCTCTGAAGGCCATGAAATTAAGCCTGAAGGAAATGGCTACCTTGCCGATGAAGTCCGCTCAGGAGCACGGCCGGGCACGGCTTGCCCAAGGATATAAACCAAGCAATCTGCTCGAGGAGTACAACCTGATCCGGCGTTGTATTTTCGCCATCGCCGAAGAAAATGCCGGGCTGTTGGACAACCATTTTCTTGTTCACGATCTCGGTCAATTGGGCGAGGCGCTTGATCTGCAGTCGCAGAAGGCCATCAAAGTTTTCTTCGGCGAAGGCATAAACGCCCAGAGTGGGAGCTGTTTCAGGTGGAATAGTCGGCGTTGATGCGAACGTATTCAGCGGTCAAATCGGTAGTCTGGAAAAGAACTTTGCTCCGGCCCCGGTGAAGTTGCACGCGGATTTTGCAGCTCGGTTGCGACAGATCGCTGTGGGCTTTCGCCTCATCGAACGGCCAACTGGTCCCGCCCCGACAGACCCGTTGTTTCCCAATAGATATATTGATGCGCGCCGGATCGATTGGCACACCGCAATTCCCCACCGCAGCCAGCATGCGGCCCCAGTTTGGATCGGCGCCTGCCCAAGCCGTCTTTACCAATAAAGAGTGAGCAATAGCGCGCGCGACACGGAGTGCTTCGTCACGGTCTTTCGCTTGCTCGATGGAAAGATGGATCACGTGCTGTACGCCTTCGCCGTCGGCAATGATTTGATCGGCCAGGGATTGGCAGACTCCCTGCAGAGCTTTGGAAAACTTGGTTTTCACCGAGGGATCTTTGAGGTGAACCCTGCTTTGTCCGGAAGCAAGAAGCAGAACGGTGTCATTGGTTGAAGTATCACCATCCACCGACATGCAATTGAAACTCTGGTCGCAGGCCTCGCGTAAGAGCTGCCCTAATTCGGCTGGGCTCGCGGCGATGTCAGTGAACACGTACACTAGCATGGTCGCGAGTTGAGGATGAATCATGCCAGACCCTTTGGCGACTCCCGCCAACGTAACGTCGGATTGTCCTGATCGAAAGCTGACCGACGCCTGCTTCTGCCGCGTGTCTGTGGTCATGATGGCCTGTGCCAATTGACTCATCCCCTGCGCCGTGGCTTCACGGGCTGCGACCAGCGCGGACAGCTTGGCGAGGATTTTCTCAGTAGGAAATGGAACGCCAATGATTCCGGTAGACGAAGGGAAGACTTCTTCCGGGCGAACTCCGAGCAGGCGAGCAGTTTCGCGGCAAACGCCTTGGCAAGCTTGAAGGCCGGCCTTCCCGGTTGCGCAGTTGGCATTGCCGGAGTTGACGACGACGGCACGCATATGACCGCCCGCTTTCGTCAAAGACGTCCTGCCAACTTGTATCGGCGCCGCAACCACACGATTCTTGGTAAAGACGGCGGCAGCGGTTGTGCCAGGGCAGGCTTCCGCCAGAGCGAGATCGAGCCGGCCACTGGCTTTGAGGCCGGCAGCAATTGCAAAAAAGCTGAAACCCTTGGGTAGAAGCACCTTGTCTGAAAGCACAGGTATGGTCATACCTGGAGCTTCACCAACCAGTTTGTGGGTTCGGGCAGAATAGAGATTTTCGGGAGTTCGCCGCGCACCATGGCGAATTCATCACAGTGGTGATAGCGAGGACATACGCAACAATCTTTGTGGATTTTGTCGGGCAAATCTTCGCGCTGGGCCATGGCAAAACCCATTTGCGCGAAGAATTCCGGTTTGCGGGTAAACAGACAAATACAACTGACGCCGTGTTTGTCCGCTTCGTCCATCAAGGCTTTGACGAGCTGCTTGCCGCCGCCAGCGCCTTGTTGGCGAGGGTCGACAGTAATGGAGCGAATTTCGGCCAGATGCTGACCGTAAAGGTGAAGCGCGCCGCAGCCAATGATGCGTCCGCGATGTTCCAGAACCACGAAATCACGAACGTTCTCGCAAATTTCGGCGAAGGTGCGTGGGAGTAAAGTGCCGTCACCAGAATAGGCAGAGATCAGTTCGTGGATTCTCTCTGAATCCGGAAGAATGGCTTCACGCGTGTGCATGAATTCCCTCGCGTATGGAACCGACCTTCTGCCTAGCTTCGGAGATCGCCTGTCGTACCCGCGACGGTGCCGTGCCGCCGGGAACATCGTGAATGGCCAGCACGGATTGCAAGTTCAGACAGGCATAGAAGTCCTGATCAAATGCCGGATTGAGCTGGCGCAGTTCTTCGAGAGACAAGTCCGAGAGCTCACAATGCTTCTCTTTCTCTAAACAAATCTGCACGGCCTTGCCGATCTGCTCATGGGCAAGGCGGAACGGAACCCCGCGCTGAACAAGATAAGTGGCGGCTGCCCAGGCGTTCATGAATCCGGTTTGTGCTGCTTCTTGCATGCGATCGTGATTGAATTGCACGGCTTTCATCCAGCCCGTGACCAGCGGTAGTAAGGAGAGCACGGTTTCGGCGGAGTGGAAAAGTGGCTCCTGAGTTTCCTGCAGATCTTTGTTATAGGCGAGGGGTAATCCCTTCAGCGTGATCAGCAGCGCGGTGGCATGACCGATCACTCGGGCAGCTTTGCCCCGAGTCAGTTCCAGCAAATCCGCATTCATTTTCTGTGGCATGGCGCTGCTGCCCGTCGAGTAGGCTTCGGGCAGGCGCACGAAGCTGAACTCTTGCGTGGAAAACAGGATCATCTCCTCGGCCCAGCGGCTTAGATGCAACGCCAGCAATGAGAGTGTGTTCGCAAACTCAAGAACGAAATCGCGGTCGCTGGTGGCGTCGATGCTATTGGCAGTTGGCCCGTCGAAGCCGAGACTCGCGGCCATGGCGCGACGATCGAGCGGCAAAGTTGCTCCCGCTACCGCACCCGAGCCCAGCGGACAGCGGTTCAACCGCTTGCGGCAATCGCCGAGTCTTTCGGCATCGCGCAGAAACATTTCCACATAGGCCAACATCCAATGCGATGCCAATACCGGCTCAGCGTGTTGAAGATGCGTATAGGCAGGCATGGCCGCATTTCCTGCTTGTTCTGCGCGGTCGAGTAGAACACCCACGAAGCCGCCCAAATCGGATTGAATCTGATCGATCGCGGCGCGGACGTATAAACGAAGATCGGTAGCGATTTGCTCATTGCGGCTGCGGCCACTGTGCAGCTTGTAACCGGTATCGCCGATGAGCGCCACCAACTGTTTCTCGACGAAGTGATGAACATCTTCGGCTTCGTCGTCCTGGAGAAATGCAGGAGACTCCAAAGCCTTCTGCGCAATTTGCTGAAGGCCTTGCAGAATGGCGATGAGTTCAGCCGACGAGAGAATCGCCGCGTCCTTCAAGGCATGCGCGTGAGCGCCGCTGGCCGCCAACTCGTGGCTCAGCAAACGCCGGTCAAACTCAAAGGACCGCTGCCAGCGTTCGAAAGCCGGATCGAGCGGCTGACGGAAGCGGCCCGACCACATCTTCATTTCTCCACCCCGGCTTTCGGAACCTCGGACTTCGCACGAACCAGGGCTCGCGAGCGGGAAGGCAGACCAAGGATGCGGATAAATCCCGCAGCATCTTTCTGGTCGTAACTGTCCCCCATGGTGAAAGAGGAAAGATCGGTGCGATAGAGGGAATACTCCGACTGACGGCTGACGATCGACACGTTCCCCTTGTAAAGCGAAAGCGTAATCGTGCCCGTGATCTCTTGTTGCGTGCTCTCGACGAAAGCATCCAGCGCTTCGCGAAGCGGAGTAAACCACAGGCCAAAGTAAACTAGCTCGGCATATTTCAATCCGATGTGCTGTTTGAAGTGCGTCAGGTCACGCTCCAGGCACAGGGCCTCGAGCTCACGATGAGCCGCAATCAGCAGAGTGCCGCCAGGAGTCTCGTAGCATCCGCGGGACTTGATGCCCACAAAGCGATTCTCCACGATGTCGGTCCGTCCAATCGCGTTACGGGCGCCAATTTCATTCAGCAACTCAACCAACTGCACGGGATCGAGCCCCATACCGTTCACCGAAATTGGAGTTCCCTTGGCAAAGCCGATCGTGACCTGCTCTTCGCGGTCGGGAGCCTCTTTCGGCGAACGAGTGATCTGCCAGGTGGTGGGCAAAGGCGCGTTGCCCGCGTCTTCCAGTTCCCCGCCCTCATGACTGATGTGCCAGAGATTGCGATCGCGGCTGTGGATCTTTTCCCGGCTGGCTTCAACACGAATGCCGTGTTTCTCGGCGTAGTCAAGGCAGTCTTCCCGCGACTTCAGCGCCCACTCCCGCCATGGCGCGATCACTTTTAACTCAGGAGCAAGCGCCTGATAGGTCAACTCGAAACGCACTTGATCGTTTCCCTTGCCAGTGCAGCCGTGGGAGACCGCGGTTGCACCTTCCCGCAGCGCGACCTCAACCTGATGCTTGGCGATTACGGGGCGAGCCATCGAAGTTCCCAACAGGTATTTGTGTTCGTAGACAGCGCCTGCCCGCAGCGAAGGAAACACATATCCCGTGAGAAATTCTTCACGCATGTCTTCTACGACGACTTTGCTCGCTCCGGTCTTGTAAGCCTTCTCGACGACTGCTTCGATGTCGTCTCCCTGACCCACGTCGCCGACCATGGCGATCACATCGTAGGAATAATTCTCCTTGAGCCATGGAATAATGATCGAGGTATCCAGACCTCCGGAATAGGCAAGAACTACTTTTTCAGGCATGCGCGCTCCTCATCGATAAACGGCCTTCTCCGCCGCCAAGCAATACCGTCATAATGGCTTTTTGCACATGGTATCGGCTTTCCGCTTGATCAAAAACCACCGACCGTACCGAGTCGATCACTTCGTCGGTAACTTCCTCGCCTCGGTGAGCAGGCAGGCAGTGCATGAACACCGCATGCGGCGCTGCTTCCGCAATCAATGCATCATTCACCTGGTACGGTGGGAAGATGCGGGCGCGTTCGTCTTCCTCATGCTCCTGTCCCATGCTCGTCCATGCATCGGTGTAGATCGCGTCGACGCCCACAACGGCTTGGTGCGGATCGGGGAAAAGCTCGATCACAGCTCCCGTCTCCTGGGCAATTTCCTGCGCGGCGGCGAGAATCTCAGCGTTCGGGCCGTAACCGGACGGCGTGGCGATGCGGAACCTCGACCCAAGGCAAGCCGCCGTTAACAGCAACGAATGCGCCACATTGTTTCCGTCCCCGACGTACGCGAGCGTAATCTTTTTGAGATCACCAAAGCGCTCTTGCAAAGTGAAGTAATCCGCCAACGCCTGGCAAGGATGTTCGAGGTCACTCAGTGCGTTGATCACCGGCACGCAGGCGTGCTCGGCCATTCCTTCCACCGTGCTATGAGCGAATGTTCGCAGCACAATTCCATCCACCCAGCGCTCGAGATTGTGGGCGATATCACTGAGCTTCTCACGCGCATCAAGACGGCCTGAAGTCTGGTCGACGAAAGAGACCGAGCCACCCAGGCTGGCGATTCCTGCTTCGAAGGTAAGGCGCGTGCGCAGGGATGGCTTCTCGAAGAACATCACGATGTGCTTGCCATCGAGCGCCAGGCGGAAATCCGCCGGACGCGATTTCATTAACCCGGCAAGCTGAAGCACGGCATTGACCCCTTCCGGGCCGAGGTCCCGGGTGGAAATCAAATCGCGGCACGGGAAGGTTTGCGTACCAGGCGTTTGCAGAATTGGCGAACTAAATGACTTTGTACTCAATGACGGTCTATTCAACGTGATGTACCCCTTTTTGTGGACTTTCCCGCGCCACTCGCTGGCTTTGCGATGGTCAGGGCTGAATCGAGTGCGCGGACAACTTGATCAACGTGCTTCTTCTGAATGATGTACGGGGGAAGAAACCGCAGCACCGTCTCGTGGGTGCGATTGATCAGAATTCCCTGCTGCAGTAATTGCGCGACCAACGCTGTTGCGGTTTCGCTGGAATCCAGTTCCAGGCCCAACATCAAGCCCATGCCACGGACCTCTCGCACTGAACCATGGCGAGATTTCAACCCATCGAGCTTCGCGTGGAAATATTCACCGAGATCACGCACATGGCCGAGCAGTCCGTCGAGAATTCGCAAAAACTCGATGGCCACCGCACAAGCCAGCGGACCTCCTCCGAAAGTTGTACCGTGCATGCCGGGGTGAAAGCCACTCGCCACCTGATTGGTGGTGAGGATTGCACCGAGAGGCAATCCCGCCGCTAATGGTTTAGCAACAGTAATGACGTCGGGCTTGATGCCGTAGTGCTGGTACGCAAAATACTTTCCTGTGCGGCCCAAGCCACATTGAATTTCATCGAGAATCAACAAAGCGCCTGTACGCTTGGTCAACTCCCGCGCCGTTTGCAAAAATTCCTGACTGAGCGGACGGATGCCGCCTTCGCCCTGGATGGTCTCGAGACAAATGCCGCAGACGCTGCCATCGAATTGACGCTTGAGATCGGCAACATCATTGAACGCAACGAAGCCGACGCCGGGCATCATGGGCGCAAAAGGCTGGCGGTACTTCTCCTGTCCAGTGGTCGCCAGCGAACCAAAAGTGCGTCCATGAAACGAATTTTCCAGAGCCAGTAGCCGCCACTTCGCCTTATGACCGTTGTTATTCTGCGTGCGGGCGTAAGCGCGGGCAAGCTTCAACGCTCCCTCCCATGCTTCGGTGCCGCTGTTGCAGAAAAACGCCCGGTCCAAACCAGAAATCTTGGTTAGCTTTTTTGCCAGCTCGGCCTGATACTCATGAAAAAACAGATTGGAAACGTGGATCAGCTTGCTCGCCTGCCGCTGCAGGGTTTTGCGAATGGCCGGATGCCCATGGCCCAGAGCGTTCACGCCGATTCCACTCAGGAAATCCAGATAGCGCTTCCCTTCGGAATCCCAGAGATACAGCCCGCGACCCTTCTCAAACAGGATCTTGTGGCGATCATAAGTGGGAAGCAGCAGCTTTTCCTCGGACCGGGCTACGGTAGCGAGACTCATGCTCCGATCACCTCGGTGCCGCATTCCAGCTTGCTGAAATAGAACTGCGGCAGAATGTCGACTTGCGCCGCAGGCAAAATGCGGACGCGCCCAACTCCCCGCTTCAGAGCCTGACTACAGGCTTCCAGCTTGGGAAGCATTCCGCCGTCGATGACGGAATCCGCAATCAGGGCGGTTATTTCTTTTGTGGTCAGCCAGGGAATGACCGTCCCTTGAGCGTCTTTCACTCCGGCGACATCGGTCAGGAAAATCAAAGCGTCAGCGTGGGTAGCCACTGCGCAGGCGGAAGCCATCTGGTCGGCATTGATGTTGTAATACTCGCCATCGGAACCAAGGGCCAGCGAAGAAAGTACGGGAATGCCGCCCTGTCCCCAAATGGCTTCGAGCCAGCGAGGCTCAACTGAGGAAATTTCTCCTACGTAGCCAAGATCGTATCCTGGGGTCAGCTTTTTTCTGGCGCGAAACAAAGTACCGTCGCCACCGCATAGGCCAATGGCGGGATATCCAGCGGCGTTGATACCAGCCACGAGAGTTTTATTCACAATGCCCGCCAATACCATCAGGGCCACATCGCGAGTTTCAGCGTCGGTGATGCGCAGGCCGTTCACGAAGTCGCTCTCCTTACCGAGCAGCTTCAAGGTGCGAGTGAGCGCACTGCCGCCGCCATGCACCACCGCAATGTGATGATCGTCCCGCGCCAGCTCGACAATCGCGTGAGCGCACTTTTGCAGCGTGGACTTGTCCTCGATCGCCGCCCCACCGACTTTGACCACAATTTTCATTGCAAGCCTTCTTCCTCTTTCCATCCGTACATAAGGTTCATGTTCTGCACTGCCTGCCCGGCAGCGCCTTTGAGCAGATTGTCCACACAAGAAACCAAGACCAGGCGGCGACCGTCTTCCGCCAGACAGAATCCCAGATCGCAGTAGTTGGTATGCAAAGAAAACTGGATCTGGGGCAGGTTCGGAGTCGCGAAAACTCGCACCCAGCGCTTTCCTCCGTAGAACTCACGAAAACAGGATTCCACTTCAGCCGCTTTCATCTCGCGATTCAACTGCACATAGATCGTCGAGAGAATTCCTCTCGGGATCGGAAGCAGATGGGGCGTGAATATCAGCTCACGGTTGCCCAATCCCAACTGCTCGACAATCTCGCCAACATGGCGATGACCGAACACGGCGTAGGCTGAAAAATTATCGGCCACCGACACAAAATGAGTCTTGGAAGTCGGTTCCTTCCCTGCACCGGAAACGCCCGACTTCGAATCGGAAATAATTCCTCGCTCCCGGTCCACAATGTCCGCCTTCAGCAGCGGCGCCAGCGCCAGGATCACCGACGTCGCATAGCAGCCGGGATTCGCCACCAAAGCTGCGTTCGGAATCTGATCTGCATGCAGCTCGGGAAGCCCATAGACGGCTTTCTTCATCAGTTCAGCCGCCGCGACCGAATTCTCGTCTTTGAAACCGTAGACGGCGCGATGTTGTTCCTGCTTGAGCCGCCACGCGCCGCTCAGGTCGATGACGCGAAGTCCTGCGCCAATCGCTTCGGGCACAAGCGAACGCGAGGCCTCGTGCGGAGTCGCCAGAAAAAGCAGTTCCACCCCTTGCTGCTTCATGGCAGCCCACGACAGCGGCTGCAAAGGATAGCGTCCGTTGCCGAAGAGGACTGGAAACACATCCGCCAAATTGATGGAAGGCGACGCATCAGCTTCATTCGGACGGCTAAGTAGAACCGGCTTATCCACCTGCGGATGGCGCAGGAGCAGGCGCGTGAGCTCCAGGCCGGAATAGCCCGTCGCACCTAACACCGCGGTCTTGAGTTTGGCAGCCATTACGCCAGCAACTCCTGAATACGTCCTTCAACCCTCTTGGCGGCCTTCTTGTCCAGACAAACAATCAGGATGGTGTCATCGCCGGCAATGGTGCCGACGGCTTCCGGCCAGTCTTCCTCGTCCAAAGCTGCGGCGACCGGTTGGGCGCTGCCAACACTGGTCTTGACCACCAGCAAATTCTGGGCTGTGCGAGTGCTGGCCACGAACTCCCGGACCAGCCGCGAAACCGGCGGCAACGCCGGATCGGAAGAGTTCTCGCCCTGGGGCAGAGCATAGCCTTCCGACGTCTTCACCAAGCCAAGGTCGCGAATATCGCGCGAGAGCGTAGCCTGACCCACATCGAATCCTCGCCGGTTGAGGATGCGCTGCAAATCCTCCTGGCTGTGGACTGGTCCCTGGTCCACTGATTCGAGGATCGCTCGCTGTCGTAAAGGCTTATTCATGCATTTATATTCATCTAAATGAATAACTATTCATATTGTTAAAGGTTTTGGCGAGGGTGTCAAGTCAAAAGTGAGGTTTCCAGCAGGAAGAAATAGGCGGGTCAACAGGACAAAAAGCCCACCGGCCAGTCTCCCCGTGGCGGTGGGCTGTTAGCGGTCCATCGGTCAGTAATAGTGAAAATTAGTTGTGGAGGTCGGCTCGCGACGGATCAGCACTCTCCGACTTTTCGGCGGATTGAAAAAACTCCACCAAGCGATCCATCAGGCGGCGCCGGCCACCGATTACGTGCAGTCCGCTCTCGTGCTGATGTTCTTCGAGGATTTTGTTGAGATTCTCTTCAAGTTGCGTCATGGCAAACTCCTCAATGGATTCACGCCAAGTACAGCGGCAACCCTCCACGGTGCATGCAACCACCCGGGGCTACCCCCCTAGATTAACAATTCCTAACCTGACGGGAGATTGGAAATTTGAATGAATAGCATCGCCAAATCAGATACAAATTCGGGTCAAAGAAATAGGCTATTTTGAGGCGGCGGCAAGTTGCCGGACGGTGCTGATGAAGGTCGTAGTAGCTCGCGTCAGGGTGCGATCGCGGCGATATGCGAGTCCCAATTCCCGCCATAGTTCCCCATCTTGCAGGGCGATGAGCTTAACTCGTCCCGCCAGCACTTGATCGCGGGCGAAGCTGGCGCTGATCAACGAGACTCCCAGTCCAGCGGCGACGAAGCTCTTAATCATCCCGATGCTGGGCAACTCCATCCTGATCTGCAACTGCGAGGCGTAGGGACGAAAAAGCTTGTCCATGACCCGGCGGCTGTAACCTGTCTTGGGAAGAAGCAGCGGCTGCTTGGCAATTTCGCTGACTGGGACGACATCATGCTTGGCCAGAGGATTCTGCGGGCTCACCATCAGCATGAGTTGATCGCGAAAAATGGCATGCGTCTTCAGGCTTGCGGACTTCACTGGTAAGGTCACAATGCCCACGTCAATCGTGCCATTCTCCAGCTTCTCAACAATCTTGTAACTGAAATTTCGATAGATACTGATCTGCACGCCGGGATACAGGCTGCAATATTTGGCAAAAACATCAGGCAAAACATAGAGGCAGGTGGCTTCATTCGCGCCAATCACAATGGTGCCACGGGGAGCCGTGCCCTGGTCGGCGACGGCCAGGAGAGACTCGTCTTTCATCTGCAGCAGCCGCTCCGCATAAGCGAAAAGCACCCTGCCCGCCGGGGTCAAAGTAACATCTTTTCCGGAGCGGTCGAGGAGGCGGTCGCCGTACTCCTGCTCAAGCTGGCGGATCTGCGCGCTCACGGCAGATTGTGAGCGGAAGACCTTTTGTCCCGCTCGCGAAAAACTGCCCAGTTTGGCAACTTCCAAGAATGTGATTAATTGATCGAAGTCCATGATTCCAGCCGCTACCAGATTGTGCGTGATTATAGCGGAGACTCAGGGATGCGCGCTGGTGAAACTTTCTTAAATCAGTTAGGAAGGCCTGGGTTTCGCGCACAGGCGTCCCCGGAAAGGGTGTTTCTCTAGCGAAGTACCGATACAGCTTACGCTTCTTCCACGCCGGCTGCGGCCGCAATACGAACCAGCGGAGCGACGGTCAGAGAATTCGTCGCGTGCAAACCGCATTCGGTCTTCTGGAACCCGGCCCATCGGCCAGCGCGGGAATCTTCTCCGGGCTGAACTGCTCGAGTGCAATGGGTGCACCCAATGCTGGGGAAATTGCTGTTGTGCAGTGGATTATAGGGAACATCGTGTTTGTGGACGTAATTCCATACCATCTGCTTCGTCCAATCCGCAATCGGATTGACTTTCACCAATTGAAACTTCGAGTCCCATTCAATTTTGTGCGCATTCGACCGTGCGGAAGTTTGGTCCCTGCGAATACCAGTGATCCATGCGCGTAATTCCGCGAGTTTGTTCTTGAGCGGCTCGACTTTCCTAAGACCGCAGCATTGATCTGGATTGCGCTTCCAGAGCGCCGGCCCGTGCGCCCTTTCCTGGTCCTCGGGAGTGAGCGCCGAGTAAATTCGTTCCACTTTGATGCCATAGCGTTTTTCGACTCGGTCAATCAGATCGTAAGTTTCGGGAAACAGGAACTCGGTGTCCCCGGTGAAAACTTGAAGATCAGGATTCACGCGTGAGGCTATATCAAGCAGTACCAGACCTTCCACACCAAAGCCGGTTGCCATCGCCACATCTTGTCCGTAGTTGGAAAACGCCCAGCGTAATACCTCTTCGGGCTTCCATCCTTCGGCTGCAGCCTTCAATTGCTCCAACTGTTCGCTCACTCGGGTCGCTCCTGATCTTGCGGGTTATGCGCGAAAAGCTCCAGAAGTGCTGGCACGAGCTTGGGGCGTCGTGCATCGTCGCCATACCACTCAGACTCTTGCTTCCGTGAAGTATTCTTGGCAAGACCTGCCACTTCTCCAACCACCAACAACGTCGGGGAGGGCAGCTGCGGTGCGGAGGGCAGGTCTTGCAAGGTGGTTACATAAATCCGCTGATCCTTCGATGTGGCCTTGGAGATAATCGCGCACGGGGTCGTGGCCTTGACTCCGGCCGCCTGCAGATGGGCCGCGGTATTCACATAGTCATAGCCCGGCATGTAGATCAAAATCGTTGCGCCGGACGGAATCCTTGCCGGCCAATCAGATGATTGATCGTCGCTCGCACGATGACCGGTCAGCACGATCACGGACGAGGAAAGCTCGCGGTGGGTCAGAGGAATCTGTGCCGCTGCCGCAGCTCCGAGCGCAGCCGTAACTCCCGGAACAATTTCGAACTCGATGTTCGCTTTGCATAGTGTTTCAATTTCCTCGCCTGCCCGGCCGAAGATCAAAGGATCTCCGCCCTTCAGCCGAACCACTTGGAAGCCCATCAGCGCGTATTGCACCATAAGCGTATGGATCTCCAGTTGTGCGGTGCTCTTGCGTCCGCTCCGCTTGCCTACGTTGTGCACCTTCGCGGTCGAAGGGATGAAACTCAGAATCTCTGGTCCGATGAGCTCGTCATGCAGCACGACGTCAGCGGACTTCAAGAGTCGAAGCGCTTTCAAGGTCAGCAATTCCGGATCGCCTGGCCCTGCGCCTACAAGATAAACTTTGCCTTTCATCAGTCGCTCTCTTGCCCCTTCGTCTCCGCCGAGTGAATCGCGTCGAAAGCTTGCTGGCTAGCGATTTCATGCAGCAAGTTCCGCCGGACTTCAGGCTCGATCTGGCTCGCGAACAGTTGTTTCCTCACACTGCCCAATTGCTCCAGCCACTCGCCATATTCCGGCCCGAACTGGACTTCAAGTTGCCGCCGCAGCCTTTGCGCCAGAGATGGACTGTGCCCAGCGGTTGAAATTGCGATTTGAAGATCGCCCCGGCGCACCACCGCGCCATAATAGAAATCACACCGATCGGGATCATCGACCGCATTGCACAGAACGCCGCGAGCTTGAGCTTCCAGAAAAATTGTCTGGTTCAAAGAGGTCACGGAAGTCGCGGCAATCACCAGGAACATGCCATCGAGATCTTTCGCTTCAAAACCTCGCTGCTCCCAGGTAATCACTCCAGCGTCTGCCAATTCCGCAATTGCATTGCTGGCTTCGAGCGCCACAACCCGCACGTTGGCGCCAGCTTCCAGCAGACTGCGAATCTTGGATTCGCCAAGGTTCCCGGCTCCGACCACCAGGCAGCGACGGCCTGCGAGTTTAAGAAATATTGGAAACAAGCTCATGGCTCTTTTCCTAACTTTCGATTCCCTGCGGCACGCGTCCCAGCGGAATATCTCGCGCTACTACAGCCACCAATTCACCCGCCAACCGCTCCCGCAACTCGTCATTACTGTGCCGCGCGAAAAACTTGCGCAGATTTTCTCCCGGCAGACGCTCCTCCATGTAGCGGTCCAGTAATCTTTCGATCGCGTCCGGAACGTCGCTCGCCAGGCAGCGATAACCAACCGGACGAGCAATGGACTGATGCAGCCCGACCGCACCGCCCACGCAGAAGTAATAAGCATCCTGCATTCGCCCATCGACTTTGATTTTCTTGCCTTCAAGACCAAGATCGGCGATCCAGTGCTGGCCGCAGCTATTGGGGCATCCGGTCACGTGAAGTTTCAGGTGCTGTTCGAAGCCGGGCAGCCTCTCTTCCAATTCCTCCACCAGCCAGCGGGAAAAGCTCTTAGTCTCGGTGATGGCTAGCTTGCAAAACTCGGAGCCGCTGCAAGCAACAACACCGCGAAAGAATGCCGATCCAGCAACCGGCAATCCAATCGCGCTCAGTTCGCTCGCCAATGCATGAGTGTTGTGTTGCGGCACATTCACAATCACCAGGTTCTGCATGTTGGTGAGGCGTACATCGCCACCGGCATAACCATCGGACAAATCTGCCACCGCGTGCATCTGCTCGGCGGAAATCCTTCCACGCAAGACGGCCGCGCCGACATAGCTGAACTCGGGTTGTTTTTGCGGATGAATGCCAACGTGATCGCGGTAAACATCATCGGGCGCTTGCTCATCGGCCGCGGGATCCAGCTTGAAACCTATTCGCTGTTCCAATTCGTACTGAAAGCTCTCCGCCGTCCAACCGTGCTTCAGAAACAGAAATTTCAATCGCGCCCGCTCGCGGTTCTCACGAAGGTTGTCGCTATCGCGGAAAATCCGTGCCACACCTTTGAGCGCAGGCAGCACTTGATGCTGCTTCACGAAAGCATTCAACCGAACCGCCAGATGCGGATCAGTGGACAGGCCACCCCCGATGCGGAGAGAGAAGCCTGTCTCCCATGTTCCACCGTTCCGACGGCGAATTGCCGTCAGACCAATATCGTTAATTTCGGGATACTCGCACCACACCGAGCAGCCGCTGATGCAGAGCTTGAACTTGCGCGGCAGGTTCACAAACTCGGAGTTGCCAACGAACAGCCGATTCGCTTCCTGCAAAATTCCGGAGGCATCGAAAATTTCGTGGGCGTCTGCGCCAGCTACTGGGCAGCCGGTGATGTTGCGGGTAACGTCACCGCAGGCGCCCATGGTATTCAATCCGCATTTCCAAAGTGCTTCTAAGACAGCAGGCAGATCTTCGATCGTGACCCAATGCAGCTGGATGTTTTGACGAACGGTGATGTCCGCCGATCCTCTGGCATAACGCTCCGTGATCCCTGCAATGGTGCGGAGTTGGTGAGAATAAAGCTGGCCGCCAGGAATGCGGATACGAACCATGAAGTACGGCAGGGCCTTGCCTTCTCCACCCTTGCCGCCCAACACTCCAAGACCATCTCCCTGGGTATAAACGCCCCACCAGCGGAGATACGTTCCCACCCACTCGGACGGAATGGAATCGAATCCTTCGCGCGCGAAGCGGCGAATTTGGTCGAGACCCTCCCACGGGTTCTGCTCCCGCTTCAGCCGTTCTACTCTTTGCGCCTTCGATTCTGTTGGGTTTGCCATAAAAAAATAAAAAGCCCACCGCCAGGTATGCTGCACTGGCGATGGGCTTGATCTTTGCCGATTCTAGAGGATTCTTAGGTCAGCAGACCTCCCGCGCCAGTAGACGTACACATACAACAACAAGTACACAACTGGCCGCGCATCATTCGGGCTGACATGTTTTTTAAATACTAGATAAGGTGCCGAAGGGTGTCAACATTACTATGGCTATTCCGCATCGAAAATTTGAATGCTCGACATCAGAATCGCGCATCAGGCTTGCGATTAGCCCTTGGCCTGACTCTTCCGATCCCAAGTATTCGGTCTACATGATCCATCCAAGTAATTGACCTAGTTAACTTTAAGGGAAACCTTCGCCGTTGAATCTGGGTTTCCGCTAGTGTTGCTAACGGTGTACGCATTCACTGTTATGTTGTAGTCGCCGGGAGCGGTGCCTCCACCGCCTCCGCCTCCGCTGCTGGTTCCTCCGCAATTGGGGGAAATCATTAGAACAAACAGCAAACTGGTCCCAGCGACGCTTTGTCGCAAACCTCGGATCGAGCCTGCCGGAATAAGAACTAACCCAAAGATGGCGAAGATTCCCGCCAAAGCGCTCGCTACTTTGAAATCTGATTTTGGGATTCCCAATAACCCTGCGCTGTTGGCTGTGGTTGTTACGCTCACGGTGGCAGTTCCGGTCGCGCTGCTGCTGAAATCGACCGTATATGGATTCAGCGAATCGGTGGAAGCGACCGAGCAGGTCGCCTTCGGTGCGGTCGTGCTACACGACAAATAAACGCGGCCGGTTCCGGCTGTCGAATCCAGGGTGACGGTGCTCTGGCCCAACTGTCCGGCCGTCACGCTGACGGATGTCCCAGCCATCGTCGGCCCCGCCACCTGCGACGGAGTGTAGACGCGAACATAGTCAACGACCATCAAAGCTGGATTCGGCGAAGTACTGTCCGGGGGCCCAGGCCAACTGCCGGTGCCTCCCACGGCAAGATTCAGCAGCAGAAAGAAATTCGCGTTGAATGGCCAGGTTGTTCCCGCGGGAATATCGCTGGCGGTACGCACGAAGAAAACTTTGCTGGGATCGTCCACGTAGAACTGGATCATGTTCGGAGACCAGATCGCGCCGTAGGTGTGAAAGGCGGTATTCACCTGCCCGCCGCCAGGAAAGGTATAGCTTTGACCCAGCCCGTTGGCTCCAGAATATCCCGGCCCGTGGAGGGTAGATCGGATCGCCGTGGGCCCAAGTCCGCTGGATGCGGGCACGTTCTCCATATAGTCGGTCTCGCCGGAACTGGGCCAGCCCACGGTGTTGATGTCAGTCCCGAGCGCCCAGAAGGCAGGCCACAATCCGGGGCCAATCGGGAGCCGCATGCTGGACTCGATCCGTGCGTACTTGAAGTTCGCCAGATTGTTCGCAGTATTCAACCGTGCCGAGGTCCAGCTGCCGCTATAAGGCGCAACACTTGAGTTAATCTCAATGGCTTGAATAACTAAATGTCCGTTGCCGTCAATGTAGGCGTTGGGGCTGCTTGCGTTGCAAGGAGAAGTCGAACTGCCAGGCGAGCAGTAATACTCGACTTCATTGTTAACATTCAGAATTCCGGTTTCGAATTGCCACTTGGTGCTGTCGATCGCGCTGTTAGTCGCCCCGTTGAATTCATCATTCCAGGACAGAGTCCAGGATTGCGCGCTGGTCAGTCCAGCCAATAACAACCAGGCAGCCGAAAGCATTAACCGTCCGCGTAAAGATGGCAGGAAGGTACGGGACAAGGGTGGCAAATACTCACTGTGTTTTTTCATCGCGTACTTACCCCCGTGTGGTGCACCGCGTGCGCCCACACCACCACAAGCCTACCTCAAGCCATCTACCAAGTAGAGATCCGAAAGGGTGCGATGGTAGCCATACACACAGGTTTTGGCATCCGGCGTTAGCAAGATGGGCCCGATGGTTTCAACACCGGCCGGATCGCTGGGCATGAGCTGTCGGACAAAACTCTTCTGGCCGGTGGTCAAATCCAGCCGGTATATCTTGGCGGGAAGTTCTCCCGGACGATAAATGTAAAGTGATCGCCCGTCTTGTGCCCAGGCGACTGGCTGCTCCCCAGCTTCCAAGCCGTGGATAGGGCGCGATTGCCCTCCATTCACAGGATATAGATATCCCAGCTGATCCGGGCCGATACCGGCGACGGACTGGCCATCCGGTGAAACGAAGAATGCGGTTGCGTGAACCCCCTCGGGACTGATGGCCTTGGGTTGACCGCCGTCTATATCCTGCACATAAAGCCGGACACCATGATCGGGTTCGTTTCCAGAAAAAAGAACCCGCTTCCCATCAGGAAACCAATGCCCCCAGGCATGGTTGATCGAATCATGGGTCAGAGGTTTGGAATCTCCCGCTTTTGTGGGCAGCAGAACCAGTTGCGCAGGAGAATCCTGGGTCTGCGCCATGACCCACTTCTGATCTGGAGACAATGCGATCGCCGCTCCTTCGCCCAATAGAACAGCAGGAGAACCGTCGGTCTTGCGCACATAGACGGCGTAGCTGAGTCCACCAGATTTCCCGTAAGCCAGACTGCCTCCGCCCCCTTCTTCGTCGAAAAGAAGTGTCTGGCCATCGGTTGAAATATCTGCCGGATATGAATAGTCAAGCCAGGTAAGATCGCGTTCTTTGCCGTCGCCCGTCACGGCGGTCAACTCGCGTCGCCAACTGGCTCGATTGAGAAGTGCACGGCCGTCTTTCCATATATCCAGGAGCATTAACGTCCCAGGCATGCGGGCTACAAGCCGTTCTTTGCCTGAGAGTGTCACGGCATACAACGCACGATCGATGCCCGACTTATTTCCGGTAAACCAGATTTCACGGCCATCCGGTGACCACGCCAATCCCTGATTGCTGTACCATCCCGTGGACAACACGGTTTTCTTACCGGCGAGATCTACCACCGCGACGGAGCCACTGTCATCGCCCTGAGTGGGATGATCCAAAAAGGCAACGTAATCGCCCTTGGGAGAAACCCGCATGTGGCCGATCCAGCCTCCGGTCTCATACAGAACTTTGCCCGCCGGGTATTCCAAACGGTTCCGGCCGCCTACATCGCGGACAATGGCTACGTTGTTACCGTCAGGCCCCCAGTCCGCCCATTGCACCTGATCGACAATTTCTCGCGGCGCGCCTCCCGCCAGCGGTGCCCGGGCCAGGGTGCCCACGCTGACCCAAGTGCCAATCGGGTGACTTCCGAGTAAAACCGCCATCTCGCCCGTCTCGGAAACCGACATGAGTTGGGTCCGATTCATGCCCAGAGCGCGCGATTCAGAGCTCTCCGGGCGCGCGGTGAAAACCTCCACCGGATTTCCCTGCCAGGACGCGCTATATAGGATGGTTTGACCGTCGGGCGCGAATCTTGCCGAACGCACACTGCCCCGGCGAAATGTGAGCTGCCGGTAAACCGGAGGTGGTGGCGGCGGTTTCTGCAACCAGGTGCGGCCTGCATAGGCACCGACTGCCAGTCCCACCAAGACTCCAGCCGTTGTAAACACGGCAGAGGTAAATTTTCGTTTCCCGGGTTCTGGCGATTTCGCAACCGCGCTTGAGACCGCCACCGAACCGCTGGTGCCAGCCGCCAATGCTGAGCTAGATGACTCCACATCACGTTTGAGACGCTTCAAATCAGAGCGGATTTCACTGGCGCTCTGGCTGCGCAGTTCCCGGTTCTTTTCCAGTGCCTTATTGATGATGCGTTCAAGTTCCGCCGGCACCTCGGGGTTCATGCGCATGGGCGGAATCGGCGCCTTGTTCAGAATGGCGTTGAAAACTGCCGCGGAAGTGTTGCCCGCAAAAGGCTGGGTTCCAGTGGCCATCTGATACAGAACCACCCCGAATGAGAAAAGATCGGTGCGTGCATCGAGGTCTTCGCCCATGGCCTGCTCGGGAGACATATAGTCAACCGTGCCCATCGCAGCGCCTGCATTGGTCAGGTTTTCTTGCGGCGCGGCCGTTTCCTGGGCTGACACTCCTACGGTATCCGCTGCGGCGTGCTGATTCGTGAGCTTGGCGAGTCCAAAGTCCAGCACCTTCGCCTGGCCGCGCGGGGTGACCAAAATGTTGGCTGGCTTGATGTCACGATGCACAATGCCAGCCGTGTGCGCGGCTTCCAGGGCATCTGCGATCTGGATGCCAAACTCCAGCACGTCCCGAAATTTCATGGGACGCTTTTCAATCTTGTTCTTGAGAGTCTGCCCCTCCAGGAATTCCATGGCGATAAAAACTTGCCCCTGGTCTTCGGCAATCTCATAGATGGTGCAGATATTGGGATGGTTCAGAGCGGATGCGGCGCGGGCCTCCCGCTGAAACCGGGTGAGCGCCTGGCGGTCCCGGGCAAGATCTTCGGAAAGGAACTTCAGAGCAACAAAGCGGCCCAGCGTCGTGTCTTCAGCCTTATACACGACACCCATTCCGCCGTCGCCTAGCTTTTCAACAATGCGGTAATGCGAAACCGTTTGGCCGAGCAAAAGTTAAGAGTCCCCCGGGCCACGATATTTAGGAGCTACCAGCAGCGAAGTCAAAGCCCAAGCAACCAACAGTGTTAGAAAGCATTAAAAACACTACGCTACATTTGTTTGCAACACAATGTTTGACAGGGAGCAGCTGCACGCGTGAGCTTTCGACCACGGACGCTGACTTCAGGCGCTTGGTCGGAACTGCTCCACGGACTCTTTGTAACGCCCGCAAGAAATTGCAGGAGCACGGGCTAATTCGCTACAAGGCTGGCGAAGGGAATCGATATACCTACACCATCTGCAACCCCAAGACCGGGCAGCCCTACCCCGGCGACCCGCGCACTCCCTTAGTCATGCCAAAGCGGGACCTCCGCAAGGACGGTGAATTGCCGCGAAGGTCAGTTTCCTCGAGTCCCCGCATGGAAACGCAACCTGATGCGCCCAAATCATCCCGTGCTGAACAAGAAACACCAGAAAGCTACGGCCTGCCGGGGGTTTTCTCGTGAGGCAGACTAGCAAGATTTGCTGGTTTGAAGCGATCATCTGCAAGCATTTCAGGTCACAGCACTTCCACGACATGCCGCATTCCTACAACATTCCTAATAAGCGACATTCCTACTCTTTGCCTTATCGCTTGTTTGATTAACTTGATTTTTCGGGCTGTTTTCAAACCTGGCTGCAGCGGCGCTTTACGCGTTCTCAACGGCAATTTCCGCGGCGCGTGACGTTCTCTTGTTGATCGAGCCTGTAGGTCTGCCAGCCATATTGTTTATTGACTAAACGTTCATGTTTCTTGCACTTTGGAATTTTCAATTGCTTGACATGGTTAATAACTCGAACAGAAGCCATGTGCAAGCTTTTGCAGTGCAGATTTTTGCGGTGTGAGGCGGGAGTTAGGATTCTTGAGCGAGGTCAGCTTGGAAGTGGAGGCGCAGGGCATGGTGCGCGTGATGCATCCTGAAGTCGGGATGGGAGTGGAACTCACCCAGAATACTACCCAGCAACGAGAGCAAGTCGATAAATTTATTCAGGCCCTGATGAATAGCAATGGTGCGCTTCCCGAGTTACTGGTCAAGCCGGAAGGCATTGAAAACGGCGAAGGGGCCCTGTCGATCAGCCGGGATACGGATGAAGTCGAAGATCCTTTGCTGGATCTTTTTCGCATCAAGTCTGAACTGACCACTGACGAATTCCAAATTGAGTTGCGCAAACAGCGTGGTACCCACGCCAGCGCGGATGCCACCGCGACCGTTTGAGTTTTCCGAAACACTGATTTGGCCGACCCAATCCCTTTACTCTGGATAAGCCACGCCTTTCCGAGCGATCCGTATCCAGTGATCGGTAAAGTTTGAATGGGTGCCGGGTACTTCGATCTTGGGCATGTGACAGGTCACGCAATCTCTTGTGCTTACCTTGCAGGCTTTTCCCGGGTGATTAGCTGCCAGCTTAGAACTCGGGCCTGCGGCGTGACATTGTAGACACTTGTTGTCGTAGAACTCCGCTTCACGCTTGACTTGGACATGGGGATCATGACAGGCAACACAGGTCAGGCGGGAATCGCCCTTGCCGCCCCAGCATTTGCTCTTCTCCAGACGGAAGGGCTGCAGCCTTACATTGAGGATCCCCATTTTGGATAGTCCCTGCAACACTGCGTCAGCGGATGTGCGATGGCAAGCGCCGCAGAAATCGACCGAGTCAGCAGGGTCGAGGGTTGCTGGGTTCATCACCGATCCTTTGGCATCCTGCTCCCCGGATGTCATCAGGACGACATGCTCAACACCGGGACCATGACACGCTTCGCAGGTAACGCCCATGACGGCCTGATCAGGATCAAAGTGACCGCTGGTAGTTGAAGCGGTGAAATGACAACCGAAGCATTGACGAACGCTGCCGGGTGGCATGCGTTCGCCTGCGGCCGCGGTCAGATTTTGCGGTATCGTCCGCGGGTGACCGGTGGTGATATCCAGTCCATTGATGGCGGAGTAGAAGCTCAGTTGAGCCTCGTAATACTTCCCATTGTCCCGATACACGTAGGATTGGCCAAAATAGCCGTCACCCAGCGCCCACTCCAGTTTTCTGGTGGTTTCGTCAACCCCATTGGTGACCGATAAAAGGCTCTGCCCGTTCTTCGTCTCCTGCTCGTACTTGTAGGGATTCAGATCAAAGTGCAGTTCGGGATAACTCTTCAGCAACCGCGAGTCGGACGCTCGCATCGCAGTGCGGGCCATCGATGTAAGGGCTTGGGATGCGAATTTTTCCGCGTGGCATTTAGCGCAGGCGCCGCTTCCTGCGTATTCCTTTCGATCGGGCGATCCCTTGGTTGGCCACCAAGGAGCGGATTCGACCCGGAGGTCCGTCGGCGTGGAAAACGAGGTCTGCGATGACTGCGCACAGACCTCACGAGGAGCGCAGAGTAAGACAAAAAGCAACAGGAGTCCAAGGATCGGCCCGCGAACGGAAATCTGGCGATGTGTTCTTCGGGTGGTCTCGAACGGAAAGCCTGTGGGGACGCCCATAACACCTATGATCGTGTAATCGTGATCGCTGAATAATTTCCAAGGTTGCCGGCGAGCCGGCCCGACCCCTCAGACTTACGGTCTACTCGAGAACGCCACTGCCTTCCCGCACCCGTACGTAACGATTGATGGGTACCTGGGTGAACTTGTCGATGCGTTTACTGGGAGCGGGCCAGTGAATCTCCAGTTCCTCGATCTTGCTGGCAGTCCCGATCCCCAATACTTCACGCGGATCATGCGAGGACAGATAACTGCCACCGTTGTTCTTGAGCCGATCACGTTTCTTGCCAGCCGCAGTCCAATGGATCCTCGCACCGATGGCATCGCGGTTGCTTTGGGTACCCTCCAGCTTTAACCCAAGCCAGTTATTTCCTTTGGCCGCATTGTTCTTCAGCAGCAGCGGAGCACCGCCATTGTTGCCGATCAGCACATCGACCGCGCCGTCGTTGTCGAAGTCTCCAACCGCCAATCCGCGCGCCGCGAGGAATGTTTGAAACGCCGGCCCCGCCTGGTCACTGACGTCGTGGAGCGTGTGATCGTCATCCTGGTGGAACAAAAGCAGGGGTTCTTTGTATTTCACCTGCATGGAATAGTTGTCGATCATGTCGTCGGGATGGCCGTTGGCGAGGAACAGATCAATCGCGCCGTCGTTGTCGTAGTCAAAGTACTTCAGCCCCCAACCGCTTAAAAGCCGGGTCGACTTGGCGACGCCCAGCGTCTGCGCCGAATCGCGAAAAGTCTCGTCTTTATTGTTTTGGTAGACGGAATAAAACTCGTGATCGACATTGGAGACGAACAAATCCTGCCAGCCGGTGCCGGTCAGGTCGGCCGCGTCAACTCCCATGCCCGATCGAGGGCGCCCGCTCTCGCTAAATCCGACGCCGGCTTGTAAAGCGATCTCGTCCCAGTTCCAGCGGCCGTTCGGGCCGGGCCCGCGATTCACGTAGAGAAAATTCTGCACCGTGTCATTGGCCACGAACAGGTCCGACCATCCATCATTGTTTATGTCAGTCGCGACCACTCCCAGGCCCTTTCCGAGAGCCTGGGCAATCGCCGTTCCTTTGCTGACCTCGGTGAAGCTGCGGTCGCCATTGTTGTGATAAAGGAAGCTTGCGGTGGGTTTGAAAACTCGGGGGACGCAGTAATAATTCTTGCCGATTTTGTTGTTGCCGCACTCCAGTTTACGCACGCCGGAGTAGTCAACGAAGCTACAGACGAACAAATCCAGCCGGCCGTCGTTGTCGTAATCGAACCAGACTGCGCTGGTGGTCCAGCCGGGCGTCGCCAGGCCGGCCTTGTCAGTCACGTCGGTGAAGGTGCCGTCGTGGTTATTTTTATAGAGGATGCACTTTCCGTAGGCGGTAACAAACATGTCGGGCCAGCCGTCATTGTCGTAGTCGCCGACAGCAACTCCCATTCCGAAATATGCGCCGGTAACTCCGGCCTTTTCGGTAACGTCGGTAAATGTACCGTCTCGATTGTTCTTGTACAGCGCATTGCGCACGGGCTTCGCAGGCTTCCAAAAATCGCTGGGCCCACTATTCACTAGAAAGATATCCATCCAGCCGTCGTTGTCGTAATCCAGAAAAGCGCAGCCGGGGCCCAGCGCCTCAGGCAAAAAGCGGCTGTCGGACATGGCATTTTCGTGGACCCAACTGATTCCGCTTTTCGATGCAGGTATCTCTACGAACAGAGGCTCTTTCTGACTAAAAGCTTTTTGCCCGCTCAAAAGATGAGCGGCGCCGAACGCGGATGCCAGGCGAAGCCATTGTCTTCTGGTCAGATTCATTGAGTCATTACTGCGGAAGTGGGACCTGCAAGAACTATTGTGCCTTAACTCCGGGTTGCTTGGCTTGCGTTTCCGCAGTCAGTCTTACGACTATGTCTCGCTCTCTTTTTCCCTCGACCGGACGCTTAAGCCGGTAGTACGCAATCGACAAGGAAACATGGGCCTCGGTGAACTGTGGCGATTCCTTGACCAGGGCTTCGAGTTCGCGCCTCGCGTCATCAGTCTTGCCCTGATCGAGAAAGATCAATGCTAACTGATAACGCACCGCCGGGTCGCCGGGTCTGGTCTCCAAGGCCCGACTGAAATATCGCCCGGCATCGTCATAGCTCTGTTCCTGGCGTAGCAGTGCCCCAATTTGAAGATTGGACTCGTAGTCGAACGGATCGGCTGCCACTTCGGCTTTGTATTCCTTCAAGGACTGGTCCGAATCTCCGGTAAACTGCAGCGCCTTCGCATATAGAACGTGCACTTGAGAAAGATTCGGATTCAATGCAATGGCCTTGGCGAATTCGTCGCGCGCCCCGGCGAAGTCGGCAACCCCCATCTTCGCGCTTCCCAGCATCAAGTGGGCTTCGGCAGAGTCGCCGTTGCGCAGGATACGATCCACCAGGATCTGCCCCGGCTCAACCTGCTTTTCATGAATGTAGGCGGTGCCCAGCATGTACGCGATCGCGAGATCGTCCGGATGATCTCGTTCGGCAGGTTTCAGGACCCGGATCACATCTTTATCCTGACCCATCCTTAAGTAGCAGTCTGCGAGCAGTAGAACCGCCTGGCCGTTCGCAGGGTCTTCGACATGCACCCGGGTCAGTTGGGTTGCGGCATCGGCGATCCGTCCCATCTTGTAATAGGCCAGCGCCAGGTTCAGCCTGGTTCCGGGCAGCGCCGGCGATTGCTTGAGCGCGATCTTGTATTCCCCTACCGCTTCCGCAAATTGCCCCAGACCAGCCAGTGCGGCCCCCAGATTGGAATGGATCGCAGTGGCCTCAGGATGAAGTTTCAGGAATTGCTGGTACTCAGGCACTGCGCCTGCGAGATCGCCCGCCTGCTGCTTGCTGAGCGCGTCCTGCACCAATTCTTGCGGGGTCTGCGCCGGCGCGAGTGCACAAATACCAAAAACAAAGAGAAGAGTGGATTTCCACATACCGACTTTGGGTTATTGCAGCCAGTTTACAGGAAAAAACGGGATGGCCGAAGCCATCCCATTCGTAAATTTCCGCAGCGCGAACTAGAAGAAGAACTTTACCGCGAATTCAACAATCCGCTGCCCCTGCTTCACCGTTGTCGTGCCAAAGTTCGTGTTGTTTTGGGTGATTGCGTATCCATTCGCCGGGTCCTGCACGAATTGGAGAGTGAGGTTGCTGTTGGGGTACGAATACAAAGGATGATTCAGGAAGTTGTATCCGTTAATCCGGAACTGCACACTCTTTGACTCCGAGATGTGGAAGTTCTTGAACACCGCCAAATCGGAATCGAAGTAAGCAGGTCCGTAAGACACCGGCAGCAGCGTCGGTCCATTCTGCCCGACAGTGATCGGGGCGGCGAAACAACTTCCGTTGACGTGTTGGTGCGCAGCCAAGCTCGAATTCGGATTGCAGGTGACCAGCGGATTCAGCTGCTCTGCGTTCGTCCCCAGGATGGATTGATTGTTCACGGCGATGCCGTCCGGGTTTGCCACACTGATGGAACCCGGAATAATCATGGGACCGTTGGGCGCGTCGGTCGACGGAACGCAAGGATCCAATACATTCGAGGTTACGCAAGTCAGCGACATGTTGTAGTTTGAATTCCCGTTGTAGCCGCCACTGTAAGTTAGATTGGCGCCACTCTGGAGCTGGGTAATGCCCGAGAGTTGCCAACCGGCCGTTGCTCCTCCCAGGAATCCGTGAGCATGCAGCGGGTTCCCCAGATCGATGGAGTAGGCAATATTGAACAGTTGCCTACGATCCGTCGGTTGTATTCCGTAGTTGCTCGCGAGATTGAACGGGTTAATAGTGGCAGATCCGTTCGGATTGCTTCCGGTAACAATTCCCAGCGCTTTCTGCCAGGTGTAGTTTGCCTGCAAGGTGTAGCGGCCCGCATGGCGGCCCCAAGTGATCTGCATGGAGTTGTAGTTGGCGTAGAGATTATTAGTGGCTTCATTGACATCGCCATAACCAAGCAGCGGCCGGAAGTTGTTGGCATTGGTTGTGGCGGGATCCGTCGCAGTGGCCGTCGTGATCGCCCCGAACGGAACCAGGTTGATATTGCTGCCCGCGCCGCCGCTATTGGCCAGATCTTTGCTGCGATTTCCGACATAGGCTACCTCGAACCGGCTCTGCCATGGGGCCCGTTGCGAAATCGTGAAACTCCAACTGTCGGTATAGGGCTGTTCGTTGTCCGTGCCATCGACGGCTGCAGGGGACGCCGGGCTGGCAGCGACGTTTAGACAGGATAGGTAGGAAGCGTACAGCGCCGACCCGGTGGGGGGATTGGTCGGGCAGGCTGCTCCTCCGACCCAGTTGCTCGGGGCCAAATTAGCCGTGGCTACTCCAGCAGAAGCGTCCAAACCGCTGGTGAATTGACCAGAGTGGTAATAAAACCGTCCCCACCCGCCGCGAAGCACGGTGTTGCCGGATCCAAACAGATCATAGGCCGCACCAACCCTGGGCTGGTAGAACAAGGATCTAGTTGGGAATCCTCCCACGGGAATGGAGGAATCCTTGGCATGCCATTCGAATCCGCAGAATGTGGGCGAAGCCGCGCAACTTGGGTTGAATTGCGACGAGTCAAAGATGGAGTAGCCGAAGCCCTCATCATCGACCCAAGGCTGGAAGTGGGTGGCCCGCAATCCCAGTTCCAGGGTCAGCCTTCTCGTCACCTTCCATGAATCCTGCCCGAAGAACTCAAACGTGTTATAGGAAATGTCATTGATTCGGTTGAAGTTCGTTTCCTGATAGCTGTTGAGATTACCAGTCAACAGATCGGCATACTCATCCCCGGTGGTGTAGGTGTTGGTCACAGAGACCAGTGCCTCGCCATTGGTAAAGTTGTTAGCCGGCTGAGAATTCCGAATCCACTCATAGAAGAAACCGGCCTTCAGGGTATGGTTCTTTATGACCTTGGTAAGCGTGTCACTGACGCTCGGCATCCATTTGTTGGCATAAAGGCCCTCGGAATTTCCTCCAGCCTCGAACCCCCCGGGATTGAACACCAGTGCAGCTTCACTAGGGCCAAAGTTGCCGAACGAAGGAATCTGGGAGACACCGTTGTTGAAAAGACCCGTGTAGCCATAGCCTACCGTCGTGCGGCTTACCTTCGAGGGGTCTTCAAACACGTTGGGGAAACCTACAAAGGTATATGCCATGACCGTTTCATTGGTCATGGTCGGACTAAATACGTGCGTAATCGTACCCGACCAGGAATCAGATTTATTCTTTCCCTGAATCGGCGATGGATAGGGAACCTGATCGCCGTTGCGCCACCAGAGCCCCACCGGGAACTGCTGGATTTCGCGCTGGTAGTTATAGCGTACAAAGATCTTGGTGTTATCGCTGATGTTGTAGTCAACACGACTTGTCCATTGACGGTTGTTCTGGGCGAAGATTTCTGATTGGACATAGTTGTAAGGACTCGCAAGGGTGGGAGTGGCGTTGGGTGCCGGATACAGCTTCATTAACGCCTGCATATTTGGGTCAATGCATGCGGTTTGACCCGGGGTTGTGCAGGCCGGAATCTGGGAACCGGGGAACGTTGTTGTACTGATCGATCCGGGAGGCACTCCGGCAGCGGTCTTGGGCCCCAACATCGCCAATTCAGATGGCGAGAAATCGCCATTGATCATGCCCGGCGTGGGAACCGTCGCTGTGAGTAACCCCGTGTCGAGAGTTTGGCGATAGTATTCGAAACCGGTGAAGAAAAACAGCTTGTTTTTGAATCTCGATCCCGGAAGTTTCACCGGGCCGCCAATGGTTCCACCTGGATAATAGTAAGAGTCTGCTGGTTGCTTAACGTGGTTAAAGTTGTTGTACCAATCATTCGCATTGAGGACGTGATTGCGAGCGGAAAAGAACGCGCTGCCATGAAAAGTTCTGCCGCCCGATTTCGTAACTGAAGTAATAACCACCGGCCCCTTTTGCTCTTCGGCGCTGAAGTTCGAAGTCAGAACCTTAAATTCCTGCAAGAAATCCGAGTTTGGGTTGACCGGAGTGTCGCAGTTGCAGCCTGGATCGGAGACGTGGGCACCGTCCGCAGTAATGTCGAGCGAATTTGTGGGCAGTCCGTTATAGGAGAACGAATTATTCAGCGGACTCTGACTGCCGGAGTCGCCATTGGCGTTGATCCCAATCGTTTGTCCGCTGTAATTTGCCTTGTTCTGCACGCCATTCGAAATGCCGAAGCCGGGCACAATTTTGATGTACTCCGCCGCATTGCTGCCCACCTGGGTGAAGTTCTCCAGTTCCTTGGTTTCCAAGGTAAAGGACTTTTCACCGGAATCGACAGCCGCCACGGCGAAGTCTTGAGCTGCTGTGACTTCGACGGTCTCACTGCTGGATCCCAACACCATGCTGACGTTGACATTACGCTGTTCGCCGCCGCCCAATTGGATCTCGTCATCCTTGTGGGACTTGAAGCCTTTGGCCTCAACCGTGAGCGAGTATGCGCCCACTGGAACGGATGCGAAGGTAAAGTATCCTTCTCCGTTGCTGATCGTGTCGCGTGTCGAACCCGAACCGATGTCTCGCAGGGTGATCTTAGCTCCGGGTATCACTGACGAAGAGGGGTCGGAGACGACACCCGTAAGCGTCGCGAAAATGCCCTGTCCCCAAAGGCTGGTTGCGAAAAGTGTCAACAGCGATACGATGCAAAACAGCTTCCCCGGCTTAGACATCGAGACCTCCACCTAATCGATTTTCTTGGAGTCTGCTCGCAGCATTGAAGGCTTGTCAAGCAATTTGTTTTCCCCGGAGTGATTATTTCCAGTTGTGGTCCAAAAGTACAACTGGCAGATTTTTCGCCCCCAGGCGCACACTTACCGGGGGCAACATTGCTTCCGTAATTCTATTGAGCTGATTGGCACGCGCGAGCCCAAGTCTGATCTTTTGCGGGCCGGATTTTAGGGCGGTCCGCTCTGAAGAAGTTAGTATCACCGCGTGCTGATACCGCTACACAGTCAGGTGGCTGTCTTGCAAGCGTCTTCGGGGCCATGTTACTTTCTGTTACGACTTGTTACACGCGTCCCCTTCCATGGCTGAGCGAGAGCAATATCTGGGGCAGGTCGACCGTCTCTGCGCGAGCGAAGTACTCCACGGCTCGGAATCCCTCTGCCGTCTGCTTCGCTATCTGGCCCAGAAAGAATTCGAAAATCACGGCGTTCACGTCAAGGAATATCAAATTGCCACCGAGGTCTATGGGCGCCCTGCCGATTTTGATCCACAGGTGGAATCGACGATTCGGGTGCAGGCGGCGCGATTGCGAGGGAAGCTGGGCGACTATTACTCCTCAGCGGGCCTGAGCGATCCTGTGATCGTAGAGTTGCCGCGAGGCTCGTACTCGTTGCAATTTCGTCATCGTGCGCCAGCGAACGGCAAGCCAGGCCGCGAGGCCGCGAGCGACTTGCCCGATCTCCGCGTAGCGCCCAGGGCCTCCGCGGCATTGCTGATCGCGACGACGCTGCTCTCCGTACTTGTCATGATTCTCGCCGTTGCGCTCGCTATCGTTGCACATGGGAAAAAGACGACCCAGGCTTTGCAGTCCTCAGAGCCAGACCCCTCCACTCAGGCGTTCCGCACATTCTGGCAGCCGTTTCTCAAGGGGCCCGACTCGCCACTGGTTGTCTTTAGCAATGGTGCGTTTGTTGGCCGACCAGAAACTGGAATGCGCTATTTCGATCCGCAGCGCGATGCCAAGAGCCAGATATGGGACCACTACACCGGCGTCGGCGAGGTGCTGGCAATTCATGATCTGGACCAGGTCTTTGATGGATTACGTCAGCGCATTCGAGTCAAGCGAGGCAGCCTGTTCTCTCTTGACGATGCGGAGAACAACGACCTTATTTTTCTAGGATCGCCTTCCGAGAACCTAACGCTCTCGGCGCTGCCCTGCATGCGGGACTTTGTTTTTCAGCGCTTGAGCGATGGACCAAGAAAAGGCGATCTGGCAATTGTTAATGTTCACCCTCGTGAGAATGAGCCCAAATCGTTCGTGGCCAGTCCTTCCGGAACGCCGATCACCGAAGACTATGCTGTGATCGCGCTGATGCCGGGATTGAATCCGGCACGCTCGCTGATGGTTTTGGCAGGCACGACAACTTTCGGGACACAGGCTGCCGTGGAATTCGTTTGCCGGCGAAGTTCCGTCGAGGCGATTCTTGCGCAACTTTCCGCCGGGTCTCCCGGCGACCTGAAACCGTTTGAAGCGGTAGTGCGGGTCAAAATTGCCATGGGCGTACCGGTAGGAATGGAATTGGCAGCGGTTCGAAAGCGTCTCTAACCTTTGAGGATGCTTACCTGGCGATCGCGATCTCGCCCTTGGGTGCAGCAGACAAGTTAACCGTGACCGTTCCTGCGGCAGAGTCAAACTGAAAATCTGATGATGCCTTCCCATCGAGTAACAGCTCGCGCGGCTTGCTGGTCACGCCGAAAAAAACAATCTTCATGGAGCTCCACCAGGGTTTGTAATTTGCCTGAGGAGTGGAAAAAGTAAAGCGCAGGGAATCCGGGCGGGAATCGCAGGCAAACTGCATTCGCAAGAATTCTCCACGAGTGTAGGCGAGAGTATTGCCATCATCCTGATAGAGCGACCCGCGACAATCCGGCCCGGGATAAACCGATATTTGAAGCGGCCCCTGCGGACGTTCGTCGGTATTTTGCACCACGGGTTGCTCTGGCAGCACAGTTCCGCCGCGCACATACACGGGCAGAACGTCGAGGGCCGGTTCGACATTCTGGGAACGGCCTTGGACCTGTTTTCCTGTCCAAAAGTCATACCACACGCCCTGTGGCAGCGTCACCTCGTACGGACCGACGGTTTCGACGACCTTCGGGGCGACGAGAAGATTTGCTCCGAACATGAACTCAGTGTCGATAGTTTGCAGACTTTGATCTTGGGGGAATTCCAGAAACATCGGACGCATTAACGGAATCCCGGCGCGTGAGCTTTCTTCCAGACCGGTGTAAATGTAGGGCAAGAGTTCGTAGCGGGTCTCAATATAGCGCCGTCGGATGGCTTCATGCTCCGGACCATCCACCCACGGCTCGCGGTCACGGCTGCCCTTGGTTGCGTGATTGCGATAGATAGGGTTGAAGACGCCCAACTCCATCCAGCGCGTCAACAGTTCCGGGGTCGGGCTACCCGCAAATCCGCCAATGTCATCGCCGACAAACGAGTAGCCCGACAGACCAAGATTGATCAACTGTGGAATCGACAACCGCATGTGGTTCCAGGTGCTGCTGTTGTCGCCGGTCCAGGTCGAGGCGTAGCGCTGGGTGCCGGCGTAAGCCGCACGCGTAAGCACAAATGGCCGAAGGTCGGGTTCCAGATGGAGCAGGCCTTCGTAGGTAGCGCGAGCGTTTTGCATTCCGAAAACGTTGTGAATTTCTCGGTGATCGGTCTTGCGGCCTTCGACACTATGCACAGTGTCGAGCGGCATGGTCTTATCGGCGCGTTCGAAGACTGACGGCTCATTCATGTCGTTCCAGAATCCACGAATTCCAATTTTCACAAAATCCGTGTAGAGCGTTCCCCACCATTCGCGCACAACGTCGCGCGTGAAATCCGGAAACACGCTGTCTCCCGGCCAAACTTTGCCGACAAAGACGGAGCCATCCGAGTTGTGCACAAAATAATCGCCTTTGATCCCCTCGTCGTATGGTTTGTAGCCCGGCAGTTTGGCCAGGTGCAAGTCTGTGATGGCGACTATTTTGAAGCCTTCGCCCTTCAGATCCGTCACCATGCTCTCGAAAGTCGGAAAACGTTCGCGGTCGATGGTGAAGGGGCGATTGTTTTGCTGATAGTCGATATCGAGATAAATGACATCTGCCGGTATCTTGCGCTTGCGAAACTCGCCAGCGACTTCGCGCACCCGCGATTCTGGAAAGTAACTGTAGCGGCATTGCTGATATCCCAGCGCGAACAGTGGAGGGAGAGGCGCTCTGCCGACCAACGTTGTGAAATCCTGGACCACGCGTTTTGGATCTGGACCATAGAAGAAGTAATAGTCCAGTTCGCCGCCGTCGGATCCGAATGAATAGAAGTCGTTGGATTCCTTGCCGAAGTCGAAATTGCTGCGATAAGTGTTGTCGAGAAATATCCCATGGGCAGAGCCGCCGTGCATTGCCAGCAAAAACGGAATGGTCTTGTAAAGAGGATCGGTGGATTCCTGCCAGCCGAACGCGTCCGTGTTCCACATGGTGAAGGAGATATTGCGGTGGTCGAGCGGGCCGGCCTTGTCTCCGAGAGCGAAATAGTGCTCGTCTTCCGGCATCGACTTCCACACGCGAAAGGCAGTGTCGTTGAAAGAAGCGGGATAGTGTGGTTGGTCCTGCGAGATGACCTTGCCTGCGGAATCTAAAAAAATCAGGCGCAGTGGCGAGCGCATAATTTTGACTTGGATGCCTCCCGCATTCACGGTCACTTCACTTGCGGTTTGTTGAACGTGCACGTTGGTTGGCTGCGGAAAAGCGTTTGGCAGGACGGCGAATGAATGCTCCGGCGGGAAGGTGTTGTTCCGGGTATAGCGGATCCGCACGACGTTCGAGGAGAGAACCTGAACGCGAACGCCGCCTGCGCTTGCGAGAACCTGCACGCCATCAGGTAACACCTTGACGCTGGCGACGTTTCCAAGGCTTTGCCATCCGGGGCTGGCAACGAGTTCCGGCGCCGCCAACAGCAGACAAAAACCAATTACGCATTTCAGAACATTCATGTGGACCGCACCAGAGCCGCTTTACAACTTCACGATCTTCCCAGTATTTGCCGCCTCGTAAATCGCGGTGATGATCTTCAGATCGCGCAGCCCTTCTTCTCCCGGCGTGAGTGGTTCTTTGTTCTGCATGACGCAGTCGGACATATGGTCCATCTCGGCCGCAAAATGATCGCGCTCCGGCAGTTCTCTTTCTTCGAGAATATTTCCGTGATGCACGTGCATTCGCAAACCGCTGTACCAGGTGGCAGGATCTAGTTCAACCCAGCCCGTCGTACCGACGGCGCGGTAATGACTTTGCTGAAAATAACCGTAGCTCGACGTGCAGTTCGCCAAAACACCGCTGGGAAAGCGCAACTGAAAATTCACGTTTTCCTCGACTTCCTTAAAGCGGGGATCATTCGGAGTGCTGTACATCATTGCATTCACTTCAGTGGGCTCTTCGCCGGACAGATAACGGGAAGCATTGAGTGCGTAGATGCCGATGTCCATCATGGAACCGCCTCCGGCAAGGGTCTTGTTCAATCGCCACTGCTTGGGATCGCCCTGGGGGAATCCCGTGTCTGCCAGAATTACCTTCAGGGGACCGAGCTCCCCTGAGCGCACGATGCGGATGGCTTCCTGATTGTAGGGCTCATAGCGGCAGCGGTAGGCGACCATCAGCTTCCGCTCAGCTTTGTGTGCGGCATCGATCATCTGCTGGCACTCAGCCGGTGAGTTAGCCATGGGCTTCTCGGAAAGCACGTGCTTGCCCGCCTGGAATCCACGAACGGTATATTCCGCGTGCATGCCGTTGGGTAGCACGACGTAGATGACGTCAACTTCGGGATTGTCTTTGATCGAATCGTAGTTCTGATAGTTAGAGATATTCTTCGGGCTGACGCCATAGCGCAAGGCCAGCTTATTTGCTTTGTCGGGATGGCCGCTGACCAGAGCGACAACTTTAGATTTCTCGCATTTCGCGAACGCCGGCAGGATCTGATTGGTCGAAAGGCTGCCGAGTCCGACGATGGCCCAGCCCAGCTTCTTGCCCGGAGGATCGGGGACAACAAGCTGTGCCGAGGCATCCTTCAGCAAGGCCCCGGCGACGTTTGCCGCCAGCAGGCCCTGGCCGATCTTTCCAATGAACCCACGTCGAGTGATTCCAGAATCAGACATGATTCCCATCCCCTCTATTTCGAATTTCGCTGCTGGTGAATTTCGTCCAGCTTTTTTTTCAGATACTCCTGGTATTCCGCTTTCAACTTCGGATCGCTGGGCGAGCCATAGATTTCACTTGATTTGTATTTACCTTCGTCGAATTTCATTTTCGTCCACTCGTCGTGGATATGGGTTTCGTCCGCGTGATCAAGCACCTCCTGCACCAACTGCGGCGGAACGAAATAAACGCCTTCGCGATCGCCCACCACAAGATCACCCGGCATGACGGTGACCCCGCCAATGCGCACCGGGATATTGATGCCGGTTAGCATCACGTTGCCAATCGGCGTGGGATCGACAGCCTTGAAATAAGCCGGCATGTCGATTTCCGAAATCCCATCAAGGTCGCGAACGCTGCCATCCACCACCAATCCGCCGCTCTTGGTGGCTTTCATCACATAGAAGAAGAGGTTGTCGCCAACGATAGTCCCACCCACCTTTTTGCCGAAGAGGTCAACGATCAATACGTCGCCGGGCTGGAGCATGTCGATTGCGGTCTGATTCATAAGGCGCGGCAAGCCATGATCTTTGGCTTTCGCCTGGGCGACAGCGTCCACATCCGCGCGCACCGGCATGAATTGGACGGTGAATGCACGGCCGGCCATGGTCTTTCCCGGATGCAGCACTTGAAACCCGTCCGCGTATTGATTGTTGAATCCCTTTTCCTGAAGGACCGCCCAGACCTCCTCCGAGGAAAGGCCTTTTGCCCTTTCGATCAGGTTGTCGGGAACTTTGGGACGTCCGTCAGGTAGACGATCGAATGGGTTTTTCGGGGTGTAGTCGATGAGATCCTGTTTTGAAAAGGTAACGAGTTGGCATGAAGCCGTGGTGGGAACCAGAAGCGCAACTGCGCTAAGGCACAAGGCCGCGATGTTAGTGAATCGAACGACACTGCGAGAAATCCAGTTCATCGACTACCTCCGAGTGGTATCGCGCACCGAAACTCTCAAATCAACAGTGATTTGTCAAACCCGAATCTTGCGCGGTCAGCTTACAATCTTTGGCGGTAACTCGCCATGAACATTTTTCAAAGATTTTATCGTCGCCTCCTAGAAAATCGGTTTTGAAGTGTATCGATGTGCGCGTATATTGAGAACCGCAAATCCGTTGAGGAAACCCGGGAAAGGATCAACTCGCCATGAGCAACAACAAGGGGAGCGGTTTCAATCGTCGTGAAGTGATGAAGGCATCGGCTATGGCTTTGGGCGGCGGTTTGCTGATGGGCGCGCCATTGGAGGCTTATCCGAAAGCGGTGAACACCAATTCCGCACCTTCCACGCTGAAAATCACGGACCTTCGCGTGGCCACGATTGTGAAGCCGGGACCCAGTCCCTGTCCCATCATTCGAATTGATACCAATCAAGGCGTATACGGATTGGGCGAAGTCCGGGACGGGGCGAGTGCGACTTATGCTTTGTTCCTGAAGAGTCGCATCGTCGGCGAGAACCCGCTTCAGCTCGACCGGATTTTTCGCAAGATCAAGCAATTCGGCGGACATGCCCGCCAGGGCGGCGGCGTGTGTGCTATCGAGATGGCGCTCTGGGACATCGCCGGTAAGGTGTATAACGCCCCGGTTTATTCGATGGTTGGCGGCGGAAAGTTTCGCGACAAGATTCGCGTCTATGCGGACACGACCGAATCCGACGATCCCAAGGTTTTTGCCCAACGAATGAAGGAACGCAAAGAAGTCATGGGTCTCACCTGGCTAAAGATGGATTTGGGGGTTGAGATGGTTTCCGGCACACCGGGCACGTTGACTGGGCCTTCCGAGCAGACCGAATGGGAGTCGAACCAGATCGAGCACCCGTTTTTGGCGCGAGAGGTCACCGACAAGGGAATTGCAATGCTTGAGCAGTATGTCGCCGCAGTACGTGACGCGGTAGGCATGGAAATTCCGCTCTCGATGGACCATCTCGGACATCTGGGAGTGAAATCGATCATTCGCCTCGGTAAGGCGTATGAAAAATACAACTTGTCGTGGATGGAAGACGTAATTCCGTGGACCTACACCGATCTCCTGAAGCAGATTTCCGACGAAAGCCCTACCCCCATTCTCACCGGCGAAGATATCTATTTAAAGGAATCGTTCAAGGTTTTATGTGAAAGGCACGCCGTTAGCAAGATTCATCCCGATCTGGCAACTTCCGGCGGAATTCTTGAGACTCATAAGATCGGCGACATGGCCGAAGAATACGGCGTACCGATGGCTATGCACTTCGCGGGAACGCCGGTTAGTTGCATGGCGAACGTCCACTGCGCCGCTGCCACGCAGAACTTCCTTGCCCTGGAAAACCACTCGCTCGACGTGCCGTGGTGGTCGTCCATGGTGCAGGAATATGTAAGGACGCCGATCGTGAACCACGGATGGATCGGCGTCTCTGACCGCCCGGGCCTCGGTGTGACGCTCAACGACGACGTGTTGCGGCAGCATCTCGCGCCAGGCACTGGCTACTTCGATCCCACGCCTGAATGGGACCACGAACGCTCATGGGACCGGCTCTGGAGCTAGCTCTGGAGTTACGCAGTGATATCGATGTGAGGTCGGTAGGGGCCGCCCTTTTCAATGTGTGAGGGTTTCTTAAGATCGTGTTAGAAACTACTAACTTATTGCATCTTGGCGAACTCTGCTTTGGCTTCTTTGAGAACAGGGACGTCAGAATCCGCATCCTTCCACAGCGTAAAGAAGTCTTGATAGGCAGCACGAGCTTTGGCGGTATCGCCGGATTCCGCGTAAGCGCGGGCGAGGTCGAGATGAGCCAAAGCTCCCGTCGGAAAATTCTGCACCATCCCAGGATGATCGATCATTTTCTGAAATTCGGCAGCGGCGGCGCTGCCCCGTTTCGCTAACAGGTAAGCCTTCCCGCGCAAATAGGCGGGGTAGAGACTCTCCACCTGGCTGGGTGGCACTTCCCCGGTTTCATAGGGCTCCGCTGCTTGCAGAAAATCGTTGGCTTGAGGAGCGTTCCCCCGAGCAATGGCGATCGCGGCCTCGACCGTGGGGAACCAATAAAGCTTCAACACGGTGTTGGATGAATTGCTCTTTTTCAGCTCTTCCACATATTGCTGCGCCTTATTGGGATTGCCTCCGCGCGCCTCGGCCAAAGCGGCAATTACTTGCACGTCCCGGCCTGGGGCCAAGGCAAGCGCGGCCTCGGCATCACGACGGGCCAAGTCAGCGTTACCGAATTCCGCTTCTCGCAAAGCAGCATTGGCCTGCCATAGTGCGGCCGTCTCCTTGGAATCAGCACGCAGCGCGGAATCTGCCGCACGGCGGGAAAAGTCGCGGGCCTTGGCCAGTCGTCCGTAATAGGCTTCGGTATCGGATTGCGCGCTCAAGAGCGGGTCTTCGTCTCCCGGCTTTCCCGCGCCCCAGGCAACCTGCTTATCCATCTCGTTGGTGTCCCGGCGCAAAAATGCGAGGGCATATTCCAACAGATGAATAAACGCGTTATCAAGTTTACGTTCGTGTGCTTGTGCAATCGTTGCTTTGGCATCCTCGAAACGGTTCAACGCGACATATACTTCCGCGAGGTTTTCATAACTGACAACGGAATTCGGTTCCAGGCGCAGGGCTTCGTGAAGTTCGGTGATTGCCTTGTCCCACTGACCTAGAGCGGCGTAATTCGCGCCCAGGTTCCCATGGGGCACGTAGTCGCGAGGATAGCTCTGGATCCACAATTCATAGGATTGGGCCTCTTTTTCCAAGTCTCCATTGCTGAACGCATAATCTGCCGTGATGCGCAGTCTTTCCCGTTCGCTGACACGATCGCGAAGGTCATAAGCTTTCTGGATATTGGCCGCAGCCAAGGTTGGCTGTCCCATGTTGGCGTAGTGAATGCCAAGGCCGGCATAAGCCATGGCAAAATTGGGATCAAGCTCGATGGCCCTCCTCAGGAAGGGAATGGCTTCGGCGTCCCCTTGTTGATTTCCGGTCACGGCGCCCAGGCTGAAGGCCTTCAACGCCTCCAGTGACGGCGTGGTCGCTTCAATGGGAACATCGAACTTCTGAATGGAAGCTAGCGACTCGCCCAGCTTACTGCGAAGCGCGGATGCAGCCTGGCTTAAAGCCTTGAGCACGCCTTCCTTGCCAGCGGATTGCGCCTGTTCCTCTGCCAGTGGGTCGCCGGTGCGGCAACTGGACGCACTTAGCCCGACCACATACTGACTTCCCAGGCTGGAGATGGATCCCGCGATAATGGCTTTACTCCCGGTGCGAAGACAAAGTTCACGCGCGACATCGAGCGTCAGTTTATCTGTGGGTTGGCGGCCCATGAGGCGTAGCGTCTCGCCAACTTTTCGATCAGAGAGGACATTGAGAAAAGGCGATTGTCCCAACTCAACTGCGAGCGCTTGTTTGAGGGCATCGTCGAAAACAGGATCGCCCGTACTGTTGGCAAAATCTGCGAGGACTATGGTGTCTTTTTCGGTGAGCGTGGTCACAGCTTGCCGTGATCGCCAGTAAAAGAAGCCACTCACGGCGGCGGCGATCGCTAGGACGGCCGGCACGAGGATCTTCCAAAGACTCCTCGGCTTTTGTACCGAGGCTGCTACCACTGACTGAGACAACCCCGCCGTCTGGGCGGCGGTCCCCGGCTGACCAACCAACAATCCAGAAGCAGTTACGCCTTCGGCCGTGTTGTTCGCCCCTGTTGCTATCGCGCTTCGGTTTGAATCGGTATCCCGCTTTAAGCGTTTTAAGTCCGCGCCAATATCGGAAGCATGCTGATACCGCAACTCGCGATCTTTCTCCAGCGCTTTATTGATGATTTCTTCCAGCTTGAGGGGCAGATCGGGATTCAGCCGCACCGGAGCGGTTGGCGCCTTGTGCAGAATGGAATCGAAAAGAACAGCGGAAGTATCCCCACGAAACGGCATGGCACCAGTCGCCATCTCATAAATCACTGCGCCAAACGAGAAAATATCGCTGCGGCGATCGAGGTCCTTGCCCCGCGCCTGCTCCGGTGACATGTACGCGACCGTTCCCATGGCCGTACCAGGACTGGTCAGATGTTCGGCAGTTGCCCCCGCTGTTAATTCTTCCGGGCCTTTCTCGCCCGAGGTCGTCATCTTCGCCAGACCAAAATCCAGGACCTTGGCATGTCCCCGTTCCGTCACAAAGATGTTCGCCGGCTTGATGTCGCGATGGACAATGCCCTTGCTGTGCGCCGCGTCGAGTGCGTCAGCAACTTCGATCGCCAGCGAAAGCAGCGGCTCCATTTCGAGCGGCCTGCCTGCAATGCTGTACTTCAAGGTCAGCCCTTCCAGGTACTCCATGGCAATAAAGGCTTTGCCTTCGTGCTCTCCAATGTCGTAAATCGTGCAAATATTGGGATGGTTCAGGGCGGAAGCGGCACGGGCTTCGCGGCGGAAGCGTTCCAGTGCTTGCGGGTCCAGCGCAACATTGTCAGGCAGAAACTTGAGTGCCACAAAGCGGCCTAGCCGAGTGTCTTCAGCTTTGTACACCACCCCCATTCCGCCGCCACCGAGTTTTTCGAGGAGCCGGTAATGAGAAACGGTTTGGTCCGGTGGTGGGATAGGGTTCCAACCTCTCAGGCCGCAATCTTAGGGGCTGAGTTCGCGCAAGTCAATTTCATGCCGCGCAGCTGAAACTGCCGGTAAAAACAACCTGCCATTGGCTAGTGTGACGGCTGAACTTGTGTCGCCAAAGCTTTCTGCTGACAATCGGCCGACGCAATTAGTAGCTTGCCGAATTCTGCGGTCTCACGCAATTTTGCCAGCAATGGATCGGACCGCAGTCCCGACGCCGAACAATAATTCTTTTCGATGGCACTCTTGATCAGGCGGATCGCCACGTCGGACTTACCGCAATACGCCATAATGGTCGCCTGCTCATAGCGCGGCGCGGGATCGCCTTCCACCACCACAGCGGCTTCTGTTTTCTGCACGATGCCATCCACTTCCCCAGCCGGGCGGAGTTGCAGGCAAGCCTCCAGCAGGTCGCGGTGATAAAACGGATTGTTGGTAATTTTGCTGACCGACTGCCGCGCTTCCTCGATCTTGCCCTCACGAAGAAGGACCGAAGGCATCATGTAGGCTGCCCATTCGGAACCTGCATCCAGGCGAACAAAATCCATGGCCCTTTCGTTTTGTCCCAACCCAAGAAACACCCAGGCGCAGGAACGAAACTCGTAGTTACCAGGATCCAGTGCGATGGCAGTGTCACATTCGCGTTTGGCTTCCTCGTACATGCCGGCATACCGGTAGACATAGGACAACGTAAAATGGGCGAACGCATTCTGGGGACGCCGTGCGACCAGATCTTTTGCCTCTTCGTAAGCTTTTCCGACCTCTCCTCGCTCCACCCGATTGACAATCAGATTGCCAGCCGCCACGCCAAGATTGGGATCGAGCGCCAATGCTCGCTCGTAGGCCGCGTCCGACTTTTCGAACATCGCAGCGCCACCATTCGAGTAGGATCCATCGTAGTAGTACCGCAGTCCCAGCGATTCCCAGGCTGGCGCATAACTCGGGTCCATCTCCACCGCCTCCTCCAGAACGGAGATGGCCGCCTTATTGGGCTCGGGATCATGAGAAATGGCCAGACTTCGCAGATACAGATCGTACGCATCCTGGTTTTTGGGCTTGGTCCTCGCCTCTATCAGGCCGGCAGTGGCCCCCAACTGCGGAAGCAGCCCCTGGCGAACCTGATTGCCAATCTGTCCTTGCATGGAAATCAGGTCTTGCGCGTCGCTGGTGATGGTGCCCTGCCACAGCAGCCGGTTGCTGCCCACATCAATCGCCTCTAGTGTCACCAGGAGTTTTTTCCCTTGCAACAAATAGTGCCCGGTCAGCACCACCGCGACGTGTAACTGATGACCAACCTGCACCGGGTCCACATCGGGAGTAGCAAATTTCCGGGTAGTAGCGGCGGGGCGCACGTCGAGGGAGCGGGTGTAGGAAAGCACGTTGGAGATTTCATCCGCCAGCGCGAAACGCAGATAGTCAATGTTCGGATCGTTGGTGATGTTCTGCAGTGGAAGCACCGCAACCGTGTTCTTGTTCCCACCAAAACCGCCTCCGGACCGATGCTTCCACCACCAGGTTCCGACTGAGACGAGCACGGTAATCAGAAGGCCCATCGTCCCCAGCAGCAAATAGTTTTGCCGGTAAGACGAGGTTTGAAAGGTATTGGTGACCACCCGGAGAGGCGAACTCGCGGCAGTCCGGCTCAGCCCCGATTCCGTTTCTCTTTTCAATTTCAGCAGATCGGACTTCATCTCCAATGCGGTAAAGTACCGGGCTCTGCGGTCCTTCTCCATGGCCTTGCCGATGATGGCCTCGAGTTCAAGGGGCAGATTGGGATTCAAGTTGGTTGGAGGAACCGGCTTCTGGTGCAGTACCGCGTCCAACGTGGTTACCACGTTCGCCCCTGTGAAGGGTTTCTTTGCGGTTGCTATTTCATAGAGCACAACCCCAAAGGAAAAAAGATCGCTGCGCGGATCCAGTTCCTCGCTCCGGGCCTGCTCCGGAGACATATAAACGGCCGTTCCCGGAATCACGCCCATCTGAGTCAGTGAATCTTCGTAATTCCCTTCGCTGTTGGCAACCTGCTCCCGCGCCAGCTTGGCCAGTCCAAAATCGAGGACTTTGACCTGGCCTGTCTTAGTCAGGAAGATGTTGGCGGGCTTGATGTCGCGATGAATGATCCCCTTGGAGTGGGAGGCCACCAGAGCATCCGCCACCTGCACCCCGATTTCCAGAATCTCTTCCAACTCCAGCGGATTGCCGCGGATGCGCTGCTTCAGGCTTTCGCCTTCCAACCGCTCCATCACAATAAAAGGATGGCCATTGTTATCTTCAATATCGTGGATGGTGCAGATGTTGGGATGATTCAATTGCGACGCGGCCCGGGCCTCACGACGGAAGCGCTCCAGAATTCGCGGGTCTTTGACCAGTTCTTCGGGCAGGAATTTCAGGGCAACACGGCGTTGCAGCTTGGTATCTTCGGCTTCATAGACCACACCCATTCCCCCGCCACCGAGTTTTTCGGTGATGTGGTAGTGCGAAATGGTCTGGTCGAGCAAGAAAAGAGGGATTCCACCCTAGCGCCGCGATATTAGGCGCTGTGACGCCCGAAGTCAACCGACGCTTACACTTAGATAGAGTCCACAATTTACAAATTTCGAACGCTACCCGAATCTCCCAGCAACGTTAAAGATAGGCGCTCAAACTTGCCACTTTCTTCCCCCGGCATTACCTTCTAGAATCAAATCCACAACCATTATCTATGGATACAATTTTGCTGGGCTTTCTTTGCGTTGTGAACCTGGTCCTTCTCGTATTGTTCTTTCTGCTGTTTCAGCGAGCCTCGAGGTCTTCCTCTCAAGCTCAAGCATTGACACGACTTGCGACCCAGGCCGAGGCGCTGCATCAAACCCTTTCGCAACAGTTCGCCTCCGCCACCGCCGACATGGCGACACGCCTTGAGCAGACCAAGGGCGATCTCCGCCAACAGGTCTCGGACCGTCTGGGCGACGGCTTCTCGGGAATACGCAACGCAGTCGAAGAACAGATGAAAGCCGGGAGACAGGAACAGTCCGAGAGACTGACCGAAGTTCGCTCAGAGCTGACCACATCACTCGCGCTCACCACTTCACAACTCAAAACTGAGTTCGACAATCTCAATCAGAAAACGGCGCAGAACCTGGAGAGCATTCGTGACCGCGTGGACGCACGACTGCTCGCCATCACCGACCAGGTCCAGCAAAAGCTCGACCAGAACATTAAGGAAGGTTTTGCACAATTTGAAAAAGTCCAGCAGCACTTGAAAGCAGCGGAAGAACAACTGCGCGAAGTCGGCGCGCTCGGACATTCGATCAATGACTTAAACAATTTGCTGAAGCTTCCCCACCTCCGCGGAACTTTCGGAGAAGCCAGCCTGGAACGTCTGCTCGCGGATTTTCTTCCCGCGCACATGTTCGAGATTCAGGCCCAGCTTCCCGAAGGCGGCGGACGCGCCGACGCCCTCATCCAGTTCCCCGATCGCCGTCTTCCCATCGACGCCAAGTTTCCCCGCGAGCAGGTACTCGCGTTATTTGAGAGCAATGTTCAAGCAGAAATCGAAGAAGCGCGTCACGAATTTGTCCGTGTGATGAAAGTGGAAGCCCGGCGCATCAAGGCTTATATCCAGCCGGAGAACGGCACCACCGACATTGCCTTGATGTATCTGCCCAGCGAAACCCTTTACATGGAAGCCGTCCGTAATCGCGATCTCGCCGATTGGCTCAACCAGCAGCACGTCTTCCCTGTCTCGCCGAACACTCTATTGATGACGCTGCAGACCATTGCGTTAGTGCACAAGTGGTATGAAGTAGCCAGCCGATTCGAAAAAAGCCGCCTGGAGCTGGGCAAGGCACAGAAGTCCTTCGACTTTTTCCAGAGCCAGTTCGAAAATGTCGGCAAGAACCTGAACAAAGCCCAGGAAGCTTTCGAGACTGCCCAGAAACATCTCAAGACCTATCGCGGACGGGTCACCGTACTAAGTGGGCAGGAGCAGTTAGAACTGGACGCCAAGAATGGTGACGACACTCTGCCAATGCCGGACAAGGCCAGCGCGTAAGCCGATCTTCTCTTGATATTTTCTACGCGACTTGATTCACTTCGACTCGGCGGCATGCACACCGTCAAAGTTGACGAAGAAACACTGTATTGTGAGTTCCGGGAAATTCGCTTTTACCAGCTCCGCCGCGCGCTGCAGTTCCTCTTGATGATGGTCGGCTTCCCGCTGGCGGTCTCCATCAAAAGCCGCCAGGCCACCGTAGGTGGCGCAATCGGAGTGGCTCATAAGAAACATACGCGCAGTGCGATGCAGCCGAATGGACATCCGCACCTGCTCCAAAATGAAATCGCGTTCGAAATCATTGCGCGGCGAAGCCAATGTTTTCGCCCCGCCAGCAACCACAATCATGTCCGGCCGCAAAATACTCTGCCGCCGTAGAAATTTGTTGACGGCCAGCCGGATGCGCTGATCGAAGCAGCACAACACCGCCGCATCCGCCAAGTAGGGCCCAGGCTCCGAATCGAAATGAAACACTTTTTTCATGCAAGAGTTATCGATTTTATCTGATTTTTCCTCGGCCTCTCACATCATTGTCATCGAGTGCCCGGTCGTCCTGAGCGCCGAAGGACCCCTATCCCCTCAAGTGCTCTCACGGACTACCCCCCATGTGCTAGCATCTCCCAGCATGCGAACCCGTATAGGCATCTTCCTTCTGCTCACGATCCGCTTTTACGCTTGTTTTGCACAAACCTCGCCGCAAGCTCACCCCAAGATCATCGTCTTCGCCACGCAGGAAGGTTTTGTGGACAGCCACGGCGCCCTGATCTACTACATGTCCGTCGGGCATGGCACGCCGCTCGTGATCGTCCACGGCGGCCCGGGAGCGACGCACGATTACTTCCTTCCTTATCTTTTGCCGCTCATGCGCACCAACCGTCTCGTTTTTATTGACGAGCGCGGCTCCGGCAAATCGTCCAAGCTCGAAGACACCCGCCAATACACCATCTCGAGCATGGTCGAAGATATCGAGACCGTCCGCCAGGCCCTCGCTCTCGGCAAAATCAGCCTGCTCGGTCATTCCTACGGAGGTGCTCTCGCGCAGGCCTATGCGCTTAAGTATCAGCAGAATCTTTCGCATCTCATTCTCGGCAGCACCTTCGCCAGCACTAAGAAACTCAACGCCGTGCTGGCCAAAATGAAGGCTGAAATGTCTGCGCAAGACCGCGAGCGCATCGATGCCCTCGAATCCGCCGGCCTCTACGGCAAAGGCGAACTCTGGGAGCACGGACGCTATCCCGAGGAATACGCCAAACTGGCGTGGGGCATCGGCTACTTTCCCTATCTCTATGAGAACCATCCTGATCCCAGCTACGATCCGTTGGCCTCAAACACCGGCACCGCCTGGGACGTCTATCGCGAAATGTGGGGTTCGCACGGCGAGTTCGTTGTGGACGGCAACCTCACCGAAGTCGAGTATCTGGACAAACTCCCGCAAATCAAAGTTCCGACTCTGATCATCGTCGGCGACCACGATGAGTGCGACCCCAAAATGTCCGAGGAAATGCACGCCAAAATCGCCGGTTCAAAGCTGGTCGTCCTGCCCAAGAGCGGACACATGACCTTCGTCGACCAGCCCGACAAATTTGTGCAGATCGTGCGGGACTTTGTAGCGCGGTAAGTTTTGCGGGATTCGAACGTAGCAGAAAGCGACGTAATCTATCCCTTGTCGTCCTGAGCGCAGCAGCCACTTCGCAACGCGAAGTGGTTGCGAAGTCGAAGGACGCCTAACCGCTTTCCTCCCTCTATCAGCCCAGATAGGACAGCTTCTCTCCGCTGAGCGCCGGGTGACCCATCCTAACGTCGCGCCGTTCGACATTAGAGTGGGGAATTTGCCCGTCCGCCCCATGCAACTCAACTCCCCCAGCCCCAGAGGGGCGGCACAATTTAGCCCAGGACGTAAGTCCTGGGTACAGTTCGAAAATGATTCACGCCCCGCACAGCCTGCCCTGAGCGAAGTTGAACGGGGGCGCCACGCCCGCATCGTTCTCCTCATGACCCGCCACGATCTCTTACTCGTGACTCGAAAAGAAGCCGTTTGCCGCGGTTATCTTAATATCAGGCTTGCTTACCTTGATCGAACTGTCGATCCAGGTTCGTTTGCGCGCAGGCTGAATCGTGAATGTAAGGAGATAGTAGGAATCGAAATGCCCCCGCAAGTCCGTCAAGGCAGATGCAAACTTCGTTGCATCACCGCCAGTCAAGAGACTGCCACCCGTCCTGGCCGCAAGTTCTGGGAGCCCACTTACGCCGGTATGCTCGCTTCCGTTATTCACTTGGCGAGCAGCCTCCATTGCAATCTCATTGTTTCCATTCATAGGCTGCTCATGGGTGAAATAGGTGGGGTTCTTGATCGCCGAGAGAGGGTACACACTTACCCGAGTATCGTTAAGCGAATCGATCGCCGCTTGATAGCCAGAATTTAAAACGCCTACCTTCTCTGACCCATGGCCGTTGTATTCCATTGATCCCGATAAAGTGAAATAACCGTGGCTGATGGCAAGGTCGCCATTTTCTACATGAATAGGAAATGAGCCGGCAATCCAAACCAGTGGTCGATGACCACCGCCGGCACTGAAATCTGTGCGGTCGCCGATGTAACTATCAACAGACTCACTAGCCACAAGACCGGCTTTGCGCATTTTATTTTCCTGAGCACGTGCGCCTTTTCAACGGCTATCGGCCGCGCCACTCTTCTGGAAGCGGGAGCATAATATTGCAGAGTTGTTCAGTCGCCCGCTTTTTTCACAGACAGTGGTCGGGTGGCTTATTGTTCTGCGAGAGAGTGGCAATGCGAATCTAAGCGGCCATCGAGAACTCTCATATGAGGCCGGACACACGCTCCAAGGGCACTCCCAATTGTCCCATTTTGGCACTCCCGCTTCTTTTCATAAACATGCGGGCTTTATACGTACACTTCCACCAGTACAAATTATTCCACGTGGAACGTTGTGCATAACGTTCCCCGCCGAACAATTCGCACAGGAACACGCTTAGGCGGTCGTCCCGGCGTAGCCGTTACGCTCCCCGCTTGGTCTTCAGCTCCGCCAGCAACTGCTCGATGCGGTCTTCTTTTTCGAGCGCCGCCAGGCGGTCTTCCATGTTGTCGGCGGCGATCTCGGACTTGGCCTGGCTGGTGGCTTGGGCGTGCGCGACCTTGTGCTTCATGCGGTCGAAGGCATTGGCACTGGAACCATTCCCTGACGCGATCTTTGCGTCGCTGGCTTTGGACACCGCCCGCGCCCGGCGATGCTGAGCGATGAGCAGATCGGCTTTGGCCTGCGCCTCCGTGAGTTTCTGTTCGAGTTGTCGCAAAGCAGTCTTCAAGTTTTCCACCTGCGCTTTTTGATCGATGATCTGCTGGGCGAAGCCTTCGGTCAGGTCGCGATAACTTTCCACACGCTGCAGAGCGGCGCGCGCCAGGTCGTCCTGCTTTTTGTCGACGGCGAGTTCGGCCTTGCGCATCCACTCGGCAACTTTGTCTTCGTTCTCTTTGCGTTTATTTTCTAGCAGGTGCTGATCGGCGATGGCGATGGCCACCTGCGTCTTCACCTGCAGAAGCTGGTTCTGCATATCGAGCATGACCTGCTTGATCATCTTTTCCGGATGCTCGGCCTTGTCGACCAGATCGTTGAGGTTGGCCCGGACTAATGTTGAGACTCTCTCTAGTAATGCCATGGTGAACTCCTTTTTCTCAGTGAGCCTTCAGCTATCAGTTGTCGGCTCAGAAGCAGATTCCTCAGGGGCTAAGGCCCCCTCGGAATGACCAATATAAAAAGGGACGAGCAGAAGCCCGTCCCTCAACTACGATTGCGCTCCCGCCGCCGTCGGCGGCAGGACATCCGGCTTGACCGGCTTGTCGCCGAGGGTACGAACCTTGGAGAACAATTCGCTCATGCTCATTCCTGACAGCGTTTCGAACAGTGCAGGCACTTGCGCTGCCATCTTGGTGATGTCGCCGGTGATCTTGTTCATCCCGGCGGCCTCGCCGTTGCCGGTGGAGACAATCGTGATCTTGTCCACGTTGGCCAGCGGGCTGGCCAACGCCTTCACGATTTCCGGCATGCTGGCGAACAGCTTGTCGATGACTGCGGCCTGGTTGTACTCCAGGTAGGCTTCGGCTTTGACGTTCATCGCCTTGGCTTCAGCTTCACCTTTCTTAAAAATGATCTCGGCTTCGGCCTCGCCTTGCGCACGAATCGCCGAAGCATGACCGTCGGCTTCCGACATGAGCCGCTGCTTTTCGGCGAGGGCCAGAGTCTCGATGCGTTGACGCTCGATCTCAGCTGGCTTGAGCACGGTGGCAATCAGTTCGTTCGAGCGGCGGTTGATTTCGGCTTCCTGTACTTTGACCTGCTGTTCTTTTTCGATCTGCTGCACCTTCACCTGCTCGGCGATAACCTGCTGCTGCATGATGTTGGTCTGGATGTCGTAGGCTTTGTCGGCCTGCGCCTGCTGCCGCTTGGTGACTTCGAGGTACTGCGCTTTCTTAATCTCCAAGTCACGCTGCGCTTCCGCTTGTTTGGCGAGCGAAAGTGTTTCTGCGAGGACCCGCTCCTGGTCGGCTTGCGCTTTGGCAACTGCGGATTCGCGTTGCGCCAAGGCACGCTTGATGGCAGTGTCACGGTCGGCTTCGGCCGTGGCCACATCGGCATCACGCTTGATGCGTGCCACATCCGGCTTGCCCATGTTGGTGATGTACTCGTTCTTGTCGCGAACTTCTTTGATGGTGAACGAGATCACTTCCAGGCCCATCTTGTTCATGTCGTCGGCGCAAGTGGAGCGCATGCGGTCGGCGACCATCTCCGGCTGCTTCACGATTTCTTCCACCGTGAGTTGTCCGATGATGCCGCGCAGATGGCCTTCCATCACGAGGCGAATCAAGCCTTCGCGTTCCTGATCGGTCTTGGTGAGGAACTGCTCCGCCGCCGTCAGGATCGACTCCATGTCCGACTTGACTTTGATCTGAGCAACCGCCTCGACCGTGACCGCCACACCTTGCTTGGTGTAGAGATCTTGTTGAGGGGCGACGTCGAAAGACATCAGCTCCAATGACAAGCCGCGGCAAATCTGCACCATGGGGAGAACGATGGTGCCATGACCCTTCACCACTCTCGTTCCGCCAACGCCGTAAACAATCAGCGCCTCATGCGGCCCGGCTTTGCGATACAACCTAGCCAGCGTACTCATGAGGAACAAAATGGCCATCACAGCCAGCCCCACAATGACCCAGAGTTCCAGTGCTATGCCTAAAAACATAACGCCTCCTATTACGAAACCTGCTTAACGTTCAGAACTCTTTCAATGCGTGGCCTGTCGGATCGCGTCCAGATCATGAACAATGCGCTCCGGATCGTTGTGGCCAAGAAAAACTTCGCCATCCGTGGTCTTGATGCGAACACCCTGGTTGCCCCAAACGTAGGCGCGGCGGTTGCCCATGCCGCGAATGCCATAGCCACCAGCGACACTCCAACTATCCTTTGCGTATTCCTTAATCTGGCTGACTGGAATGGTGCGTAGACGAAAACCAAGAGTGCGGATCTCCACACCTGAACTGGTGAACAGATAACGAAAACCGCTCCATGCCATGCCACAAGCGGCCAGCAATATCAAACTCACAAAGCCCAGAGGGATTCGGGCAGCGGACGCGGCCGGAGTGCTCATACTCCACGCCAGCGCGACGAGAGGAAGTACCATGAGCAGGCTCCAAGCCCTGCCGGCATGTACCTCTTCGGCTATCAAAGCACCTGAAGGAATGGATGTACCGCGATGAGATGCGAGATAAATCACCAGCAAAATCAGAATTGCAATTGGTGCAATCACTATCAGTGGCACAGGGTTTACCAGTGTGCCGTCGATCAGAATTTGAAATTTCCGGTTCATAGAAACCATAGCCTCATTCATGGCGCCTCAGAGGCCGCTCTTTCGCCCTTTCATGCTCTTCCCACGGCTTGCGCCGTGGGCTGTATTCTTGCGCCTCCTCGCGGCTAGCTGCCCGCGGCGCTTCCTGAGCTAGCCGAACGCCGCCTGGGCAAGTTACTGCTTTAGGATCCAGCTCGCTACCTTCTCCAGCGCAACCGGCGACATGGTTTCCTCGATCTCTGCGTACTCTACGGGCGCGCCACTCTTTGCCGTCTGAAACAAGTGGTTCAGGCCGGGAAGTTCATCGACTTCAAAGTGCTTGTTGCCCGCCTGTTCCAGTGCTTTTCGGATGGCTGACCGATTCTGCTTGGGCGGGACTTGCGTGTCCTTCTCGCCGTTGATCGCCAGCGCCGGGCACGTCACTTTGCGTAGCGCAGTCGCGGGATCGCAAGTCAGAAAGTAGCGGAACCAGGGGGAAGTGATCTGATTGCTAACCGGTGCGGTGGCGCGCTTGAAGTCGAGTGGCAGCGACTGGCCTTGCGACCACGTCCCCGTAATTGTCTTGCCGTCGGTTGCAACCTTGCCTTGGTAAGTTCCCTGAACCGCTTCCACACCTAAACTGAGTTTTGAATCTTCCGGAGAGATAGAACTCCCCGGGATGCCGTTGGCGCCCTGATCGACGCTGTCGAGCGTTGCCTTGAACGCGCCGTCAGTGCTCTTGATGATGTGCAGCACGAGCCGCAGTTCCGCGCCGCTCGCCGACAGTGTTCCCTGCCAATCGCCGGTGACGTCTTGTGCGCTGGTTAAGCACGCTCCCGCCACTACCAGCGTAGAGAGAATTAGCGTTCGACTCATCGCTTTCCGATTCATAGGTCTCCTCTCCTGACCGACCGCGCAAGTGTGGAAGCCCCAACCCCTCATCTACTGATCTGCCGACATTTCGCTCCACAAGCAGACGTAAGCAATCCCTTTTTCATAGCGAGTCACAACCACTTCGCTGGCTTTCGGGATGGCGGTGTTATTTTCTGACCGCGCTCCACAAGTTCTGCGCGTGCCAGCCTGCGAATAGATGATTTCTCCCGTGCCACCTTCACGGATAGGGACGGAAACGCGGCCGAGCACTCCCGCCATTTCGAAGTCCGCCGGATCAAGGCTCTCCTCTTTAGAGATCAATACGCGGCTCAAAAAGAGGAATATGATCCCGCCCCCAATCAAACCGCTGAGTAGAGCAAAACCCAGTGCGACCAGGAACCAGAGCCCCGAAAAGCGGGTAAGCAGATAACCAGCGCCGCCAAACCAGGCCAGAAAAGCAGTAAGGGTCACAAAGTTAAATGGCGAAACCTGACCAGACTGCCCGCGAACCGGCCCTTTCCCGGCGCCCGCATGTGCAACCGCAGCCGGGCCGTGGCTGGCGTGCGGCAGGCTCACGTGCCCATGGGGAAAATGGGGTAAGTGCCAACGCAAGCTACCCGACAGGAACGACAGCAGGCTGAGCGCAAACCCGACCGCAAAACAGATCAAATAAAAATTTGCCCAGGTCATTGCGATCGCCTCCTCTCTGCGACACGGCCCGCATGGGACCGAGCTGCGGCGGGCTTGAGCGCCTCCAACAACCGGTCCGCCAGTTCGGGCGTATCGAGAATTGCGCCCAGCAAAATCAAACACCGCCGCGTGTCCTTCTCACGTGCCATTTTGATCAAGACTTCGCTCACTTCAGGATCGCTGGCAAATCGCTCCGAACCCTGCAGGAGCCAGACATCCAGCTTGCCTTCGATGGTGCGCAGATCGGAAACCAGCTCGGTGTGGTATCCCTCCGGGTCATCCACGAGAAACCCGGGGTGGACCTTGAAAAACTTCGCCAACAACGTACGCGTCGATTGCGTCATGTGGGGGCGCGAGCCGCCTTCGATCTGCGAAACATAGGACTGGCTGATGCTCTTGCCCTGTTCCTTGCGAATGGCGCGCACCAATTCCAGCTGGGTCATGGCGCGGCCAAGCCCGCGCAGGGAGCCTTCTACTTCGCGCAGATAGCGTATTTTCTCGCCCAAGGTCATTTTCCTAATCGCAATATTTATATTGCAATCTGCTATATTTGTCAAGAAAGGGATTCGGTGGATTTTCAGCGAGTTACGGGCGGGAATTTGTGGACACTTGAAGCGGCCCGGGGGGTAAATGCGATCCAGCACCGTCGGAATGACCAGCTTGCGCACCCCTCCGTCCGGCTTCTTGATCTCTACTCTTCTCACCGGTTGCGGTTGGTAGCTCCCCCTCAACCGCTGTTCCCGAAGGGCTGGCCAGTGCTGCTTCAGATAGCCGGGCAATTCCTCGACTCGCATGTTGTCGATTCCCGGACTACCCTTGTTGGCCTTGACTCGTCGTAATGCCTGCTGGCAGTTCTCCCGCTCGCAGACCTCTTCCATCAGTTGTTCTTCAGCCGGGCTTTCGGTTTCGCACTTCGCCGTAAACGATTCGATCCCTTCCCGTGGAGCCTTCGGAGCTTCACTCCTCCCCTCCCCGGTAAGGGCCAGCACCATCGGTAGCTGGTTTTTCTGCCGCTTGTCGTTCATCGAGTCGTGCGTCCTACTTGCCGCTCCTTACTGTTTGGGCCTTCGACCTTCCGGCCTACTATCCCTCTGCTGACTCCCGCCGCACGCTCAGAATGGATCGCTCCATCCTCAGTCACGGGCTTCGCAGTCAATTGCCCGCTCGCCCGTCACCGTAGGCCTCTTATCCGATTCTTGTTCATCGGCTCGCGCCTTTGCTCCACGCTTCTTTCAGGCCCCGCCTCGCGGCGGGTGTTATTTCACCCTTGCGCTTTGCTAACCCTTCGTCTCCATCAGACTGGGTAGAGGACTTTCACCTCTAAGCTGTT
>Ga0182024_10000940_pt1 | contig 75395 bp, 82 predicted proteins | sample P32metaG_FD_120480 | JGI IMG/M metagenome (GOLD analysis project Ga0182024, IMG submission 120480) | Permafrost microbial communities from Stordalen Mire, Sweden - P3-2 metaG (Illumina Assembly) | ecosystem: Environmental > Terrestrial > Soil > Wetlands > Permafrost | place: Sweden: Stordalen...
CCCGTGAGGGCCGCCGGCCGGGTGGGGACCAATCGCCTCCCCGGCCATGCCTGGAGGCCGGTCCCACTTCCCACATCGGTTGTCGCCGCGGAAGGATACCAGTGTGAGCACACTTTGGACACCCTCCGGAGACGAGTTCCCCGAGCCCGAGGGCGGCGCCTCGGGTGAGCCCGACGACGCCGCCGTGGCCGCCGAGCTGCGACGCGTCCGAGCCGAGTTGGCCGCGACGCCGGTCCCCGACCTCGTCGCCAACCACGCGGTCGGGCTCTGGCAGTTAGCGGTGCTGCATCTCGTACCCGACGAGGGCCAAGCACCGCACCTGGGCGACGCGGCGCTCGCCATCGATGCGCTGGCCCTCCTGGTCGAGGGACTCGGGGATCGCCTCGAGCATCACGCCGAGCCGCTGCGCGACGCGCTCTCGCAGCTGCGGCTGGCGTTCGTCCAGGTCCAAGAGCGCGCCGGGGTGGAGGACGGCCCGTAGCATCGCCGCGCCATGCCGTCGCGGGTCGCGGACGACGCGCCGGTCGGCGGCCGCCGGGCCGGGGTGCGCGCGGCGTCGCGGCCCGCCTCGAGTTGAGCGGTCAGGTCGAGCGCGTCACCGCGTCGGCCTCCCAGGCGCCGAGCTGGCCGGGGACGACCGCGAAGCGGACCGGGGCGCCCAACGCGAGGTCACGGCTGCCGTCGACGATGCGGACGCAATGGAACCCGAAGCGCTGACCGTCGTCGGCCTCGATGGTGCCGAGCCCGCGGTGCGCGTCGAACGCGACCACCCGCCCGGTGCGCTGGGCGATCAGTGGACGATCTTCGAGATCGGCAGCTCGATGATCCCGGTCGCGCCGCGGTCCTTCAAGGCGGGGATCAACACGTTGATCTCGGACTTGGCCACGACCGCTTCGAGCGCGTAGGCCTCGCCGCCGGCCAGCTTCGCGACGGTGGGGGCCTTCAACGCGGGGAGGAGCTCGAGGACGCCGGCCAGCGCGGCATTCTCGACGTTGAGCTTCAACAGGACCTGCCCCCGCGCCTCGAGGGCGCCGCGCAGGAGGGTGAGGAGCTGCTCCATCGCCTTGCGGCGCGCCGGGTCGGCGTGCGCCGCGGGGTTGGCGATGAGCTCGGTGTAGGAGACGAGGACGGTGTCGAGGATCCGCAGCCCCGCGGCGCGCAGGGCCCGTCCGGTCTCGGTGATCTCCACGACCGCGTCGGCGATGTCGGGCACTTTGGCCTCGGTGGCGCCGTACGAGAGGGACACGTCGGCGTCGACGCCGTGCTCGGCGAGGTAGCGGCTGGTGAGCTCGGGATATTCGGTGTGGACCCGCACCCCGGCCGGCAGGTCGCTCACCGTGCGGGCCGGCGAGTCGGCGGCGACCGCGAGGACGACCCGCACCGGGCGGTTGCTGGCCTTCGAGTACTGCAGCTCGCCGAGGGATACGACCGCCGCGGCCGTCTCCTCCACCCAGTCTCGGCCGGTGATCCCGAGGTCGAAGCGGCCCTCGGCGACGTAGCGGGGGATCTCTTGGGGTCGCAGGATTCGCACGTCGGCGACTCGGGGGTCGTCGATGGTCGCCCGGTACTCGACCTCCGAGGAGCGTTGGACGCCGAGGTCGGCGTCGTCGAAGAGCTGGAGGGTCGCTCGCTCGAGTGAGCCTTTCGGGAGCACCAGGCTCAGCATCGTTCGCCCTTCCCTGACAGCTCGCGGAGCAGCGCGACCATCTCCACCGCGGTCGCGGCCGCTTCGGCGCCTTTGTTGCCCTCGCCGCCGCCGGCGCGGTCGAGGGCCTGCTGGTCGTTGTTGGTGGTGAGTACCCCGAAGGCGATCGGGATGCCGGTGTCGAGCGCGGCCTGCGCGAGTCCGGCGGCGCAGGGGCCCGCCACGTACTCGAAGTGGGCGGTGTCGCCGCGGATCACCGCGCCGAGGCAGATCACGGCGTCGACGCGGCCCGACGCGGCGAGCTGCTGGGCGACGAGGGGCATCTCGAACGCGCCGGGCACCCAGTGGACCGGTACGCACGCGGGGTCGAGGCCGAGGGTGGCCAGCGTTTGGAGCGCGCCGTCGAGCAGCGGCGCGGTGACGTGGTCGTTGAAGCGGCCCGCGACGATCGCGATCCGCAGGCCCGCCGCGTGGAGGGCATCGGGTGGTGGCGCGTACTCACCCACTCAGATGCCGCTCCGGCCACCGTCGATGTCGAGGAGGTGGCCAAGTTTGTCCTGCTTGGCTCGCAGGTAGGAGATGTTCTCGTCGTTGGGTTCAGTGCGCAGCGGGACCCGTTCCACGATCTCGAGACCGTAGCCGTCGAGCCCGCCGTACTTGGCTGGATTGTTCGTCATGAGCCGCATCGTGGTGATGCCCAGGTCGACGAGGATCTGGGAGCCGATCCCGTACTCGCGCGAGTCGACGGGGAAGCCCAGCTCGACGTTGGCCTCGACGGTGTCGCGGCCCTGGTCCTGGAGGGAGTAGGCGCGCAGCTTGTGGCCCAGGCCGATCCCCCGCCCTTCGTGGCCCCGCAGGTAGACCACGACGCCCCGGTCCTCGGCGGCGACCCGTTCGAGGGCGAGGTCGAGCTGGACGCCGCAGTCGCAGCGCAGCGACCCGAAGACGTCGCCGGTGAGGCATTCCGAGTGGACGCGGACCAGCACGTCGGGGGCCCCGGCGACGTCGCCTCGGACGAAGGCCATGTGCTCGACACCGTCGAGGAGGCTCTCGAAGACGTACGCGGTGAAGTCGCCGTGGCGGGTCGGGATTCGGGCCTCGGACACGCGGCGGACCAGCTTCTCGCGGTGGCGTCGGAACCGGATCAGGTCGGCGATGGAGATGACCTGGAGACCATGCGTCGCCGCGAAGCGTTCGAGCTGGGGGAGGCGGGCCATCGAGCCGTCGTCGTTCACGACCTCGGCGAGCACCCCGGCCGGGTAGCAGCCGGCGAGGCGGGCCAGGTCGACCGACGCCTCGGTGTGCCCGGCCCGCTTGAGGACGCCGCCGTCGCGGTAGCGCAGCGGGAAGATGTGGCCGGGGCGGGACAGGTCCTCGGCGTGGGTCGCCGGGTCGAGGATGGCGCGCACGGTCGTGGCCCGGTCGGCGGCCGAGATGCCGGTGCTGGTGCCGTGGCGGGCGTCGACCGACACGGTGAACGCGGTCCGTTGCGATTCGGTGTTGTGGGCCACCATGAGCGGCAGGGCGAGCTCGTCGAGACGCGGCCCCTCCACCGGCATGCAGATCACGCCGCTGGTGTGGCGGATCATGAACGCCATCGTCTCGGGGGTTATCCGCTCGGCGGCCATGATCAGGTCACCCTCGTTCTCGCGGTCGGCGTCGTCGACGACCACGACGAGCTCCCCTCGCCCGACCGCGGCGATGGCGTTCTCGATCTCGGTGAACAGCACGGTTACCTCCGCGGTGCGGGTTGGGGAGACGGCTCGAGGAGCCGTTCGACGTACTTGGCGACGAGGTCGGCTTCGACGTTCAGCTCGGCGCCGACCATCCGGGAGCCCAGCGTCGTCACATCCAGGGTGTGTGGGATGAGGGCGACGCCGAACCCGTCGTCGGCGACGTCGGTGACGGTGAGGCTGACCCCGTCGAGGGTGACGGAGCCTTTCTCGACGACGTAGCGCAGCACGGAGCGGGGGGCGCGCACGCCGAGGCGGGTCGATCCGTCACCGACCGGGGTGCGTTCCCAGACCGTACCGACCGCGTCGACGTGGCCCTGCACCAGGTGGCCGCCGAGCCGGTCGGCGAGTCGGACCGGGCGCTCCAGGTTCACCGGGTCTCCCGGCGCGAGCCGGCCCAGGGTGCTGCGAGCGAGGGTCTCGGCGGCCAGGTCGGCGACCCAGCCGGTGTCGTCGAGCTCGACGACGGTCACGCAGACCCCGTTCACGGCGATCGAGGCGCCGATCGTGGCGTCGTCGAGGACGGTCGCGCACGCCACCTCGAGGCGGGTGCCGCCCTCGCGGTGGTCGACGGCGCGGATCCGGCCGAGCTCCTCGACGATGCCGGTGAACATCAGGGGCGCTCCGCCGGCGCGACGTCGTACACGAGGCGGACGTCGTCGCCGAGCGTCGTCGAGTCGGTCAGGGTGAGCCGGGGCGCCTCGGCGAGGGTCGCGGGCCCCGGACCGGTGACGGCGGGGAGGGCGTCGGCGCCGAGGAGGGTGGCGCCGAGGTAGACGACGAGGCGGTCGACGAGTCCGGCCCGCCACAGCGCGCCGTGGAGCGTGGGGCCGCCCTCGACGAGGGCTTGGAGCACGTCGTGGGCGCCGAGCACCGCGAGCGTCTCGGTGAGGTCGACGCCGTCGGGCGTTGGGGCGACGGTCTCGACCTTCGCGCCCGCGGCGCGCCACGCGTCGACGCGGGCGGGTGGCGCGTCGGGGGTCGTGATGACCAGGGTCGGCGCGAGTGCGGGATCGAAGAGCGGCCCGTCGGCGGGGACCCGACCGCGGGCGTCGAGGAGGACGCGCAGCGGTGGGCGGGGTGGCGGGGAGTCCACGTCGCGGACGGTGAGGTGGGGGCGGTCGGCGATTGCGGTGCCGGCGCCGACCACGACCGCTTCGGAGTCGGCGCGCAGCTCATGGGCGTCGGCCCGGGCGTCGGGTCCGGTGATCCAGCGGCTCGTGCCGTCGGCGGCGGCGGCGCGACCGTCGACGCTCAGCGCGGTCTTGGCGACGCAGAAGGCGCGCCCGGTCCGGCGCTGGTGGAGGTAGGGGGCGAGGGAGCGGTGGGCTTCGGCGGCGCCGACCCCGACCACGACCTCGATGCCGGCCTCGCGGAGCCGGGCGAAGCCTCGGCCGCTGACCCGGGGGTCGGGGTCCTCGAGGGCCACCACGGCCCGGGCGATGCCCGCCTCGACCAGCGCCTCGGCGCAGGGTGGGGTGCGGCCGTGGTGTGAGCACGGCTCGAGGGTCACGTACGCGGTGGCGCCCCGGGCCCGGGGGCCGGCCTGGGCGATCGCGATGGTCTCGGCGTGGCCGCCGCTGGGGGCGAGGGTGGCGCCCTCCCCCACGATCTCGCCGTCGTGCGCCAGGACGCAGCCCACCCACGGGTTGGGCGCGGCGCGGCGCCGGGCGCGCTCGCCGAGCGTTCCAGCCCGGGCCATCAGATCGGCGTCGTGCACCGTGGGTCCCTTCCGCCCCGGGGTGGGGACGCAAGACGGGCGCGCGTCGCCCGGCGCCCTCTCCCATCCGGACTCTCACCGTCGGCTCCGGCGTCACACCGGATCGGCACCACGACGGGCTGCCGTGGGCTCGCGGGCTCCCGGAGCGGGCGGCTACGCCACCCCTCCGGCTACCGCCGGTCGGGACTTACACCCAAACCCCGAGGGCTTGCACGGCTCAGCCTAGCCGCGTCAGCACAGAAATGAAACGTGTTCTAGATCTGGGGGCGGCCGGTCGGGGCGACCGGGCCGGTGGCAGGCGGGGACACTGGTCCGACGACCAGCGCAGCGGGGAGGGCGCGGGGCAACGGCTCATGCTCGACGGGACGGCCCGGGTGCGCTGGGAGGACGTCGACGACCCGGTGCTGCCCGGGCCCGACGCGGCGATCGTGCGGCCCGTCAGCCGGGCCCGACGCGGCTCGGCAGGTGCTTGAGCTCGAAGCCGACCGCGATCTGCACCGCGCCCGCGACGACCGCCCACACGCCGGCGATGGCGATGGCGAGGGCGAGCGACAGGTCGGGTCGGTCGAGGAGGACGAGGCCGAGGGCGATCTCGATGATGCCGCCGATGAGGAACAGCCACCAGAGCTTCACTTGCTCTCGCCGCGAGATCGCGCCGCTGACGTCGAAGATGCCGGCGACGATGACCCAGGCGCCGATGAAGATCGCCAGGGTCAAGAGGCTCACCGTCGGCCAGGCGACGAAGGCGACGCCGACCGCGAGCTGCACGCCGCCGGCGAAGAGGTTCCAGCTCCGGCCGCTGCCGTCGATGGGCAGGGCGAGCATCTGGAACGCGCCGCGCACGATGAAGAAGATCGCGACGAACAGCGCGAGGTCCGAGACCGTCCACCGGATGCTCAAGATGAGCACCCCGACCACCACCGACACGAGCCCCGACAGCACCAGAATCGGCCAGGACTTGCTGATCGCCTCGGCGGCGCCCCGGTCGAGTTGCCGCGAGGACATGGGGTTCAGCACGGGCTCCCCCTCCCCAACGCTGGAACCGGCCGGCCTGGCCGGTGCCGGTGATGGTAGAGGGGCCCGCGGGGGCCGGCGGGGACCTCCGGCGGGGACCCGGTGGGGGTCAGTGCGGGTGGCCGCCGGCGAGCAGGTCGAGGGCGTGGGGCACGACGGGGAGGATTGCCTCGAGGCACTCGCGGGCCCCGGTCGACGAGCCGGGCAGGTTGCAGACCAGCGCCGCGCCGACGCTGCCGCACACGCCGCGGGACAGCATCCCAAAGCCGCGGCCGGCCGCGTCGCTGGCGATCCGCATCGCCTCGGCGAGGCCGGGGGCCTCGCGCTCGAGCACCCGCCGGGTCCCTTCCGGGGTGAGGTCGCGAGGTCCGAACCCCGTCCCGCCGGTCGTGACCACGAGGCCGGCGAAGTCCCGGGTCGCGTCGGTCAGCGCGGCGGCGACGTCCTCGATGCCGTCGGACGCGACTCGGCGCTCGACCACGGTGAAGCCGGCCCCGACCAGACACTCCTCGAGGGCCGCCCCCGAGCGGTCTTCCCGGGTGCCGGCCGCGACCCCGTCGGAGACGGTGAGGATCTTGGCGGCGAGCGTCACGCTGCGTTCGGCCACGCCGCCGCGCGGAGCGCCCGCGCCGCGCCGGCCGGGTCCCGCTCGCCGAAGATGGCGCTGCCGGCGACGAGGATGTCGACGCCCGCCGACGCGGCGAGCGCGGCGTTGGCGGCGTGCACTCCCCCGTCGATCTCGATTTCGACCTCGAGCCGCTGGTCGTCGATGACGTCGCGTGCGGCGGACACCTTGTCGAGCACCTCGGGCATGAACGCCTGCCCACCCCATCCCGGATGCACGCTCATGACGAGCAGCAGGTCGATGTCGGCGAGGTACGGTTCCGCCGCCGCGAACGGCGTCTCGGGGCTGAGGGCGAGGCCGACGCCGACCGAGCGCTGGCGCAGTTCGGCGAAGAGCGGGCGGGGATCACCGAGCTCGACGTGGACGATGCAACGGTCCGCGCCCGCGTCCGCGAAGTCGTCGAGGAGCAGGCCGGGATTGTCGACCATGAGGTGACAGTCGAGGAACAGCGGGGTGTGGTGGCGCAGCGACTTCACTACCGGGGGGCCGATGGTGAGGTTCGGGACGAAATGGCCGTCCATGACGTCGACGTGGAGGAGGTCGGCCTCCGCCGTCACGGCCTGCACCTCGTCGCCGAGCCGCGCGAAGTCGGCGGCGAGGATCGACGGCGCGAGCTTGTGGGCGGGCACAGGCCGACGCTACCGCCCGACTCGCGGCGCGCCCGACACCCGTTCGAGGGCGAGGAGGAACATGCCGTCGGTGTCGGCCGCCTGCGGGAGGAGCAGCGCCCCCCGCCCCCGCGGCACCCAGGGCGCGGGGGGCGGGTCGAGCACCCGGTAGGTGTCGCCCAGCGCCGCGACGACCGCGGCGGCAACGTCGGTGGTCTCGGCCGCGGTGAGGGTGCAGACCGAGTACAGGAGGACGCCACCGACCCGCACCGTGGCCGCGGCGGCGACGGTCAGGTCGACCTGCAGCGCGACCAGCTCGGGGGTCGGGGGCGGGACCCGCCAGCGGGCCTCGGGGCGGCGGCGCAGTACCCCGAGCCCCGAGCAGGGCGCGTCGACGAGGGCGCGGTCCATGGTCTGGGCGGGGACGGGCAGTGCCCGGCCGTCGGCGAGCACGGGGTGCACCGCGGGGAGACCCAGCCGGGCGGCCGCGCCGGCGACGAGGCGCAGCCGCCCCGCGTGCACGTCGGCCGCCACCACGACGCCGTCACCGACCCGCTCGCCCAGCCCGGTCGCCTTGCCGCCGGGTGCGGCGGCGAGGTCCAGGATGCGCTCGCCGGGCTGGGCGCCGACCCGTGCCACGACGGCTTGGCTGGCCTGGTCCTGGGGGGTCGCTCGGCCCTCCGCCACCGCGGGGAGCGCGGCCGGGTCGCCCGCGCCGCGCACCGCGACCGCGTCGGGCACGACGCTGCCCCGCGTCACGGTGGCGCCCCCCGCCGCGAGCTCCTCGGCGAGCGCGGCCGGGTCGACGCGGCGCGGGTTGGGGCGCAGGGTGAGCCGCGGTGGCGCGTTCTGGGCTTCGAGGGCGGCTCGGGCGTCGTCGGCACCCAGGTCGGCGATGAGCGTGTCGACGATCCAGTCCGGGTACGAGAGCCGTTCGGCGAGTCCCGCCGGCTCGGGCCACGGCGGCCCGAGTGCCGACAGCGCGCGCAGCACACCGTTCACGTACCCGCGGGCGCGCGGTGGCGTCACCGCGACGGTCTCCCCGACCGCGGCGTGGGGTGCGACGCCGGCGAGCAGCTGATAGGCGCCGAGGCGCAGCGCGGCCCGCACCGGCGGGTCGAGGTCCGCGATCGGCCGGCGGCCCTGGGGGGCGAGCAGCGCGTCGACGCGGCGGCGGGCCCGCAACGTCCCGTAGACGAGGTCGGTGGCGAACGCCCGGTCGCGGCTGTCGAGCCCGGTGCGGCGCAGCGCCTCCGGCAAGGTGAGGTTGGCGTAGGCGCCGTCCTCGACGCGTACCAGCACGTCTCGAGCGACCCCACGGGCGGTGCTCACGAGATCGGCACGCTGCCCCGCCGACGGCCCGAGCCGGCGAGCCACGCGTCGGCGGTCATCGGCCGTCGGCCTTCGACCTGCACCTCGTCGAGCACGAGACCCCCCGCCGCGGTCTGCAACGTCGCGCCGGGCCAGCGCAGCTCGTACGGCGGCGACGCGTGCGACTCGTCGCCCGGCACGGCGTGCGCGCGCAGCACCTTGACCCGCTTGGCGTCCGCGACCAGCCACGCGCCCGGCCGCGGGTTCCCGGCCCGCACGACGCGCGCCAGGTGGTCGGCGGGATCGCTCGGGTCGAGGCGGAACTCGTCGACGCGGAGCTTCTCGGCGTAGGTGGGTTCGCCACGCTGATCCTCGGGTTCGAGTCCCGGCAGCGCACCGAGCACGTCCAGCAGTGCGGGGGTCCCGAGCGCGACGAGCCGGTCGGTGAGCTCGCCGCCGGTCTCGTCGTCGCCGATCGGAGTGCGGACAACGTTGAAGACCGGTCCAGTGTCGAGCCCTGCGTCGATGCGCATCACGCTGACCCCGGTCTCGTGGTCGCCGGCGAGGATCGCCCGCTCGACGGGGGCGGCGCCGCGCCAGCGGGGCAGCCGCGACAGGTGCAGGTTCACCAGCCCGCCGGGAACCGCGCCGAGCACCGCGTCGGGCAGCAGCTGGCCGAACGCGACGACGACGCCGGCCTCGAGGTCGAGCGACGCCAGCTCGTCGGCGACCTCGCGGGCCCGGTCGGGGGTGCGGACGGGGACGTCGAGCTCGCGCGCCGCGGCGTGAACCGGACTCGGGATGAGCGCGCCACCCCGGCCGCGGCGCCGTTCCGGCTGGGTGACGACCAGCGCGACGTCATGTCCGGCGTCGTGGAGCGCGTGGAGCACGGGGACCGCCGGAGTCGGGGTGCCGAAGAAGACGAGCCGCACGCCGGTGCGCTTAGAGACGGTGTGCGCCCCCGGCGGGCGCGGCAGCGTCGAAGTCGCGAGTCCGCAGCTCCCGCAGCGCGGCCCGGCGGGCGTCGACGTCGAGGCGGTCGAGGACCAAGATCCCATCGAGGTGATCGATCTCGTGCTGCATCACGCGAGCCATGAAGTCGTCGCTGCTCAAGATGACCTCGTGGCCGTCGAGGTCGAGGCCCCGCACGGTCACGCGCTCGGGCCGCACGATGTCGAAGTGCAGCCCGGGGACCGACAAGCAGCCCTCCTCGTAGACCGACTCGCCGTCCGCGTCGACGATCTCGGGGTTCACGAGCACACCGGGGCCCGCCGCGGCGGCGCCCCGTTCGGCGAGCTCCTCCACGTCGTAGGTGTAGAGCCGTTTCTGCACGCCGATCTGGGGGGCAGCGAGGCCGACCCCGTGCGCCTCGTGCATCGTGGCGATCATGGTCTCGGCGAGGCGGGCCAACTCGCCGTCGAGCTCGGTGACCTCGCGGGCGCGCTGGCGCAGCACCGGGTCGCCGAACTGACGGATTTCGAAGGTCGTCACCGGTCCAGGGTACCAGTCACCTCTGCGCCCATCTCCGACGGTCGCGGCTGCGGCTGCGTCTCCGCCGCGGACCGACGCGGCGCGGCACGCTCAGACGCGTCGCGGGTCGACCTCGACGCGCAGGCGCCCCTGGGCTCGCGCCGGCGTCAGATCGATCGCCGCGAGCCCGTCGGCGAGCGCGGTGCTGGACGGCGCGCGCACGAGGGCGCCGCCGTCGACCGGCCCGCGCACGTCGAGACGCTCCGCGAGCAGGTCGGCGGCCGCCGTGACCGCGGCCGGCGCGCCACTCAGCGCCGCGAGCCCCCCGAACGGCGGGAGCGACAACGCCTGGCGGCGAGCCAGCTCCGGCGCGGCCATCAGCTCGACGTCGCCCCGACTCGCGGCGAGGAGCACCTCGTGGTCGGGCACCCGGGTCTGCACGAGGAGGCGGTCACCCCGCCCGCGTGCCCCGACCAGCCGAGCGGCCCGGACCAGCAGCCACAGTGCCTGCTCGGCGGCTCGGAACCGGGGTGCGAGGAGCTCCTGGTCGAAGTCGAGGAACGCGACGAGGCCGGGCGGGTCGCCGTCCGCCCCGGCCCGGTGCAGGGCAGCCTCGGTCCCAACGATGACGTCGGCGTCGACGTCGGTGGCGGCGCCGCCCTCGACGACGTGGACCCGGGCCCGTGGGAGGAGGGCGGCGAGGTCGTCGCGCAGCCGTTGGACTCCTGGACGCGCGATGCGCAGTGCGCTCGATCCGCACTCGGCGCACACGCGGGGGCGGGTCGAGTCGCCCCGGGGACAGTCCAACCCGGCGTCGGTCTCGATCATCGCCGCGCCGCAGTGCTCGCAGCGCGCCAGCTGCCCGCAGCGCCGGCACACCAGCAGCCGGGCTCGTCCCCGACGGTTGAGGACGCAGACGCTGCGGTGATGGTCCGTGAGGGTGGCGCGCAGCGCGCCGGCCAGCCGCTCCCCGAGGAGCCCGAGGCCGGGCGGGTCGAGGCGCCGGTCGACGATCTCGAGGGGCGGCCATCCCCGCCGGGCGGAGGCGCGCAGGCTGGTCTGGGCCGAGCCGCACGCGACCAGCCCCTCGATGGTCGGCGCGGGTGTGACGAGGGTGACCACCGCGCCGGCTCGAGTCGCTCGTTCGAGCAGGACGTCGCGTGCGTGCCAGGTCGGGGCGCTCTCCTCGACGAGCGCCTCGTCGGCGTCGTCGAGCACGACGACCGCGGCGAGGTCGGGCACGGGCGCGAAGGCGGCGACGCGGCCGCCGAGCACCACGCACGCGCCCCGGCGCGCCGTACGCCAGGCGGCGGTGCGCGCCGCGGCCGGGTCGTCGCCGCGCACGCTCACCGCCGGTCGGCCGGTCGCCGCGACGGCCGCGTCGAGGGCTTGGCGCTCGCGGGGGTCGGGCACGACCACGATCGTGGAGCCTTCTGGGGCGAGGAGCGCCGTCACCAGGTCGGTCCGGTCCCCGACCGGCGGGCACACCACGAGGCGGCGCGGTCCGGCAGGCAGGTCCAGGGGCGGGTCGGTCGGCGGGTGCACGGCGACGTCGGGCTCGGCGGGGCCGCTGCCGATCGGGACCACGTTCTGGGGGGACGCCGCCCGCAGCAGGAGCGGACGGGGTCCCGCCCAGCGCCAGGCGGCCCACTCGCACAGCGCCGCGAGCTCGGGTGGGGGTCCCTCCGAGACGAGGCCGGTCACGGCGACGACGTGCTGGGCGGCAGGGTCGGGCCGGTCGGCGACGCCGACCAGCCAGCCTCGGACGCGGCGGCCCTGCAACGGGACGCGAACGATCGTCCCGAGCGGGGCGTCGACGCCGGGCGGCGCCCAGTAATCGAGGACCCGGTCGAGCGCGGGGACGTCGGGCAGGACGCGCCAGACGGCGCCGCTCACCGGGCGGGGCGGTTCAGGCGAGCGTGGCGGCGGCGGCGCGCAGGTCGGCCGCCTGGTCGGTGCGCTCCCAGGTGAACGTCGGCTCGCTGCGTCCGAAGTGGCCGTACGCCGCGGTGCGTCGGAAGATGGGGCGGCGCAACGCCAGGTTCTCGATGATCGCCGCCGGGCGCAGGTCGAAGTGCTCGGTGACCAGGGCGGGCAGCTTGGCGGGATCGATCTCGGAGGTGCCGAACGTGTCGACCATCACCGACACCGGATGCGCGACGCCGATCGCGTAGGCGACCTGCACCTCGCAGCGGCGGGCGATCCCGGCCGCGACGATGTTCTTCGCCGCGTGGCGCACCGCGTACGCGGCGGACCGGTCGACCTTCGTCGGGTCCTTGCCGCTGAACGCGCCGCCGCCGTGGCGGGCCATGCCGCCGTAGGTGTCGACGATGATCTTGCGGCCGGTGAGCCCGCAGTCGGCGTGGGGGCCGCCCAACTCGAAGTTGCCGGTCGGGTTGCAGAGCACCTCGAAGTCGTCGTCGGCGAACTGGGTCGGGAGCAGCGGACGGATCACGTGCTCGAGCAGGTCGGGCTTCAGCATCGTCTCGACGTCGACGCCCGGGCCGGTCTGGGTGGAGATGAGCACGGTGGAGAGCCGCGTGGGGCGGCCGTCCTCGTACTCGATGCTGACCTGGGTCTTGCCGTCGGGACGCACGTAGGGCAAGACGCCGGACTTGCGGACCTCGGCGAGCCGGTGCGCGAGGCGGTGCGCGAGCCAGATCGGCATCGGCATCAGGTCGTCGGTGTCGTCGCAGGCGTACCCGAACATCATTCCCTGGTCGCCGGCGCCGATCTCGTCGTAGAGATCATCGGCGCCGGCCTTCTGCTCGGCCGCCTTGTCGACCCCCATCGCGATGTCGGGGGACTGCTCGTCGATCGAAGTGATGACACCACAGGTGTTGCCGTCGAATCCGTAGGACTCGCGGTCGTAGCCGATGCTGCGCACGGTGTCGCGCACGACACGGGGGATGTCGATGTAGGCGTTGGTGGAGATCTCGCCCGCGACGACGACGAGGCCGGTGGTGGCCATGCTCTCGCAGGCCACGCGGCTGTAGGGATCCTCCTCGAAGATCGCGTCCAGGACCGAGTCGCTGATCTGGTCGCACATCTTGTCGGGGTGGCCCTCGGTCACTGACTCCGAGGTGAAGGTGTAATGGTCGCTCACTGATCCCTCTCTTGTGGTCTTCGCTCAGTCAGCCGGTCGCGGATCCGGTCGAGCACCAGGCCCGCGAGGACCGTCTTGGGGAGGAGGGGCAGCTCCTCGATCGACCCGTCAGAGTCCAGCAGGACCGCCCGGTTCGTGTCGACCTCGAAGCCGGCGTCGGGCTCCGAGACGTCGTTGGCGACCACGAAGTCGAGGTGCTTGGCGGCCAGCTTCGCCGCCGCGTGCTCGTGCAGCTCGTTGGTCTCCGCCGCGAACCCCACGAGGATCTGGTCGCGCCGGCGCTGTCCGAGCGCGGCGAGGATGTCGGGTGTCGCCTCGAGCACCAGTTCGGGGACGCCGTCGTGCTTCTTGAGCTTGTCGGTCGCGGCGACCTTCGGGCGGAAGTCGGCGACCGCCGCGGCCATGACGACGACGTCGCTGTCGGCGAAGCGGTCGAGCACCGCGTCGGCCATCTCCTCGGCGGTCTCGACGGCGACGCGCGCCACCGCGGGGGCCGCGGGGCGGGCGGTGGTCGTGACCAGCGTCACCTGGGCGCCGCGGCGAGCCGCGGCGTCGGCGACCGCGTGGCCCATCTTCCCGGAGGAGCGGTTGCCGACGAAGCGGACCGGGTCGATCGGTTCGCGGGTCCCGCCCGCGGTGACGAGCACCCGGACTCCGGCGAGGTCGTGGCCCTCGGCGAGGACCCGGCCGGCGGCGTCCACAATCAGGTCCGGGTCGGCGAGCCGGCCCGGGCCTTCGTCGCGGCCGGCTAGCGCGCCGGCGGTGGGGCCGACGAAGTGCACGCCGCGCTCGGTGAGCTCGTCGACGTTCGCCCGGACCGCGGGGTGCTCCCACATCTCGGTGTGCATCGCGGGGGCGAGGAGCACCGGCGCTCGGGTCGCCAGCAACGTGGCGCTCAGCAGGTCATCGCCGATGCCCGCCGCGTACTTGGCGAGCAGCGTCGCGGTGGCGGGGGCGACGACCACCAGGTCGGCGCGCCGGCCGAGTGTGGTGTGGGGGATCGGCTCGGGGGCGTCGAAGAGGTCGACGCGGGCCGGTTCGGACGCCAGGGCCGAGAAGGTCAGCGGGCCGACGAAGCGTTGCGCGGCGTCGGTCAGGACCGGGGCGACGTGCGCGCCGCTCTCGACGAGCTGGCGGCAGACCTCGACCGCCTTGTAGGCGGCGATGCCGCCGGCGACGCCGAGCACGACGAAGCGGCCGGGAAGGGTGGCCCGGGCGGGCAGCGCGGTGGTCATCGTGGCGCGCCGGGGTCGGCGCCGCCCCTATTCGGCGACCGGCTCGGGGGTGTCGGTCTCCGCGGTCGCTTCGTCACCCTCGGGCTCCTCGGGGAGCGGGACGGCGATGATCTTGCCGGCCGTGATCTCCTCGAGGGAGATGGTGAGCGGCTTGCGGGAGACCGAGGTCACCTGGGGCGGGACGATCTTGCCCAGGCCCTCGCCGAGCTGGTTGTAGTAGTCGTTGATCTCGCGGGCCCGCTTGGCGGCCAACGTCACCAGGGTGAACTTCGACCCGACCCGGTCGAGGAGCCGCTCCATGCGGGGCTCCATCAGCGAGGCACGACGTTCGGCCATCAGGGGAACTCCAGGGTGGGGGACGACGCGCGGGGCGGGCGCGCAGCCCCACATGGTAGCCGGATCAGCCGCGAATCCCGCGCCCGGACCGGGGCGGGCTGGCGCACCACCATCGGCCGCCGGCCGTCCCCCGCCCGGTCCTCGGACGGCTCGGGCCGCGCGGGCCGGGTGGTGGGAGCGCTCAGGTGCGGTGGCGTTCGCGCTCGAGGAGGGCCGCGACGTCGTCGACCGCCCGGTCCAGATCGTCGTTGACGACCACCGCGTCGAAGCGCGCCGCGAGTTGCTCCTCGGTGGCGGCCTCGTCGAGGCGCCGCTCGAGCGCGTCGGGCGCGGCATCCGGGTCGCGGCCGACGAGACGGTCTCGCTGCACAGCTCGGGACGGTGCCCGCACGAAGACCACGAACGCGGCGGGGAGCGCCTCGCGGATCGCCCGCGCTCCCTGCACGTCGCACTCGATGAGCACGTCGTCGCCGGCGGCGAGGTGCTGCTCGATCGGGGCCCGGGGTGTGCCTTTGAGGTCGCCGTAGACCTCGAACCATTCGAGGAACCCGTCCTGGTCGCGGGTGCGTTCGAACTCCTCACGCGACACGAATCGGTAGTCGCGCCCGTCGACCTCGCCGGGGCGCGGCGGCCGGTCGGTGGCCGACACCGAGAACCACAGCGCCGGTTCGCGGGCGAGGAGCTCGCGCACGATGGTCGTCTTCCCGGCGCCCGACTCGCCGGTGACGACGAAGCAGACGCTCAGGGGACGCGGTGGAAATGGTCGATGAGTCGCCGCTTCTGGTTGGGCCCCAGGCCTCGCACCCGGCGGCTCTCGCTGATGTCGAGGTCCTGCATGAGGCGACGTGCCTTGACCTTGCCGGTGTGGGGCATCGCTTCGAGCATGCTCACGACCTTGAGCTTGCCGAGGATCTCGTCGCGTTCACTGCGCTCGAACAGCTCTGAGATGGAGAGCCGCTCGGCCTTCAGCTCCTCTTTCACCGCCGCCCGCTGGCGTCGCGCCTCGGCTGCCTTCTCGAGCGCGGCGCGGCGTTGGTCGAGGCTGAGAGCGGGCGGGAGTGACATCGGCGACCTCCGCGGGCGGCTGGGCGCCGGTGAGCATACCTACCGGCCCCGGCGTGGGCTGGGGGCCCCGAGGTCGGCGAGCGCGTCGCCGACCTCGGCGGCGACGCGTGCGGCGGCGCGCTCCGGGTCGGGCGCGCCGGTCACGGTCCGGCCGACGACGAGCCATTCGGCGCCGGCCCGGCACGCCGCGCCGGGGGTCGCGACCCGGGCCTGGTCCTGCACGTCGGTGCCGTCGAGTCGTACTCCAGGGACCATCGGCGCAAGTCCGAGGTCACGGGCCGCGCTGGCCTCCGCGGCGGCGCAGACGACGCCGTCGCAGCCCGCCGCCCGGGCGACCTCGAGGCGCTCGGGCACCGCGCTGGCATCGGGCTCGCTGGTGAGGACCGTCACCGCGAGCCCGATGGGCCGGTCCCGTCCCGCGTCGCGTGCCCCGTCGGCGAGGCCCTGGATGCCGGCGCGCAGCATCTCGACGCCGCCGACCGCGTGGAAGTTCAAGAAGTCAACGCCGCGCCGGGCGAGGGCGCGGGCGCCCCGTTCGACCGTGGTGGGGATGTCGAGGAGCTTGAGGTCGGCGAACACGGCGAAGCCGTCCTCGTGGAGGGCGTCGACCGCCGCGGGGCCGGCCTCGGCGTACAGCTCGTAGCCGACCTTGACGATCGCGAACCACGGGGTGAGGCGCCGGGCGAGCGTCCGGGCCGACTCGAGGCCACCGACGTCGAGGACCAGGGCCAGGTGGTCACGGGGTTCGCTCATGGGTTCTCCTCCCGGTCGGGTGCGCGCAGCGCACCGCTCAGCTCGGCCACTCGTGTCACCCCGTGCCGGTCGCACCACTGGGTGAGCTCATCGAGGATGCGCAACGTGGCACGCGGCTCGAGGAAGGTGGCGGTCCCGACCCCCACCGCGCTGGCTCCCGCGAGGAGCATCTCGACCGCGTCGAGGCCGCTCAGCACGCCGCCGGTGCCGACGATGGGGACGCCGGGGTGGGCGCGGGCGACGTCGTGCACAGCTCGCAGCGCGATCGGCTTCAGGGCCGGGCCGGAGAGGCCGCCCGATCCTGCGCCGAGCACCGGGCGGCGCAGGTCGGCGTCGATCACGAGGGCGCGGGCGGTGTTGACGAGGGTGAGGGCGTCCGCGCCCGCTTCGAGCGCGCGCCCGGCGATCCCGGGCAGGTCGGCGACGTCGGGCGACAGCTTGACGAGCAGGGGGACGTCGAGGTCGACGTCGGCGACCGCCTGGACGACGGCGGCGGTCTCGGCGGCGTCGTGGGCGAAGGGGCGGCCGTGGTGGGAGAGGTTCGGGCAGCTGACGTTCACCTCGAGGGCGACGAGCTGGTCGGTGACCGGGCCGAGCCGGGCGGCGCCGGCCGCGAAGTCGTCGACCGTGTGGCCCCACACCGACGCGATCACCCGCGCGCCCAGGGCGCGCAGCGCCGGTAGCTCGGTCGTCACCCAGTGGTCCATGCCCCGACCCTGCAGGCCGACCGAGTTGACCAGCCCGGCGCCGACCGGCTGGAGCCGGGGCGGCGGGTTGCCCGCCCAGGCGAACGGCGCCTGGGACTTCGCGGTGACCGCGCCGAGGCGGGCGGGGTCGCAGAGGGCGCCGAGCTCGTCGCCGTGCCCGAACGTGCCCGACGCGGCCACGACCGGGTTCGGGAGCTCCAGTGTCCCCAGCCGGACCCGGGTGTCGAGCGTCATGTCACACGTCGAGGCGCAGCTGCGCGTCGCGGTGGTAGTCCTGGAGCGCGCGCACCTGGGGTTCGTGCGCAGCGCGTTCGGCGATGCCGGCCGCGGCGGCGACGGCGGCGGCGACGGTGGTGATGCAGGCCACCCGGTGGCGGATCGCGGCGCGGCGGATGTGGTCACCGTCGGCGCGGGGTCCACGGCCCCGGGGCGTGTTCACCACCAAGTCGACCTTCCCCTCCGAGATCAGGTCCACCGCGTCGATGCCCGTGCCCTCCCCGACCTTCGAGACGACGGTGTCCACGTGCACGCCGTCGGCCTCGATCGCGGCCGCGGTGCCGGCGGTGGCGGCGAGCGCGAAGCCCAGCTCGGCGAAGCGGCGCGCCGCGGCGAGGCCGAGGGGTTTGTCGCGGTCGGCGAGGGAGAGGAACACGGTGCCGGCGGCGGGGAGCCGGTTCCCTGCCGCGGCTTGGCTCTTGGCGAACGCCAGGCCAAAGGAGCGGTCGATGCCCATGACCTCGCCGGTGGAGCGCATCTCGGGTCCGAGCATGATGTCGACGTCGGGAAAGCGATCGAAGGGCAAGACGGCTTCCTTGACCGCCACGTGGCCCAGCCCGGGGACTTCGGTGAGGAGCCCCTCGGCGCGCAGGTCGGCCAGGGTGGCGTCGACCATCAACCGGGCCGCGACCTTCGCCAGGGGTACACCGGTCGCCTTGCTGACGAACGGCACGGTGCGGCTGGCGCGAGGGTTGGCTTCCAGGACGTAGACCTCGCCGTCTTTCACCGCGAACTGCACGTTAAGCAGACCTCGGACGTCGAGGCCCTCGGCGAGGGCCTGGGTGCGGGTCTCGATGACGCCCAGCACCGGTCCGGGGAGGGTGGCGGGTGGGATCGCGCAGGCCGAGTCGCCCGAGTGCACGCCGGCCTGCTCGATGTGTTCCAGGATCCCGCCGACGAGCACCTCGCCGGTGTGGTCGCGGAGCGCGTCGACGTCGACTTCGACCGCGTCTTCGAGGAACCGGTCGATCAGCGCGGGACGCTCGGCGGACAGCCCGCCTTCGCGTCCGAGGCTGCCGGTGCGGGTCAGCTCCCCCATCGCGTCGTCGAGCTCGGCGTCGTCGTACACGATCCGCATGGCTCGCCCGCCGAGGACATAGGACGGTCGGACGAGCACCGGGTAGCCGACGCGGGCCGCGACGGCACGCGCCGTGTCGGCGTCGGCGGCGATGCCGCCGGGCGGGAGTGGCAGGTTGAGCCGCTCGCAGAGCGCGGTGAACCGCTCCCGGTCTTCGGCCAGGTCGATCGACGCGGGGCTGGTGCCGAGGATCGGGATTCCCGCCGCCTCGAGGCCCGGCGCGAGCTTCAGCGGGGTCTGGCCGCCCAGGGCGACGATCACGCCGACCAGCTCGCCGGCCCGGGTGAGCGCGTCGCAGACGTTGCGGACGTCCTCGAGGGCGAGCGGCTCGAAGAAGAGCCGGTCGCTGGTGTCGTAGTCGGTGGAGACGGTCTCGGGGTTGCAGTTGACCATCACCGTCTCGTACCCGGCGTCGGAGAGGGCGAAGGCGGCGTGGACGCAGCAGTAGTCGAACTCGACGCCCTGGCCGATGCGGTTGGGGCCGCTGCCGAGGATGACGACCGCGGGGCGGGTCAGCGGCGCCACCTCGTCGTCGTCTTCGTAGGTGCCGTAGTGATAGGGCGTGTGGGCGGCGAACTCGGCCGCGCAGGTGTCAACGGTCTTGAAGGTGACCGGCGCGCCCGCGTCGAGGCGAGCCTGGCGGACCAGCTCCGGGTCCTGGCCGAAGCCGTGGGCGAGCTGCGCGTCGCCGAAGCCGAGCCGCTTGACGGTCCGCCACTCGCGTCGCGTCAGCGACTCGGCGCGTCGTCCGGCCAGCGTGGCGCGGGTCTCGGCCACCCGTGCCAGCTGGTCGAGGAACCACGGATCGATGCCGGTGACCTCGGTGAGCCGCTCCACCGACACGCCCCGACGCAAGGCGGCTTCGAGGAGGAACAGCCGGTCCGGCGTCGGGGTCGCGGCGTGGCGCACCAGCTCCTCGTCGTCGAGCTCGTCCACCAGCGTCCCGCCGGGGTCGCCGTTGAGGCCCAGCCGGCCGGTCTCCAGGCTCCGGATCGCCTTCTGGAGCGACTCCGGGAACGTGCGGCCGATCGCCATGACCTCACCGACGGATTGCATCTCGGTCTTCAGGACCGGCGACGCGCCGGGGAGCTTCTCGAACGCCCACCGGGGGATCTTGGTGACGACGTAGTCGATGGTCGGCTCGAACGACGCGGGGGTCTCGCCGGTGATGTCGTTGCGGATCTCGTCGAGGCGGTAGCCCACCGCGAGGCAGGCGGCGATCTTGGCGATCGGGAACCCGGTCGCCTTGCTGGCCAGCGCGCTGGAGCGGGAGACACGGGGGTTCATCTCGATCACGACCATTTCGCCCGTGGCGGGGTCCACCGCGAACTGGATGTTCGACCCGCCCGTGTCGACCCCGATCCGGCGGATGCAGGCGAAGGCCGCGTCGCGCATCCGCTGATACTCGAGGTCGGTCAGCGTCTGGGCGGGAGCCACGGTGATCGAGTCGCCGGTGTGGACCCCCATCGCGTCGAAGTTCTCGATCGAGCAGACGACGACCGCGTTGTCGGCGTGGTCGCGCATCACCTCGAGCTCGAACTCCTTCCAGCCTCGCACCGAGCGCTCGATGAGGATCTCCCCCACCGGGCTGGCGCTGAGGCCGTGCTCGGCGGCGGCGCGCATGCCGTCGGCGTCGTCGGCGAAGCCGGTGCCACCACCGCCGAGGATGAACGACGGGCGCACGACGACCGGGTAGCCGACGTCGGCGGCGACGGTGAGCGCCTCGTCGACGCGGTAGGCGAGGCCGGAGCGGGGGACGCCCAGCCCAATCTCGATCATCGCCTCCTTGAACCGCGACCGGTCCTCGGCAGTGTGGATCGCCTCGACGCTGGCGCCGATCATCGACACCCCGTGCTCGTCGAGCACCCCCGCCTCGTGGAGGCCGATGGCGAGGTTCAGCGCGGTCTGGCCGCCGAGGGTCGCGAGGAGCGCGTCGGGGTGCTCACGTTCGATGACGCGGGTGACGGTCTCGACGTCGAGGGGCTCGATGTAGGTGGCGTCCGCGAACTCGGGATCGGTCATGATCGTGGCCGGGTTCGAGTTCACCAGCACCACCCGGTAGCCCTCACGGCGAAGGACCCGGCAGGCCTGAGTGCCCGAGTAGTCGAACTCGCACGCCTGGCCGATCACGATGGGTCCGCTGCCGAGCAGCAAGATGGTGTGCAGGTCGTCGCGGCGCGGCACCGGTTACCGGGCCCCGGCCAGCAACGCGGTGAACTCGTCGAAGAGGTACGCCGGGTCGTGCGGGCCGGGTGCAGCCTCGGGGTGGTACTGCACCGAGAAGGCACGGCTCCCGAGCGCTTCGAGGCCTTCGCAGACCCCGTCGTTGAGGTTGACGTACGTGCGGCGCACCCCGGAGATCCCGTCGACCTCGACCGCGTAGTTGTGGTTCTGGCTCGTGATCTCGACCCGTCCGCTCGCCTCGTGGCGCACCGGGTGGTTCGCTCCGTGATGGCCGAACCGCAGCTTCTCTTTGCGTCCGCCGAGCGCCAACCCGAGGATCTGGTGACCGAGGCAGATCCCGAACACCGGGACCGCGTCGAGGAGCGCGCCGACCTGGTCGACCGCGCCGGCGACCGCCTCGGGATCGCCGGGGCCGTTGGAGAGGAACACCCCGTCGGGGGCGCGGGCGAGGACGTCGGCGCCCGACGTGCCCGCCGGGACCACCTCCACGTGGCAGCCCGCGGCGACGAGGTAGCGCAGCTGGCTGGTCTTGATGCCGAAGTCGTAGGCGACGACCCGGAACGGCGCGTCGGCGTCCCCGACTCGGTACGGCGCGTCGGCGGTGACGTCGGCGACGAGGTCGACGCCCTCGGTCCCGGATGCCTCCCGGGCCCGCTCGCGCACTGCCGTCTCGTCGACGCCGAACGCGCCGGGCAGCGAGCCCGTCTCGCGCAGGTGTCGGGTGAGCCGGCGGGTGTCGAGGCCCGCCAGCGCGGGGACGCCGAGCCGGTCCAGGTAGTGGAGCAGGCCTTCGGTGGCGCGCCAGCTGCTGGGCCGCTCCGTGAACTCGCGCACCACGACCCCTCGGCAGAACGCGCCGCGGCTCTCCGCGTCGTCGGCGTTCACGCCGTAGTTCCCGATGTGGGGGTAGGTGAACGTGATGATCTGCCCCGCGTACGAAGGGTCGGTCACGATCTCCTGGTAGCCGCAGAGGGCGGTGTTGAAGACGACCTCCCCCACCGCGACGCCGCCGGGCGGCGGCGCGCCCGCGAGCTCGCCTTCGAAGACGGTGCCGTCGGCCAGCACCAGGCACGCCTCGATCATCGTTGCGCCTCACCATCGATCACGACCGGCTCCCCGGCTCGCAGGGTGTGGCGTACCCGGCCGGTGAGGGTCCGGCCCGGATAGGGCGTGTTGCGGGCCTTGCTCGCCAGCCGGGCGGGGTCGACGGTCCACGTCGCGGCCGGGTCGAAGACCACCAGATGTGCGGGACGGCCCGGCGCGACCGGGCCGCCGTGGTCGACGAGGCCGGCCACCGCGGCGGGACGCCACGACAGGAGCGCCAGCGCGTCGCTGAGCGACACCACGCCCGGCTCGACCAGCTCGGTGAGGGTGAGGCCGAGGGCGGTCTCGAGGCCCAGCATCCCGGGGGGCGCCTCTTCGAACGGCCGTTCTTTGGTCTCGGGCGCGTGGGGCGCGTGGTCGGTCGCGATGGCGTCGATCGTGCCGTCGGCCAGCCCGATCTTCACCGCCGCGACGTCCGCCGCGGAGCGCAGCGGGGGATGGACCTTGAACATCGGGTCGAAGCTGGCGCACTCGGCGTCGGTGAGCGTGAAGTGGTGCGGCGCCGCCTCGGCGGTCACCGGCAGGCCCCGTTGTTTGGCGTCGCGGATCAGCGCGATCGCGCCCTCGGTTGACACGTGCAGGAAGTGCACCGGCGTGCCGGTCAGCTCGGCGAGGAGGCAGTCGCGGGCGACGACGCTCACCTCGGCGACGGCCGGCCGGCCCGGGATCCCGAGCCGGCTCGACCATTCGCCCTCGTGCATGTGGCCGCCTTCGCAGAGCGCGGCGTCCTCGGCGTGCTGGGCGACCACCGCTCCGGGCAGCGAACCCGCGTACTCGAGGGCCCGTCGCATCATCGCCGCCGACTCGACGCACGCGCCGTCGTCGGTGAAGACCCGCACCCCGAGCGCGTGCAGCTCGCCCATCGGCGCCAGGTCGGTGCCACGCCGGCCGCGGGTGATGCACCCGGCGGCCCGCACGTCGCAGGTCGAGCGGGCCCCCGCGGCGAGGACCGCCGCGACCACGGCTGGGTCGTCCTGGGCGGGCTCGGTGTTCGGCATGGCGACCACCGCGGTGAACCCGCCGCGCGCCGCGGCGCGCGCGCCGGTCTCGATGGTCTCGGCCTCCTCGTGGCCGGGCTCGCGCAGATGGGTGTGGAGGTCGACGAGGCCCGGCGCGACGACGCAGCCGGCCGCGTCGAGGGTCTCGTCGCCGTGCAGGCCGGGCTCGACCGCGACGACGACCCCCGCCTCGATGAGCACGTCGGCGGCTCGTTCGCCGGTGGCGTCGACGACCCGGCCGCCGCGCACCAGGAGGGACTCAGGCAACGGGTGCTCCCGTCCCCAGCAGCTGGTACAGGACGGCCATCCGCACCGCGACGCCGTTGGCGACCTGCTCGGTGATCACCGACCCGGGACCCTCGGCCAGCTCGGCCGCGATCTCGACGCCCCGGTTCATCGGCCCCGGGTGCATGATCAACGTGTCGGGCTTCAACCGGGCCGCCCGCTCGACGGTCAGTCCGTAGCGGGTCGTGTACTCACGCAAGGAGGGAAACAGCGTCGCGTCCTGCCGTTCATGTTGGATCCGCAACAGGTACACGACGTCGAGGCTGGGGAGCAGTTCGTCGAAGTCGCCGGTCGTCGCGACCGGCCACCCGATGAGCGACTCGGGGAGCAGGGTCGGCGGCCCGACCAGGGTGACCTCGGCGCCGAGCGCGGCGAACGCCTTCGCGGTGCTGCGCGCGACCCGGGAGTGGCGGGCGTCGCCGATGATCGCGACCCGGGCACCGTCGAGGCCGATGCCCCGATGCCGACGCAGAGTGAGTGCGTCGAGGAGCGCCTGGGTCGGATGCTCGTGGCGGCCGTCGCCCGCGTTGACGACTGCCGCGTCGATCCAGGTTGCGACTCGGTGCGGCGCGCCGGCAGATGGGTGGCGGACCACCACCGCGTCGACACCCATCGCCTCGATGGTCTGGACCGTGTCGCGCAGGCTTTCGCCTTTAGCGACGGAGGAGCCGCTGACCGAGAACGCCATCGTGTCGGCCGACAGCCGTTTCGCCGCGGTCTCGAACGACAGGCGGGTCCGCGTCGAGTCCTCGTAGAAGAGCGACACGACGGTCTTACCGCGCAGCGCCGGGACCTTCGGGATGTCGCGGCGCGTCACCGCGAGGAACGACTCGCCCAGGTCCAGGAGCTCGTCGAGGTCGGAGCGCTCGAGATCGTCGATCGACAGCAGGTGACGCATCACGCCTCCTCCTCGCCCGCCGGGTCCGCGGGTCCCCACAGCTCGATGCCGTCCTCGGTGCCGTCCACCTCGGCCAGGCGGACCCGGACGTCCTCAGCCCGCTTGGTGGGCAGGTTCTTGCCGACGAAGTCGGCCCGGATCGGCAGCTCTCGGTGCCCGCGGTCGACGAGGACGGCGAGCTGCACCGCGCGGGGCCGGCCCAGCTCGGTCAGCGCGTCGAGCGCGGCGCGGACCGTACGGCCGGTGAACAGCACGTCGTCGACGAGGACCACGGTGCGCCCACCCACGTCGACGGGCACTTCGGTCGTTCCGAGGGGCTGCACCGGGCGCAGGCCGATGTCGTCGCGGTAGAAGGCCACGTCGAGCGACCCGACCGCCACCTCGAGGCCCTCGAAGCCGGCGATGACTTCACCGAGGCGTCGGGCGATCGCCACCCCCCGGGTGTAGAGGCCGACCAGGACGAGCTGCTCCGCGCCGTGGTTGCGTTCGACGATCTCGTGCGCGATGCGGGTGTGGGCCCGGCGCAGGTCCTCGGGTGAGAAGACCCGGGCCCGGAACACGAAACGGCCACCCTCTCGGGTGGCCGGGTCCTGTGGGTTCGGTTGTGCGGCGTCAGGCGCGCTCATCTGCCATCCTCCGTAGGGGCCTCACGGGACCCCCTTCACGGGCTGGTACTCCTGTATAGCAGCCCCGAGGCGCCGGGTAGTGGTTTCGTTTCGGCCCTGCGCCGCGTTGGGGTGCTGAGCGCGGCGGCGACATGACCGCACGCCAGGCACTCGAACCCCTCGGCGCGCCATGTCCCCGACAAGTGGTGGCCCCAACTGCCCGCGATGACCGTCCCACCGGCGCTCTCAGCCTTGCCGGGCGATCTCGCGGGCAGTTGTGCCCACCCCGGCGTCATCGACGCGACGTCTCACCGCCCAGACACCGTACTGAGGCCCGGTGACGCTCCGGCTCATGCACGTCCCCGCGAGCGCGCTCACCCGGTGAAGAGCGGACGCCTCGGGGATGCCTGCCCGTTACTGGTTCGGCGTGTCGCCGGCCGCGGCAGCGTTCGCCATCGCTTCGAGGCGGTCGAGCATGCCCATGCGTTCCTGGCCGACCTCGTCGAAGCGGGTCGCGATCTCCTCGGGGGTCCAGCGGCCGTCCTTGCGCATCTCGCGGACCTCGACCGGCTGGTTCCAGACCGCGATGATCCCGTCGTTGGCGGTGTACACCTGCCCGGTGACCTCGCGGGCGGCGTCGCCCAGAAGGAACACCACCATGGGGGCGACGTCCTCGGGTTCGCCCATCTCGAGGCCGAACGGCACGTTGCCCGACATGCGGCTCTTGGCGACCGGGGCGATGACGTTCGCGGTGACCCCGTACTTGTGCATGCCGAGGGCGGCGCTGCGCACGAAGGAGACGATGCCCCCCTTGGCCGCGCTGTAGTTGGCCTGTGCGACGCTCCCCGCGTAGGCGCCGGACGTGAACCCGATCAGGGTCCCGGACTTCTGGGCCCGCATCAGGGGCGCGGCGGCGCGAAAGACGGTGAACGTACCCTTCAGGTGGGTCTCGATGACCGGGTCCCACTCGTCCTCGGACATGTTGAAGAGCATCCGCTCGCGCAGGATGCCGGCCACGCACACCACCCCGTCGATTCGCCCGAAGGTGTCGACCGCGGTCTGGACGATCCGGGCCCCGCCCTCCATCGTCGTGACCGTGTCCGCGACCGCGACCGCGTGGCCGCCCGCGGCTTCGATCTCCGCGACGACGGAGTTGGCGATCTCGCTGTTGGGGTCTTGGCCGTCGATGCCGACGCCGAAGTCGTTCACGACCACGTTGGCGCCCGCCGCCGCGCACGCCAGCGCGACCGCCCGTCCGATGCCGCGTCCCGCGCCGGTGACAGCGACGGTCTTGCCATCCAGGTACCCCACGGATCCTCCCTTCGTCGGCGTGGTGACGTTATCCGGGCAGATCCCCGAGGAGCGTCTCGATGAGCTCGCCTTGGAGGTAGGTCAGCCACGCGTACGCGGCCTTGCCCGCCGACTCCGGATCGCTGGGATCGAGTTGGGCCAGGTCGGTGTCCTCGGTGACGCCGAGCCGGGAGCCGAGCGCGAGGCGGGCATCGTTCAGCACGCTGAGCCAGGCGTTGACGTCGTCGGGTGCGATGTGCACCACGACCCGGTCCCGACGAGCCGGCTCCGCGTCCTCGAGCGACGCGCGGAGCTGTTGGAGCGCGGCGAGGCGGCCCGCGAGGAGGTCGGGATGCACGAGGGCCTCCCATTGGATCTCGGCTTCCTCCTCGGTCGGGTCGAGGTACGCGCGGGGGAACAGCCGCTCCCGGGCCGGGTCGGTGCGCTCCCCCTCGTAGAGCGCGAGGAGCTGCTCGGGCAGGCCTTGGATGAGGTCCGCCTCGGCCCGTTCCAGGGTCAAGTCGATGCGGCCATCGCGTCGGCGGGTGAAACGCGCCGTCACGCGGAGTGCTCCATCGTGGCCCACAGGCCGTGCGCGTGGAGGCGGGCAACGTCGGCCTCGGCCTTCTCGCGGCTGCCGTCGGAGACGACGGCCTTCCCGTCGTGGTGCACCTCGAGCATGAGGCGGGTCGCCTTCTCCCGGGAGTAGGCGAACAACTTCTGGAGCACGTACACCACGTACGACATGAGGTTGACGGGATCGTTCCAGACGATCACGAGCCAGGGTCGGTCGGTGCCGACCGACTCGTCGAGTTCGGGCTCTTGGACCTCGAGGGGCGCCGGGGGTGCCGGAACCACGCGGGTCGGCGCGGAGGGTGCGCTCACGTCCGTACTTCGTCGGCGATGCGGGCGAGGAGGGCATGGACGAAGCGACCGGATTCCTGGGTCGAGTACTGCTGGGCGAGCTCGACCGCCTCGTCGATCACGACCCCGACCGGCAGGTCGGGGAGGTAGACCAGCTCGTAGGCGCCCAGGCGCAGCAACGCACGGTCCACGGCCGGCATGCGCTCCACCGCCCAGCGTTCGGAGTACTTGCGCAACAGGGCGTCGAGCTCGTCGGCGTGCTCGTCCACGCCCCGCACGAGCGTGTCGGCGTACTCGTCGGGTGGCGCCGGGAGCGCGTCCAGGAGCGGGGCGGCGCGTTGTCCCTTGACCTCGAGCTCGTAGCACAGGGCCAGGGCCCGCTCCCGTGCCTCTCGCCGCGTCGCCATCCCGCTCGTGCCCTTACGCCCGGGCGAGATACTCCCCGGTGCGCGTATCGACTTTCACCATCTCGCCCGGTCCGACGAACAGCGGTACCTGGACCACCAGGCCGGTCTCGAGCGTCGCCGCCTTGCGAGCTCAAGAGACCCGGTCGCCCTGGACGCCGGGCTCGGTGTCGGCCACCGAGAGGGTCACCGCGGCGGGCAGCTCGACGCCGACGACCTCCCCGGCGTAGACGGGCAGCACCGCGGTGTCGCCCTCCTTGAGGTAGTCGACGGCGGAGCCGAGGTTGGGGCTCTCGACGTGGAGCTGCTCGTAGTCGGCGGTGTCCATGAACACGTACGAGTCGCCCTCGCGGTACAGGTACTGCATCTCGCGCTTGTCGATCATCGCCAGGGGCACCTTCTCGTCGGCGCGGAAGGTGCGTTCCAGCACGGCGCCGGTGCGGAAGTTCTTGAGCTTGGTGCGCACGAAGGCGCCACCCTTGCCGGGCTTCACATGCTGGAACTCGACCACCGTCATCAGCCCGTCGGGCAGATTCAACGCCATGCCGTTCTTGAGGTCGTTGGTGGAGATGCTCATCGGGGGTCCTTGGGGGAGGTCTCAGCTCGGCGCCACGACGAGCGACTTCGGGAACTCGGTGAGGGCTTCGGCGCCGTCCTCGGTGACGACCACGGTGTCCTCGATTCGAACGCCGCCGACGCCAGGGAGATACACGCCGGGTTCGACGGTGACCACCGTGCCGACGCCCAACGTACCAGGCGCGGTCCGCGCGACCCGCGGGGCCTCATGGATCTCGAGGCCGACCCCGTGACCGGTGCCGTGGACGAACGCGTCGCCGAGTCCCGCTTCCTCGATGACGTGCCGGCTGGCGCGATCCACCGCCGCGCAGGCGACCCCGGGGCGGACCGCGTCGCGCCCCGCCCGCTGGCTCGCCGCCACTAGGTCCCAGAGTCGGCGCCCGTCGGGTCCCGGATCGCCGACGCTGACGGTGCGGGTCATGTCGGAGCAGTACCCGTCGACGATGCACCCGAAGTCGATCACCACGAGCTCACCCTCCCCGATGGCCCGCTCGCTCGGGCGGGCATGCGGCTTGGCTCCGTTCGGGCCGCTGGCGACGATCGGGTCGAAACTCATCGCGCTTGCGCCGCCGCGCCGCATGGAGTGCTCGAGCTCGACCGCGAAGTCACGCTCGGTCGGGTGGTCGCCCAACGACGGGAGCATCTCGGCGAGCGCCGCGTCGGCGATCGCGCACGCGGCGCGGATGCGGGCGACCTCACCCGCGTCCTTGATGCAGCGAAGCTCCTCGACGTGGGACTCAGTCGGGATGAGCTCGACGTCGGCGAACACGCCGGCGAGGGTGCGCTGCTCGGCCCAGGTGACCCCCTGGGCTTCGAGGCCGAGCGGCCCCCGCGGGCCGAGCGCGCCGGCGAGGATGCGGTGCTGGTCGGCGGAGGTCAGACCGATCTCGACGCGTGCGTCAACCCCAGCCGCGCGCAGCTGCTCGAGGGCCTGGGTTTGGTATCGGCCGTCGGTGACGAGGAGCAGGTCGTCGGCGGTGACGAGCAGCATCGCGGCCGAGCCGCTGAACCCGGTGAGGTATCGGACGTTCGGGAGGCGCGTGACGAGCAGCGCGGGGAGGCCCGCTTCGCGCAGGCGGGCCCGCAGCCGCGCCGGCCGGCCGGCCACGTCCATCGGGGTCAGGACCTCGGTCAGGACCTCGGTCACGACTCGCCTCGTCGGGCGAGCTCCCCGACCGCGGCGTCGGCGGCGAGGCGGTACCCGGCGCGCCCGAACCCGGCGACGGTGCCGGTCACCACCGGGGCGACGACGGAGCGTTGACGCCACGCGTCGCGCGCCGACGGGTTCGTCAGGTGCAGCTCGACCGCGACGCCGTCGTAGGAGGCGAGGGCGTCCGCCAGGGAGTAGGAGTAGTGGGTCAGCGCGCCGGCGTTGATGATGATCGCCGCGCAGCGGCCCCGGGCGCCCTGGACGGCGTCGACGAGGTCGCCTTCGTGGTTGGACTGGACGTGCTCGAGGGTGTGGCCGTGCGTGGCGGCGACGGCCCGGGCGTCCTCCACGCACTCGTCGAGCGTGTCGGTCCCGTACACGGCCGGCTCCCGCTCGCCGAGCAGGTTCAGGTTCGGTCCCGACACCAGGAGAATGGTCGCCACGACCGCTCAGCCTCGCACGCCGACGGCGCCCAACGCGCGCTCGAGGAGCGCGGGGGGCGGGTCGTCGACCAGCTCGACACCGTCGGGGCCGGGCAGGACGAACGTGAGGTTGCCGCGAGCCTTCTTGTCCCGGCCCATGACGACGAGCAGCTCGTCGCGCCGCCGGTCCTCGGGGACGGTCACGGGCAGGCCCAGGGCGTCCAGGAGCGCTCGGGTCGAGGCGACGGTGGCGTCGTCGACCCGTTCGAGGGTCCGGGCCAGGTTGACGGCGAAGACGAGGCCGATCGCGACCGCGTCACCATGCGGGATGGCGGACTGGCCGGTGGTCTCGATCGCGTGGGCCAGGGTGTGCCCGTAGTTGAGCTTGGCCCGGACGCCGGTGCGCTCCTCGGGGTCGGCGCCGACCACCGCGGCCTTGATCGCCGCGCACTGCGCGACGAGGTCGGTGAGCGTCTCGGGGTCGCGGGCCAACACCGCGTCGGTGCGCGTCGCGAGCAGCGCGGCCACGGCGGTTCCCTCCGGGAGCAGTGCGTACTTCGCGACCTCGCCCAGTCCGGACCGGTACTGCTCCTCGGGTAGCGACGCGAGCGTGTCGACGTCGGCGACGACCGCGCGCGGCTGGTGGAATGCTCCGACGAGGTTCTTGCCCTCGGGTAGGTTGACGGCGGTCTTGCCGCCGATGGCGGCGTCGACCATGGCGAGCAGCGACGTGGGGGCTTGCACGAGCGCGACACCCCGGTGATAGACGGCGGCCGCGAACCCGGCGGTGTCGCCGACGACCCCGCCGCCGAGCGCGACGACCGCGTCGCCGCGGCGCAGACCCCATCGGGTGAAGCCCCGGCACAGGGTCTCGACCGTGGGGAGGGTCTTGGCTTCCTCGCCGTCGGAGATCTCGAAGCGCTCCACGGCGCGGCCCTCGCGGGCCAGCGCGGTGCGCGCCGCGGGTGCGTACTGCGTCGCGACGTCGGCCTGGCTCACCAACGCCACGCGGCACCGGTCGTCCAGGGTCGCGCCCAGCTGGTCGAAGGTCCCGGAGCCGACGACGACGTCGTACGGCGGGTCGAGGGGCACCGTTACGCGGCGCATCGGTCGAGCTCCTCGAGCACCGCGGCGGCGACCTCGTCGGGGTTGCGGCCCTCGGTCGTCACCGTCACGTCGGCGGCGGCCTCATAGGCGGGCGCGCGAGTTTCGGCGAGCCGGGTGAGGGTCGCCAGGCGGCCCTCGCGTGCGAGCAGTGGCCGCTCGACCGGGTCGGCCTGGACGCGGGCGGCGAGCACGCGGGGCGCGGCGCGCAGCCACACGACGAAGCCTGCCGACCGCAGCCGCCGTCGACTGTCGGGGTCGAGCACCGCTCCCCCACCGCAGGCGATGACGAGCGGCGCCGGCGATGCGCAGGCGTCCGTGACCGCGTCGCGCTCGGCGGCCCGGAAGGTCGGCTCCCCCTCGCCGAACAGCTCGGCGACGGTCCGCCCGGTGCGGGCCTCGACCAGGTCGTCGGTGTCGACGAAGGGTCGGCGGAGCGTGGCCGCGCATCGCTCCCCGACCGTCGTCTTGCCGGCGCCCATCAGCCCAACCAGGACCAGGTGCCGGCTGGCGGTGTCAGTCACCGCAACGCGGCGATGAACGCGTCGTGGTTGCGCACCAGCTCGTCGAGCGAGTCTCCGCCGAACTTGCGGAGTGCCTCGCCGGCGAGCACGAGCGCGACCATCGTCTCGGCCACGACCCCCGAGGCAGGCACCGCGGTGACGTCGGTGCGTTCCTTGAACGAGACCGTCGCCTCTTTCGTTTCGACGTCGACGGTGCGCAGCACCGGACGGTTCAGGGTGGACAGCGGCTTCATCGCGACCCGGGCGACGAGAAGGTCGCCGGTCGTCATGCCCCCCTCGGTCCCGCCGGCGCGCGTCGAGGCCCGCTGGTAGCCGGCCTGCTCGTCCCAGAGGATCTCGTCGTGGGCGGCGCTGCCGCGTCGCGCGGCGGTCTCGAACCCGTCGCCGAGCTCGACTCCCTTCATGGCCTGGATGCTCATCAGGGCTTGGGCGAGGAGGCCGTCGACGCGGCGATCCCAGTGCACGTGAGACCCCAGCCCGGGTGGCACGCCGTAGCCGAGGACCTCGACGACACCGCCGAGCGAGTCGCCCGCCGCCGCGGCGGCTTCGACCTCGGCGATCATGGCCGCCTCGGCGTCCGGGTCGAAGCAGCGCACCGCCGAGGCGTCGACGGTCTCGAGGTCGGCGGGCTTGGGGCGACGCTCGGCCGAGGCCCGGACCGGGCCCAGGGCCACGACGTGGCTGAGCACCTGCGTGCCGAGGTGACCGAGCAGGCCCTTGGCGAGCGCGCCTGCCGCGACCCGGGCTGCGGTCTCCCGGGCGCTGGCCCGTTCCAGCACGTTGCGGGCGTCGTCGAACCCGTATTTCTGCATGCCGACCAGGTCGGCGTGACCGGGGCGGGGTTGGTGGAGTGGTGTGGCGGTCACGCCGGGGGCGGGCGACATCTCGTCGGTCCATTTGGGCCATTCGGTGTTGTGGATCACGATCGCGACTGGTGAGCCCAACGTGTGGCCGTGGCGTACCCCGCCGAGGAACTCGACCTCGTCTTGCTCGAAGCGCATGCGGGGGCCGCGGCCGAACCCGAGTCGGCGGCGAGCCAGCTCCCCGGCGACGTCGTCGATCGTGATCGGCAGCCCGGCGGGGAGACCCTCGACGATCACGGCCAACGCCGGGCCGTGGGACTCCCCCGCGGTCAAGAAGCGCAGCACGCCAGTCTCCTCGGGATGGGCGCTCGGTTCGGCGCTTCGCGGCGAGCGATCCAGGCAGGATACCGGGGCCCTCGGGGACCGGCCGGGACAGTTCAGCCGAGCAGGCGCCCGTCGGGGGCGACCAGCAAGACGAGGAGCGCGCCGGCGATGAGGAACGGTCCGTAGGACAGCGCCGCGTCGAGTCGCAACCGGCGGCTGGCCAGGCCGCCGAGCGCGAACGCCGCGGCGAGCACCGCCCCCGCCCCGAGGCCGAGCAGGACGGCGTCGACGGACCGCCATCCGAGCGTCAGCCCGAGCAGCGCGGCCAGGTTGACGTCACCCCCACCGAGCGACCGGGGGCTGACGAAGCGCAGCACCGCGAAGCACGCGTACGCGCCGGCGCCGCAGGCGATCGCCCGCAGCAGCGCCGCACCGTCGGGCGTCGCGACCGCCGCCACGGCGAGCAACCCGAGCGTCGCCACGCCGACCGGCACCACGATCCGTCGGGGCAGGAGCTGGGAGCGCAGGTCGACGACGCCCAGCGCGACGAGCCCGGCGCCGGCCACGAGGTAGGCGGGCAGCACGGCGGCTGTCCCCACCCGTGCGGCGAGCGCGCCCCAGAGCGCCGCGGTGGCGAGGATCATGACCCGACCCCACCCGGAGCGCACCACGACCGCGGGCATGGGCCGGGGGCCCTCGGCGACCGTGCGGCCGTCCTCGGTCGGGACGACGTCGACGGGCAGCCAGGCGCCGAGGAGCGCCCCGGCGACGCAGCAGCCGGCTACCAGCGCGGCGGTCATCGGTCGTCGCGCGCCGCGGCCCACATGATCTCGAGCGGCGCGTCCCGGCCGGTGATCAGAACGAACGACCGGGCTGCTTGGTGGACGAGCATGCCGAGTCCGTTGACGGCCTGCGCGCCGCGGGCTCGCGCCGCGGCGAGCAGGGGCGTCTCCGACGGCGCGTAGACGGTGTCGAACACCACATGGTGCGGGGTGAGTCGGTCCGTCGCGAACGGCGGTGCCTCGCCGTGCATGCCGAGCGGCGTGGCGTTCACGACGACGTCGCTGGCGGCCACCGCGTCGTCGAGCTCGTCGAACGGCACCGGTGCCGTGCCCGGCGCGAGCGCGGCGACTGCCGCCGCGGCGTCCGGTCGGCGGGCGGCGACGCGCAGCCGCGCGGTGGGCCCGGCGACGGCGTGGACGATGGCCCGGGCCGCACCGCCCGCGCCGAGGACCAGCAGCGCGACGCCGGTGAGCGCAACGCCGGCTTCGCGCGCCGCGTCGACGAAGCCTGCCCCGTCCGTCGAGTCGCCGACCAGCCGGCCGTCGCGGACGACGACGGTGTTCACGACGCCGAGCGCGGCGGCGGTCACGGCCAGCTCGTCGCACGCTTCGGCGGCTTCGCGCTTGTGGGGCATGGTGACGTTGCAGCCGGCGACGTGGAGGGTCCGCAGACCGGCCAGCGCTGCTCCCACCGTGCCGGGGGCCACTCGGAACGCCACGTAGGTCCAGTCGAGGCCGAGCGCGGCGTAGGCGGCGTTGTGGATCGCCGGCGAACGCGAATGGGCGACCGGATCCCCGATAATTCCTGCGACGGTGGTCTGCCCGGTGACGGGCAGCGTCACAAAAGCCCCTTCTGCTTGGCGAGCGCGACGTTGTGCTCCTGTTGGGTCAGCGTGGTCGAGAACGCCAGCTTCCCGGTCGCGTCGCCGATCACGTAGTAGAGATACGGCACGTTGGCGGGCTGCATCGCGGCCTGGAGCGATGCCTGGGTGACGCTCGCGATCGGGGTCGGCGGCAACCCGGGAATGATGTAGGTGTTGTAGGGCGAGTTGATCTTCTCGTCGGTGGCGGTCGGGACCGGCGGACACCCGCCTTTCAGGTAGCAGAGGGTGGCGTCGACCTGCAGCGGCATGTGCAGGCGCAGCCGGTTGTAGATCACCGCCGCCACCAGCGGCTCGTCGCCGGGCAGCTTCGCCTCTTGTTGGACGAGCGACGCGACGATGACCGTCTGGTACGGCGTGACCGTCGTCGCGCCGCTGAGGCCGATCTGGTCGGCGGTCTGGTCGAACTGGTTGACGAGGCGGCGCAGGATCGACGCGTCGTTCTCGTGCGTGCCGACGAAATAGGTGTCGGGGAACAAGAGGCCCTCGAGCGACTTGCCGGTCGCCGGCTCGTAGCTCGAGCGGATCTGACCGGAGTTGGCCTGGGCAAGGAAGCTCGTCTTCGTGTGCCCGGGCAGGGTTGCGACGACGTCGCCGATCTGGGAGACGGTGAGACCGGGTCGCAAGAACAGGTTCACCTCACCGGACTGCGGGCCGGGGGGCGCGGTCGTCTTCGTGGTGCCGCCTTGGGGCGAGATCTGCAGGACGAACCAGATCACCGCGACCGCGAACGGCAAGAGGAGCACGGTGAGCACCAGTGCGACGCGCCGGTTGCGGTTGCGGTCGGCTTGGCTCGCCCCGCCGCCGTTGGCTGATCCGTTGTCGTCCCCTCCGCCTCCGCCTCCGCCGCCGCCGCCGCGACCGCCCCGGCCACCTCGTCCGCCGCGCGAGCCGTCACCACCCCAGGCGCGGGACCCGCGCTCGATGGTGACCGCGGGGACTGGCTCGGTGGGCGCGTCGTGGATTGGGGGGGCCGCGGGCGGGGCCCCGGCGCGCGCGGTGCGGGTCCCTTGCCGGGAGCCCTGGCGTCCCTGCTGCTGCGCGGCTTGGCGGGCGGCCTGCGTCTCGGCTCGGGTCCGACGCACCGGGCGGCCACCGGCGGCGGGTGCGCCCGCCTCGGGTGGATCGGCCCGGTAGGCGCTGGGTCGCATCCAGTCGGAGCCCTCGAAGCGCTCGGTCATCGGCGTGACTCTAGATAGGACTGCAGGATGACCGCGGCTGCCACGTCGTCGAGGGGTTTGCGGCGGGCTTTCCGGCGGGCGCCGCTGGCCCGCACCGACTGCTGCGCCGTGACGGTGGAGAACCGCTCGTCGTGGAGCTCGACGGTGAGGTCGGGGCCGGCGTCGGCGCGTAGCGCCTCGGCTTCGGCGCGGGCCGCCCGGGCGGCGGGGCCGTCTCGGCCGGACAGGGAGCGGGGCAGCCCGACCACGATGCGGGTCGCGCCGAGCTCCCGGGCCGCGGCGACGACGGCGCGACGGTCGGCGGCCGGGTCGCCGCTGCGCTCGAGGATCGTGTGCGGGCTGGCGAGGGTGCCGCTGGGGTCCGAGACGGCGAGGCCGATGCGGCGCGCGCCGAGGTCGACTCCCAACACCCGGGCCACGCCCCGCTCAGGCGCTGTCGGCAGCGCCGACGGCGTCGTGGGCTTCGCGGTCGAGCACGGCGCGGGCCTCGTCGACCGCGGCTGCGTTGGGGCCGCCGCCGACGGCCACGTCGGGAGCCGGGCCGGTGCCGCCGCCCAGCACCGCCGCTCCCGGCTTGGCGATGGCGCCCGCGGTGACGCCCCGCTCGACGAGGTCTCGGCTGACCGCCACCGCCAGCACCGCCTTCGTCGGGTCGGGACCGGTGCCGACCAGACCGACGACGCCCGACCCGAGCGCGTCGCGGACCGCGATCGCCAGGTGGCGCAGCTCGTCGACCGATCGGCCGTCGCGTCGCGCGATGACCACCCGGTCGTGCGCCTCGGCGGCCAGGGTGCCCGCCTCCGCGGTCGCCTGGCGGGCCCGTTCGGTGGCGAGCTCGCCGTGGAGTGCCTTGAGTTCGTCGCGCAGTCGCTCGACGCGTGCGGGCAGCTCCTCGGGTTTGACCCGCAAGGCGCTCGCGGCGCGGCGAAGGGTGTGCTCTTCCTCGCGGATCCGCTCGAGCGCCAGCTCGCCGGTCACCGCCTCGATGCGTCGAAGGTTGGCTCCGACCGAGCTTTCGCTCACGATCTTGATCGGGCCGATGAAGCCGAGCGCGTGCACGTGGGTCCCGCCGCACAGCTCGAGGGAATGCTCGCCTGCCTCCAGCACCCGCACGAGGTCACCGTACTTGTCGCCGAAGAACGCGATGGCACCCAGTGTCTCGGCGTGCTCTTTCGTCGTCTCGTAGTGGCGGACCGGCGCGTCGGTGATGATCTCGGCGTTGGCGAGCGTCTCCACCTGGTCGAGCTGCTCGGGGGTGACCGCCTCGAAGTGGCTGAAGTCGAAGCGGAGCCGCTCCGGCGCGACCAGCGACCCCGCCTGCTTCACGTGGGGTCCCAGCACTTGACGGAGGGCCCAGTGCAGGATGTGGGTGGCGGTGTGGTTGCGACGGATGTGGTCACGGCGGGCGGCGTCGATTCGTGCCACGACCGGGTCGCCCTCGGCGAGCTCGCCGTCGATGACCGCCCCTCGGTGCACGGCGAGTCCCGGCAGCCCGTATTGGGTGTCGAGCACCTGGACCGATCCGGCCGGCCCGATGAGGCTGCCGGTGTCGCCCACCTGTCCGCCCGACTCGGCGTAGAAGGGGGTGCGGTCGAGTACCACCTCGACCGGTCCGGTCGCGACGCGCTCGACCCGGGCGCCGTCGACGAGCAGGGCCAGCACCTGGGCGTCGGGGGTCTCGGTCTCGAAGCGGCCGGTGAACTCGGTGGGGCCGCCCGTCTCGAGCAGCGCCCGGTATCCGGCGGTGTCGGGTCGTTCGTCGGCGCCTCGGAGGCCGCCGGCGCGGGCGCGTTGCTCCTCCATCCGGGCTTCGAAGCCGGCCACGTCGACCGCCCGGGCGCGTTCCGCGGCGATCTCGCGGGTCAGGTCGATGGGGAACCCGAGCGTGTCGTGCAAGAAGAAGGCGTCGGAGCCGCTCACGTCGCCCTGGTTCAGGAGCCCGTCGAGGAGCTCGACGCCCCGTTCGAGGGTCTGGCGGAACCGTTCCTCCTCACGTCGCACCGTCGCGACGACGAGGTCGTGCTGACGGGCGAGGTCCGGGTAGGCGTCGCCCATCACGGCGACGGTCGCGTCGACGAGGGTCGGGGTGACGATGTCGTGCGCGCCGAGGAGGAAGGCGTGGCGCACCGCGCGTCGGATGATGCGGCGCAGCACATATCCCCGTTCTTCGTTCGACGGGACGACACCGTCGGCGATGAGGAAGCTCATGGTGCGGGCGTGCTCGGCGAGGATCCGCAACGACACGTCGACCTCAGGCTTGGTGCCCAACGACGCGCCGGTGGCCTGCTCGGCGGCGCGCACGAGGGGCGCGAACACGTCGATGTCGAAGATCGACTCGACGCCCTGGAGTGCCATGAGCATGCGTTCGAGGCCCGCGCCGGTGTCGATGCTCGGTTTGGGGAGTGGGACCTGGCCGTCGACGCGCTGGTCGAGATTCATGAAGACGAGGTTCCAGATCTCCACGAAACGGTCGGGGTCGCCGGTGGCGGGCCCGCCGCCCGCGCCGTAGGCGTCGCCGAGGTCCCAGAAGATCTCCGACGACGGTCCGCACGGGCCGGTGTCCCCCATCCGCCAGAAGTTGTCGTCGCCGAGGCGCTGAATGCGGGCTGCGGGGACCCCCACCCGCGTCCGCCAGATCTCGTCGGCTTCGTCGTCGGACACGTGGACGGTCACCCAGAGCCGCTCGGGGTCGAGCTCGAGCACGTCGATGAGGAACTCCCAGGCCCACTGGATCGCCTCGGGCTTGAAGTAGTCGCCGAAGCTGAAGTTGCCGAGCATCTCGAAGAAGCTGAAGTGGCGGTTCGTGCGGCCGATGTCGTCGAGGTCGTTGTGCTTGCCCCCGACTCGGACGCATTTCTGCACCGAGACCGCCCGGGCCCAGGGGGGTGTCTCGTCGCCGACGAAGAAAGGCTTGAACGGCAGCATGCCGGCCATGGTGAAGAGCACCGTCGGGTCGTGTGGGATCAGCCCCGCCGACTCGACCCGCGCGTGCCCGCGCGCGGCGAAGAAGTCGAGGAAGGCGGCGCGCAGCTCGCCGGCGGTGCGGGGCGGCATGATGTCAGGCTACCGCTCGGGGTCGTCGCGGCCTTCGCCGTTCGCGGCGTCCGGCGCGGCGAGCAGATGGCGCAGGCGCGCCTCGCGGACGTGCATCTCTCGACGGCCCTCGTCGAGCGCGCCGGTGACGTCGCGTCGCACGCGGGTAGCGAGGTCCGCGGGGACGAGGTGGGCGGCGGCTTCCTCGACGCGCCGGCGCGCCCGGGTCGCGGCCGCCACGCCGAGGCCAAAGCCGGTCACGAGCCAGAAACCCCGCCGGATCATCGGGTGTCGCTCCGCACCGAGCGGGCGAGTCGGGTCGCGGCCCGCCGGGCGCCCGCGCCCCACGCCACCGCCTTCACGAGGCGTCCGGTGACCGGCTCGAGCAGCACGCGGGGTGCCGTGCCCGGGGGCTCGGGGGTGCCCCCGCGGCGGGCCAGCGCGGCGGCGCCCTGCGCGGTCTGCACCGCGTGGGCGGCGCGGGCGTCGAGATCGCCGAGGCGCGCTTCGAGGTCGACGAGTCGGCGTTCGACGAGGGTCACGCGGGCCCGTGCGCCCGCGAGTGCGGCGACGGTGAGCAGCAGCGTCGCGGCGAGCACCCCGACAACCACCCAGGCCAGCGTGCTCACGGTCCAGTCTCCTTCTCCGCCGGGCCGGCACCACCGGGCGGGGCGCCCGATGGTCCCTCGACGTCCTCGCCGCGTCCGCTGGCGCGGTAGTAGCGATGTTGGGCGGCCTCGCCCGGCCGGTATTCCTGGTCCACCCAGCCTTCGGGTACGGCGTGCGGGTACTGGTATCCGTCGCCGTGACCGAGCCGGGCCGCGCCAGGGTAGTGAGCGTCTCGGAGGTGGATGGGGACACGAGGCGCGACGCCGTCGCGGACGTCGCCGGTCGCGGCCTCCAGCGCGGTGAGCACCGAGTTCGACTTCGGCGCGCGGGCGAGGTACAGGACGGCCTGCGCGAGGTTCAGGCGTGCCTCGGGGAGGCCGACGTACTCGACCGCCCGGGCGGCCGCGTCGGCGACGAGCAGGCCTTGGGGATCGGCGAGACCGACGTCCTCGGAGGCGAGGATGACGAGCCGCCGGGCGATGAGGCGGGCGTCTTCCCCGGCCTCGAGCATGCGGGCCAGCCAGTAGAGGCCGGCGTCGGGGTCGGAGCCTCGGATGCTCTTGATGAACGCCGACAGCACGTCGTAGTGGTCGTCGTCGTCGTAGCGCAGGGCGCGCAGCGCCATTGCCGCTTCGGTGTCGGCGAGGGTGACCCGGTCGCGTCCGTCTTCACTGGCCAACGCGGCTGCGACCTCCAGGGAGGTCAGGAGGTGGCGGGCGTCGCCGTCGGCGCGCGCCACGAGGTGCTCGAGGGCGTCGGGGTCGAGGGAGACCGATTCCTCACCCAACCCGCGGGGGTCGCGGCCGGCCCGCTCGACGAGGTCGCGCAGCGCGTCGGGAGCAAGCGGCTCGAGGCGAAAGAGCGTGGAGCGCGACAGCAGCGGGCCGGTGAGGGAGAAGAAGGGGTTCTCGGTCGTCGCCCCGATGAGGACGAGGAGTCCCTCCTCGACGTGGGGTAACAGCGCGTCCTGCTGGGTTCGGCTGAAGCGGTGTACCTCGTCGAGAAACAAGATGGTGCCCTGTCCCCGTTCGGCGAGGCGGCTCTTGGCTCGCGCCGCGACCTCGCGGACCTCCTTGACCCCGGCGCTGACCGCGGAGAGCGGCTCGAATGCCTTGCGGGTCGCGCCGGCGACGAGCCGGGCGATGGTCGTCTTCCCCGTGCCCGGTGGCCCCCACAGGATCACCGACGACAGCCGGTCGGCCTCGATGAGGGTCCGCAGCGGCTTGCCCGAACCGAGGAGGTGCTCTTGGCCCGCGACCTCGTCGAGGGTGCGGGGCCGCAGCCGGGCCGCGAGGGGCGCCCGTCGGGTCAGGCGCTCCTCGAGCGCGGCGCTGAACAGGTCGGACACCGGCCGATGCTACGGCGACGCGGGACTAGGTGCGTCGGATGACGCTCAGGCCCAGGTCGCGCAGCTGGCGGGCGTCGATCCCACTGGGCGCACCGGTGAGCGGGTCGGTCCCGGACTGGGTCTTGGGGAAGGCGATCACCTCGCGGATGTTGTCCTCGCCGGCGAGGATGGCAACCAGCCGGTCGATCCCGACCGCGAAGCCGGCGTGGGGCGGCGCGCCGTACCCGAACGCGTCGAGGAGGAAGCCGAACCGCTCCCGGGCCCGTGACTCGTCGATCCCGAGCACCGCCAGGACGCGCGCCTGCAGGTCGGGATCGTGGATCCGGACGCTGCCCGAGCCCATCTCCCAGCCGTTCAGAACCAGGTCGTAGGAGCGGGACCGCACCGCGAGCAGGTCCGCGCCGGTGGCGTGCTCGAGAAGGTCGCGGTCGGCGGGGTGCGGTGCCGTGAAGGGGTGGTGCGCGGCGATCGGATGGCCGTCGTCATCGAGGCCTTCGAACAGCGGGAAGTCCACCAGCCACGCCAGCGCGAGGTCGGGCGGGTCGACGGGATGGGCCACTTCGACCCGCAGCGCGCCGAGTACCGACGCCACGGTGCCGAGCGCACCGGCGACGAGCAGCAGCAGGTCGCCCGGCTGTGCGCCGAACGCGTCGATGATGCCGAGCCGCTCGTCGTCGGTGAGGTGCCGCGCGACGGGCGAGTCGAGCTCGGCGCCGTCGCGGACACGCATCCACACCAGCCCTGCCGCGCCGAGGCCTTTGGCGCGCTCGATGAGCGCGTCGAGGCGTCCGCGTCCCAACTCGGCGCCACCGGGCACGCACAGACCCCGCACCGCCTCGGCCTGAAAAGCACGGAAGGCGGTCGCGGCGAGGACTTCGTGCACGTCGACGATCTCGAGCAGGACGCGCAGGTCGGGCTTGTCGGTCCCGAATCGGTCCCGGGCCTCTTGCCACGTCAGCCGGCCGATCGGTGGTGCCTCCCGCCCCGTGGCGGCGACCACCGCGGCGCGGACCGCGTCGCCGATCACCGCCATGACGTCGTCGCCGTCCGCGAAGCTCATTTCGGCGTCGAGCTGCATGAACTCGAACTGGCGGTCGGCGCGCAGATCCTCGTCGCGCAGGCAGCGGGCGATCTGGTAGTAGCGGTCGATCCCACCCACCATCAGCAGCTGCTTGAGCAGCTGCGGGCTTTGGGGCAGCGCGTAGAACGACCCGGGGTGCCGACGCGACGGGACGACGAAGTCGCGGGCGCCTTCGGGGGTCGAGGCGATGAGCATCGGCGTCTCGACCTCGACGAAGCCCTGCTCGTCGAGGGAGGCGCGCAGCGCGTGGTTGACCCGGGCCCGCAGTCGGAGGTTGCGCTGCAGTCGCTCCGAGCGCAGGTCGAGGTATCGGTACCGCAAACGCAGGACCTCGTCGGCCTCGACCCGCTCGCCGATCGGGATCGGCGGGGGCTCGGCGCGGTTCAGCAGCTCGACGGTTCGGGCCGCGACCTCGACCGCGCCGGTCGCGAGGTCGGGGTTCGTCGAGCCCTCGGGCCGGTGGCGGACCGTGCCCTCGACCCGGAGCACGTACTCGGCGCGGATCGTGTGGGCGTCGAGTCCGGTCGCCGCGTCGGGGTCGACTACCACCTGGACGACGCCGCCCGCGTCGCGCAGGTCGAGGAACACGACCCCGCCGTGATCGCGGCGTCCCGCGACCCAGCCGCACAGGGCGACGGCGCGGTCGACGTCGCCGGCCCGCAGGTCGCCGGCCCGGTCGGTGCGCATCGACGTGGCGGTCACCGGGCGGGGTCCGCCGCTTCGGCGTGGAGGAGGATCCAGCCCGCGACCTGCTCGCGGGGTACCTCGACCTGCTCGCCGCTGCCGAGATCCTTGACGCCGACGCTGCCGCGCTCCGCTTCCCGAGGGCCGAGCATGACCCCGTAGCGGGCCCCCGATCGGTCAGCGAGCTTCCACTGCGCCTTCACCGACCGGCCGCCGTAGGCGCGGTCAGCGCCCAGCCCAGCCTCGCGCAGCTCGGCGACGAGCACGGTGGCGCTCGGGTCGCCGATCCCGTCGACGATGAACGCGTCGAGGGCCGGGCCGGCGCCGGTGAGGACCTCCTCGGCGTCGCAGGCGATCAGGACCCGCTCGATCCCGATGCCGAACCCGATACCGGGCGTGGGAGGTCCGCCCATCTCCTCGGCCAGCTGGTCGTAGCGTCCGCCGCCGCCGACCGCGTTCTGCGCCGCGTCGAGGGCAGTGCTGGAGAACTCGAACGTCGTGCTCGTGTAGTAGTCGAAGCCGCGCACCAGCCGGGGGGTCAGCGCGTAGCGGATCCCGAGCGCGTCGAGCCCGGCCTGGACCCGCTCGAAATGCTGACGGGACGGCGCGCTCAGATGCTCGGTCAGCTGGGGGGCGCCGTCGAGGACGTCTTGCCACGACTCGTCCTTGGCGTCGAGGACCCGCAGCGGGTGCGCGTCGGCCCGGGCCAGGAACTCGGGACCCAGCCCCGCGCCGCGCTCGAGGAGATAGGCCCGCAGGTGGGTGACGAACTCGGCCCGGTCCGCGGGCTCCCCCATCGAGTTCAACGCCAGCGTCACCTGGCGCAGCCCGAGGTCACGGTAGAAGCCGTGGGCCAGCGCGATCACCTCGACGTCAGCGTCGGGATCGTCGACACCGAGCACCTCGGCACCCACCTGCCAGTGCTGGCGGTACCGGCCCCGCTGGGGACGCTCGTAGCGGAAGTTCGGCGCGAGGTACCACACCTTCCACGGCGGGGTCGGCCGGTGCTGCACGTACGCGCGCACGACCGGCGCGGTGCCCTCCGGCCGCAGGGCCAGGGCCCGGCCGCCCCGGTCGGTGAGCTCGTACATCTCCTTGCGGACCACGTCGGTGGCGGTGCCGACTCGCTGGAACACCTCGACGTGCTCGACCACCGGGGTGATCACCAGCCCGTACCCGAACCGGGCGGCGCGGGCGGCGAAGGCCTGCACGAGCGCCGACCAGCGCCCCGACTCGGGTGGGAGGACATCGTGGGTCCCCACCGGCGCGCGGTAGTCGGTTTCCGCCATCCGGCGATGCTATCGAGCGGTGCTCGCGCGCCCGGGTGTCAGTTCCGCGCGTGACCGGGGAGCAGACGGTACGCCTCGTACACCGAATCGACTCGCTGAATAGCCCGGAGGATCGAGTCGAGGTGGTTCGGATCAGCGAGCTCGAAGTCGAAACGGAACCGGGCCACCCGGTCGCTGGAGGTCTGCGACCGGCTGGTGAGGATGTTGACGTGATGCTCCGCGAGCACCTCGGCGACGTCGCGCAGCAGCCGGGACCGGTCGAGGGCCTCGACCTCGACGGACACGACGAACGTCGCGGTCTCGTCGTGATCCCATTCGACGTCGATGACCCGCTGGGTTTGGCTCGACAGGGCGGTGGCGTTCGCACAGTCGGCCCGATGCACCGACACACCCCGACCGCGGGTGATGAACCCCATGATCTCGTCGCCGGGGACCGGGGTGCAGCACCGCGAGAGGCGCACCATGACGTCGTCGAGTCCCTCGACGTGGACGCCGACCGTGCGGGACCGCAAGGCCCGCGGGGCGTGCGGTGGCCGGGTCGTGGTGATCGGCAGCTGCTCCTCCCCGCCTCGCAGCTCCCGCTGCACCCGTTGGGCGACCGCCCGGGCGGAGACGTGGCCCTCACCGATTGCGGCGTGGAGGGTGTCGAGGTCGAGGTAGTGCAGCGCGGTGGCGACCTGGCGCAGCGACGTCGACTGGGTGAGTTTCTGAACCGGCAGGCCTTCCTTGCGCAGCGCCTTGGCCAGCTCCTCTCGCCCCGCGTCGATGGTGTCGACGCGCCGCTCGCGGGAGAACCACTGCCGGATCTTGCTGGTGGCCCGCGGGGTGTGGACGAACTGCAGCCAGTCGAGGCTGGGGCCCGCGCCGTCCACCTTGCTGGTGAAGATCTCGAGCGTGTCGCCGGAGCTGAGCACCGAGTCGAGCGGGGCGAGGCGGCTGTTCAGCCGGGCGCCGATGCAGCGATGCCCGACCTCGGTGTGAATCGCGTAGGCGAAGTCCACCGGGGTGGACCCCGACGGCAGGGTGACGACTTTGCCTTTCGGCGTGAAGATGAACACCTCGTCTTGTTGGAGATCGATCTTCAGGGTCTCCATGAACTCGGTCGGGTCGTCGGTGTCCTGTTGCCAGTCGACCATCCGCTGCAGCCAGGCCAGGTCCTCGGCCGGCGACCGTTCCTTGTATCCCCAGTGCGCGGCGATGCCGAACTCGGCGCGGCGGTGCATCTCCTTCGTGCGGATCTGCACTTCGACCGGACGTCCCCCCGGGCCGACCACTGTGGTGTGCAGGGACTGGTAGAGATTGAACTTCGGCATCGCGATGTAGTCCTTGAACCGGCCCTGCACCGGGGTCCACAGCGCATGGATCGAGCCGAGCGCGCCGTAGCAGTCCTTCACCGACTCGACGATGACTCGGACACCGACGAGGTCCTGGACGTCGTCGAATTCCTTGCCCTTGACGACCATCTTCTCGTAGATGGACCAGTAATGCTTCCGGCGTCCCTGGACCTGCGCCTCGATGTGGAGGTCGCGCAGGCGGTCGCGGAGCTCGGAGAGGACACGCTCGAGCTCCTGTTCACGCGCCGGCGCGCGGCTGGCCACCATCTGCTCGATCTCCACGTACCGCTTGGGGTGCAACACCGCGAAGGCCAGATCCTCGAGCTCCCACTTGAGCTCTTGGATTCCGAGCCGGTGCGCAAGCGGCGCATAGATGTCGAGGGTCTCGCGGGCGATGCGGCGCTGCTTCGCTTCGGGCAGCGACGAGATGGTGCGCATGTTGTGGAGGCGGTCAGCGAGCTTGATCAGCAGCACGCGGATGTCGCTCGCCATCGCGACGAGCATCTTGCGCAGCGTGGCTGCCTGCTGAGCCTCCCGCGAGTTGAACTGGATCCGGTCCAGCTTCGTGACACCGTCGACGATGGCGGCGAGCTCAGCACCGAACGTGACCTCGATGTCGGCGACGGTGACCGCAGTGTCCTCGACCGAGTCGTGAAGCAGCGCCGCGGCGACGGTCACGTCGTCGAGGCCAAGCTGGGCGATCACCATCGCCACCCCGAGCGGGTGCGCGAGGTACGGCTCCCCGGAGTGCCGCAGCTGATCGGCGTGCGCGACCCGGGCCACGTCGAAGGCCCGCTCGATGAGCGCGGTGTCGGTGCGGCGGTGGCGGACCTGGAACTCCGCGAGCAGTGGCGAGAGCTCAGCGTCGACCTGGTGGCGTCGCCACGGCCGAGGCAGGACCGACCGCCGGTCGGGGCGGACCTCGAGGGTGCTCATGTCCCTCGCCATGCTACGACCCCGATTCGAGCATCCGGTGCTGGGACGCGCGGCGCGGGGACGGGTGCGGCCGCGGTCAGCGTCGCTTGCGCCGCCGCTGCTGGCGAGGCCGGGGCGCCACGACGCCGGGCGGCACCCCCGGACGGGTGGCGGTGGGGCTGGCACTGGGGTCGGGGCGGGCGGCCGGCGCCGGTCGGTCGCGGGCGCCCGCTGCGTCGGGGCTGGTCGCCGCCGGCACGGCAGCTACCGCAACCGGTGTCGCGTCGCCGCGCTGCCCCCGGGCGGCCTTGGCCGCCTGAGATTCGGCCCGTTCCCGCACCGCCCGGTACTTGGGCTCCCGCTCCTTGACCCAGGCCAGGATCGGCGCCGCGATGAAGATCGACGAGTACGCGCCGGTGCTCAACCCGACGAACAGGGCAAGCGCGAAGTCCTTCAACGCGGCGGCGCCGAAGATGCCGCTGCCGACAAAGACCAGCGACGCGACGGGCAGCACCGCGACGAACGACGTGTTCAGCGACCGCATCAGGACCTGGTTCAGGGAGCGGTTCACCATCGCGGAGTACGTGTCGGCCCGATCGGTGCCGACGGTCGGCGTGTTCTCGAGCACCTTGTCGAACACGACGACGGTGTCGTACAACGAAAACCCGAGGATGGTCAGGAACGCGATCACCGTGGCCGGTACGACCTGGAATCCGGTCACGGCGTAGACGCCGACGGTGACCAAGATGTCGTGGATCACCGCCAGGATCGCGGCGAGGGCCATGCGCCACTCGAAGCGGAAACTCAGGTAAAGCGCGATGAGGATGAAGAAGACGACCAGGGCCAGGGCCGCCTTGTTCGTGACCGTGGAACCCCAGGTCGGGCTGACCGACTCGACTCCGGACTCGGGTCCATAGCGGGCGAGCGCTGCAGCGATCCGGGACTGCTCAGCGCTGCTCACTGCGGGGGTCTGGACCTCGACCGAGTGCACGCCATTGCTGCGGTTGACACCGAGCGAGATCGCAGCGTCGCTCTGGCCGATCGGGCGCAGGACGCTGCGAACCGCGTTCACCGTAGGCGGGACAGCCTTCGCGGTGACTGTGTAGGAGAGGCCTCGGGACTCAGGTCCGAAGCGGGAGAGACTCTGCGCGATCCGCGATTGCTCGGCGCTGCTTACCGCGGGTATCTGGACTTGAATCAAGCGCGCTCCGGTAACCCCCACGGGCAGGGAGACCTGGGCACTCGGCGTGCCGGCCGAGCGCAGGACGGTACGAACCGCGCTCACGGTGGGCGGCGTGCCGTTCACAGTGATCGTGTACAAGACCCCACCCGTGACGTCGAAACCGGGCTTGGCCCTCGCCAGGGCGCGAGCAATCCGGGCTTGCTCGGCGCTGCTCGCAGCAGGAGCCTCGACCTGAACCGCGTGCGCACCGCCGCTGGTCGTCTGCGATGAGACCTGAGCATCAGCCTCGCCCACGGAGTCGAGGACGGCGCGCACTCCGGCCACGGTGGGCGCGGTACCTGTGACCGTGACCGTGTAGGAGAGCCCGCCGGTGAAGTCGATCCCGAGGTTCAGACCCGAGACGGCCAACGCGATGATCGAGATCAGCAGGAACGTCCCCGACAGCAGCGCCCAGCGCCACGACCGTTCGATGAACTGGAACCGGGTTCGTTCGTGGAACAGGTCGCCGATCGTGTGGCGGCGCCGCCGCGTTTTGGGGGGTGCCTCGGTGGTGGTCATGCCGTGACCTTCGGCGCGTCGAGGCCCGCCGCGATGCCGACGCCTCGCAGGCGGACCAGGTTCGGCCGTCGGGCGAGGAGCGAGACGAGCGGATGCATGAAGAAGTAGGAGACGACGAGGTCGAGGATGGTGGCGAGGCCCAGGAACAGGGCGAAGCCCTTCACCGAGCCGATGGCGAGCGCCCAGAGCGCGCCGGCGCCAATGAGGGAGACCAGGTCGGCGGCGACGATGGTGCGGAACGAGCGGGTGAAGCCGCGGTCGACCGAGGAACGCACGGTACGACCGGTGCGCACCTCGTCTTTCAATCGTTCGAAGTACACGACATACGAGTCGACGGTGATCCCGACCGACACGATGATCCCGGTGACACCCGAGAGGGTCAAGGCGAGATGGAGGGACGGGCCGAGGCCCGAGATGATCGCGTAGAGCAGCGCCGCGCTCACCCCGAGCCCGAGGATGACCACGAGCCCGAGGATCCGGTAGTACGCAAGCATGTACAGGGCGACGAGGCCGAGGCCGATGAGCCCGGCCGCGATGCCGGCGTTGAGGTCGTCACTGCCGAGCGTCGGCGAGACCTGCTGCACGTCGATGGCGCGGAGCTGCACGGGCAGGGCGCCGTAGTTGATGATCGTGGCCAGGTCCGACGCCTGCCCCTGCGTGAAGTTGCCGGTGATCTGGACCGTGGTGAAGGACGACGCCTGGAAGGCCGGGTTGGACTGCACGACGCCGTCGAGGACGATCGCGACCTCGTTGCGGGGCGCCTGCTGTTTGAAGGAGGCGGCGGCCAGCGCGTTGAACTTCGTCTCTCCGGAGCTCTTGAGCGTCATCTCGACGGCGTAGCCCTGCCCGGACACGAACGTCGAGGTGGCGCCGCTCACGTCGGCGCCCGAGAGGCCGGCGGGGACCCCGACGCTGGCGTTGGCGTTCACGGGTGCGAGCAGCAGCCGGTCCTTGCTGTTGCGCAGGGGGAGGACGACGCAGTCGTTGGCGTTGTCGTTCTCGAGCGACGTCGTCGGCAGGTTGGTGCCCGCCGCGCTGAGCAGCGACTGGATCTCGGTCGCGTTGCAGGTCGCGATCGCGGTTTGGATCGCCGTCTGGTTGGCGGGGATCGTCGTGGTGGTGGTCGTCGCCCCTTTGGCCGTCGAGGCCTTCGCCGGCACCGGGGGGACATCGGCGAGGACGGGGCGGAGTCGCAGCTGCGCGGTACGTCCCACGAGGCGCAACGCCTTCGCCTGGTCCTTCACGCCGGGGAGCTCGACCACGATGTCGTTGCCCTGCTGGCTGATGCTCGGCTCGGCGACACCGAAGGTGTTGACGCGGTTGTTGATGATCTTCAGCGTCTCGCTCAGCGCCGAGGCCTTGGGGTGGCCGATCGGCTCGTACGTGACCGAGATCCCGCCCTTGAGGTCGAGGCCGAGCACCGGGGCGTTCCCGGACAGGATGGTCGCGGTGATGGCGCCGATCACCACGACGACGGACGCGATGAGATAGATCTTCAGGCGGCGTTGCATTCGTCAGCTCGGGTCGCCGTCGGCGCGCGGGTCACCCAGCTCGGGTGGAGCGTCGTCGGCGGGGGTGATCTGGCGCGTGACGGCGGCCCGGGCGACGCGCACGACCACCGAGGGCGCGATCTCGAGCTCGACGATGTCGTCGTTGAGGGTGCGGATCGTGCCGACGATCCCGCCCGTCGTGATGATCTCGTCGCCGGGGCCGAGGCTGGCGACGAGCGCCCGGTGGGCGGCCATCTGACGTCGCTGGGGCCGCACGACCAACAAGAAGAAGGCCGCGACGAGGATGAGGAGGTAGACGAACACGATGGTCATGGTCTGAGGCCCTGGGCTCGGGGGCCCGAATCGTAGCGGAGGGCCTCCGCGGCGCCGTTTCGCGCTCGGGGGAGGCTCAGGCCTCGAAAAGGTTGGGTGTCACGTCGGATGGCACGGGGAGACCGAGATGGAGGTACGCGGCCGGGGTCGCGACCCGCCCGCGCGGGGTGCGCAGCACGAGCCCTTGTTTGAGGAGGAACGGCTCGTAGACGTCCTCGACGGTCTCGGGTGCCTCGGCCACGGTGACCGCCAGGGTGTGGAGTCCGACCGGCTGGCCGACGAATCGCTGGCAGAGGGTCAAGAGGATCGACCGGTCGACCTTGTCGAGGCCGAGCGCGTCGATCTCGAAGAGGGTGAGCGCGGCGGCGGCCACGATGGCGTCGACGCGTCCGTCGGCCCGCACCTCGGCGTAGTCCCGGACCCGTTTCAGGAGCCGGTTGGCGATGCGGGGTGTCCCGCGGGCCCGCCCGGCGATCTCGGTGGCCGCCGGAACGTCGAGGGGCACCCCAAGGATCCTCGCCGAGCGTTCGAGGATGACGACGAGGTCCTCGGGTTCGTAGTAATCGAGGCGGGCGACGAACCCGAAGCGGTCGCGGAGCGGGTCGGTGATCATGCCGCTGCGGGTGGTGGCTCCCACCAGGGTGAAACGGGGCAGGTCGAGGCGGATCGACTGCGCGGACGGGCCCCGTCCGAGCACAATGTCGAGCGCGAAGTCCTCCATCGCCGGGTACAGCACTTCTTCGACCGCTCGGGGCAGGCGGTGGATCTCGTCGATGAAGAGCACGTCGCCGTCGTCGAGGTTCGAGAGGATCGCGGCGAGGTCACCCGCCCGCTCGAGCGCGGGGCCGCTCGTGACCCGCAGCCCGACCTCGAGCTCGGCGGCCACGATCCCGGCCAGGGTGGTCTTCCCGACACCGGGCGGGCCGGCGAACAGCAGATGGTCGACCGCCTGGCGGCGGCGGCGGGCCGCCAGGAGCATGATCTCGAGGTGCTCCTTGAGGCGGGGCTGGCCGACGAAGTCGGCCAGCCGCCGCGGGCGCAGAGTGGTCTCCTCGGCCCGCTCGATCGGGTCGGCATCCGGTTTGAGCAGCTCCTCGCGCATCGCGCGCCTCTACGCCCGGCTGCCGGCGAGGCGGCGCAGCGCGTCGCGGAGCAGCGCTTCGACCGGCCCGTCGTCGGCCACGTCGACCAACGCGTCGCGGACCTCGTCGGGCGCGTAACCGAGGGTCGCGAGGGCGTCGCGCACCTGGGTTCGCGACCGGGGGGTCGTCTCGTCCCCGAGGGGCACGACCCCCCGAACCTCGAGGCGGGCCTTGAGCTCCAGCAGGAGGCGCTGCGCGGTGCGTTTCCCGACCCCCGGCACGAGGGTCAGCGCGTCGACGTCGTCGTCGGCGAGCGCCCGGCGGAGCGCGCCGGGGCTGTACACCGAGCAGATCGCCAGCGCGAGCTTCGGGCCGACCCCCGTCGCGCCGATGAGGATCTCGAAGGTGTCGCGCTCGTCACGGGTCGGGAAGCCGTAGAGCACCAGTGCGTCGTCGCGCACGTGCAGGTGCGTGAAGAGGAACGCCGCTTCGCCGGGCTGCAGCGAGCTCAGCGCGCTGACCGGGACCAGGACCCGGTAACCGACGCCACCGACCTCGACGATGGCCTCCCCGGTGGCCGTCCGCTCCAAGACCGACCCCCGCACCGACCCGATCACGGGGCGCGTCCTGCCGCGACCGCCCGCTCGACGCCCGCGCGGAGCGGCGCGCGCCACAGATGGCAGACCGCCAGCGCCAACGCGTCGGCCGCGTCGGGCGACGGCGATTCGGACAGCCCGAGCAGGCGAGTGACCATGTCCTGAACCTGGCGCTTCCCCGCTGCGCCGTTGGACGTCACCGCCAGCTTCACCTCGTTGGGGCTGTAGTGGGTGACCGGGATCCCGGCCCGGGCCGCGACCGCCAGCGCGATCCCGCTCGCTTGACCGACCGAGATCGCGGTGCGCACGTTGGTCTGGAACAACACGCGCTCGACCGCCAGCGCGCACGGGCGGGTCTCGGCCACGAACGACTCGAGGTCGGCCTCGAGGGCGGCGAGGCGCTCGGGAAGCGGCACGTCGCGATCGGTCCGTATGACCCCACAAGCCGTCGCCACGAGGCCGCCGGTCCGCCGGCGGACCGCGCCGTACCCGCAACGGGAGAGCCCGGGGTCGATGCCGAGGACCGGGCCCGCGGGATCGAACATGTATTCGATGCTAGGAGGGATTGGTGAAACTTTGAGGGATTTCCCAGTAAGGGTCTCCGGGCCACCAGATGGGGTGGCTACCTCAGATCGCTGGTGGGTTTACCCCAACGGGCTACTGGTCGCGCTTGTAGAGAGTGCCGCAGGTGACGCACTCAACATTGTGCGGGCGCCCAGCCAGAGACAGCACACCGAACGCCACCTTTGTGGAGGTTTTGCGTCGGGGCACGAACGAGGTGCCCCCGCACTTGGGGCACGCCAGACCCCGATTGGTGGGGCGTCCGACCGTGCTGAGGGGCGGCCGGGAACCGCGGGCACCCGTGTGGGCCGTGGGCTGGTCGGCCGTGGGGGCGGGGTACACCGTCGGCTCACCAGGTCTGGGTGGGCGTCTCGGCACCTTCCCGAACTGGACCTGACATGGCCGACAGATCACGTGGTCGTGCGCCATGCACCGCCAGTGGCGCCCCACGTAGCTGTACCGCGGCTCAACCGACGCTGTGGGCTCCGTTGCGAGCATCTCGCCGCAGTAACGGCACTTGATCGCGGCCGCCTGGATCGTCTCAGCGCAGAACGGGCACGTCTTCGTGGCCGAGCCACCCTCGTCGCTCACGCCGGGATCGTAGACCGTGGGGGTGCGCGTTGAGGGTGCTACGGCAGGTGGTGCCGGAGCCGCTCGGCGGTCTGTGTGACCGCCTCTTCGATCCCGTCGATGGTCATACCGAGGTGGGCCATTGGCGTCCGGGAAGTCTTGGCTATGACTACGCCGTGCTCGGTGCGCGCGTGCACCTTCACTTCCTCGGCCATCGTCATGGGCCGGGGGATAGCGATACGCGCGATCACTGTGCCGTCTTCCAGCGTGCCCGTCTGGTCCACGATCTCCACGCGAGTGCCAATGATCGGGGGGACCGTGTCGACTTGGACATCTCGGGGGTGGTGGTTGACGAAGTGAATCGCGCTGTGCTTGTCGACGTTCGACAACTCACAGAGCATTGTGAATGGCGAGGGGTCGCCGGGTTGCTTGGCAGCACAGTGCGCGTGCAGCCACTGAACGTCTGCGACTACTTGAGAGCTAACCGCGTGGAGGCCCCCGGACCCGTGACCGCTTGGTCGGGCGGGAAACTTGATTCCCATTGGGTTGGGCGGATTCGTCCCGCTGTGGAGTGCGGACAGTTCCCAGATCAGGTGATCGAGCACGCAGCGGAAGTTGTTGATGGAGTCACCGAGGATCTTGCTCAACTCGTCAGTCGGGAGTGGGCTGAATATTCGTATGAGATACCGGAAGCGGACGTAGAAGGGGTCCGTGTCGTCCTCGATCTCAGTGACGAATCTGTAGGCATCTGGCTGGTCCCGCTCTCCCCAGGGAGCAACGAGTCGCTTGAGCGCGTCCAAGTGCTCATGTGCCCGGTCGAGTTTGAGCCGGACGGAAGCGGAGAGTTCACCCACGGCGGACCTCCCTACGCGGCCGACGGGAGGCGGTGAGTCTCATGCCCAGCCCGTGCCCTGTCGAGCGCCACAGCGAGCCGTCCGAGGATGGACAGGTTGGCGTGGAGCCGCACCCGTTCGATCCGCCGTACGCGGAGGGGCAGGAGCGCCCATTCGTGTTTCAACCTGCCGAACTCCCGCTCTACGGCTCCCCGCTGTCGGTAGAGGGCACGGAACCGCTTGGTCTCGCGCGGCACCAGCGGGTGGAGACGGTCCGCCTTGACCCAGGTCGACGCGGGCGAGCACTCGGCGGTCGGGCAACGCCATTTGGACGCGTCCCGCTTGGTGTCCGATCCAGCGAACGTCCAGACGCCGTGGTCGCACGACGGCGGGTCGGCTCTGCCCGCGATGATCTTGCGGAGCGGGATGATCGGGCGCATCCCTCTCGCCGCGCACGCCTCGTAGACGTACCTACCGTCGTAGCCCTTGTCGAGCATCGCGTACTCGGGTGCGAAGCCGTGGTCGGTCACGGCGTCGAGCAACTGGTTGACGAACTGCAACTCGGAGTCTCGGGCTGTCTCGACTGTCCACGCGATGGGGAGGCCCGTGGTGGTGCAGACCGCGGCGTGGACTTTGTACCCGTAGTACCCGCCGCCCTTGCGGGTCGAAATGGCGGAGCGGTGGCCCCACGACGCGTCCGGGTCGGAGTACCGCTCGCGTTCCCGGCCACCTTTGGACAGGAACCGCTGCCCGTTCGCGTAGGCGGGGAGGTCGGAGCCGTCCACCGCGATGTTCGTGCCCATTTCGGGCATCTCCGCGTGGAGCGATGCGAGCACGTTGGCGAGGCAACGGTCGAGCGCCTCGGACCTCTCGCGCATCTTCGCGGTGAAGCGGTAGCAAGCCCAGTGGCTCGGCGGGTTGTTCGGGCAGCCCAGCACCATGCGGAGTGCGGCGTGGTCACGGACCAGCGCGGCGGTCCGGGTCCAGGTCGGCAGCACGTACAACGACTTGACCAGTGTCATGCCGACCATCGTGCGGATCGAGTACCCCGGGCGTCCGGTCCAGCGGGTCGCTTCCAACTCTGCGATCAGCCCGACGATTTCAGGGCTGGCGAGGAGGTCCGCAACCTGTCGAGTGTCGCGGGTAGGGGTTACCTTGCTTGTGGCCACGGGAGGCGCAATCTCCTGTTGGTCGCGGCCCCTGCGGTGTTAGCGCACCGTGGGGGCCACTTTCTCGGTTGTCTCTACCGGCAATCATCCCATCCGGGTAGGACAAGTTACACGCGTGTAAGTCCAGGTCAGAGGGGATTTCCGCTCCGATGAAGCGGCCTGGCCGTACCGTCGCTGGCATGAAACAGGACATCGCGGAGCGGTTCGCTGCAACCGCCATTGAGGGCATCACGGTCGAGCAGGCCCGCCAGATCATCGGAGAGTTTTTGACTCAGATCGTCCGCTGCCCGGTCTGCGACGGGTCGGGCGAGATCCAGTTCGGTCGGGACGTGGTGCTCCCAGTGCGGGGCGACTACGGCCGGTCAGAGTCGGAGCAGTATTTCCCGGCTGGGACGGTCGGGAAATGCCCCCGCTGCGGCGGTGGAGACGAGGACGGCGGCGGCCGGTTCGATCCCGAGTACGTCGCCTGGCACTGCGTCCAGGGCAGCGACGACCGTGAGTGCTGCCGCCAGAAAGGCCACAACGGGCACGCCGACTGCGGCTGGCGGATCACGCTGCCCCTGCCGGAGGCCCCGTGACCGACTTTCGCCAATCGTCAAGCGGTCCGGCGGCTAACGCACTCCCGAAGTTCGGCCAGGAACTTGTTCGCGACGGACTTTTTCTCACCCCACGCCACGACTTGGAGTTGGGCGCCGTGCCGCGCGAGGGTCCCGCCAAGAATGACTTGGGTTTTCCCGCCGCCCGCGTCGATCACGGTGGCGGTCATGTCTTGTCCGGCCCAGCTTTTCATGGAGCGGCCCGTGTTGAACGTCAAGATGCCGACCTCGGGGCGGGCCTCAAGGGTGGCGTAGCCCAGACGGGCCGTGGCCTCCACCGCCGCGGTGTAGACGGTGTCTTTGGGGGCGTCGAACGTCTCGTCGTAGGTCTGACCGGCCATCTCGCCCTCCCCGAGTCGAGAGCGAGGCTAGGCCATTTCCACGCTGGCAGTTTCGCCAACCGTTCCGCCAAACCCTCCTAGAGGCGTCCGTCTGGCGGGTGGCGGACCCTTCAGCGCACAAGGAGCCAGACCACCACGCCGACGACCACGACGACCGCCGCCACGACGGGCACGACCCGCTTGGCGACCGCCCCGCCGGCGGCTCGCATCAGGTCGACGGGCTCCGCCTCGGGCGCGTCGATCGTGCGGGGGCCCGGCGGCGGCGCGGCGCTCGGGCCGGATGCGGGGCTCGGCACGCTCGAGGCTGGAGCCGGGTCCGGGGCGGGGCTCGGTGTCGGGTCGGTGTTCGGCGCCGCGTCCGGCGCGGGCTGCGACCCGAGGATGGTCGTGCCGAGGCAGTCGACGAACTGGCCGAGCAGCTTCTGGGACACGTCGGCCATGACTCCCCGCCCGAACTGGGCGACCTTGCCGGTGACGGTGAGGTCGGTGTCGACCGAGACCTCGGTGCCGTTCGCGTCGCCGACCAGCACCGCGGTGATCCGCGCCGACGCGTTGCCCTGACCGCGGGTGTCGCGCCCTTCGGCGTGGATGACGAGGCGACGCCCGGCCTCGTCGCTCTCAATGATTCGGGCGGCGCCTTTGTACTGCGCGGTGATGGGTCCGACCTTGACCTTGACGACGCCGCGGTACTCGTCGCCGTCGACCTCTTGGAGCTGCGCCCCGGGCATGCACGGGGCGATCCGCTCGAGGTCGAGCAGGGTCCGCCACGACTCATCCAGTCCCGCGTCGACGCGGAATGTGTGCTCGAGGTTCATCGGGTTCTCCCCTCCAGGGCGCGCAGGTCGTCGAGCGTATCGACGTCACTCGGGTCGCCGGTGCCCGTGCAGTCGACGTCGACAACGTCGTGGGCGCCCATGAGCGCCCGGGCGCCGACGTCGCCGCGGAGCTGCGCGGCAGCCGGCCACAGGGAGCGGTCCAGGAGCACCGGGTTGGCGCGCTGCCCGCGATAGGTGGCGACGGCGAGGCGCGCGCCCTGCTCGTGGGCGCGGGCCAGGCGCCGGTAGGCGTCGGGTCCGACGAGGGGCTGATCGGCGAGGCCGACGCAGACCGCGTCGCTGGCGGTGTCGGCGAGGGCGGCGAGGGCGGCGCGCAGCGAGTGCGCGATGCCCTGGCGCCAGCGGCGGGCCCGCACCACGTCGACGTCCGACGGGGCGTTCCGCCCGACCGCCCGGCGAGCCCGCCCCACGACGAGCAGCACCGGGCTCAGCTGGGCAGCGCGGGGGGCGTCGAGCGCCCAGGCGACGAGGGGACGGCCGTCGAGCAGCGTGAGCGGCTTGGGGGTTTGGGTCTCGAGACGCGAGCCCCGGCCCGCGGCGAGGACCGCCGCCGCGACGGTCACGACGTCGCAGGCCGGCTCAGGCGTGCGCCTCGGTGAGCGCCCGGCGGACCAGCACCCGGGCCAGGTGCTCGCGGAATTCGGGGGATGCGTTGATGTCGGCTGGCGCCTCGGTGCCCTCGGCGGCGTGCTCGGACGCGTCGGCGATCGACGCGCCGTCGGCCAGCGCGGCTTCCACGGCGTGAGCGCGCAGCGGGGTGGAGCCCATGTTCACCAAGGCGACGCGCGTCGTCCCGTTCCGGACCGCCACCGCGCCGACCATCGCCCAGTCCTGGGCTCGGCGGTTGAACTTCTGGTACGCGAAGCCACCGGGTCCGGTCTTCGGCGCGCGGACCTCGGTGAGGAGCTCGTCGGGTGCGAGTGCTGTTTCGAGGAATCCGCGGAAGAAGTCGGCGGCCGCGACGATGCGCTCACCGCCTGGTCCCCGCACCACGAAGGTCGCGTCGAGGGCGACGAGCGCGGCCGGGAGGTCCGACGCCGGGTCGCCGTGGGCGACCGATCCGCCGAGCGTGCCGCGGTGACGCACTTGGTTGTCGCCGACCTGCGCCGCGACGGCTCGCAGCACGCCGCACTGGGCGGCGAGCACGTCGCTGGTCTCGACGTCTCGGTGGCGGGTGAGCGCCCCGATCGCCACGTGGTCTCCGGCGTCGCGGATGTACGACAGGGCTTCGATGCGCCCGGCGTCGACGAGTACGCCGGGCGTCGCGAGGCGCAGCTTCATCAGCGGCAGCAACGACATGCCGCCGGCCAGGACCTTCGCCTCGTCGCCGTGCTCGGTCAGCGCGCGGAGCACCTCGTCGGGCGAGCCGGCCCGGATGTACTCGAAGGGGGCGGGGATCACGGCTGTTGGCCCGCCGCGGCGAGCACCGCTTGGACGATGTTGTGGTAGCCGGTGCAGCGACAGAGATTGCCTTCGAGGCCGAGGCGGACGTCGCGCTCGGTGGGGTTCGGGATCTCCTCGAGCAGCGAGACGGTGGCGAGCACCATCCCGGCGGTGCAGAAGCCGCACTGGAGCGCATGGTTGGCTTGGAAGGACTGCTGCACCGGGTGGAGCTCGCCGTCGGTGGCGAGGCCCTCGATGGTGGTGACGCGCCGCCCATCGGCCTGGGCGGCGAGCATGGTGCAGGACTTGACCGACTCGCCGTCGACGAGGACGGTGCACGCCCCACACGAGGACGTGTCGCAGCCCACCTTGGTGCCGGTCAGGAGGCAGTGTTCGCGGAGGAACTGGACGAGGAGGGTGCGCGCCTCGACATCGTGGTGCTGGGTCTGGTGGTTGACGGTGATCGAGACGTCCACGTGTGCCTCCGCGAGGGGCCGCAATCTATCCGGTCGGGCCTAGCCCGACCGGTTGGGGCCGGCCCGCTCGATCGTGATCCGCACCAGCAGGCGGCGTTCGCGCTGCATCGCGGCTCGATAGTCGTCCCAGTCGGGGTGCTCGCCCGACACCGACCGGTAGTAGTCGACGAGGGGCTCGAGGGCGTCGGGGAGGGAGATCAGCTCAGCGCGTCCGTCGATCTGCGCCCAGGGTCCATAGAAGCCGTCGGCGAGGACGCAGAGCGACACGGTCGGGTCGCGTCGCAGGTTCGCGACCTTGATGGCGGTCTCGCGGGTGCTGATGATGACCCGGCCCGCGTCGTCGACGGCCGCCGCGACCGGCGAGAGCTGGGGTCGGCCGTCGGTCCGGCGGGTGGAGAGCACCGCGTGGTGGTTCTCGCGGACGAAGCTGCGGGCTTCTTCGACGTTCATCGGTCTAGGCCTTCCAAGATTCGGGTGAGCCGCGCCGGGCGCTTGAAGATGGCCCGGGCGGTGCCGCTGAACCGCCAGCGCAGCACACCGGCACGGTCGATGAGGAACAGGGAGCGTCGCACACCGATCATCGGGGCCGCGACGCCGTACCGGCTGATGACCGTCGCGTCCGGGTCGGCCAGGAGCGGGAACGTGAAGCCTTCCTGCTCCGCCCAGCGGGCGTGGCTGTCGACGTCTTGGGGAGAGATGGCGAGCACGACCGTGTCCGCCTGCTCGAAGGTCGCGAGGTCGTCGCGATACGAGCGCAGCTGGAGGCTTCAGCCAAACGTGAAGTCGCCCGGGTAGAAGGCGACCAGGACCCGCTGGCCTCGGTACTGCGAGAGGGTGAAGTCACGCCGCTCGCCGGCCTCGACGCCGGGGAGGGTGAAGTCCGGCGCTGGCTCGCCAACCTTGGGTCTCATGCCGTCACCGCCTGGAGCACGTTGTCGGGGATGTCGAAGTTTGCGTCGACGTTTTGGACGTCGTCGTGGTCCTCGAGTGCGTCGATGACCCGAAGCACGGCGCGGGCTGCGCTCTCGTCGGTGAGGGGCACGCTGGTGGTCGCGAGCATCGCGAGGTCGGCGCTGGCGATCGGGATACCGGCCTCCTCGAGCGCGGCGCGGACCCGCGCCAGGTCGGTCGGGGCGGTGGTGACCTGCCAGGTGTCGCCCTGGTCGGTGATGTCCTCGGCGCCGGCGTCGAGCGCGACGAGCATGAGGTCGTCCTCGGTCGCGGCGGACCGGTCGACGAGGATCACGCCCTTCCGTTCGAATTGCCACGCCACCGCGCCGGGCTCGGCGAGTGAGCCGCCGTGGCGGGTGAAGACGTTCTTGACCTCGGCGCCGGTGCGGTTGCGGTTGTCGGTGAGGCACTCGATGAGCACCGCGACGCCGTGCGGCGCGTACCCCTCGTAGGTCACCTGCTCGTAGCGCACGCCTTCGAGCTCGCCGGTCCCCCGCTTGACGGCCCGCTCGATGGTGTCCACGGGCACCGACGCGTCGCGGGCCTTGCTGACCATCGTGCGCAGCGTCGGGTTGGCGTCCGGGTCGGCGCCGCCTTCGCGTGCCGCGACTTCGATCTGGCGGATCAGTTTCGCGAAGAGCTTGCCGCGGGCCTGGTCGGCGGCTCCCTTCTTGTGCTTGATCGAGTGCCACTTCGAATGGCCGCTCATCGCTCCCCCTTCGGATACCGGTTGTGGTCCTGGTCGACGAAGCGTTGATGGATGCGCAAGTCTCCGGACAGTTCCGGGTGGAATGTCGAGGCCCACACCGGGCCCTGGCGCACGAGGACCGGGTGGCCGTCGTGCACGGCGAGCACGTCGACGGCGTCGCCGACCCGTTCGAAGACCGGAGCGCGGATGAACACGCCGGGGAAGGGCCGCCCGTCGGAGCCGTCCAGGTCGAGGTCGGCCTCGAAGGACTGGAGCTGGGTGCCGTAGCCGTTGCGTCGCACGGTGACGTCGAGCGCGCCGAGGGAGCACTGGTCGGGCCGGCCGTCGAGGACCTCGGTCGCGAGCAGGATGGCGCCGGCGCAGGTGCCGAGCACGGCGAGGCCGTCGGCTACCCGTTCGGTCAGCGCGTCGAGCAGGCCCGAGCTGCGCAGCAGCTGGCTGATCGTTGTCGACTCGCCGCCGGGCAGGATCAGCGCGTCGAGCGCCGCGAGGTCCTCCGGGGACCGCACGTCGGGCGCGTCGACGCCGAGCGCGTCGAGGACCTCACGATGCTCGCGAACATCGCCTTGGAGCGCGACGACACCGACTTTCATGACTTGGGGGGCGCGCGGCGGGCCGCACGCTCACCAGCCCCGATCAGCGAGCTTCACGTCCAGGGTGGCGATCTCCTCGCCCCGCATCGCCTCGCCCAGACCGCGCGACACCTTGGCGACGATGCCGGGGTCGCGGAAGTGGGTGGTGGCCTCGACGATCGCCTTGGCCCGGGTTGCGGGGTCGGTGCTCTTGAAGATGCCGCTGCCGACGAACACCGCTTGGGCGCCGAGTTGCATGACGAGCGACGCGTCGGCGGGGGTCGCGATGCCCCCGGCGCAGAAGAGCGGGACGGGCAGCTCGCCGCGCTCGGCGACCTCCAAGACGAGGTCGACGGGGGCTCGCAGCTCCTTGGCCGCCGCGAAGCGTTCGGGCTGGTCGGCGACGGTGAGTCGTCGGATGTCGCCGAGGATCGACCGGAGGTGCTTGACCGCTTCCACGACGTTGCCGGTGCCGGCTTCGCCCTTCGAGCGGATCATCGCGGCGCCCTCGCCGATGCGGCGGAGCGCCTCCCCGAGGTTGGTGGCCCCGCACACGAACGGGACGGTGAAGGCCCACTTGTCGACGTGGTGGGCCTCGTCGGCGGGGGTCAGGACCTCGCTCTCGTCGACGTAGTCGACGCCGAGCGCCTCGAGGACCTGCGCCTCGGCGATGTGGCCGATGCGGCATTTGGCCATGACCGGGACGGTGACCGCGGCTTGGATGCTCTCGATTATGGCCGGGTCGCTCATGCGGGCGACGCCCCCGTCGCGGCGGATGTCGGCGGGGACGCGCTCGAGGGCCATCACCGCGACGGCGCCGGCGTCCTCGGCGATGCGGGCCTGGTCGGCGGTCACGACGTCCATGATCACGCCGCCCCGCATCATCTCAGCGAGGCCTCGCTTGACGCGGGCGGTACCTCGGGCCTGGTCGGCGCGCTCGTCACTCACCATGCCGAGTGTACCGGCCGTCTGGCGTCGCCCCGCCGGGGTTCAGCGACCCGGCGGTCGAGCGTGCGGGGACGCCGCCACGACATCGACTGGCGCGCCGGCGGGGAGCAGCTCCACCCACGTCGAGCCGGGACGGAGCGCGATCGGCGCGCCGGAGCGGTCGGTGAACCGCGTCGGGGTCGCCGGGCTCGGCTTCGACCACCGGCCCTCGATGAGGCGCCCGTCGGTCAACACCCATGCCGTCTGGTCTGGCGCGGTGCCCAGCAGCCGCGCCTCCGCGGGGGCGGTGTAGGTCACGAACTCGATGATGACGTTGGTGGGGGCCAGCACCCGGCCCGACGCGGCGCGCTGGGGCACGGTGCCGTAGCTGCGCGTCCAGGCCTTCGACGTGGGGTCGTCGGTGTAGGTGACGTTGTACGGCGGGGTGAAGCCGAGCGTCACCGCCCGGACCGGTTCGCCGGCGGGCGGCGGCGCGGAGCGGGCCGTGTAGGTGAACAGCGGCGGGGGTGGCACCGGCGCCGCCCGCCCCCACAGGGTCGCGGTGTGGGCGTAGAGGTTGTGGGGGGCGAGCCGGCGGGCGTCGCGGTAGAAGGCGGAGCCGGCGTTGGTCTGGTCGACCCAGACGGCCCCCAGCGCGCGGATCGCCGCCACGTTCGGCGTGGTTCCGCCCGAATAGACCGTGACGCCCCCGAGCGGGGCGATGAGGTCGGGATCCAGGGGCCGCACCGAGCGGATCGGGCCGACATCGATCGGGTCGCGGGAGTTGAAGACCGCCCAGAAGCGGGTGATGTCCCCCTCGACCACCTCCTCGTACACGACGTCGGCGACGTCGAGCCCCGCCTGGGGGCGGGCCTCGGGCGTGTTCTCGATCTTCACCGCCAGGGCGGGTCGGTGACGGGCGATCCCCTGGGGGTCGGCGAGTCCGGTGAGCGGCGCGACGCCCGGCGGTCCGGACGACGCGGCGGCGGCGGGGACGATGACTCCCGCGGCCAGGGCGAGCACGAGGCCGAGCCCGGCGGCGCGGCGCCTCACATCGATTCGAGGAACCTGATTCGCTCCGCCAACGGCGGGTGGGTATCGAAGGCGCGGTCGAGCCACGAGCCGCGCCCGTGGTCGTCGCGAGCCTGGGGGGACTCGAACCAGAGTTGCGACATGGCGCGGCGGTGGTGGCGCACCACGGCCGGGTTCGCCTGGATCTTCTTCAGCGCCGCGCACAGCCCGGGCGGGTAGCGGGTGATCAGTACTCCGCTGGCGTCGGCGAGCACTTCTCGTCGGGAGCCGACGGCGAACTGCATCAGCTCCCCGGCGACGGGACCCAAAATGACCAGCCCGCCCACCGCGGTGACCGCGACCGTCGCGGCGAGGATGTCGTCGTTCTTGACGTGCGACAGCTCGTGGGCGAGCACGCCCTCGAGCTCGACCCGGTTCAACTCGTCAAGCAGGCCGGTGGTCGCCACCAGCACCGCGTGACGCGGGCTGCGGCCGGCCGCGAACGCGTTCGGTGCGACGTCGTCGACGACGTAGAGGTCCGGCTTGGGCAACCCGGCCGCGATGCAGAGCCCCTCGACGAGGTTGTGGTAGCGGCGAAACTCCGACTGGTCAGCGGGACGGGCGTGGGCGCCCGCCAGCGCGACCGCGGTCGCGCTGGCGTAGGCGGCCACCGTCACCAGGGCCGCGATGAGCAGCACGACGATCACGCCGAGGATCCCGAGCCCGACCAGGAGATCGACGATCACGCCGACCACGGTGATCAGCCCGCCGAAGGCGAGCAGGATCACCAGGGTGTGCCACTGGTTGCGTCGAATCTCGCCGTGAAAGTCGCGGCGCGCCACGGGGCTGGCCGACTCGGTCATCGGGTCACAGGTTGTCGCTCCAGCGAAGGGCTGGGTGGCGTCTAGAACTGCACCTTGACCGGCCCGGTCGCCTCCGGGTCGCCTTCGAAGTACACGCGCTTCTCGAAGTTGAAGCTGCTGGCCAGCAGGTTGCGCGGGAAGACCTGGATCTTGTTGTTGTAGTTCAAGACGCTGTCGTTGTAGAACTGCCGCGCGTAGGCGATCCGGTCCTCGGTCGAGGTCAGCTCCTCTTGGAGCTGCAAGAAGTTCTGGTTGGCCTTCAAGTCCGGGTAGGCCTCGGCGACCGCGAAGAGGCTCTTCAGGGCACCGCTCAACACGTTCTCGGCCTGGGCCTGCTGGCCGACGTTGCCGGTCTGCTGCGCGCTGATGGCGTTGGTTCGCGCCGCGGTCACCGCCTCGAGGGTCTGGCGCTCGTGCGCCGCGTAGCCCTTGACGGTCTCGACGAGGTTGGGAATCAGGTCGTAGCGCCGCTTGAGCTGGACGTCGATCTGGGACCAGGCGTTGTCGACCCGGTTCCGGGTCCGGACCAGGCCGTTGTAGAAGAGCGCGACGGCCAACAACACGACCACGATGATCACGATGATGACAAGGACGGCAACCACGGGGACCTGCCTCAACTCGAGAAGCGCCGGCGCTTCGCATCATACGAGCCTGGGATCCCATCACCAGTCGCCCCGCCGGGCATGCCTCGCGGCGGGATCGGCGCTCCGAGGCGGGGCGGGTCAGGCCGAGACGGGGTCCGAGACCCGGCCGCCGAGGGCGAGCTCGTAGCAGGCCAGGGCACGCTCGGCGAGGTGCGTCATCGAGTGCTCCTCGGCCCGGATGCTGCCCGCCTCGACGAGGCGGGAGCGCAGTGCCGCGTCGTCGAGGACCCGTCGCAGGGCGGCGCGGAGCGCGTCTGGGTCGTCGGGGTCGACGAGCACGGCCTCGCGGCCGTCGCGGGCGACGTTGCGGTAACCGGTGAGGTCGGAGGCGACGACGGCCGTGCCGGCGGCCATCGCTTCGAGCAGCACCACGCCGAACGATTCGCCTTCGGTCGACGGGAAGCAGGCGACGGTGGCCCCCCGGAGGCGGCGGGCCTTGTCCCGCTCGGAGATCGCGCCCAGCCAGACGACTCGCTCGATTCCCCGGGCGCGCAATGCGTCGGTTTCGGGCCCCTCCCCCGCGACCCACAGCTCCGCGTCGCGGTCCAGGCCGGCGAACGCGTCGAGGAGGACGCCAAGGCCCTTGCGTCGTTCGTGGCGGCCGACGAAGCAGATCGCGGGCACGTCGCTGGGCCACGGGGATGCGGCATCGAAGGCGGGGACGTCCACGCCGTTGGGGAGGATCTCGCACGCGCCGCCGAACGTCGCTTCGACGTTGCGCTGGGCCTCTTCCGACACCGCGGTGCGGACCGCGAGCCGGTCGACCATCTTGCGGAGCGGGAGGCGGAACGCCTCGTACCAGCCGTTGCGACCCGCGACCGACGCGTGGAAGGTCCCGACCGCGGGCACGTCGGTGGCGACCAGCGCGGCGGTGTTGGCGCCCGGGGAGAGCGGCTCGTGCAGGTGCAGCACGTCGGGTTCGAAGACCCGGATCGCTTCGCGGGTCCGGCTCGCGACGGCCTTCGTCGAGTTGATCGGCGAGATCGACCCGTTCGACGGGAAGCGCACGGTGGGTCCGAGGCTGGTGACACCCGGCATGGGCGGCGGTCCGTCGGTCGGGGCGAGCACCCGGGCGTCGAGCCCTTGGGCGCGCAGCGCCCGGGCGAGCCCGAGGACCTGCATCTGGACCCCTCCGTAGACGGACAGGGAGTAGGGGCAGACCAGCGCCACGCGCAGCGGGTGGTTCATCGGGTCGGCGAGAGATCGGAGGGCCACATGGGCTGCAGCATCAGCCATTGGTCCGGCGCGGCACGAATCAGCTGTTCGAAGTTGGACGCGAGATCTTGAGTCACCCGGATCACATCGTCGCGCAGTCGCGCGCGCCGCTCGGTCGCCAGGGGGGCCAGGATCCGGGCGCCGTGAGCCCGGTGGGGTCCAAAGGAGAGGCCGACGGGCAGCAGCGGCGCCCCGGTGCGCAGGGCGAGCAGCGCCGGGCCGCCCGGGAGACGGGTCGGCTCGCCGAAGAAGGTGACCTCGACGCCATCCCCGGTGATGTCACGGTCTGAGAGGAGGCAGACCACCCGCCCCGCTCCCAGGTCGTGCACCATGGCGCTGCCCGCGGCCCGGCCGAGCGGCACGACGCGCATCCCGAGCCGTTCCCGGGTGGCGACGAACCAGTCGAACAGCTCGGGGGGCGACGCCGTTTCGGCGACCGTGGTGACGGGGAAGCCTCGGGCGGCGATCCACGCGCCGGCGACGTCCCAGTTGCCCAGGTGCGGCAGCGCGACCACGACGCCTCGGCCCAGCGCGTGCGCGGCCTCGAGGTGCTCGAGGCCCTGGCAGTCGAAGGCCGCGAGCAGGGGCGCCGCGCCAACGTCGGACATCCAGAACAGCTCGTACCAGTAGCGCCCGTAGTTCTCGAAGACCGACACCAGGGCGCGTCGCCGGGCCCGCTCCGACAGCTCCGGTGCGATCCGCTCCAGGTTGCGGGCCACTTGGTGGCGGCGGGCCCGCTGGGAAGCGAGCCAGGCCCACGACGTGGCGCGAGCGAGCGGCTGCGCGAGCGCGGGTGGGACCACCCGCGCGACGTCAGCGGCGGCCCGATACCCGGCGTATGCCGCGCGGCCGCGAGCGCCGGACACGGAGGTTGCGCAGCCCCGACAGGCGGGGCGCACCATCACCATCAGGACGAGCACCGTTGGGGGGATTCGCCGCGGGCGCGGCGTCGCCGCGGCTCGCCTGGCGCCACACCATCACGAAGCGATGCCCCGCGGTGAGGACGGTCAGGGCAAGCATCAGCCACAGCACCGGGACGAGCACGTCGAACGCCAAGCCGACGCCGAGCAACACCAGGCGCTCGGCACGTTCCATCACCCCGCCGCGGGCGGAGAGCCCGAGTGCTTCCGCCTTGGCTCGCTCATAGGAGATGACCATCGACGCGGCGAGGACCGCGAGGGCGAGCACCGGAAGCTCGGTGGTGCGTCCGGCGAGATGCCAGGCCACGCCGCCCAGCACGAGCGCGTCGGCGACCCGGTCGCACACCGAGTCGAAGAACGCCCCCCGGGTCCCGGCGGTGCCGCTCTGGCGGGCCACCGACCCGTCGAGCACGTCGGGGAGGCCGGTCAGGATGAGCCCGAAGACGGCGAGCACGAGGTTGCCGTTCGCGATGAGCGCGGCGGTCCCGGCCGCCGCCACCAGCCCGAAGATGGTCAGGCCGTCAGCGGAGACACCGATGGTGTGGAGTGCCCGCCCGACGGGCTCCAACGCACGTTCGGCGTTCGCGCGCCATCGACGATCCAGCATTGGGGGGCAACTCCTCCCCGGGTCCGGGGGCGCTCTGGCGGGTCGTCCCGCCTGAGGGGCTGGCACGCGGGCCGGCCGAACGCTTCGGAGGGTACCAGCAGGCCCATCGCCCTGCCGCGACGGTCGACGCCGACAGTACGATCCCGGGCGGACTTCGCTCGTCTGGCCAGGGGGTGCCCGAGTGAAAGCGGTTCCATCGTCGATGATCCGCAACGTGGCCTTGGTCGGTCACGGGGGTGCCGGCAAGACGACCCTCACCGAAGCGATGCTGTTCGCGGCGGGGGTGACGAGCCGCATGGGTCGGGTCGAGGACGGGACGACGGTCACCGACTTCGATCCCGAGGAGCACAAGCGCACCCTCTCGGTGTCGCTCGCGGTGGCTCCGCTCGAGTGGGAGGGCCACAAGCTGAACCTTCTCGATACCCCCGGCTACGCCGACTTCGTCGGCGACGTCGCCGCCGCGTTGCGGGTGGCCGACCTGGCGATCTTCGTCGTCTCGGCGGTCGAGGGGGTACAGGTCCAGACCGAAGTGGCGTGGCGACTCGCCGACGCGCGCCAGATGCCGCGCGCCATCTTCGTGAACAAGCTCGACCGGGAGCGAGCCTCGTTCCCGCGGACGCTCGACCAACTCAAGGAGCGGTTCGGTGCTGGCGTTGCGCCCCTCGAGCTGCCCCTCGGCGAGGAGAACACCTTCCGGGGCGTCGTCGACCTGCTCACCGACGAGGCCATCACCTACGACGCGACCAGCGCACGGGGCACCACCGGGCCGGTGCCCGACGACATGGCCCCCGAGGAACATCGGGTCCATGACGCGCTCGTCGAGGGGATCGTGGTCGCCGACGACGCGCTGACCGAGCGGTACCTGGCCGACGAGACGATCCCGGTCGAGCAGCTCGAGGCCGCGCTCGCGACCGGTATCGCCGACGGCACCGTCTTCCCGGTGCTCTGCGGCAGCGCGACGAAGCTGATCGGCGTCGACCGGCTCGCCCGGTTCATGGCCGAGGACGGACCTGCCCCTGCGGTCAGTGACGGCCCCCCAGCCGCGTTCGTCTTCAAGACCGTGGTCGACCCCTACGTGGGGCGCGTCAACCTGTTCCGCGTCCTGCAGGGCACGATCGCGTCGGACACCACGCTCGTGAACGACCGCACGATGACCGACGAGCGCCTCCACCAGCTCGTGTCGCTGCGCGGCAAGGAGCAGGAGCCGCTGGCCTCGGTCGGCGCCGGTGACCTCGCCGCGGTCGCCAAGCTGACCAGCACCACCACCGGCGACGTGCTCGGCGCCCGAGGCGCCAACCTCGACGTCGAGCGGCTCGAGCCCCTCGAGCCGGTCCTGCCGGTCGCGATCCGGGCCAGGTCGAAAGGCGACGAGGACAAGCTCGCCAACGCGCTCCACCGCCTCCAAGAAGAAGACCCCGCGATCCGGGTCGAGCGCAACAGCGAGACCCACCAGACCCTGCTCTGGGGAACCGGCGAGACCCACCTCGGCATCGCGCTCGAACGCCTCGCCCGCAAGTTCGGCGTCGCCGTGGAAACCGACGACGTCAAGGTCGCCTACCGGGAGACGATCACCACCAACGCCGAAGCCGAAGGCCGCTACAAGAAGCAGACCGGCGGCCACGGCCAGTTCGGCGTCGCGTTCCTCCGAGTCGAGCCCCGGGAACGGGGTGCGGGCTTCGAGTTCACCGACGCCATCGTCGGCGGCTCGATCCCCCGCCAGTTCATCCCCGCAGTCGAGAAAGGGATCGCCGAGACGATGGGGACAGGCGGCGTCTACGGCTACCCGGTCGTCGACGTGGGCGTCACCTGCTTCGACGGCAAGTACCACTCGGTGGACTCCTCCGAGATGAGCTTCAAGATGGCCGGCTCGATCGGGTTCAAGGACGCGATGGCGAAAGCCCACCCGATCCTCCTCGAACCGATCAGCGAGCTCGTCGTCACCGCACCCGAGGACGCCCAGGGCGACATCATGGGTGACCTCAACTCGAAACGGGGCCGCATCCAAGGCACCGGAAGCGTCGGCAACGGCGAAGTCGAGATCGTCGCGCTCGTCCCGACCTCGGAGATCCTGCGCTACGCCATCGACCTGCGCTCCCTGACCGGCGGCCGGGGACGCTTCGAGATGCGCCACTCCCACTACGACCCGGTGCCATCCCAGCTGGCCACCAAGCTCGCCGCCGCGTCCTAAACCCACCTGGGCCGGCCGCCGATGGTCGCCGCGTGCGCAGCGGGCCCTGGACCGCCGCGACGCGGCCTCGGGATCCGCTCCCGTCGTGTGCCACGCGGACCATCGCGTGGGACAGGGTGACGAAGGTCTGTCCTAGCTCGGACCGTCCGACGCGTTGCCCGTGAGACCGGACCAGTCTTCGGGGTTGTCCTCGGTGTACTGGCCGAGGACGTGGGCGTCGACCGCATCGAGCTCGACGAGGCCCCGAGTCGTTGGGGGCGTATCGGCGCTGTAGAGGAGGATCCGCCAGGTCGGACGCGACCGCAGGCCCCGCCAGGTCAGCTGAGCGGACGCGTGCCCGACCGGGAAGCCGACGGTGCGGGTCGCGACGACGAGCGCCTCGGTCTGGTCGACGACCAGCGGCCAGGCGGTCGCGACGTGGTAGGCGAGGATCGCGACGAGGGCGATCGCGGCGCCCAGGAGCCCGACGTTGCTGCTGAGCGCGTAGCCGCCGAGTGCTCCGAGTGCGCCGGCGCCGAGCCACGCCGCGGCGCCGAGGCGGCGGCGGGGGCTTGGGAACAGGTACGGGCCGACGTAGGCGGTGACGTCGAGGTCGGCGGGGAGCTCGTCGCGTTCGGAGTCGGGGTCGGTCATGGGCCGGGCGGCTCAGCGGGCCAGCTGGCACCCAGCCGTTCGAAGCTGCGGGTCAGCGGCTCGGGCAGCACGCGGGCTTCGGCGACGCTGGTCATGAAGTTCGTGTCGCCGACCCAGCGGGGCAGCACGTGGACGTGGAGGTGTCCGGGTACTCCGGCGCCGGCCGCGCGGCCGAGGTTCATGCCGACGTTCATGCCGTCGGGCTGATACGCGGCCTTCACGGCGACCGTCGCCCGCCGGGTCAGCTCCATGAGCTCGCCCGCCTCGTCGGTGGTCAACGCTTCGAGGTCGCCGACGTGGCGGAGTGGCGCCACCATCAGGTGACCGGACGTGTAGGGATAGAGGTTGAGCATGGCGAAGGTCAGCGGGCCGCGGGCGAGCACCTGGCCGTCGTCGTCGGGGGCTGCGGCCAGCCCGCAGAACACGCAGCCGGCGTCGGAGGGCTCGGCGTTGGCGACCTCGTCGATGTAGGTGGACCGCCACCCGGCCCACAGTCGGTCGAGGGTCATCGGCGCTCCGCCACCTCGGCGGCGAGACGGGCCACGAAGGTCTCGACGGGCACGTCGTAGTCGGGGTCGTCGGTTCCGCGGGCGTTGACGCCAACCGTCTCGGACTCGACGTCCCGGTCGCCGACGACGAGCACGTACGGGACCAGCTCCTGGTGCTTGGCGCGCCGGACCCGCTTCTTGATCGTGTCTTCGTGCGCGCCGAGCAGCTCGACTCGGAACCCGTCGGCCCGGAGGCGCTCGACGAGTCGGTCGGCGTAGGGATGGTGACGGTCGGCGACGGGGAGGACGCTGACCTGCACCGGCGCCAGCCAGGTGGGGAACGCGCCGGCGTAGTGCTCGAGGAGGATGGCGAAGAACCGCTCGATGGAGCCGAAGAGGGCCCGGTGGATCATGACCGGGCGGTGCCGCTCGTTGTCGGCGCCGACGTAGTGGAGGTCGAAGCGGGCGGGCAGCTGGAAGTCGAGCTGGATAGTGGAGACCTGCCAGGCCCGACCGATCGCGTCGCGGGCCTGCACCGAGATCTTCGGCCCGTAGAACGCGCCGCCGCCCTCGTCGAGGACGAGCTCGAGGTTCATGTCCATCGCCACGGAGCGCAGCGCTTCCGTCGCCTCGTCCCAGGCTTCGTCGGTCCCGACCGCCTTGTCGGAGGGCTTCGTCGACAGCTCGAGGTAGAAGTCGTTGAGGCCGAAGTCGCCCAACAATTCGAGGACGAAGACGAGCAACGAGCGCAGCTCCGCGGTCATGTTCTCGCGGGTGGTGAAGATGTGCGCGTCGTCTTGGGTCATGCCCCGGACGCGGGTGAGGCCGTGCACGACCCCGGAGCGCTCGTAGCGATAGACGGTCCCGAACTCGAAGAGCCGCATCGGCAGCTCGCGGTAGGAGCGGGTTCGGCTGCGGTAGATGAGGATGTGGAACGGGCAGTTCATCGGCTTCAGGTAGTAGGCGGTGCCCTCACCCGAGCCTTCGTCGACGAGCATCGGCGGGAACATGCTGTCGGCGAACCATTCGAGGTGCCCCGACGTCTCGAAGAGGTGCGCCTTGGTGATGTGGGGCGAGGTCACGAACGAGTACCCGGCGGCTTCGTGGCGACGCCGCGAGTAGTCCTCCATGATCGTGCGGACCATGCCGCCTTTCGGATGGAACACCGCCAGACCCGAGCCCACCTCCTCGGGGAACGAGAAGAGGTCGAGCTCGGCGCCGAGGCGCCGGTGGTCGCGCCGTTCGGCTTCCTCGAGCCGGTGGAGGTGCTCGGCGAGCGCCGCGGGGCTCTCCCAGGCGGTGCCGTAGATGCGTTGGAGCATCGGGCCGTGCTCGTCGGCGCGCCAGTAGGCGCCGGCGACCCGCATGAGCTGAAAGGCCCCGAGGCGGGATGTGCTCGAGACGTGCGGGCCCCGGCAGAGATCGACGAAGTCGGCGCGCCCCGCTCGCGGGTTGCGGTACAGGGAGATCACGGCGCCGCCTCCCACCTCGGAGTCGTCGACGCGTGCGATGATCTCGCGCTTGTACGGCTGATCGGCGAAGCGCTCGAGACCTTCGTCGCGGGCGACTTCCTCGCGCACGAACGGCTGGTCTTCGGCGATGATCTCGCGCATGCGGCCCTCGATGCGTTCGAGGTCGTCGTCGGTGAAGTGCGCGTCGTCGGGCAGCTCGAAGTCGTAGTAGAAGCCGCCGTCGATCGCGGGGCCGATCGCGTACCGGGCGCCCGGGAACAAGTCGGTGACCGCCTGGGCGAGGACGTGGGCGCTCGAGTGGCGCAGCACCTCCCGGCCGTCGGGGCTGGCCGGGGTGACGATGGCCACCCGGCCGTCGTGGTCGAGGGGATGGTCGAGATCGACCAGCTCCCCGTCGACGCTCGCCACCAGGGCGTCCTTGGCCAGGCGTCGCCCGATCGAGACCGCTACCTCGGCGGGGGTGGTTCCCTTCGGGTACGACCGGGTGGAGTCGTCGGGAAGCGTGACGGTGATGTCGTCGGCCATGGTCGGGTCTGACGGTACCCGACCCGGTGTCACGAACCCGGAGCAGAATCCGGGGGTTGGTGCAGGTCGATGCCGACGAGCGACCCGAGCTCGCCGAGCGCGGCGGGGGCGCGAGGGTCGTCGCCACCGGAGAGGACCGCGCTGGCGAGCTCGTCGAGCGCGTCGACGGCTCGGGGTGCGTCGAGGTCGTCGTCGAGCGCGGCACGGAGCCGCGCCGCGAACGGTGCGGGGTCGGGGCCGCCCGAGCGGGCCCCGGCCGCCCGGAGCCGGTGCAGCAGCGCGGTCGCGTCGTCGACGTCGCTGTCGTACCACTCGAACCCGGCCCGGTAGTGGTGGCGCATGAGCGCGAGGCGGATCGCGCTCGGGTCGGCGACCTTGAGGAGGTCGCTGACGAACACGAGGTTGCCGAGCGACTTGCTCATCTTCTCGCCCTCGTAGCTGACCATCGCCGAGTGCATCCAATGGCGCGAGAACGTCTGGCCGGTGACGCTCTCGCTCTGGGCGATCTCGCACTCGTGGTGCGGGAAGATCAGGTCGGTGCCGCCACCGTGGAGGTCGAGGGTCTCGCCGAGGGTCGCCATCGCCATCACCGAGCATTCGATGTGCCAACCGGGCCGGCCGACGCCGAACGGGGCCCGCCAGGCCGGCTCGTCGGGAAGCGATGGCTGCCAGAGGACGAAGTCGAGCGCGTCGCGGCGGTGGGGATCCTCGGGGCGGCCCCCCCGGGCGCGGGCGAGGCGGATCATGTGGTCGCGCGAGTAGTGGGAGAGCTCACCGAAGCGTTCGAAGGTGGAAACGTCGAAGTAGACGGTGCCGTGGGTGAGGTAGGCGTGGCCGGCGTTGAGGAGGTGGTCGATCATGTCGATCATGCCGGGGATCGATTCGGTCGCGCGCGGCTCGGCGACGGGCTGGTGCATCCCCAAGGCGTCGAGGTCAGCGTGGAACCGCGCCAGCTCCGCTTCGGCCAGCTCGAGGTAGGGGATGCCGAGCTCGCGGGCCTTCGGCAGGATCGAGTCGTCAACGTCGGTGACGTTGCGGACCATCCGGACCTCGTGGTCGAGTTCCTCGAGTCGACGGGCGAGGAGGTCGTAGGCGAGGTAGGTGGCGGCGTGGCCGAGGTGCGTCGAGTCGTAGGGGGTGATGCCGCACACGTACATGCGCACGATCGGCCCCGGTTCGAACGGGACGACGCGGCGGGCCGCGGTGTCGAAGAGCTGGATCGTCACGGTGCCCAACTGTCGACGCCGAGCAGCCGCAGGGTGCCCTTGCCGCGGTGGCGGATGTTGACCGACAGCAGCACCGCCGCGAACGCTTCGATGCCGTTCGCGTTGGCGAGTGAGCCGCCGTCGAGCGCCCGCAGGTTCGGGAGGCTCGCCACCAGGGCCAGCACCTCGCGGCGAGCGTCGTCGTCGTCGGCGCACACGATGACGTCACTCTCCAACGGCTCGTCGAGGTCGCCGAGCGCGTCGGCGGGGACATGCTGGAACGCGGCGACGACTCGGGCGTTGGGGGCGAGGGCCTGCATGGCCTGGGCGAGGGAGCCCTCCTCGGGGAGCACGGCGCGGAACTCCCGGCCGACCTTCTGGAGCCCGTTGGCCATGGCGATGACAACCTTGTGGTCCAGCGCCGCGGCGTGGGCCCCGGTCGTCTCGAGGGCCGCCTCCCAGTTGGTGGCCACGACGACCAGGTCGGCGGCGTCGGCCGCCTCGGCGTTCGTCACGGCCCGCAACGTGGCGACGCGCTCCCCCCACCGTCCGCGCAGCTCCTCGACGATTCCCTCGGCTCGGCTCCGGTCGCGGGACCCGGCCAGCACATCATGACCGGCCGCGGCGAGCCGCACCGCGAGTCCCCGCCCAGCCGGCCCGGTGGCCCCCAGCACCCCGATCTCCATGCGGCCCAGCATGGCACGGCCCGCCACGCGCGCCGGCGGTCGGCGCGTACGCTGGGCCCGTGAGCAAGGACCTATCCGCGCAGCCGTCCGCGCAGCCGCGCAAACGCGCCCGGTGGTCGCGGCGGGCGCTCGGGGTCGTGATCGTCGGGGTCGCGGCCGGGTTCCTGCTCGGCCCGGCGCTCGGCGTCGTACGCACCATCATCGCGTTGGCCGGCTACCTGCTGGTCGGCGTCTTCTCGTACTGGATCGGCAAGTGGGTGGGTCGACGCAGCGCACCCCGCTGAGTCACCGACTGATCCGACACGACTCGCACCGCGCCGCGAGCGGTCGGCACGAACGCCGTCGGCTCGGAACCGTGACCGTGTCGCGCTAGCCGGTGAAGGTAGGGCTGGCCACGACACTCACCGCCGGCTCGGCCGCCGGCGCCGTGGGGGGGACGACCGGTCCCGCGGTGAAAGTGAGGGTGACGAAGCCGGCGCCAGTCCCGGTGGTGCAGGTGTCGAACGTCGCGCTGGCCGGGAAGCCGGAACCGCCCCCACCGCCGGCGTTGGCGCCGAGCGCGTCCACCCCGGAGCCCATGATCCCGCTCCCGCCACCGCCGAAGAAGCCGCCGCCACCGCCACCGCCACCGGATCCCCCGTTGACGCCGGTGTGCGCGCCGTCGCCGTTGCCGTTGGGTTCTCCCTGGCCCGAGCCGGTCCCGCCGGCCGCGCCACCGGCTGACTGGGTTCCGCCCTGACCCGGGTCGCCGGCCAACGAGGTGGGGTCGTTCGAACCGGCGCTGCCGGTCGCGCCTCCGCCGGCGCCGCCGTCGCCGCTCGTGAAGCCAACCGCGCCGCCGACGACCCCACCCGCGCCTCCGCCGCCGCCGGCCGCGGCGAGCGTCGTGGCGCCGGCCGTGACCGCCGAGCCGCCCCCTCCCCCTCCGCCGCCACCGGTGCCGGTGTTCGAGGTTCCGCCGCCCCCGGCCCCGTTCGGGCCGCCCGTCCCCGCGACCCCGCCGACGCCTTGGTTGCCAGAACCACCATTGCTGGTCACGTCACCGCCCCGCCCGCCGACGATCACACTCAACGCCTCGTTCGGGGTCACGCTGATCGAGACGGTGGTGTGAGCGCCGAGCCCGCCCACGCCGGGTGAGCTGAGCTGATTTTCGACGCCGCCGCCGGTGCCGCCCTGGGCGCCGCAGATCTCGACCGAGATGGAGGTGACGTTGGCCGGCACCGTGAAGGGGAACGTGCCCGGGGCCGGGAACGGGTCGACCGTGGGGGTCGACGTCTGGCGGCTCGTGCTGGCGGGCGCGCTCGCCGCGCCGAACGCACCCAGCCCGACCAGCGCCGCGGCGGCCGTGATCACCGATGCTCGTCGCCGGAGCTGCACGTCCACCGTCCTCACCGTCCCGGAGGCCTCTCCCCAGGACGCGTGGGGACCCTATCGGCTGGTGTCTGACGGCCCGGCGACCCCGCGGCGCCGGCGCCACCCCGGGCGGGGGCGGGTCAGCAGATGCAGTCGGGGCCGAGCAGGACGCGCAGCTCGGCGTAGAGCCCGTTGGTGGCGTCGACGCGGAAGTCGTCGGCGAGGCGCAAGACGGTGGTGCGCTCGGGACGTTCGAGGTGCACGAAGATCTCGCTCTCGCCGGGGTGGCGGCGCAGCAGCTCGCGCAGGTCGTCGACCCGCTCGTCGGACAGCTTCAGGAGCGGCACCCGGACCCGCACCGGCGGGGAGCCTTCGAGCACGATCTCGGGACGGGTGATCTCCATGGCGACGATCTTGGGCTGGTCGTCTCGCCGGTCCATGCGGCCCCGGATGCACACGATGGCGTCGTCTTCGAGGAGATGGCCGTGCTCGGTCATGGTCTTGGGGAACACCATGACGTCGAGCGCGGCGCCGAGGTCTTCGAGCACGAACGTGGCCATGAGGTCGCCGCGCTTGGTGTACTTGCGGCTGAGCCCGGTGACGATGCCGGCCACGGTGCGCGGCTCGCCTTCCCGGGCGTCGCGGAACTCGGTGAGGGTGCAGTCGGCGTGGCGGCGCAGCGCCGCCTCGGTGCCGAGGAGCGGATGGTCGCTCACGTAGAGGCCGAGCATCTCCTTCTCGAAGTCGAGGCGGGTCTTGCGGTCGAACTCGTCGTTGGGGATCTCCACCCGTCCGAGCAGGCCGCCCGGGGCGCCCCCGTCCTCGGTGGGTTCCCCGTCGCCGAAGAGGCTCATGATCCCGGCCTCGCGTTCGCGGTGGCGGGTCACGGCCTCGTCGACGATCGGCTCGAACACGTAGAGCAGGCCCTGGCGGGAGTGGCCAAGCGAGTCGAACCCGCCCGCCTTGATCAGCGACTCGAGGGTGCGCTTGTTGAGCGCGGCGGGGTCGACCCGGGCGCAGAAGTCGTAGAAGTCGCGGAACGGGCCGCCCTCGGTGCGGGCGGCG
>Ga0182024_10000941_pt1 | contig 75381 bp, 65 predicted proteins | sample P32metaG_FD_120480 | JGI IMG/M metagenome (GOLD analysis project Ga0182024, IMG submission 120480) | Permafrost microbial communities from Stordalen Mire, Sweden - P3-2 metaG (Illumina Assembly) | ecosystem: Environmental > Terrestrial > Soil > Wetlands > Permafrost | place: Sweden: Stordalen...
GATGCGACCCGAGCGCCAATTCAAGCCCGGAATGGATGGCGGCCTCACGGCCGCCGTCTTGGTCAGCCCGCTTCACCATCTAAGGACGCCCGAAATTTTGTCCAAACGATGGGGTCCACCTCAGTAAAGATTACCCTGGGTGTCGGTGGCCAGTGCCGACACATTTACGAAAACGGCCTTGTTGTAGGGCCCTCCGTTTCCGCTGGCCGCACTCCCACTGTTTGGGGCGATGGTAGTGATGATCCCTGTTTTTCCGTCGATCCGCCGAAGCCAGTATTGCTCCACAAAGAAGACATTGCCTAATGGATCCACCGTAATCACAGACGGGCTTTCCAACCCCGCGAGTGTGGCGGGACCGCCATCTCCCTGTGGGCTTCCCGTATTGCCCACCATCCCGACTCCGGCAAAAGTCGTGACCGCGCCCGAAACCGCGTCTATTCTGTAGATCTTGTCGTAATAGTCGTCAGTAAGAAAGATATTGCCCGCGGTATCAATCGCAAGGCCTGACATGGTCCCAAACTGAGGAGTGGTCGAGCCAGCGGCTCCCGCGATCGTTGTGAATGCGCCTGTGCCCGGATTCAGTTTCAGAAGCTGGTTGCCAGCCACAACAAAAAGGTTGCCCTTGGGGTCGAAAGCGAGATACTGCGCATCGGTGTTGGCCGAAACTGTCGAGATAATGCCTGTTAGAGCATGAATTTTTTGAATACGACTACCGTCGCCGATGTAGGCATTCGATTGCTGATCAATAGCAAGCGCAGAAGGGCCGCTGATGCGCGCCTGAACTGCGGGGATATTGTCCAGAAAGCCACTTCCGCCGGCAACCGTGGAGATGGTCCCTTGTGCCCAAACACCGGTTGCTGCCAACAGACTTAGCGCGATCAAACACGGGTAATTGGCCAAAGATGCTCCGAGTCTCTTACGGTAGCATTCTCGTATGGCTTCCATGGAACGATCACTCCCCGTTAAACGCCGTTTACGGGATCTGAGAGAGAGGCTGGAGCTGATTTTTCCTCCGCTTTACTTAGTGCTACAATGTAAAGCGATGGCTCTAGCAACGCTTTCTTCAAAGAACCAGATCGTGATTCCAAAGGAAGCCCGCGAAGCCTTGCGCGTGAAGGCGGGCGACAAGTTGCTGGTCGTGGTGCGTGGAGACCGGGTCATCGTCCTTCAAAAGCCCAAAGCCCACCATGCGGCAATTCGCGGCATTGGCGAAGGTGTTTACCCCGGCGGCTACCTTCGAAAAGAACGGAAAAGTTGGGACTGACGGATTTGCCGGCGTTTCTGCGGCGTCATCGCCGGATCGCGCTGGACACCTGCGTTTTCATTTACCAACTGGAAGCCAACGCTCGGTACGTTGATATGACCGATCTCATTTTCAGATGGCTGGGGCAGCCGAACCATACGGGGATTACGTCCACGATCACGATGACCGAGCTGCTGGTTCCGGCTTACCGGAGTTCGGGAGAGGCTCAGGTCGACCAGTTCTACGGCCTGCTTAGCACATATCCTAATCTCGAGTGGGTCGCGCCGAATCTGGAAGTCGCTGATATCGCAGCCAGAATCCGTGCCCGGCATCGCTTGCGGACTCCGGATGCGCTGCAAGCCGCCACCGCGGTTCAAGCGCGCGCAACTGGCCTGGTGACGAACGATGCGATTTTCGAGCGGGTGCAAGCGTTCGAGACGATGGTGTTGGACAGCGTAATCTAGTTCTTGCACGCAAAAAGAAACATACCCGCTCGAATGAGATAAAATGGCGGAGCCACCCGCAGTATGCATGCAGCGTGGCACTAGCACGGAAATTTATACGCTCTCGCAAGAAATATGATTGTTAAACTCAATCACCTCCAAGGCAAAGCGGCGGCTACCAGCGCCCAAGACGTCATTGGAACGGTCTACGCGCTCTTGGAGGAAGGCTACATCGAGAAGTCCCAGTTTGCCCGCCTCCAGATCGAATTGGATTGGATCCAATACAAACAGAACTTTCGCGAGGTGGTGATCGCGACGCACGGCTATAACGAACGGGGCCAACAAGTTCCCATCATGGATGTGCATGTCGATACCCGCCAGGTAGTGCCGGGATGCCTGCGCGCCGCGCTCCTGCGCGCCCTAGCCCATAGCAATGCACCCGAACCGCAGAACCAGGACCGGCTGCCGCTGGAGAATTTTCAATCGATGAAATCCAGCATCGTTTGGGAGTTCAACAAGCTCTATTGGAGCCGATTGAAGGACTGGGAACTGGCGACCGGCAAGGGTTACGAACAGGCGCTGCCGGGCGGCGCATCCGACGGCCACAATCCGGAAGCCATCGCCGATAGCGTGGCCGACTTCTGGACTCTTCTGAAGGATCTGGAATCGAAGAACCAGCTTCCGCCGGAGATCTATCTGCTCGAAATTGGTGTCGGGACCGGGGTGCGCATGGGGCTGTGGCTCACCAAGTTCCGGACGGTGGATCAGGAACGAGGCACCGACTACTATCCCAAGCTGCGAGTCCTGCTCGGCGATTATTCACTCGCCACGCTCGATATGTCGAGGCCGGCGGTGGAGGATCACGTCGACCTGTGCAGCTTCCTGGTGCTGGACGCGGTGAATCCGCTGAAGACTCTCTCGTTCCTGCGCCACAAGATCATGCAGGTGCACACCACCAATGTCTACGACAACCTGCCCGACGAAGAAGTGGTGCGGCGCGACGGCAAACTCTACTTCGTCCAGGTTCGAGCTTATGTTCCCATGGCCGACGTGGTGCGGCTCTCGACAGAGTTCGAAATTCCAGCGGACAAGCTTCGCTCCACGGTAACCCGGCTGCTATCGGGCAGCACCGAATTCCTGGGCGATCCGGCCCGCGGCGTGGCGTTCTGGATGGACCTTTGGAACACCGTGCGCCTGGAAGAGCGGCTGGTGCTGGTGGAGGATCTTCCCGATTTCCCCTTTCCGCAAGGCCTGGACGCGCAGAAGGTGGAAGATATCTTGAAGGATGCGCCCACCGATTTTCGTTTCCACCTGAGCTCGGGAGCCCTGTCCAGCTTTTTGAACACACTTCCCCTGTTGCATCCGCGCGGCTATCTGCAGGTGCAGGACATTTTCGTGACGGATCTGGATCAGTATCGCCTGGGCTTTTACGGCCCTGGAAAATTGGATGGTTCGCTGCTGAATTGGGTGAATGGTGCTCTACTAAAAGAGGTGGCGGAGCGCGCCGGATACAACGTGCGTTTTGCTCCGTTCCACTACCGCAAAGGATCGCGCACTTCCGTTCTCTACACAACGCGCCGAGATTAAATGACTCCTCTTCTCCCTATTACGATGGTTGGCAGCTACGCCATGCCGGGCTGGCTGGAGCGCCTCAAGACCGAATATTTCGCCCGGCGAATCAGCCGTCACGATCTGGACGAGATCTACGACGCGGCGGCCAAGGCTGCGATCAAGGACCAGGAAATCGCCGGCCTGGACATTGTCACCGATGGCGAGCCGCGCCGCGACAACATGGTCGACTACTTCGTGGAACGGCTTCCCGGAGTGCAGATCGACCGGTCGTCCAAGAAGTTTTACTACGATTTCTACGACAGCGTGGTGCAGGGCAAACTGCCCATGGCGTCGCTCGGCCTGGTGCCGGATTTCAACTTTCTGCAAGCCTTCACCGAGCGGCAGACCAAGTTCTGTATCACCGGTCCGCATTGCCTGAGCAAGCGGATTCGCAACCAATATTATCCGAGCGAAGAAGCGCTCGCCACCGACATCGCCAAGGTGATGAACCTGGAGATGAAGGCGCTGGTGAAGGCGGGCGCGAAATACATCCAGATCGACGAGCCGTATTATTCGGGCTTTCCGGAAGATCTGCCGTGGTGCGTGAACGCTTTGAATACCATGGTGGAGGGAGTGGACGCCAAGATCGCGGTACACATCTGTTATGGAAACCGCTATGGCAAGCCCTCGTGGGAAGGCAGCTACCGGTATTTGTTTCCGGCCATCATGGAAGCCAAGGTCGATCAGTTGACGCTGGAGTTTGCGCGGCGCGGCGGCGAAGACCTGGATCTGTTCAAAGAGTTCAATACGACTTTTGAGTTGGGCGTCGGCGTCATCGACGTGAAGACGGACGACATCGAGACCCCGGAAATGGTGGCGGAGCGGATTCACAAAGCGCTCAAGGTCCTGCCGCCGGAGCGCATCTTCATCCTGCCCGATTGTGGGTTGTTTCACTTGTCGCGCGACGTGGCGTTCGCCAAACTGAAGGCCATGGTGGAAGGCACGCGCATTGTGCGCAAGGAACTGGGGAAGTAAATGGCGGCTGCGAATCCCCTTCGAGACACGCTCGCCAGTGGCCGATTTTGCTACATGGTGGAATTGGTGGCGAGCGCCTCGATGGCGGAGTCGAAGCTGTGGGACATGGCGTCCAGCCTGGCCCAGATTCCCGAGGTTGTGGGAGCGGGCATCACCAGCTACGCAGGCGGCTCGGCTGGGCACGACCCCATTCGTGTGGCGGAAGGCGCTCGTGAGCAGGGATTGAATCCCAACGTCCACTTGACGTGCGTGAATCACGATCCAGCGGGAATTCGCGATGCGCTCGATAGGCTGATCTCGCTCGGGATCGAAAACGTCTTCGCCATCACCGGCGATTGGCCCAAAGGCGCGGCGCCGGAAGCGGTCCAGTTCGCGGGCGATTCGGTGCAGTTGGTGGAAACTATCCACGAAGTGCGGGCGGCCCGCGGGTGGCCGTTCTATATTTCCGCGGCGGTGTCGCCGTTCAAATACACGGAAGCCGATTGTGCGTATCAATATCTAAAGCTCGAGAAAAAGATCGCCGCCGGAGCCGATTTCGCGATTTCACAGCTCGGTTTTGACTCGCGTAAGTTGCGCGAATTGAGGCGCTACCTGGACGAGCGCGGGTTGAAGACGCCGATCTTCGGCAACGTCTACGTTCTTCCTCCCAAGGCGGCCGAGAGAATGTCGAAGGGGGAGCCTCCTGGATGCTGGGTGTCGCCGGAGCTGCTCGCGAAAATTCAAGAGGAAGCGAAGGCCGAGGATAAGGGCTTAGCCGCGCGTCTGGAACGCGCCGCGAAGATGGCCGCGATCGTCCGAGGATTGGGGTATGCGGGCGCCTACATTGGCGGCACGCATAACGCCGATCATATTCGCTGGATCATCGGCAGGGCGGAAGCTCTGGCGCCGCAGTGGGAAGAACTGGCCGAGGAGATCAGCTATGGCGCGAAAGGCGGTTTCTATTTCTACGACTCACCGCCACCTGCGCCCAAGCCGCGCGAATTCACGCAGAAGCTTTTCGATGTCATCGAGCCCGCCAACACTCCGGGCCCTCTGCGCACGGTCTTGACGGGCATCCTTGGCTGGATCGATCGGCGCCCCGCGGCTGCTCATGCTTTGGAAAAGGCCGAGTTGGCTTTTAAGAAGCCGGTCTTCGGATGCCTGGCGTGCGGCAATTGCGTTCTGGGATTGATGGAATACGTGTGCCCGATGACCTGTCCCAAGAACATGCGCAACGGACCCTGCGGCGGCACTTCCAACGGCCAGTGCGAGGTGATCCCCGAGCAGGCCTGCATCTGGGTGGAGGTGTATCAGCGCGCCAAGTCGGCCCATCGCGTCGACGAATTGAAAACCTACATTCCTCCGCGCGATCGCGCTTTGCAAGGCACCAGTTCCTACATCAACTATTTCCTCAATCGCGATAGCCGTCCCGATCACCCGCTGCCTTTGATCTCCATCGACAATGTGCAGTCGGAAGACGGCTCGGCTCAGGAATTTCGGCCACAGATGAACGCAGATAGACGCAGATAAGTCTTTTCTGCGAAGCGACGTTCATCGGAGCCTTTTCAGCGTGCGTGTTCTAGAATAGTGAGTTGCCATGCCGCATAAGCTAACGAACATCCTGACGCGTGTGCCCAGCGATATCGACATCGCGCAGGCGGCCACGCCCCTTCCCATCGACCAGATCGCATCCGAGGCCGGTATTCTTCCCGAAGAATTAGACCTCTACGGCAAGACCAAAGCCAAAGTTCATCTCTCCATCCGCGACCGGCTAAAGGCTTCACCCAATGGGAAATACATCGTGGTGACCGCGATTACGCCCACTCCGTTGGGCGAGGGAAAAACCACCACCACGGTCGGTCTCAGCCAGGCGCTCGGGGCGCACCTGGGGAAGAAGGTGTTCACCTGCATTCGCCAGCCTAGCCAGGGGCCCACGTTTGGCATCAAGGGCGGCGCGGCGGGAGGCGGCTACAGCCAGATTATTCCCATGGAGGAGTTCAATCTCCATCTGACCGGCGATATACACGCTATCATCGCAGCGAATAATCTGCTGGCGGCCGCGATCGATGCGCGCATGTTTCATGAACACAGCGCCGACGACACGCAGATGTTCGATCGCTTGTGCCCTCCTGGCAAAGACGGCAGCCGCAAATTCACTCGTGTGATGCTGAGCCGCTTGCGCAAGCTTGGAATTTCGAAAACCGACCCTAACGAATTGACGCCCGAAGAACGCGGCCGCTTCGCGCGCCTGGATATCGATCCCGACACCATCACGTGGCGGCGCGTGGTGGATACGAACGACCGCATGCTGCGCGGAATCACGATTGGCCAGGGTCCCGAGGAAAAAGGCTTCACGCGCAGCACGGGTTTCGACATCGCGGTGGGCAGCGAGATTATGGCGATCCTCGCGCTGGCGACGGACCTGGGGGACATGCGGGAGCGGCTGGGCCGCATGGTGATTGGGAGCAATAAGGCCGGCGAACCGATTACCGCCGACGACATCGGCGTAACCGGCGCGCTGACGGTTCTGATGAAGGATACGATCATGCCCAATCTGATGCAGACCATCGAGGGCACTCCCGCGTTTGTTCATGCCGGGCCGTTTGCCAACATCGCCCACGGCAATTCGTCGATTGTCGCCGATCAGATCGCGTTGAAGTTGGTTGGCCCCGATGGCTACGTGCTCACCGAAGCCGGCTTCGGCGCCGACATGGGCTTCGAAAAGTTTTGCAACATCAAGTGCCGCTACAGTGGGCTGAAGCCCGACGGTGCCGTGCTGGTGGCGACAATTCGGGCGCTGAAGATGCACGGAGGCGGTCCAAAGGTAGTGGCGGGGAAACCGCTGGCCGACGCGTACACGCAGGAAAATCTCGAACTGCTGGAGAAGGGTTGCAGCAATCTGGTGCGGTTGATCGCGGACGTGCGCGCGTTCGGCATTCCCGTCGTGGTGGCGGTTAATCGTTTCAAGGATGACACCGACAACGAGGTTGCATTAGTGCGGCGCATCGCCGTCGAAGCAGGCGCCGCGGACGCCGTGGTTTCGAACCATTGGGCTGAAGGCGGGGCCGGCGCGGTGGAACTGGGCAAGGCGGTGATCGCCGCTTGTGAGAAGCCCGGCAACTTCCATTTCCTCTATTCGCTGGATCTGAGCATCAAGGAGAAAATCGAGAAGATCGTCAAAGAAATTTACGGAGGCGCGGGCGTCGAGTATTCGCCGGAGGCGGAGAAGAAAGTGGAGATCTACACCCGGCAAGGCTTTGACAAGTTGCCCATCTGCATGGCCAAGACGCAATATAGTTTGAGCCACGATCCGAATCTGAAAGGCGCGCCATCCGGCTTCACTGTGCCGGTGCGCGACATCCGCGCCAGCGTGGGCGCAGGCTTTCTCTATCCGTTGCTGGGAACCATGGCCACCATGCCCGGCCTTTCCACGCGGCCTGGTTACTACGATGTCGATTTGGACACCGCCACTGGACGCATCATTGGTCTTTCCTAAACCCTGGAATGTCAGACTCGATTTGGACTGCCGCGCTCGCCACGTTTCGCGATCGCCTGGGTAGCCTGGAACCTGTGCCGGCCGGAGTGAGCGCCGCCGCGGTCAGCGCCACGCTCGGACTCGGACTGTTGATCAAGGTCCTGGAGATCGCGAGCAAGCGCAAAGACTTCGCCGGCGATCGCCAACTCGTGGACACGCTGGTGCATGACGCGCGCAACAAATCCCAAATGCTGGCGCACCTGGCCGACGAAGATATCGTAGCCTTCCATCAATATCTGGATTGCCTGCGGCGCAAAGAATCCACCGGCGCCGCGATACGGAAAGCGATCGAAATTCCGCTGAAAATCGCTCGCGCTTCCGCGTCCGGCCTAGCGTTGTGCGAACAGGCCACGGGACTGGTCCATGCCTTCGTCGCGCCCGACCTCGGCACTGCTGAAGAACTGCTCACGGCAGCCGTTCGCTCCACGCTGCTTTCCGTGAATTCCAATCTCCAGCAGTTGCCCGAGGACGAGCCGTACCGGGTTGAAGTTGCCGCCGAGCTTACGCTGCTTTCGCAGCGATTCCGTGCGGATCGATGACGAACTTCTTCGCCGCGCCCTTGTCGAAATCCTGATAGCCCTGAGGCGCTTTATCCAACCCGATGATGGTGGCGTTCACGGCCTTGGCGATGTGCACCTTGTCGTGCAAAATCGCCATCATCAGTTGGCGGTTGTACTTCAACACCGGGCATTGGCCGGTATGGAACGAATGCGACTTCGCCCAACCCAGTCCAATGCGAATTTGCAGGTTGCCGACCTTCGCAGCGGCGTCGACACCACCCGGATCGCCAGTTACATACAGCCCGGGGATGCCGATCTGCCCACCGGCGCGCGTGATCTCCATCACGGAGTTCAGAACCGTCGCCGGCTGCTCCGTGCCCGCGTCGTGTCCGTGCCCGCGAGCCTCAAACCCGACGCAATCGACCGCCGAATCCACTTCCGGAGTTCCGACGATCTCCGCGATTTGATCCGCCAGCGACGCATCTTTCTTGAGATCGATGGTTTCACACCCGAAGCTCTTGGCTTGCGCCAGCCGCTCCGGAATCATGTCGCCGACGATCACCACCGCCGCGCCCAGCAAGTGGCACGACGCCGCGCAGGCTAATCCCACCGGTCCCGCGCCTGCAACATAAACCACCGATCCCGTTCCCACGCCCGCTGTAACGGCGCCGTGGTATCCGGTCGGGAAAATGTCCGACAGCATGGTCAGATCTTTGATCTTGTGCAGGGCCTTCGCCTTATCGGGGAACTTGATCAGGTTGAAATCGGCGTACGGAACCAGAACATATTCCGCCTGGCCGCCCACCCATCCACCCATATCCACGTAGCCGTAAGCCGCGCCGGGCCGCGCCGGATTCACGGTCAAGCAGATTCCGGTGCGGCCTTCCCGGCAATTCCGGCAGCGCCCGCACGCGATGTTGAACGGCACGGTCACCAGGTCGCCCACGTTTAAGAACTCGACGTCGCTGCCCTTCTCGAGAACTTCGCCCGTGATCTCATGTCCCAGCACCAGCCCGGCCGGCGCCGTCGTCCTGCCTCGCACCATGTGCTGATCGCTGCCACAAATGTTAGTGGTGACGATTTTCAGGATCACGCCATGATCGATCTTCTTGCCTGCTGGGTTCTGCAATTTCGGGAAGTCGATAGATTGAACTTCGACTTTGCCCGGTCCAAGATATACTACGCCTCTATTAGTTGCCATAAGAATGTCCTTTCGACTGCTTGGTCAAAATCAGAATGCGGCTGCGCCCGCTTCAGCCACGGCGTGGTCTTGATCGCCCGAGCCGCCGCTGACACCGATGGCGCCGACAACCTTTCCACCTTTCTTCAGCGGGATGCCGCCGGCAAAGATCATGATCTTGCCGCCGTTGGAAGCGTGGATGCCGAAGAACTGTCCACCCGACTGTGAGTGGCTGGCCAGGTCCTTGGTCGCAATGTCGAATGCGCGCGAGGTGTAGGCTTTGTTCTGTGAAATATCGATACTGCCGATCCATGCTCCGTCCATCCGGACATGAGACACTAAGTTCCCGCCTTCATCGGCTACCGCAATATTCATCGGCTGTCCGATTTCCGCAGCCTTCTTCTCCGCCGCGGCGATTACGCGTCGTGCATCTGCCAAACTAACCATCGTCTCTCCTTGAAGTTTTAACTTGCTCTGTGGGAATTTTGGTTGCCTGATTGGCCTCAGCAATTATACATCAGGCATATCAACGGCAGAAGGCGATTTGATAAATTGTGCTGCATGCAAGACGGGAAGCCGCACCTGTAACGGTGAAGTGTCGGAGGGATCAAAAATTAAAAGCGCTCACGGGTGCATGACCCGTGAGCGTCGATTGTTAAAACAAAATCGATTTCGCGCGCCGGAAATCCGGCAACGACCAACTACTGCGCGGCGGCAGCCGGAGGTTCCGTTGCGGGCTCCGTCATACCGCGATGGCAAGTGTAGCAAGACACGTGACGCTTTCCATCCGGAAACTTAGCGTTGATCTCGCGCGCCATGGTCAGCATCATGCGCGCCGTTTCCTTCTTGGGATTATCGTCACTGGCAAAATCGCCTTGCACGTGGCAGAACCCGCACCTTTGACCGAGCGCAACCGTGAACGCGCGCATAGTCATCTGGAGCTGTTCCGGAGTGTCGCCAGTCAGAATCTTCAGATTCTTCGGCGCGGCAAACGGGTTGGGGCCCTTTCCACCCTTTTCCTGGGCGCTGAGACAGACGGGGACAAGCAGCAGCACAACCGCTAGTATTAAACGCATGAGGCATGCTAACACGTGAAAAATAAGCTGTCAACACTTTCTAGCGCTTCGATCTGATACGTCAGCGGCCCCATTTGCGCTCCGGCGGCGGCGCTTGTTTTGAGCGCTTGCGAGTGGGGTGAACAGCATGTGACCTGCGCGAATCCAAGACTGGGCATTGCTTGACATATCAGAATTAGCTCTAATACGATGGTGCCGAAGGACGCACCACGTAAGGAGTGCCGAACCGTGAAATTGACCATGCAGTCCACCATTCTCGCCGCTTCCGCGCTGGCGGCTCTCTCGTTTGCAACCCAGCTTGCGCCCGCACAGTCCGTGCTGGCAAAACCCGCGCCCGCTAGCGACACGGCTGCGGTTCAGCCAACGCCGCGCCTGCCCGACGGCAAAGTGGATCTGGGCGGAAAAGGCGTCTGGGCGCCCATCTGGGTTCTCGACTGGGCCGACAAGAAGTACGTCGAAGAAAACATCGCGGTTCCATTCACGCCGCCCGGACTAGAGCAGTATAACGAGCGCCAGGCCAGCCACTCCAAGGACGATCCGGAAGGCTACTGCCTGCCGGCCGGCGTACCGCGCTACACGGGCACTCCCTATCCGTTTCAAATTATCCAGTTGCCGGATCGCGTGGTCATCCTTTACGAGGGCGCGTCGCACATGTATCGTGTCATTCTCCTGGACACCAAGCACTCGGCCGATCCGAACCCGACCTGGCTCGGAGAATCCGTCGGTCATTATGAAGGCAACGACACGTTGGTGGTGGACACTGTCGGTTTTAACGGACGAACCTGGCTGGATTACGTCGGACATCCCGCCAGCGATCAGCTTCATGTCGTCGAGCGCTTCACGCGGCCCAACTATGGAAACCTGCACTATGAGGCCACCATCGAAGATCCGAAGAACTACACCAAGCCATGGACCACGCGCTTTAACGTCAAATGGAAGCCAGGCTGGGAAATCCAGGAATACGTCTGCCTGGAAAACAACAAGGATCTGCTCCACATGGGGACCAAGGAACCGAAGTAAGCCGGCGCTCTACTTTCGCACTGCCCAAGCGATGCCGTCCGGGCCGTTACCCGTTGAGATGTGTCCCGTTATGGTGAGCGTCTTCAGGTCGACGATCGCTACATCGTTCGCGCCTTCTTGCGCCACATACGCGAGCGACCCGTCGGGCGTAACCTGAATCCCCTCCGGATTGCGGCCCATCTTTAGCCGCGCCCGCTCCTGGTGCGTCGCTCCGTCCAGCACCACTAACTGATCGCCGTCCCGGTCGGAAAGCAGAACCAGCTTTCCGTCCGGCGTGAATTTCAAACGATTGGTGCGTTTGGTCCCAACGTTCAAGGTCTCGATCACTTTCTTCGAAACAACGTCGATGATCGATACGCCGCCGTCGCCGCCGGTAGCGGTCCAGACCTCTTTGCCATTGGGCGACCAATCGATGCCCTCCGGTCCTTTGCCAACTGGAATCGCGGTCTCGCTCCAAGCATCCTGACCGGCGGCGCGTTCGATGGCGGAGACGCTGTTCGATCCGATATTCGCGGTGAAGATCAAACTGGCGTCGGCATTGGCGACCAGCATGTGCGTGGTCGCCTGGCCCGTGCCGAAGAACCAGTCCACCTTATTGGCCACCGGATCGTAGCGCGCGATCAGCCGGTTCATTTCGGCCGTAAAGTAAACCTTGCCGCCCACCACGAGCATCCCGTGCGGGCGCTGCAGCGGACCCACATCCACGCGGTACAGTTCCGCCTGCACCGGCAGATCGATCACCGAAATCGTGTGGCCCGGCGTCTGCTGCCCGTAATTGCCGACATATGCAAACTTGCCGTTCGCCGATACGGCCACTTCGTGCGGCCCCTCGCCCACACCCACTTTCGCGACAACTTTGCCCGTGGCCGGATCCACGATGGCAAGCGCCTGGTCCGCCTTGTTCAGTACGAGCAGGGCGGGCGACGGCGTTTCAGCCGCCGTGCCTTCCCACACCAGAGCCATGCAAAGCAGGTAAGTTTTTACAAAAGCCATGGCTCACATTCTCTCTCGAATCAACGCGGCCTGATACAATCGGGAACGTACAATTTGGAGGCCTAGCGATCTGCCTACGATCTGCCAGGAACGCGCTCGCCTGCTCCGCAAGTACTCCGATGCGGTCGGACGCTACGCCAAAAGTGTGAGCGACATGGCCGACCTGGTGCTGTCCGGCGAAGAAGTACGCGCCAACGAAGCGCGGCGCATTTGCCGGGCCGGATGGGATGAAACCGAAAAATCCCGACTGGCTTTATACCGGCATGAAGCCGATCACAGTTGCACCCGTGCGGCCAACGTGCCTAACATATCCGAACCTTAGCTCGCGAAAGCGTCCTGTCTATCATGTTCTTGCTCAGCATCTGCCAGTGGGTGGACAGCACGCCGTTGAGCGCCATGGTCCGCCAGTCCAATTGGCTGTTCTCCACCCTGGACACCATCCACACGCTCGGCATCGTCCTGGTGGCGGGCACCATCATGCTCGTGGATCTTCGCCTGTTGGGTTTCGGTTTACGCAGTGTTCCGGTAGCCCAGCTGGTCGCGCGCATTGTACCGTCCACGCTCGGGGGCTTCGGATTGATGGTCGTGAGCGGCGGTCTGCTGTTCTCCTCGGAGGCCGTCAAGATGTATCATAGTCCCGCGTTTCGAATCAAAATGCTTTTGCTGGCTCTGGCCGGACTCAACGCGCTGATCTTCCACAGGACCATTTACCGCGATGTCGCCCACTGGGACCCCGCTTCCGTAGTGCCGGCTCGCGCGCGGCTGGCTGGCCTGCTGTCGCTGGTCTTGTGGATCGCAATCATTGCGGCGGGGCGCGCCATTGCCTATGCGCCTGGATACGATCTCGGATAATGGCGACTTCGCTGCTGCCGGTATTCCAGTGGCTGCAGAGCACTTTCATTGGTCAAACCATCCGCCACTCCGCCGCACTGATCGCGCTACTTGAGATCGTTCACCTGATCGGCCTGGCCCTTTTGATCGGCACGATTCTGATGGTGGATCTGAGTCTCCTCGGCTTCGGAATCGGCCGCCAACCGGTTTCGCGTATTGCTCGGGAACTCAACTTCTTTACCGTGATGGGGCTCACCATCATGCTGGTGAGCGGTCCATTGATCCTCACGTCAGAGGCGGTCCGGTGTTACAAGACGCCAGCCTTCTGGGTAAAGATGGCGCTGCTTGCGGTCGCGATAGTTTTTCATTTCAGCATTCACCGCAGGGTCACACTGGCGGACCCGCCCGTGCCGGAGCCGAGCGCCAGGATTGTCGCGAGTCTGTCGCTGGCGCTCTGGTTCGGTGTTGCGCTGGCCGGCAAAGGCATCGCGATTTTCCAGCCGGCTTGATTGCGTAACAGCCTACGCGATGGCCTGAATCACGCCGCCATCCACCCGGAGCGCGGCGCCGTTGGTGGCCGATGATACTGGACTACACACATAGGCCACCAGAGCGGCAACTTCGTCCACGCGAGCGAAGCGCTTCAGCAATGAAGATGGCCGCACGCTGCGGAAGAATTCCTTCTCTACTTCTTCCCGGCTGATCTTTCGCACGGCCGCCATCTGCTCTACAAATGTCTCGACGCCTTCGGAATCCGTGGGGCCCGGAAGAACGGTATTCACGGTGACGTTGGTGCCGGCGGTGGTCTCGGCCAAGCCGCGCGAAATGGCAAGCTGGGCGGTCTTGGTCATGCCGTAGTGAATCATTTCGGCGGGAATTTGCAGCGCCGATTCGCTCGAGATGAAAACGATCCGTCCCCAGTCCCGTTCCTTCATGCGCGGTAGATAGTGCCGGCTCAGGCGCACGCCGCTCAGCACGTTGACCTCGAAAAAGCGAAACCAATCGGCATCGGGGATTTGCTCAAAGGGTCTCGGCTCAAAGATACCGAGATTATTCACCAGGATCTCGACGTCCGGATATCTGGCGACAATCTGGTTCACGCCCTCGCTGCTTCCCAGGTCGGCGGCGAAACCTTCCACCTTCCCTTTGAGACCGGTGCCGTTTAACTTTTGAAGCGCGGCGTCCACGCGCTCCTTGGTGCGGCCGTTCACAATCACATGCGCGCCTTCCCTGGCGAGCGCTTCGACGATGGCATAGCCGATCCCCGCCGTCGATCCACTCACCAGCGCGCGCTTACCGTCCAGTTGCAGGTCCATTCAATCGACGAACTCCACCTGGTATTCTTCGATCACAGGATTGGCCAGCACATCGCGCGCAATCTGATCGATCTCGGCCCCCGCCTTGGCGCGATCCGTCCCCGGCTCCAGCGTGATCTCGAAAAACTTGCCCTGCCGGACCGCGGCGATGGAGGTGTGTCCCAAGCCTGCCAGCGCCGACCGTATCGTCTGCCCCTGCGGATCGAGGACCGTTGGCTTCATCAAGACGTAGACCCGTGCTTTCATGACCTCCTATTGTAACTGGAAGGCAAAAGCTCCCTACGGCAATGTGATAAAATTGATCCGCAAGCCGTGCGCGCCGAACTGGGCCTCGGTGTCGTTGGAAAGTACAGGTAAATTACTCAGCATGAGCAACATGCAAGCCTGGGATGCCGGCCGGGCTCAAGCCCGGATTCGGGAGTTGGAGCATCTGCCCGGCGCACTGCTTCCGATCCTGCACGCATTGCAGGAAGAGTTTGGATACATCGATCCCCAGGCCACTCCCATGATCGCCGGCGCGCTGAATCTGTCGCGCGCTGAAGTGCACGGCGTCATCAGTTTCTATCACGATTTTCGCCACCATCCCCCGGGCCGTCACGTGCTGCGCATCTGCCGCGCTGAATCCTGCCAGTCCATGGGTTGCGACGCGCTGGTGCAGCATGTGGAAAAGCGCGCCGGCGTCAAACTGGGTGAGACCACTCCCGATGGCAGCCTCACCGTCGAACAGGTTTTCTGTCTTGGAAATTGCGCGCTATCGCCTGCCGTCATGCTGGATGGCCAACCGTTTGGCCGAGTGTCGCCAAGCATCGCGGACTTCTTGATCGATAGTGCACAGAGGCCGCAATGACCGTGAAAGTGTACGTTCCGCGCGACTCCGCGGCGCTCTCCGTCGGCGCCGAGGGCGTGGCGCGCGCCATCGCGAGCGAAGCCTCATCGCGCGGGATCGAGATCACGCTGGTCCGCAATGGTTCGCGCGGATTGTTCTGGCTGGAACCCCTGGTGGAGGTGGAAACCTCGCAAGGCCGCATCGCTTACGGACCTGTTTCGCGAGAGGCGGTCGCGGGCTTGTTCGACGCTGGGTTTTTGGATGGCAAGGCCCACGCCTTATTTCTCGGGCCCACTGAAGAGATTCCCTATCTGAAGCAGCAGGAGCGGCTGACCTTCGCGCGCTGCGGCATCGTGGATCCGTTGTCATTGAGCGATTATGTCGCGCATGGCGGCTATCGCGGATTACAGCGCGCGCTAAGCCTGGCGCAGGAAGACATCGTTGCGGAAGTCACCAACTCCGGATTGCGCGGACGCGGCGGCGCCGGTTTTCCCACCGGCATCAAGTGGAAGACCGTATTGGGCGCCTCGTCCGACCAAAAATACATCTGCTGCAATGCCGACGAAGGCGATAGCGGCACCTACGCCGATCGCATGATCATGGAAGGCGACCCCTTCGTTCTCATCGAAGGCATGACCATCGCCGCTATTGCGGTGGGCGCCACTCAGGGCTACATTTACTGCCGTTCCGAATATCCACACGCCTTCCGCACCATGCAGCGCGCCATCGACATCGCGCGCGAAGGCGGCTACCTGGGCGCGAACGTCGCGGGCAGCGGCAAGCGCTTCGATCTCGATGTCAGGCTCGGCGCCGGCGCCTATATCTGCGGAGAAGAAACCTCCATGCTCGAGAGCTTGGAAGGCCGCCGCGGCCAGATCCGGCCGAAGCCTCCGCTACCCGCGCTGGAAGGCCTCTTCGGCAAACCGACCGTCGTGAACAACCTCATCACCCTGGCCACGGTCCCGATCGTCATGGACAAAGGCGCCGACTATTATCGCGACTTCGGCGTGGGCAGATCGCGCGGAACATTGACCATCCAATTGGCTGGAAACATAAAGCACGGCGGGTTGGTGGAGACGGCGTTCGGTATCACGCTGCACGACGCGATTTACAAGTTCGGCGGCGGCACTTCGACCGGTCGTCCGTTGCGCGCGGTGCAGGTGGGCGGCCCTCTGGGCGCGTATTTCCCCGCATCATTCCTCGACACTCCGCTCGACTATGAAGCGTTCGCCGCCCGCAAGGGTATGCTCGGCCACGGCGGCATCGTCGCATTCGACGACAGCGTGGATCTGGCGAAACAAGCTCGTTTCGCGATGGAATTCTGCGCCGTAGAAAGCTGCGGCAAGTGTACGCCGTGCCGGGTGGGATCCACACGCGGCGTGGAAGTGATCGACCGTATCATCGCGAATGAAAATCGCACCAAAAATCTGGAATTGTTGGATGATTTATGTGAGCTGATGACGGACGGATCCCTGTGCGCGCTGGGCGGTTTGATCCCGCTGCCGGTGATGAGCGCGATCCGGCATTTCCCTGAAGATTTTGATAAACCGGCGCCCGCTCCGCCGACGCTGATTCACCCAGACGTTCTGAAATCGAACCGAGAGACACACCCATGGCGCTAATACAAGAAACCGATTACGGCACTCCCGCACGGATCGCCGAAACGCTGGTCACGCTAGAGATCGACGGCAAGCCGGTAACGGTGGCCAGGGGAACGTCGCTGATGCGCGCCGCCGCCGAGGCCGGCGTCCAGGTGCCAAAGCTGTGCGCCACCGACAACATGGAAGCGTTCGGTTCCTGCCGCCTGTGCCTGGTCGAGATTGAAGGACGCCGCGGCACGCCTGCCTCTTGCACCACCCTGGCTGAACCGGGAATGAAGGTGCGGACGCAGTCGCCCAAGATCGCTAAGCTGCGGCGCGGGGTGATGGAGTTGTACATCTCCGATCATCCGCTCGATTGCCTGACGTGCGCGGCCAACGGCGATTGTGAATTGCAGGATATGGCGGGAGCGGTTGGATTGCGCGAGGTCCGCTACGGTTACGAGGGGCAGAATCACCTGAAAGCCCCCAAGGACGAGTCGAATCCGTATTTCACTTTCGAGGCTTCCAAGTGCATCGTCTGCTCGCGCTGTGTGCGCGCTTGCGAAGAAGTGCAGGGAACTTTCGCGCTCACCATCCAGGGCCGCGGCTTCGATTCCAAAGTAGCCTCCGGCCCCACGAATTTTTTCGATTCTGAATGCGTCTCCTGCGGGGCGTGCGTGCAAGCCTGTCCCACCGCGACCTTGATGGACAAGACCATCATCGCCAAGGGCCAGCCCGAGCACAGCGTGATCACCACCTGCGCCTACTGCGGCGTCGGCTGCTCGTTCAAAGCGGAAATGCAGGGCGGGGAAGTGGTCCGCATGATGCCTTATAAAGACGGCAAAGCGAACCATGGACACTCCTGCGTGAAGGGCCGGTTCGCGTGGGGCTACGCCACGCACAAGGATCGTATTACGAAGCCCATGATCCGCGCCAAAATCACCGACCCGTGGCGCGAAGTCAGCTGGGAAGAGGCGATCAATTACGCGGCCAGCGAGTTTAAGCGCATCCAGGCCAAGTACGGGCGCGATTCGGTCGGCGGTATCACTTCTTCGCGCTGCACCAACGAAGAAACCTACCTGGTGCAGAAACTGATCCGCGCCGCGTTCGGCAACAACAATGTCGATACTTGCGCGCGTGTTTGCCACTCGCCCACGGGCTACGGCCTTAGTTCCACGTTCGGAACTTCGGCGGGAACGCAGGACTTCGATTCGGTGGACGAAACCGACGTTATGATGGTGATCGGCGCCAATCCCACCGACGCCCATCCGGTTTTTGCCTCGCACATGAAGGGCGGCTGCGCGAAGGTGCGCGGCTGATTGTGATTGATCCGCGCCGCATCGATTTAGTGAAGAGTGCGCACGTCAAGGCCGATTATCACTTGCCGCTGCTGCCCGGCTCGAACGTCGCCGTAGTAAACGCGCTGGCGCACGTAATTGTCACCGAAGGTCTGCTCAACGAGCCGTTCATCAAAGAGCGTTGCGACGTCGAGGCTTTCGAACAGTGGCGGAAATTCATCGCCGAAGAACGCAATTCGCCCGAAGCAACCGAAGCCATCAGCGGTGTTCCTGCCGCCGATCTGCGGGCCGCGGCCCGGTTGTACGCTACTGGCGGCAACGCAGCGATCTACTATGGACTCGGGGTCACCGAGCACAGCCAGGGATCGACCATGGTGATGGGCATGGCCAATCTCGCGATGCTCACCGGCAACATCGGCAGGAACGGTGTGGGCGTGAATCCGCTTCGTGGCCAGAACAACGTCCAAGGCGCCTGCGACATGGGATCGTTCCCGCACGAATTCTCCGGATACCGGCATGTTTCGAACGACGCCACGCGCCTGGTGTTCGAGGAAGCCTGGCGCGTCCCGCTGCAAAATGAGCCGGGACTGCGCATCTCCAATATGCTGGACGCCGCCTGCGAAGGCACGTTTAAGGGCATCTATATTGAGGGCGAGGACATTCTCCAATCCGATCCTAATACACAACACGTGACCGCCGGACTGGACGCCATGGAATGCGTGGTGGTCCAGGATCTTTTTCTGAATGAGACCGCCAGTTACGCGCACGTCTTCTTCCCCGGATCGTCGTTCCTTGAAAAAGACGGGACGTTCACCAACGCCGAGCGGCGCATCAGCCGCGTGCGCAAAGCCGTTCCGCCCGTGGCCGGGCTGGAGGATTGGCAGATCACGATGGCTCTTTCGGCGGCCCTGGGTTATCCGATGCCCTACAATCATCCGTCCGAGATCATGGATGAGATTGCGCGGCTCACTCCCACCTTCGCCGGCGTCAGTTTCGACAAGATCGACGAGCTAGGAAGCATCCAGTGGCCCTGCAACGCCAAGGCGCCCGAGGGCACGCCTGTCATGCACATCGGTGGATTCGTGCGCGGCAAGGGCCGCTTCATGATCACCCAGTTTGTGCCCACCGATGAGCGCACCACCGGCAAATTTCCGTTGATCCTCACCACCGGGCGCATCCTGACGCAATACAACGTCGGCGCTCAGACCGCACGCACCGAGAACAACGTGTGGCATGCCGAAGATCTGCTCGAAATTCATCCTTTCGACGCCGAGAACCGCGGCATTCGCGAGGGCGATCGCGTTTCGCTCACCAGCCGGGCCGGCCAAACCACTTTGCACGCGCGCATCTCCGAGCGCATGCAGCCGGGAGTCGTTTATACGACCTTCCATCACGGCTTCACCGGTGCGAACGTCGTCACCACCGAGTTTGAAGACTGGGCCACCGGCTGCCCCGAATATAAAGTGACGGCCGTCGAGGTGACGCTTGCCAAGAAAATGTCGGAGTGGCAGGAGCACTATCTTGAAACGCGCAAGCAGACCACCCAGATAGAGCATGAAGTCCGATAGCATGGTGCATCGGGCGAACCAGATCGCCCTGTTCTTCGCCGCCTATCCGCACGACCAGGCGGTGGCCGGAGTCACCGATCACTTCAAGAAATTCTGGGAGCGGCGGATGCGCGATCAGATCATCGCCTACGTAGCGCACGACGGCCAAGGCTTACACGAATTGGCTCTCGAAGCCGTAAAACGTCTGCAATAGCGGTGGTGTTGCTGAAGCTCTGGTGTTAGTGCGCCGCCCTCGTCAGTATCAGGATATGCTGCCGGGGCAGCGTCTCAATCACCTTGCTCAGCACGAACCCCTGCGGCTCCAGTTCCGCCTTCACTTCCGCCACCGTCATCTTGTGCTCCTCCCGAATCGGCACGTTTGGATCTTCCTTGCGATACTCCAGGAGCACCAGCCGGCCATCGGGCTTCAACGACTCGCGGATTTTATCGATCATCTCGCGCGGCTTCGAAAACTCGTGATACACGTCCACCAGCAGCACTAAATCCATCTGCCCGCGCGGCAGCTTTGGATCGGCCTCCTCGCCCTGAATCGTCTCGATATTGGCGATCCCGGCCTTCGCCGCATTCTCGCGCAGCCGCCGCAGCATCTCCGGCTGAAGATCGTTCGCGTAGACTTTGCCGGTGGGCCCCACGCGCTTCGCGAGCCGCAGCGACATGTACCCCGTGCCCGCCCCAACGTCCGCCACAACCATCCCCGGCCGAATCCGCAGTGCATCCAGAGCGCCCTCCGGATTCTCTTCCTTCTCGCGCTCCGGCCGATTCAACCAGTCCGCGCCCTGCACGCCCATCACGCCCGCGATCTGCCGGCCGGTAACCGGATGCTCGCCTTGTCCGCCCAACAGCGTCGCCGCGGCAAATGCAAGAATCCACGAGCGCCGAGTGATCCACATACAGGCGTTGTATCATACACGCATGGGGCACCGTTGGACCCTCATCACCGGGCTGATTCTCTACACTGGCGCCTCGGCGGCCGCGCACGACATCATCACCACTCCCATCACTTGGGATCGCGAAATCTCCCGAATCGTCTATGACCGTTGCGCTTCCTGCCATCATGACGGCGGCCGGGCGTTTTCGCTGATGACCTACGCCGACGCGCGTCCCTGGGCCGTCGCCATTAAAGAAGAAGTGCTCGAGCGGCGCATGCCCCCCTGGGGCGCGGTGAAGGGATTCGGCGATTTCCGTAACGACCAGGCGCTCACGCCCGAACAACTCGAGCTCATTATCAGTTGGGTAGGGGGCGGCGTACCGGAGGGCGAAGCCAAGGACCTTGCGCCCGATCCGAAGTTCGACCAGCAGACACCCGAGGTTGCCTCGCACGGCGTCATTGCTGTAAGCGGCGAGTTTCAAGTGCGCAAGGATTTCTCGCTGGACGGCCTGGTGCCCAAGAGTATTCCGGAAGATGCTGCGTTTCAGATCACGGCCGAAATGCCCGACGGCAGCATCGAGCCGCTATTGTGGTTCGAACATTACAGCGCCAAGTTCGCTCATCCGTTCCTATATCGAAACCCGATCGAGTTGCCCGCCGGAACCAAAATTCACGGGCTTCCGCAGGGTTCCACGGTGCTGCTGCTCCCCGCGCCTTCCAACACGACGAAGGCTACTCCAACTCCTTGACCGGGATGTCGAAGTGGACGGTGTTCACCACGCCCTTGCGCTGGAACTGCACCCATACGCGATAAGTCCGCGCCCGAGGGAAATCCAAACTGAATTGAACCTGCGGGCCGCCGTCGGCGATGAAGGGATGTGTGTGGATCAAGTCGATCAAGTCGTCGCTGGCAGCCAGCATGTGCGCCCACACGCCGATGTATTTCTCGATGCCATCGGCGGGCGACAGATGAAAATAAATCTGCGTCTTCTGCGCCGCGATCGGCTGCGGCGGATCGGTGGTCATTTCCACCTGCAGGTTCTCGGCCTGCTTGGTCGAATAATCGCGCGGGATGGAAACCGGCGCCGGCGGCGTTCCCTGAACAATCACCGTTTTCGCGATCAGTTGGGGCGTCGCGCCATCCGGATAGAAATCGCCCAGCACGCGATACATGCCAGGCTTGGGGAACGCGATGTCATAAAGAAAGTCGCCATCCGGCTGGAGCACGGGATGATCGTGCACGAAGAATTGCAGATCCTGGCTCACCACGAACATGTGGAACAGCTTTTCGTGGACGATTTGGAAATCCTTTACGGGACGATCCTTCCACGGATCATGCACGCTGAACTTGAGCTGCTCGGCCTGGTTCGGCTTCACCGCCCGCGGCGTCAGCGTCAGGTCCATGTGGAATTCCACCGGTTCCGGGATGCCCTCGCGCAGCTTCATGCCGCAGCGTCTGCAAGTGCCGGGCTGGTTGGAGCGCACATCCGGGTCCATGGGGCAGATGAAGACCTTGTCTTGCGCCCACAAGAACCCAAAAACCATGAACAGCAAGAGAACGCGGCCTGCTGTATACATGCCTTGATAGTAACCCATCCGCTACTTTGCGGGAGTTCCCAGATGCCCCACAAACCAATCCCGCGCCGCTCCACTCGCTAGCTCAAACTCTTCCTCGTATGGCGCGAAATGTCCGCCGGACAGCAGCACCAGCTTCTTCGGTTCCAGCGCGCGATTGTAGGCTTCCAGCTGCAGATCGGTACACGTAATGAAGTCTTTCAGCCCCACGATCATTTGAAGCGGAGTGGGGCTGATGAAAGGCGCATAGATCCCCGGCTCGTAGCCCCTGGCGAACTCCATGCTGCGCAGCGTTACTTCGTTTCGCCAGTTCGGCGCGCCATGGGTGGCGCTCGTAAAGTAATCTCGAGCTTCGCCGTGAGGATACAGCGGATTGTCCGCCGCCTCGCCAACGATAAGCCGCATGGCCGGAGCCTCGCCCTTCATCCGCCGCGCCCGATCCTCGGCGAACGCTCGCGTCAAGGCTTCCACCTTGTCCATCGGAACGCGCCGCAGACCGCTGTGATGCCCGCTGATGGTCGGAACCTGCACCGACACGCATTTCACCCTTCGGTCCGTCGCCGCCACCAGCAAGCAATGGCCGCCGCTGTAGCTGCTGCCCCAGATGCCGATGCGGCCGGCATCGATATCGGACAACGTTGTTGCGTACGTGATGGCGTGCCGGTAGTCCTCCGCCTGCCGCCACGGATTCAGCTCCTGGCGAGGTGTACCGTCGCTCGCTCCCAGATTGCGAAAATCGAAGAGAAGAACCGCCAGCCCGGCCGCAGTGAAGACCTCCGCATATTTGCCGAGATGCATCTCCTTCACGCAGGAGAACCCGCCCGCCATCACCACCATTGGGAACGGCCCTTTGGGGCCCTCCGGCCGGTACAGCCAGCCGCGGATCAGACTGCCGTCGGCGTTGAACTCGACGTCGTGACGATGGAAGTGGGCCACAGGTGAGATCTACTTCAACGGCGAGAAATCGGTAGGGTCCATGTAAGTGGAGTCCACTTTTTCGACGATTTTTGCGTCCCCCTGCTGCGACTTGATCATCTCCTGGAACGCCGGATCGGCCTGAAAAGCCGCCCAGTGTTTTTTGGCTTCCTCCCGGCTGGGATGCGCCAAAATATAGATGAAGGTGTTGTCGGAAGCGGGCGCGTCCACGGGAGCCCAATAGCCCACGGCCTGCAAATCGTGCTTCGCGAACCACTTGGTGACCTTCTCGCGAAATTCAGCCTGTAGCGCGGTCGCCTTGCCCGGCACGGTGTGATACACGCGAAGTTCGAACACGCGATTGCTATCGGCCCGCACTTGGTTCATCTGTACCAGGCGGGCCGTCAACAGCGATCCAGCGGCGAAGGAAACCAGGGCGATGCCGAAAACTCTCAGTCGATTCAGTCTCATGGCCAGCGATGTTATCAGACGCGCCGCCGATAATCAAACGCGGCGGTTATGGTGCGGCCACTGCCCGATCGGCGATCGCTTGGCCAAACACACTCCGCGCCAATGGCTCGAACCGCGGATCCTTCCGCAGTCCTTCCCCACGCACGTCCACATTCAGCAGGAATAGCGTCGCGGAGTTTTCCAGCCGCGCCAGCTCCAACTCGGCGAATGCCTCATCCCGTCTTCCCAATGCATCCAGGAGCAACGCGACGAAATACGCATCCACGTACTCCCCCGCCCGCAGATGCTGCAACTCATCCAACACCGCCAGCGCTGCATTCCGCTGCCCGTGTTTTGCTTGGCAGGCCGCTTCCAGTGCGCGCAGCCAGGGCAGATCCGGCGACATCACGCATACCCGTCGCATTTCAGCGAGGGCCTCGTCGACTCGACCGGTTCGTTCGAGCGCGGCCGCATAGTGGGCGCGCCCCACGTGCTGATAGGGATGCAGGTCGATCGAACTCTTGCCGCACGCGACCGCAGCGTCGAACTCGTGCCGGCACAGCCGGATAAACGTCTCAGTCGATAACAACACCGGGCACAGCGGATCGGCGGCGCGGCCCTGAACAATCGTCTCCAGTGCGGCGTCCAAGTCGCCCATCGTCGAGTAGAGAAGCGATAGCCGGACGTAGATGGTGCCCAGCTTCGGATCTTCGCGCAGAGCCTCCATCAGCTCCGTCTCCGCCTCTTCTAGATTCCGCTCGCAAATATGCAGCGCGTGCCCTCGATTCGATCGCAAAGACGCAGTCAAACCTCCCAACGCCACGGCGCGGCGATGCGCTTCTAAAAACTTCGGATACATCTCGTTGGGACGCCGCATGCCGTAGGTGCAGAGCAGCAAGTAGGAAAGTGAGGCGCCTTCAAACGCCCGGAAGTCGGCGCCGTCTTCCTGTCCAGCCTGCTCAAAGCAAGCCAGCGCCTTCTCTAAGCCCTCGCGCGTTCTTCGCTCCCAGAGGTGCCATCCCTTCTGGATCAGATCCTCCCCCCGGGGTACCTCGAGGCGGTAGCCTACCTTCGGACGGCATCGGATCCACGAGCCATACTCCTGCAAGACCTTCTTCACTTCGGCGATGGTAACCGCGACCGTGTTGGGCGTAACTGAAATGCCATCCCAGGCTTCGCGGATCATTTGTTCGTGATGCACGTACCGCCCACTGTTCAGAATCAACACGTTAAGAGCTCGAAGCGCCTGGGGCCTCAATGCCAGTTCTGAACCGTCGCGGCGAAGCCGACGTTCCGCCAAGTCCACTGAGAAGGGTCCGAACTCTACCTGATCCATAACTGCGATGTACTCGATTTCACGTTTTTTTAACAGCGAACCCTAGTGAATCTAGCATAGAATCACGACAAAGGCTAGACGCCGTTTAGACGCTAGGGGTTGAATAGTAATTTACCTTTCTGTTTTGTTGCGCCCCTGCGAAGCGCTAGCCAAAGAGTTCAAAGGAGAACCAGGGGTATGAGATTTAAAAGGCCACTCAGTGTGTGGCTCGCTGTTGCTTCACTGTTGACGCTGTTAGCCATGTCGGCTTCCCTCGTAATGGCCCAATCGGCCGGAACGTCGGCTTTAACGGGCACCGTGACCGATCAGACGGGCGCGGCCGTTCCCAACGCCACCGTAACCATCACCAGTAATGACACCGGCCTGACGCGTACGGCCACCACGGGCAGCGATGGCTCCTATAAGTTCAGTCTGTTGCCACCCGGTAACTATCACGTGCGTTTCGTAGCCACCGGCTTTAAAACAGCCGAGGTTGGCGCAGTGACTTTGAACGTCACTGAAACGCCACAACTAAACCACTCGCTGGAAATCGGCCAGCAGGCCGAGGAAGTGACCGTAGAGGCTGCGGCCGAGAACCTGCAGACGCAGAGTTCCACTTTGGGAAGCGTCGCTAACACCGCCGAAGTGACCGGCCTTCCGCTGAGCAATCGCAACTACACCCAGATCCTGAGCCTGGCCGCCGGCGCCAACGCCGCGGTGAACGACGCGCGAGCGTTGGGCAAAGGCACGCAGGATATGAGCGTCAACGGCAACTCGCCTGGATCGAACAATTTCCAGATGGACGGCGTGGCCATCAACAACATCGCCCATCCCGACACCGCCAACGATGTCAACATTTACGCCGGCATCGGCGTTCCCAACCCCGACGCCATTCAGGAATTCAAAGTTCAAACCTCCACGTACGATGCCAGCTATGGGCGCAATCCCGGAGCCAACGTCAACGTGCTGACCAAATCCGGTTCCAACCAATTCCATGGCGATGCGTTCGAGTTCTTCCGCAACGCAGACCTCGACGCCAACGACTTTTTCTATAATCGAGACACTTGTTCCACCACCTACGCCGGGCAGAGCTGTCCCCACCAAGTCTTGAATATGAACCAGTTCGGGGGCACGATTGGCGGGCCGATCAAGAAGGACAAGCTCTTCTTCTTCGGCAGCTATGAGGGAACTCGTGAGAAGAATGGTGTGGCTCCGCAGGGCTTTACCGACGCGATACTGCCTCCCATCCCCGCTGGCGCAAGAAACACTCCCGGCTTTGCCAGTTCGCTCGCCGCTCTCAACTGCGGGAATTCCAGCTTCGGCCCCGCGCTGGCCTGCAACGGTTCGAATATTAGCCCGGTCGCGCTGAACATTCTCAACCTGAAGCTGCCCAACGGTCAGTATTACTTCCCCAGCTCTGGTACAAACACCCTCAGCAACGTCGGCTATAGCCTTCCCGCGCTCTATAATGCCGATCAAACCGTGATTAACGGCGATTACCTGATCAACAGTAAGAATACGCTCGCGATGCGCTACTTTTACTCGCGAGATCCACAGACCATTCCTCTGAATGGCTTTCTGCCGGGGGAACCGCAAACCGACTACTATTCGAACACCGACGCCTCCATCAAGCTCACCACCATCATTACGAACAGCATGGTGAACGAACTCCGCGGGTCGATGCAGCGCAACCTGGCGCGCTTGACCGATTCTCCCATCCCGGGCAGCACGCCCCAGGATCTGGGAATCACTCCGTTGGTGCCGGGGCTTCAATTGCCGCCGGGCATCGACATCCTCACGGGAGGATACACGATGTTCGACACCTTCAACCCCGCGTTCAGTCCAACTACGGGCATGCAAGTTTCCGACCAGATTTCCTGGTCGCATGGCAAGCACACCATTCGCGCCGGCTTCGAATATGAAGAGAACCAGTGGAACATCGTTTACCAAGGGTTCGAACGCGGTTGGCTTTTGATGGGTACCTTTAACGACTTCCTGGTCGGCGGCCCGGGCAATATCTACAGTTGCGTTTTCTGCGTCGCTGGGCCCGAGCAGGGCGTGGTTCACGGTTACCGTCTGCCTGACATGAACTCGTTCGTCCAGGACGACTATAAAGTTAGTTCGAAGTTCACCCTGAATCTGGGTGTCCGCTGGGAATATGATGGTTCGCTCAGCGACAAGTATGGCAACCTGACCAACCTCTGGACCAGCCAGTTGCAATCGGTCCCGGTTCCTCCAACCGGTCCCGGGATGGGCGCCAATAATCTGGTCGGCTGGGTGGTTCCCAACAACTACAGCACCGCTACCTATGGCGCGGTTCCGGCCGGCGTTCTGAAAAATTCAGGCAGTCTGCCGATTCAGGATCATCCTCCGCTGAGCAACTTCGCGCCCCGCGTTGGATTCGCCGACCAGATAACAAGCAAGTTGGTCGCTCGCGGCGGCTTCGGCTTGTTCTATGACCGCGTCGATGTCAGCGCTCTGGTGCACGGCCTGGAACAGGGACCTCCTTACTCTGGAACCGCCGACGTAGGCTCCGGCAATCAGCAGACCCTGTCGAATCCATTTCCGGTGACTCCGATCGGAGTGTTCCCGCAGCGCTATTTCAATTCGGCTTGCTTGGGTGCGGCGCCCACCGCTGCCGCTCCTATCCCATGCAACTCGCCCACTTATAACTCGTATTTGAGCTCGCCTTTCGTTTATCAGGACATGCACACCCCGCTGGTGCGCCAATACAATTTGAACCTGCAGTACGAGTTCGCGACCAACTGGGTGCTGGAGACGGGCTATGTGGGATCGAGCGGCATCAACCTGCTGGACGCTTACCACAACTACAATACGGCGCAGCTGGCAACCCCCAGCAATCCGATTAACGGCCAGACCAGCAATAGCCTCCAAAACGTGGCCCTGCGCGTCCCTTATCTGGGCTACCAGCCGGTGGGCGTCCAAGGCACCGCGTTCGACGGCAGTTCCAACTACAACAGCCTTCAAGTGACGCTCCGGAAGCAATTTTCGCATGGGCTCACGATGCAGGCATCCTACACCTACAGCAAGGACTTGACCGATATCAACTACTACAGCGGCGGCGCTGTGGGCGCCAACATCAACAACGCGAGTAATCTCGCCCAGCAGTACGGGCCGGCCTACTTCAACCGGCCGCAACGTTTCGTCGTCAATTACAGCTACGATCTACCGTTCGGCAAACACGACGGGTTCCTCGGCAAGGCGCTGGAAGGCTGGAACGTCTCCGGTGTCACCACGGTGCAGGATGGTGGACCGTTGACCGTCGTCGATCCCAATGCGGGCAGCATCTACGGCACGTCTTCCGCCGCTGCCACGGCTCAAATTTGTCCCGGACAGACTTACGGTTCCACGCTGTCTAGTGGAAGTCTTACACAGCGGCTCGGCGGCAATAGCGGTGGCCCGGGCTACTTCAATAACTCGGCGTTCTGTTCCGCTCCAACCGGAGGAATCTTCGGCAACGGAACGGGCTTTGGCAACACCGGCGTCGGCATGGTTCTCGGGCCCGGTCAGTTCAATTGGGACATCTCTATCATGAAGACTACCCATGTTACGGAGAGACAATTGGTGATCTTCCGCGCCGAGTTCTTCAACGCGTTCAACCACGCTCAATTCAATAATCCAATCGCTACCCCCGCTCCGGGCGAGGTTCAACTGGGCCCAACGTTTGGCGAGATCACCTCCACCAGCGTGAATCCCAGAATTCTCCAGTTCGGGCTCAAGTACATCTTTTAGTACTCCGTAACATCAACGGCCGCGGCTCGATTTTGAGTCGCGGCCGGCTCTTTTGCAGTCCCCCACCCAGTAAAATGTCCGCATGATTCCCGTCCTCGAAACAGAGCGGCTCAAACTGCGCGGCCATCGTCTTGACGACTTCCCCGCGTGCGCCGCGATGTGGGCCGACCCCGCAGTAACTCGCCACATCGGCGGTAAGCCTCTGTCCAATGAGGAGTCCTGGACCAAGTTCCTGCGATATTTCGGCCATTGGGCCTTGCTCGGCTTCGGCTATTGGGTAGTTGAGGAAAAGGCCACGGGTAACTTCGCCGGAGAAGTGGGATTCGCCGATTACAAACGGAACATCGATCCCCCACTCAACTCTCCAGAAATGGGCTGGGTGCTTCCGGAACAACCTGCATCATCCACCCCGAAAACCTTGCATCGATTCGCGTCGCGGAAAAGTGCGGTTACCGGGAACTTCGACGAACTCTGTTCAAGGAACACCCGGCCTCGTATTTGGCCGGGAACGTCCTACCCCCACGCCTTGATCTTTTGCCAGAACTCCGGCCAAGGCTCCCGAAGGCCCCGGCACACCCACAGGTACTTGTCATCCTTGGTCTCTTCGTTGGCGACGCCGTAACGATTGGCGATCGTTCCCTCCGATTCGCAGCTCGCGAAGTTGGCTTTGACAAACTCCGGCGAGAGCCCGACTACGATGAGTGTTTCGGGCGTATGGTCGCCATAACCCCGCAGCCAGAACGAGTTCACCCGGCTCAACGCCTGCGGCAATCCATGTGCGGACCCGTAAAGATCGATGGCGCCCGCTTCGCCGTAGTTGCCGGTGAGGATGCCGGCGGTGGAGCGCTCCGGCGCGGGCAGCGAGTCGCGAATCTCGGCAACTCGATCCACCAGCTCCGGCCAGCCGATCTCCTCGCGCAGGTCGCCATTCATCCGCATCTGGACCCGGGACCACCGCGAATTGACAGGCGCAATAGGCAGAACAAACGCGACGCCAAAAGCGAACGCAACCGCGAGTCCAGCCCAGTTCAGCCCCCTCGCCCAGCGCGGCCACTGGTCTGTCATAACTGCGCCCGCGGCCAGCAACATCGGATAGAGCGGCGCGGTGTAGTAGTCGCGTGCCTGCGCCACGGCGAACAAGAACAGCGCCGCGACGAAGGTCCATCCCAAGGCGCGGTAAAGTTCGCCTTCTCTCTTGCGAAAGTAGAAGTATAAGCCTGCGATCCACAGCGGCACAGTGAATAGACTCGCGGGCACCAGAAACTGCCTCCACAGAAATCCATCGGTTCTCCCGATCCGAACGTCTCGCGCGTGAATCGAGCGCAGGAAATCGATCGAAATGAAACCGTGTTCAGCCTGCCAGATCAAGTTCGGCAGAAAAATAACGAACGCCAGCGCAGCGCCCGCCATCAGCCACCAACTCATCAGCAGCCTTCGTGCAGGCGTCAGAAGAAATCCCACGGCCAGGCCGGCCACCAACCACGCGATGGTGTAGCGAGTCATCAGACCCAGCCCGATCGCCCCGCCCACGGCGATCCACCAGCGGGCATCGTCCGATTTCAGCAGTCGGATCACGAAGTATACCGCCAGCACCGACCAAAGAAAGTCGAACGAAACGTACTGGAACAGATGCCCTTCTATCATGGATAGCGGCGATACCGCGACGGCCAGCGCCGCGACAATCTGAGCCCTGCGCCCGCCGCCCAGTTCGCGCGCCATCAATCCCGCCACCACCATGGCCACGCATTGGGCGAGCGCGGTGAAGAATCGCACCGCTGCCGGCGCCGTCCCGAAAAGGGCCATCGCAACACGCGCCACGAAAGGCGTGAGCGGCGGATAGGCCACGTATCCCCAGGCCATGTGCCGCGCGTCGTCGAGCGTGGCCAGTTCATCGCGATGAAAGCCGTACTGCCCGTTGGTGAGCGTGTGAAGCAGAAGCCGCAGTGCGGCTAAAGCCAGCAGAGCCCGCAGCGCTGTCGGCGGCTTCATCCCAACGATTTAAACACACTTATCCAAACGGATTTTCGTCGGCGCTGGGTCCGTAGATCGTCGGCACGGGAATTTCCAGCAATCGCAGGTACACCGACAACTGGCCACGATGGTGATACCAGTGGTTCAGCATGATGGATCGGAGCATGGCGGCGCGAGGCATGCACATCACTTCTCGCCCATTCACCTTGGCGCGCCACGTTCCCAGCGCGCTCGATTCGGTCACACCGCCCAAATACTCTTGTGCAGTTTGGACGCTCGCATCCAGCGCCGCCAGAATTTCCTCGGAGTTCTTGGGAACAGGTGGAATGAAATTCGCCGGGTTGATTTCGAATTCGTCCACCTGCGCCAGTTTACTGATGCCGCCCGGAATGGTCGCCACGTGCATGGCGAGCTGACCGAGCGTCATCGATTTCGGATGCGGCTTCCAGGTTAATTTGTCCGCGGGCACGAGTTCCAGCACTCGCCGGGTGGTGGCCGCCTCCTGCTCGATTTCTCCGTTCATTGGTTCCAGCATTTTGATCATTGTGCCGCTCCCTTTCCAGCCGATAGGACCAAATCAACGAGTCCATCGTCTGCGTATTTATCGTGGTGCCGAACCCACGCCATCGTATTCTTCAGGCCTGCTTCATCTCGGCCCTTTGGCGTAAGGTCCAGGAAATTGTAGGTCCCCACCAGAATGTCCAGCCCGCGCGCGTAAGTGGAGTAAGTGTGGAAGACGCCGCCGGTCTCGTCCTTGTAAAACACGCTGGCGCCCGGCGCTTCCTCGACGGGAAACTCCATCTCTTGGTAGTTGTAGTACACCTTGCCAGTGGCCAGTTCGTCCTTGGTGAACGATACGTGATAGTTTTCATTGAAGTCGCTTCCGTAAGATGACACCCACGGGAAGCGCCAAACCATGCGATTCTTGAAAGCTTCGATCTGAGGCATTGGCGCTCGCGATGCAGCCAGCAGCGTGACGTCGCGATGCGCCAGGTGGATGATGCTGCCATCAAAATGATCGCCCAGGAAGGAACAACTCTTGCACCCCTCCTCCCATCCCGGACCCAGCATGAAGTGATACACGATTAACTGGCTTCTGCCGCCAAACAGATCGGCTAACGTCTTCGTTCCGGCCGCGGTGTCGAAGACGTAATTCTTCTCCACCTTCACCCAAGGCATCTTGCGGCGCTCCGCGCTGAGAGCATCCCGCTGCCGCGTGAATTCCTTCTCCTTGGCTAGCAGATCCTTGCGCGCGGCCAGCCACTCGGCTTGTGACACAACTTTGTGGCCGGTCATGCCCGGCTCCCTTCCGCCCGTGCGCGGATGCGCTCTTGCAGGCTGCCCCAGCCCTTCGATACATTCTTCCGGTGCTCGTCCTGAATCAGCCCCAGCGCGGAGTGACGAAACTTGATGAGCGTTCCTCCGTCCGCCTCGCTCAGGCGATACTGCACGTTCGAGATTGCCGGATAAGACATAAAAAGTGGCCCCGTGATTTCAAGCAGCGTCGGCCGCTTGATGGATTGCACGTGTCCCCAAAGATGGCCGTCGTTGTTACCCAGGTCGCGGTACCAACGGCCGCCCGGCCATGCTTCAATCTTCATCGGCATGGGCTTGCCGTCGGCCATTTCATTGTGCGGCCCAACCTCTTCCAGCAACGCCGCGAAGGTGGCTTCCAGCGATGCGCGGACGTGAATTTCCTGCGTAACGTTCAGTGTCAAATTATCCATGGCTTGTGCTGTTGCGTTCATGTTGACTCCTTGTCTTTTTTCTCAGCTCGTTCCTTAACGCGACTCAATTGATGCGTCCAATAGCGTTCAAACGTGCTGGTCCACTCGTGCAGCGACCGGATCGCTTCGGCGTTCGTCCGATAGAAGATCCTTCGTCCATCCCGGCGCACGTGCACCAGGCCGACATCCTTAAGCACCCGTAAGTGTTTTGAAACCGAAGGTTGTTCCAGCCTCAACCACTTGACGATGTCCCCCACCGGCCGCTCCTTCAGCGCGAGATAGCTCAGGATTTCCCGCCGCCGAGGCTCGGCCACTGCGTTGAAGGCGTCCGATGTGGTGGCAGCGCGGGGCACAAAAGTATTATATTCCGATATAGGAATATGTCAAGCCCCGGCTTTCATCGCGGTAGACTAATCGCTTCGCTCCCATGGACCTTAATTATTTGCGTGATCACTATGCCTCACTGTCCGACCATGCGCTCCGGGCAATCAACCGCGCGGAACTTGTCGAAGCCGCGCAGCGTTGTTATGACGACGAGCTCCGCCGGCGGGCCGAGTCCAGCGCAATTCCTGAACCGCATGACATCGCTGATGAGAGCGATGAATTCGATGACGAAACGAGCGGCGATGGTAACAAGCCCGCTTGGCTGCAGGACTCCGCCGAGGTGTTCTCGCGAGCTGACCGGCCGGGAGCGCCACCTACGGCCGACCTCGCGGACGCTCGCGACGCCCTGGAGGCTGAGGGAATTCCATGCTATTTGGATCTGTCGGAAATACCTGAGGATACAAGCGTCGCTCCCCCGCCAACCCATCTATGGCGGCTCCTGGTGCCGGGCAACTTGAACCTTCGCGCCGCCAGCGTGCTGGACCGCGACATTTTCAACCAGGAGTACGAGGACGAGTGGAAGACGCTGTTGGAAACGCTCTCCGAAGAGGAGCTGCGCGGAATGGAACCCCAGGTTGCCTTTTGCGGCCTGTTCGATCGAATCGAGCGCGTGACTAGAGCCTATGACGAGGAACTCGCCCGGCGCAAGCTGAAATAGGCAGCGCCGTCCTACTTCTTCGCGCCCGCCGCAACGGAAATGTGCACTTCCGCGTTAGTCCAGCAGCATTGGAATCCGCCCCCGCCCTCGCCGGACCAATCGTTGGCGCCAACGCGCAACACGTATTCCCCAGGTTCGCTGAACGTCGCTGCGGTGGATGCCTTCCCTCGAAAAACGGTATTGGGCGGAGCGGGAAATTCGCTGGCCTCTACCAAAGGCCGATCATTGGAGAAGGTGACGTGGCCTGGCCCCCGAAATTTCCCCCACGCCAGCGTGACGGCGGGTGTGGATGGCCGCTTATCCCCGGCGATCACGCTCGCATCGTCGGCCACCCAAACCTGGAGCGGGAGAGCAACGCCTACAGTGGCTTTCATCGTTGTGCTGGTTCCGCGCGGGCCCTGCACAAACGGCCCTGTTTCGGAGAAACCTACGAAGGGAGGCGTGTTTCCGGTGGCGTCCCGAAACGGAGCCACTTCCCAAAGCGGAGCGAGACTGGCTGGAATCGCAGTGGTAACGCCGTTTGCAGTCAGCGTCCAGGTGAGCTTCTTCGATCCGAAGTCCTTCGGTACCGTCACCGTGAACATGCCCCACTGTCGGCGTGGCAGAAAATGCGTCGGCTGACCCTGATCCGGTCCGTCTGGCTCAATCTTATTGTCCGCGCCGACGGGAATATCCAGGTCCTGTTTTGCGTTCCGGTTGTAATAGCCCAGCAGGATGCTAAAAGTTCCGTCTAGATTGGCGAACCAGCCTTCGAAGGCTCCCGTCACGCTTTGTCCGGAATCATGCACCGGCTCCACGCGAACCTGTTGAGGTTGCGCCCAGGCAGCCGTCCCCCACAGCAGCAGGGCCGCGCCTATCGATTTACCGGGACGCGATCGCCGCCGTTTGCGGCTCATGCTTGCTTAGCCATTCTTTGTAATCGGCCTCGCTGATGTAGGTAACATTCACCCACGCGTGAGCCATTTCATCCACCGTGCGATCGCCCCAGCCCACCCATTGATCCGGGTCCGGATTGTTTCGGTTGTTGGCCGTATTGTCGTGCCATGCCACCACGTGAATCACGGTTCCCCTTGGCAGCACCGGCGCGGCGTCGTCACTGTAAATATAGTTGGTCATCCAGTTGAAGTTGAAATGATCCACATAGCTGAGAGTGCGCTTGGAGCCGTCCGGCAGAATCGCCTCCAGCAGCATGGCCTTCCCGCGCAGGTGCATGTGCGGCTGAAAATTTTCGAGACGCGCCGGCGCGCGCAGCGTTTGATAGCCTTCCGATTGCACGACGGAATTCGGCGGAATGTCGAGCGTGCCGCCGGTCCCGTCACCTGGCGGCGTGGCGCGGAAAAGTGTCAGGAACGTGCGGTACTTGGGCTCTTGTCCTTTGGGATAAAGATAAATTGCGAGTTCCACATTATCGCGAATCTCCTCACCCACCGCGTGATAATGCATTTCCCACCAGACGCGAGCGCCGGGAACCAAAAGCTTTCCCGTGTTGGGGCGATAGACATCGTAGTTCTTATTCACCGCCCACTCCATCAACAATCCTTGCGTAACGATGCCGATATGGGAGCCGGGTTCTTCCTGCTGCAAATAAGCCAGCGCATGATGCGTAACCCTTCGTCCCGCCGCGCTGGCGGGCCGCATCTCCACGGCGCGCACCCAACGTGGCTCGGTGAGCGGAATCTGCGTCAGCGGTCTGAACCAGGCGTCCTGCCCTTTGGCTGGCACGGTGTAGGGTTCCGATTTGATCACCAGATCCGGCTGGCCGAACTGGCTGGCTAATTTCCAGCCCTTGTCCTCCGGCCATTGCCTGGGAGCCGGCATGTCTTTGGGATCGCCCTCCGGAGCGCCGGCAGCCACCCATTTCACGATGCTGTCGATCTGCGCATTGGACAGCGACATGTCGTTCTGGAAGGATTGAATTCCTACGGTCGGGTCCAAGTGCCAGGGAGGCATTTGACGTGTGGCCACGCGCTCCCGGATGGCCTTTGCCCATGGCCGCACCTGTTCGTATGCGATCAGCGCCATCGGCGCCATTTGTCCCGGCCGATGACAGCCTTCGCACTTGTCCTGAAAAATCGGCGCGATGTCTTTTGTGAAGGTCGGCTCGCGCGTTCCCAGGCTGGCCGGCCACGCCGCGCTCGCGCACCATAGACTCGCCAAGGCAATCATGCCGGACCTGGAAACCGTCATGGAGTTCTCCTTCCCGACGCCATTCGGGGCTTACCGCCGTTAGTCCTTAATTATGGCACTGGATGCTCGCGTGTCAATCCCACAGCCGGCAACTCGCGGTCCCAACGACGCGCGGCTCAATCGGTTCTCTTGAGCTCGGGGACTAAAACAGATGCGCATGAACAACGGAGCCTCCGCGCTTTTGCTGGAAATTCGCCAAATTTTAAAAAACTGCGCCACCTCGCACACACAAAACACACCCCCACTTGCGCCTCCCGCTGTGTAGCCGCGTAAACTATTGAAATGCGATCCGCCATACGGTCCCTCTGCCGCCGGCCTTCGCGCTGGCTTCGATTTTCACAGTTGCTCTCGGCGTTGGAGCCAACACCGCCCTATTCGCCGTCATCTATACCGTTCTGATCCAGCCGCTCCCGTTTCGCGATCCCAGCAAACTCGTGCGGATCTGGGAGACTCATCCGGCTCTGCCGCAATTGCAGGTTACGGCGCCCGATTTTCGCGACTGGCGCAATTAGACCCGCAGCGTCGATGCGACTCTTCTGATCAAGACCGAAGCCGATCCAATTCAGTTTGCAACCGCGGTTCGCGCAGCGATTCAAGCCTTCGACTCCGAGATTCCGATTTCGAAGATCCAACCTCTCGCGCAGAACGTCGCCGATTCCCTGGCTCGCCGCCGTTTCGCACTCCTGCTGCTCGGAATCTTCGGTGCGCTGGCGGCCTTACTCACGGCGGCCGGCGTCTACGGATTGCTCGCCTATTCCGTGAATCCGCGCGTGCGCGAATTCGGAGTGCGGGGAGCGGTGGGCGCAACGCGTGGGGACCTGGTCGCCATGATCCTGCGATGAAGAGCTTTATCTACCGGCTGGTTTTGCTGACGATGATTTCAGCCTGGATGCCGGCTCGCCGCGCCGCGGCGGTGGATCCGGCTACTGCGCTGCGGAGCGGCAGTTAGTACAATACCAGCCATGCGACGCAGAGAATTCGTTGCCGCGGTTGCCTTCGCTGGCGCCGCCGCCACCACGGTTGTGGCCCAAACCAAAGGCCGCCTCAAGCAGTGTGTTACCTCGTTCCCGTTCGATCCCCAAATGCCCTTCGAAGACCGCTGCCGTGAAGCGGCGCGGCTGGGCTGCGTGGGCTACGATCTGGTGGCTCCGAAGGACTGGCCGACGCTGAAGAAATACGGCCTCATCCCGACCATGGCCCCTCCGGGCGGCGTGACGATGGAAGACGGCATCATTCATAAAGAAGCTCACGAGAAATCCCTGGTGTCGCTCGGCTCTGCCATCGACGAGTGCGCCGCGGCAGGGTGCCCCAACATTATTACAGTGGGCGGTCAGCGCAAAGGTATGGCGGACGCGGAGGGCGCCGATAATGCCGTGGCGTTTTTGAATCGGATCAAGTCGCGCGCGGAGGACAAAGGCGTCACCATCTGCATGGAAGTGATGAACAGCAAGCTCCAAGACCCGGGCCTTGGCCGAAAGGATCAGATCTGCGATCACATTGCGTGGGGCGTGGACGTGGTCAAGCGCGTGAATTCACCGCGCGTCAAGATTTTGTACGACATTTATCACGCGCAAATCATGGACGGCGATATCTGCCGCAGCATCCAGCAGGATTTTCAGTGGATCGCGCACTTCCATACCGGCGGTGTTCCCGGCCGGCACGAGATCGACGATACGCAGGAGCTGAATTACCGCTTCATTGCCAAGACCATCGCCGACTTGGGCTACACGGGCTACATCGCGCACGAATTCCGTCCCACGCCGGGCCGCGATCCGATCCAGAGTTTGAAACAAGCCATTGAGATCATCACGGTCTAGCGATGCAATCACCGGACGGGAGCGCCGTTTGCGGTGGGCGCCGGCGCCGGTTGAGACGGATAAGCGATGGTGGCCTGCGTGGGCACGGCCAGCGCGGTTCCCGCCGATTCCACCGCGTCCATGATCGACAGAAAAAGATTCTGCTGTATCTGCATAAACTCGTCGCCGTCCAGCGTCCGGACGTAAATGAAGATTTCGATGTCCAGCGAGTAAGCGCCGATTCCAACGAAACGCACCGGCATGGCGCCCGTTTCGAACTTGGGATTGTCTTTCAGGAGTTTAGTGAGGGAATCGAGCAGCGCCCGCATCTGATCGGGCGTAGTGTTCCGCCTGAGGTTCAGCGTCACATGAAACAGCGTCTTGTCGCGGCGGTCGAAGTTTTCGAGCGTCATCGTGGAGAACGAACCGTTGGGCACCGTCAACAGGGTTCGATACAGCGTGCGAATGCGAGTGGACCGCAACCCGATATCCTCCACGGTGCCCATGCTGCTGCCGAACTTGCAGAAGTCGCCCACCGAGACAGGCCGGTCGCTAATAACGGCTACGCTTCCAAAAAGATTTTCGAGCGTCTTTTGAGACGCCAGGGCCAACGCTACGCCACCGATGCCGAGTCCCGCCAGAAGCGTGGTGGTATTGTAGCCCCACGCGCTGAGGACGGCCGCGACGATGAGCACGAAGACCAGAATCTTTGCGATGCGGCCCGACAGCGGCAACACCGAATAAGAAAAGGCCCGGTGCCTGGATTCCAAATGAGCGCGAAGATGGCGGACGATTACATCGATGATGACGTCGCACAGCCAAAATATACCCCAGAAGAACAGCGCTACAAGAACACGGCCCAGGTAGAGGCGCAAAAGAGCCGAAGGTCCGAACCAATCCATGCCGGCGCGAAACAGCGATACCGAAAGCAGCAAACGGAGCGGGCCTACGAAGGTCCCTAGCAGGCTGAAGTCCCAATCGGGCGCTACGCGCTTGAGGCCCCGCTGCGTCAACCACAGTAAGATGCGCGAGAACAATTTGGACAGCGCCGCCAATGCGACCGCCAATAAGGCCAACCCGATCCAGCGCCACAACGGTGTATCGATCAATTGCCAGTTGACCAGCGGAAGAGGCAGGTGCCTTTCGATCGCCGAGCTATCGGTCATTTGGGCAATCATGGGGATTCTCGCGACGCTGTCGGAAGAAACCAGCCAGACGGAATGTCCAGGATGAAGCGTCACTCGTTCGAGGTCCAGTTCGAGCGTCCGGCCCTGCACCTGAAATGTGTCGATGCGATCGCGGTTGGGCGCAAGGTTGTCCGACGTGTCGCCTTCCGGGTTGCGGCTGAGATCGCCGACATCGAACTGCGTGTCGCTGTCCAGGATCGCTTCGAGTTGGCGAGCCAGTTCGGCGCCATTTTTGAGCCGCTGGTCTTCGGGCATCTTGCGAAGGTCCAGGTAGCGCCACGCCTTACCGTAATTTTTGGCGTGAGCGGCTTCCAGGAACGCGACGACGGAGCTTTGCGGGGAATCACGGCCCAACGGGTCTTTGTTTACGGGCGCAGTGGCTGGCTGAGCAGATGGCAGGATTTGCGCGAAAGCGCAGAAGCTGGAAAGCAGAAAGCAAAGGACAATCCAGGCGTTCTTCATCGTATGGAATCTGCTGCACGTGGACTGCCAAGGCGGTTCATAACCGTTAGAGGCTCTCGAGAACCGCCGAGGATGTGGTGAGGCGTCCGCCTGCGTCCGTAAACTCTAAAAACATTTCGCGGGCTTTTTGTTCGTTGAGGGCTTTCACGGCGTCGGTGACTATTTCGACCGGCCGGCCGGTTTTCAGCAGGCCGAAAGCGGCGCAACGCACGCAGATCTCGGTGACGACGCCGTAGACGACATAGCGATCCGCGTTGAGCCGTTCGAGCAGCGCATGGAGATACGGGCTGCTGAAACAATCGAGCTGCTGTTTTTCGAGAATCCACTGACGGACCTCGTCATCCGCCGGGGAGGGCACGGTGGCGCGCCGATCGAGCAGCGTAATGGCGGGCTTATGCTGTCCCGTGGTTCCGACCACGCAATGGTGAGGAAAGATCTGAAATTCGGGATCGTCCTCCGAGTGCGCGTCCATGGTGGAGATGAGCACAGGAGCGTGGCGATTCAACTCCCCGACCAGCGGCAGAATGTGCTCGGCGCCCGGTACGTAAAGCGCACCTGCGGGATATACGAAATCAATCTGCGTGTCGATGTCGAAGAAGACCGTTTTCATGCTGGACCTTTTCGTAGAGCGTCAGCAACTCCGGGCTCTGGTCGACGCGATATTCCTGGCCGATATCGAAGAGGCTGCGGACGGCGGTGGGCAATCGCTTGACGGACTCGGCGGCGTACTGGCGGGCCGCTTCGGCGGTAGGCAGCGGCTCGATCAATTTGCCGCCCAGCATTACGGGACGCAGCAATGCCTTGGCCTCCGGCTCGCCCCAGCCGCAGCCCAGGCATTCCCAGGAGCAGGCGATCACGTCGTGCGCGGCAAATCGAAACACTTGCTTCGCTCCGGGCAGGGTATGCTTATCTTCGCTGAATTTCGCGGTGAAACGTCCGTTGAGTTCCACCAGCTTGTAGACGACGCCGAGATGCGGCGAATCGGCGGACGTAGCCAGATCGGTGCCCACTCCGAATGCATCGATGGGTGCGCCGGCGGCGGCGAACTCCAGAATCTTGTATTCGTTCAGATCGCTGGTGGCCATGATTTTCGCGGTCTTTAGACCCGCGTCGTCCAGAATCTTGCGAACTTCGCGCGAGAGCTCCACCAGATTACCGCTGTCGAGCCGCACGCCCCACAAAGGTTGGCCGAGCGCCGCGGCCGACCTGGCGCCCGCGATGGTGTCGTACGTGTCGATCAAATACGCAGTCGCGTCGCCGAGCAGATTCTGGAGCCGTTGAAAGGCCTCCGTCTCGGATGCAAAAGACTGGACCCACGAGTGTGCGGCGGTTCCAAACACGGGGATGCCATAGCGGAATCCGGTTTCGGTATTGCTGGTGCCGATGCAGCCGCCGATGTACGACGCGCGTCCGGCCAGAACGCCCGCTTCCGCCGAGTGTGCGCGGCGGGCGCCGAAATCGACTACAGCGCGGCCGCCGGCCACCTCCACGATGCGAGACGCTTTGGTGGCGATCAGCGATTGAAATCCGATGGTGGCGAGCAAGTATGTTTCGACGATCTGCGCTTCGATCAGAGGCGCGCGAACCGTCAGGAATGGCTCATTGGCGAAGATGGGCGTGCCCTCCGGCATGGCGAAGACATCGCCAGTGAAACGGAGGTGGCGCAGCGCGTCGAAGAAACCGCTGGAGACACGACGGAATTGGGGCAGGCTGCGGAGGTAATCGATTTCCTCATCGCAGAATTTCAGACTGAGCAGATAGTCGATGGCCTGCGCCAGGCCGGCTGCTACAACGTAGTTGCGATAGCGTGGCAGACGGCGGAAAAACAGCTCGAAAGTGGCGCTTTCGGCGGTTTTGCCGGCTTCGAAGTAACCGGCCGCCATGGTGAGTTGGTAGAGGTCGGTCAGGAGGCCCGTCATTAAGCTGTTAACTATTCTATCAAGGTGGTTAGAACCGGGATCGGTTACTGACCGCTCCCTTTGGTCGCGGCTTGGTTACTGGCGTGCGTTGGTTCAGATACGGCGTGGTTCAGACACGTGCGTGGTTGAGACAGGGCGCGGTTCAGTCACGGCGCGGTTCAGGAGCATGCGTGGTTCAGAAAAACATAGGGTCGGTTACTTCGTCGGGGGCGCGGGTTTCACGTCGGACGCGGCTTGCGAGAGGTCATCGACGGTTTTCGCGTCGAGGCCGTAGAGGGCCGGTTCGTTCTCGCGCTGCGCGATGTAATCGGAACCCTGCTTGGCGATCAAGACCTTCTCGGTGGTCTTTGAGACTACGGTGATGTCGATGCTGGGCGTGCCGAGCGATCCCGTATCGACGAACTTGGTGGCGGACAGGTCGCGCAATTTATCGAGGAAAGACTGGACGCTGGTGCTGTCCATCTTTTTGCCGTTCGAGAACCAGTCGTCTCCGCCTTTCTGGAACGCATAGGTTTTGCCGTTGGCGTGCATTTCGATCTTGCTGGGATCGTTGAAACCGAAGTTGAAGAGTTTCTTATTGCGGAAATCGTCGAGCGATTTGTCGACGCCCATGCCGAGCTCGGGAGTGGCTTTGAAAACGCCGGCCACCGTGCTCGACTTGGCGTAGTAGTCGTCCTTGTTTTTGCGAACCTCGATCTGCTGGGTGCCGGAGGGATCGGTCAGCTTCACCGTTGCAACGGGCATGCCTGAAGCAAATGCCTCCGCGGCTTTCTTGGCGTCGTCGGCGGACAGGGTCAGGTCCATTTTCGCGTCCTTCAGCTTGCGTAGCATCTCGTCCACTTGCAGGCCGTCGGCGCGCAGAGGCTTGGGCTTCACGATTTGCCATTGATCTTTATCGCGGCCGAACTCGATATCCTGTTTTTTGGCGATCAGTTCCACGCGGCTGAGCTTGTCCTGGTCGAACCTCAGCAGGCGTTTGTCGCGCAGATCGTTCAGGGACTTGTCGAGGCCGGTTTTTACGTAGCTGGCTACGGTAAAAACGCGCGGATCGCCATCCAGCATGGCGTAGGAGCCGCTGTTGGTGGGGGTGTCGTCACCGAACTTCAGCTTGCTCACTTTGCCGGCCTTGCCTGTGATGTCCACTTCGAGGCTCGGCGAATTTAGCCCGTAGGCCGACAGATTGGAGGCTTTATCTTCGACGACGCGATCGGAGCTCACGTTCGCGGCCGATGCGACCAGCTGACTGACGGCGTCTTGATCGGCCGGATAGGGCTGGGGCGCCGTGAGCTGCCATTTACCGTTGGTTTTCTCCAGGACGGCCGGGTCGGCGCCCTTCTTCTTTAACTCTACTTTCGTGATGTCGCCTTCAGTGAGCGCGAGAATCTTCGGAGGGGTGTCGGAAGGAGGCTTGGCGGCCTCCGCCGCTTTCTCCTTATTCGAAAAATACAGGCCTACACCGAGTGCGGCCAGCAGGACGACGGCGACTAAGAGACCTCGGAACCGCATCGTCCCTATCTCCTTTTGAGCCAGACCATCACGCCGCCAAAGATCACAATCAGCGGCAAAAAGAATTGGCTGGTGATTTGCACCGACCGGAACTGCGCGCGCGTTAAGTTGATGCGGCGATCTTCCGGCTCTTTGGGGCGGATGGAAATGAGGTCCTCATCGGACGACAGCCAGTTGATCATGTTCAGCAAGAGATTGCGGTTGCCACTGAAACCGAGCGCCTGATTGGAAGCCCAGCCCGAATTGCCGACCACGACGAAGCGCCCGGAATCGCTGGGCTTGGCGCCCGCGTAAGTGCCCGCGACGGCCAGCGTGAACGGCCCATGTTTGTCTTTGGCCGGATTGATCCGAATCTCCGACGACGCAAGATCGGAAGTGGCGTAGCTTTCGGCGGACGTCGAGAACAGTTTGGTGATGGTGGTTTTGTCGGTGTTCTTGGTCTCGAGCGAGCGCGATAACGGAAAAGCCGTGGAAATATTGGTGAGATCGTTCACGATGGGGTGCGAATCGTATTGAAGAATGACGGGCGCTTCCGGTCCTCCGCCCAGCAGTTGCGATGCGGCGCTTTCGTCCAGGAGCAAGTCCTTGTCGACGGTCACGCCCCAGCTTGCGAGAAGATCGGCCAGGGCCGTGTTATCGCTGACCTGCTTGCGTCCCAGCCGCAGCGGGGGATCTAACATGAAGAGCGCGCGGCCTCCGCCCTGGACGTATTTCTTGATGGCGTCCACTTCGGGCTGGATGTAATCGCCGGTGGGGCCAGCCACCACGAGCACGGTGCAATCGGCCGGCACTTCCGCCTTCTCCTGCAAATTGACGGCTTTCACTTTGTAGTTATCTTTTTCAATGATGCTCTGAAAGCCGGAGAAGCCGTCGCTTTGCGAAGAATCGTCCAGCCGATGCTCGCCGTGGCCGGAGACCACGCAAACTTCGCGCTCGCCGCCCTTCAGCGCACGGATCAGCGCGCCGGTGACGCCTTCTTCATCGAACGTCTTGGCGTCTTCGCGCCGGGCGCCCACCGCGACTACCGCTTCGCCTTCCCGCGTTACATTTTCCGCGCGGGCCAGCGTGGGATTTTTCAGCAGATCGACATACTGGATGTGCAGCTTGGGCGAAAGATTCTGATAACGATCGAGAAGATCCTTGGCGCCTTGCATTCCGTTGGCGCGATCGAAGTAGCTGATGGTGACGTCCTGCTTCAGGTCGCCGACTACTTTCTTGGTTTGATCGGACAACGTGAAACGCTTGTTCGCGGTAGCATCATACGACTTGTTGTACCGGTTAGCGAGGAAATTCGCCACCACCAGCACGGCGAGAATCACAACGATATAGACCGTCGCATACGCGGCGAACTTAGTTTGTCTGGTTTGCATCCATCCGCTAGCCATTTAAGACCTCCACCGCAGGGATTCCAGTGAGCGAGAGGTTAGAAACAGCCCCAGGAAAATCACGGAAACATAATATACGGCGTCCTTGGTGTCGAGAACGCCTTTGGAAAACGAATCGAAGTGCGTGATGACGGACATATACGCGAGAACTTTGGCCCAGGTTGCCGTGTCGGAACCAGCGGGCCATTCCAAGACCCACAGCAGCAGGCAAACACCGAATGTGGCGGCGCCGGCGATGATTTGATTCTTAGTCAGCGTGGAAATAAAGGTTCCGATGGCCAGCAGGCCGCCCGCTTGCAGCAGTAAACCCAGGTATCCGATGGCGAGCGGCTTCCAATCCGGATTGCCGTAACGGAACAGGAACGCAAAATTGACGGCGCTGAACAGCAGCAGCACTCCGTAGAGCATCAACGCCGATAGCCACTTTCCGATAATGATTTCGATGTCGCGAATGGGAGAGGTGGCCAGCAGTTCGATGGTGCCCATGCGCTTTTCTTCGGCAAACAGGCGCATGGTGATCATGGGAATGAAGAACAGGCCAACCACGCTGATGTTGGACAGCAGCGGCCGGATCACGTATTCATTCACGCTCATGGGCATGGCTTGGCCGCTCATCTGGGATTGCAGGCTGGCGGCATTAAAATATTGAACGGCGTTCCAAAAGAAGAACCCGAAAATTATGGCAAACATGGTCAGCAGCAGATAAGCCACCGGCGACACGAAATAGCTGTTTAGCTCTTTTCGGCAGATAACCCAGATGTTCCTCATTGGATCTCTCCTTGGGCGACCGTCTCGGCGGGGACGGGTTCGTCGATCTTTTCTCCACCAGTGAGTTGCAGGAAGACCTCTTCCAGGCTCATCGCTGAGGGGCGAAGCTCATTCAGGTTCCAGCCGGACTCTACGATGGCGCGCGCCAGATCGCCGCGAATGAAGCGATCCTTTAAACTCTCCACTTCAAACACAGACCGGTTGTCGCGAGAGTCCTTCAGCAGGACGCGGCTGACGCCGTTGACCGTTTCCAGACGATGCTGAATGGTCTGCGAGTCGATGGCGCCGCTGCGTCCCTCTACTTCCAGGACTACCGATTCGGCGCCGCGGGCCCGAGCTTGCAGGTTGTGCACCGAATCCGTGGCCACCAGCTTGCCCTTGTTGATGATGAGCACCTGCTCGCAAGTCTGTTCCACTTCCGGCAGGATGTGCGTGCTGAGGAGGATCGTGTGATCGGGGGCCAAGCTGCGGATCAGATCGCGCGTTTCGTTGATCTGCTTGGGGTCCAGTCCGGCGGTGGGTTCATCGAGAATGAGAACGTCGGGATTGTGGATGATGGCCTGAGCCAATCCGACGCGCTGCCGGTAGCCTTTGGACAGCTTGCCGATGAGTTTGTTCCGCACGTCGGCGATAGCGCAACGCCCGGCGACTTCGGTTACCCGGTTGGCCAGGCTCGCGCCCGACATCCCTTTCAGCCTTCCGACAAATATGAGGTATTCTTGGACCTCCATTTCCGGATACAGCGGCGGAGTTTCCGGCAGATAACCGATTCGTTTTTTCACTTCCATGGCCTGATCGAGAACGTCGAAGCCGGCCACGTTGGCGGTGCCTTCCGAGGGAGGAAGAAAACACGTCAGAATGCGCATGGTTGTGGTCTTGCCGGCGCCATTCGGTCCCAGAAATCCCACAATCTGCCCCTTCTTCACTTCAAACGAAATGTGATCCACCGCGAGCGTGTGGGCGTATCTCTTCGTGAGGCCTTGAACTGTAATCATAGTTAGACTCGGAGGAACTGCGACGACTGGCCGGAAGCGCCTCCCAGGAGGCCGGATCCGATCAGGCTGCTGCAATCACATGATAAAAATCGCTGGAGGCGAATGTCAATTTGAATAAGGGCTTCGGATTGGCTAGCGGCTTCTGGTTCTCTCGATTTGTTAGACGTAGCTACCGTCATTCCGTCAGGGCAAAGCCCATAATTTGGATACCTGCATCGACATAAATTATGTTACCGGTTACGCCACGGCCCAGATCGCTGGCCAGAAAAACAGCTGTGTCAGCCACTTCCGCCGGGTCGGTATTGCGGCGGAGAGGGGCCAGTTTCGCGCCACCCTCCAGCATTTTAGAAAAATCCCGGATGCCGCGCGCCGACGTAGTTTTGACGGCTCCCGCCGAGATTGCGTTTACCCGAATGTTAGACGGTCCAAGGTCGGAGGCCAGATACCGGACGGAAGCTTCGAGCGAGGCTTTTGCGACGCCCATCACGTTATAATTCTCGACGACGCGCGTGGATCCGAGGTAAGTCAGGGTCATAATAGAGCCGCCGCCCTGCTCGGGCGGGGCCATCAGGGGCGCCGTGGCGCGCGCCACCGCGACCAGCGAGTAGGCGCTGACATCCTGAGCGAGGGCGAATCCGGCCCGCGAGGTCTCTACAAACGGGCGGCTTAGATCCTCGCGGTTGGCGAACGCGATGCTGTGAACCACGGCGTTGAGCACTGTTCCTCGGCCTTTTAGTTCACTGGCTAAGGCGTCCAGTTGGGCGTCCTGGGTTACATCGCAGGGCAAAACCTCGCGCGCCTTGATCTCGGCGGCCAACTCTTCCACGGTTTGTTTTTGACGATCGCCCTGGTAAGTCAGGATCACCTGCGCGCCTTCGCGAATAAAGGCTTTGGCGATGGCGTGGGCGATGCTCCAGCGATTCGCGACTCCGAGGACAAGGGCAACTTTGCCCTGCATCAGTTGGGGCATGAAACTAACCATTGTAACGCTGCGAGGAGTAACTCGCGGTGTTTTTCTCGACGCGGCACGCTGAAGAGGCTGCGGAAAAAGGTTGCAATTTGCTTCGCTCCCTATGGTCGCGGCTCTGTAAGTGGCTGTGAGCGCAAAGCACCGATTCCGAAGTATTGAGTATGCTAAGCGGCGGGCATCGGTGTGTCGGCGCCGGCCCACAGATTCATGGTGTTGAGTTCGTCCCGCCCGCAAGCTTTCAGGTAGCAGAAAAGCTGAGTCCGATAGGCCGCGTGACCGGCTAGTACCAGATTGACCAGCAGATAGCCGCGGCTCGATTTATTGCCGAACATGTCGACGTCGGCACGGAAGTCCGCGTCAGTCCACGCGCCTAACAGGCTGGCGTACGCGGCAGACTGCTTTTGAATCGCCGCGACCGTCTGCTCGAAAGTCATCTTCTTCGCCTCGGCTTCCGCGGGCCCCCACACCTTGCCCAGGGTGGCTCGGTCGAATGTGCCCGTTTGGATTATCGAGACCTGGGTGGGACCCATGATCGCCATGTAATGGAGCAGCTCCAGCGTGGTGCGCTGCTTGGGACTGGGGCGGTAATCGAGTTTTGACTTATCGACTTTCCCGGCCAAGTGAATCAGGATGCGCACTTCGTTCTGCAAAGAAGCAATCAGTTCGTCTTTTGTTAGGACCATAGCTGGAAGGTATCATAAATATCCGGCGCGGCCAGGTCTAATTTTTTCGAATTTTCAGGATCTGGAACAGGTTGCTGTAGTCGTCGGTCCAGGGCCGCAGGTTAGGCCGGATGCGCGCGGGCTGAACGCTGGACGATTTGAACGCCGCGCCGCGGAAGATGGCTGCATCGGCCGACACCAGCACCCAGTCGCTGTTGGCGAAATAGTCTTCCTCTTCGTCCTCGTCGTCGACATCGACGGCGGCTTTGCCGAAATCGCGCGCGTCGCGCGCTACCACGGGGACCAGGTCGAGATAGCGATTGGACACATGCACGGCAAGAATCCCCGTAGGCTTCAAGTGGCGGAAGTAGAGTGCGAACGCCTCGCGCGTGAGCAGGTGGACGGGAATGGCGTCGCTGGAGAAGGCGTCTATGGCCATCAGATCGAATTGCTGGCTGGGCTGCGCTTCCAGAGTAAGGCGCGCGTCGCCGAGCAGCACCCGATGATCGGCCTTGCAATCGTGGAGGAAAGTGAACCAGGTGCTGGCGATGGAGAGCGCCAGCGGATTGATCTCGTAAAAACGGAACACATCGCCGGGGCGGCAGTAGCTGGCGGTGACGCCGGCGCCCAGTCCGATGACGGCCACGCGGACCGGACCGCGTTTCTGCAAATAACCCATGGCGCGGCCTATGCCGGAGTACGGGCCGTAGTAGCTGGTGGGTTGGTCGCGGTGGGCGGCGTCCAGAAGTTGTGTGCCGTGATTGATGGTGCCGTGGATCAAGCGGCGAACGGCGGTTTCTTCTTCGTCCGCGGGAATGTCGCGAACTCGCAGGACGCCGTAGAAGTTGCGGACCGAAAGGCGAAAAATTCGATCGCTGCGATGCTTCTCGTAGCCCAGATGGATGGCCAGACCGACGGTGAAGGTCAGCATCGCGATTCGCACGGCGGCGAGCGGAATCTTGCCCGTCCATTTTTCGGGCGAGATCCAAAGCACGATGGCCGCCAGCGCGCTGCAGGCCACCATCGCGAGCGGGAGCTCGAAATAGGTGTGAAAAACGTGGGGCGCGACGATGGCCACAAACACGCCGCCGAGGGTCCCGCCGAGCGCGATCATCAGATAGAAGCTAGTGAGGTGCCGGGGATCGGGCTTGAGGCGCGCGAGTTCGCCGTGGCAGACCATGCAGCAGATGAACAGCGTGGCGACGAAGGTGGGAATGGCCCAGGCGATGCTCGGATTGCCTTCGTTCGCGTAAATCGCGTACGCCGCGCCGGCGAGAGCGACGACGAGCAGCGGCAGGAAGACGCCGCGATTGTAGACCTTCTCGCGTTCGAAGCACAGAATAAAGCTGAGCAAATAGACGGCGAGAGGAAGAACCCAAAGAAACGGAATGGGCGCGACGTTCTGGCTGAGATGATTGCTGATGGCAAGCAGCAGCGTGGAAGCGCAGGCTGCGAGCGCGGTCCATAGGAGGCGGATGGTCCAACTGGGAGACGGCGAGGGCGGGTCGGCGGTGGTATCTCGCGATTGTGGCGGAGCCGCCCGCATCGGTTTCCACGCGAGGGCCGCGCAGATCAATACGAAGACCACGTAGATGCCCGACCATCCGTAAGCCTGCCCGTGGGTGGTGAACATCGGTTCGACGAAAACCGGATAGCTGAGCAGGGCGAGCAGCGAGCCGAAATTCGACAGCGCGAACAACCGATACGGAACCGCGCCGGGTTTGGCCGCGACGTACCAGGCTTGCAGGAGCGGGCTGGTGGTGGAGAGCAGCAAATAAGGAAGGCCGATGGTTGCGGTGAGCAGCAGCAAAATGCGCAATGACGGATCGCCGGGTTGCGACGGCTTCCAAGTTGGGGATGGCAGGATGGGCAGCAACGCCAGGCTCAGCGCCATGAGGGCGATGTGTAGCGTAGCCTGTTGCTTCGGCTTAAGCGACCGCGTGGAGCGATGCGCGTACAGGTAACCGGCCAGTAAAGCCGCTTGGAAAAACAGCAGGCACGTGCTCCACACCGCAGCCGATCCGCCGAACCACGGCAGGATGATTTTGCCGATCATGGGCTGCACCGCGAACAGCAAAAATGCGCTTAGGAAAATTGTGCAGGCGTAGGCGAGCATTCGGAAGTAACCAGCAATGATCGCACACGCCGCACGAGGCTGCCGCCGCACCCTTCGAGTGCAATTCCGCCGCGATTCCTATGCTAGACTTTAGGCGGTTTGAGGCTTGCCCCGGTCGACTACCTGATCCTGTCGCTGTACTTTGTTTTTGTACTTTGCATCGGCTGGATCGTTAAGCGCAAGGTGGCGACCAGCGCCGATTTCCTTACTTCCGGACGCTCGGTCCCGGTTTGGATTACCAGCCTGGCGTTCATTGCCGCGAATCTTGGCGCGCAGGAAGTGATTGGCATGTGCGCTTCGGGGGCGAAGTACGGCATCATGACCGCGCATTTCTATTGGATCGGTGCGGTGCCGGCGATGCTGTTCGTCGGGGTTTTCATGATGCCGTTCTATTATGGAAGCCGCGCACGCAGCGTGCCTGAATATTTGAAGCTGCGGTTCGATGAGAAGACGCGGGCTCTGAACGCGGTGACATTTGCCGTGATGACGGTGTTTTCTTCCGGCATTTCGATGTATGCGCTGGGGCTTTTGTTTGAATTAGTGCTGCACTGGAGCTTTACCGCATCGGTGCTGCTGTCGGCGGCCATCGTTTTGGTTTATACGTTTCTCGGCGGCCTAACCAGCGCGATCTACAACGAGGTTTTGCAATTCTTCCTGATCGTGCTGGGCTTCGCGCCGTTGGCCATCTTCGTAGTGATGAAGACGGGGGGCTGGAGCGGCATGGCTGCCCGGCTTCCCCAGGTGATGACACACACCTGGCGGTACGCGGGCAGCGCGTCCCAAAACCCGATGGGCGTGGAAGTGTTCGGCCTGGTGGCGGGGTTGGGCTTTGTGCTGTCGTTCGGCTATTGGTGTACGGATTTTCTGGTGGTGCAGCGAGCCATGGCGGCGGACTCGATGTCGGCGGCGCGGCGCACGCCGTTAATCGCAGCATTTCCGAAAATGGTGATGCCATTTATCGTTATTGTTCCCGGCATTGCGGCGGTCGCGCTCTCACATATGGCGCTGGGCTATTCCATTCCGCTCAAACCGGATGGCGGACCGGACTACGATCAGACGCTGACCACGTTGATGGCTCAGTTTTATCCGTCGGGCATGCTCGGCCTGGGGCTGACGGCGCTGATGGCTTCCTTTATGTCCGGCATGGCGGGCAATGTGACGGCCTTCAACACGGTTTGGACTTACGATATTTATCAAGGCCACATCCGCAAGAATGCTCCCGATTCGCACTACTTGTTCGTGGGGCGAGTGACCACGGTGGCGGGCGTCGGGCTGTCGATAGGGACGGCCTACCTGGCGAGCCACTTCAATAACATCATGGACTTTCTGCAACTGGTGTTCGGCTTCGTCAACGCGCCGCTATTCGCGACATTTCTCCTGGGAATGTTCTGGAAGCGCGCCACCGGCCACGGCGCATTCTCCGGATTATTGGCGGGTACGGCAGCCGCGGCCGCGACGCACGGTTTGACCCTGGCCGAAGGGAAGGGCGGCTGGCTGGGGACCGTGCTGCACACGTTTCCTTCGACCATGGCGCAGAACTTCTGGATCGCGATTTTCGCATGGTCCACTTGCTTTCTCGTTACGCTGCTGGTGAGCTTGATGTCGGCGCCGAAGGCCGAGGCGGAGCTGCATAATCTGGTCTATGGGTTAACCCAGATCCCGCACGAGCAAGTGCCGTGGTACAAGCGACCGGCTCCATTGGCGGCGATCGTCATAGCGGCGCTGGTGTTCTTAAATCTGCTTTTCTGGTGATAGGAGCGGACTTCCATGAACGATTTACGCATACCGATAGGAAGCTTCTTTGCGTTGGTGGGCGTTATCCTGTGCGTGGCCGGCCTGGCGGCGAATTTTAAAGCTCCGCTCGAATCGGCCAACGTCAATCTCTATTGCGGGATTTCGATGCTGATTTTCGGAGCCGTCATGCTGTGGCTGGCGCGGCGAAAAGCGCGCTCGTAGGAGTTTGTTTCAAACAGGATGGGCTTCATCTGTTTTGCGAACTCCCCCTCTGAGAACTGGGCCGCGTAAGCTTGCAAGGCGCGTGGGTCGATGGCGGCCTCCAATTCATCCCACTGCTCGATCGCCTGGATAAGGCCTTCGGGCTGGTGGTAGAGCAGACCTCCGAAGTCAGGCACGATCTCGAGCGCGCCTCCTTTTGCAAGCGCAATCACGGGCTTGCCGCTCGCGAGGGCTTCCACCATGGCGATGCCGAAGTCTTCTTCGCCGGGCATGAGAAACGCGCGGCAGCGCGCATATAGATCCCGAAGGTCTTGATCCGGGACGCGCCCGCAGAACTCGATATTCGGGGCTGCGGACCGCTTCAGAGCTTTGTACTCGGGCCCATTGCCGACCACGCGGAGCTTGCGTCCATTCTGGTTGAAGGCGCGGACGGCGGCATCCACGCGCTTGTAGGGGACGAGTTCGGAAACGATCAGATAGTAATCTTCGGCCGGCTGCCAGTAAAATGACTCGACGCTGACAGGGGGCCGGACCACGTGCGATTCCCGCCGGTAGGTTTTCCAAATCCGACGCCGCACGTTTTCGCTGTTCGCAACAAACCGATCCACGCGCGCCGCCGACGCGAAATCCCATAACCGAAGATAATTCGCCAACGGCGTCATGCAGGCGCGTTTCCAACGGCTGCGAGTCCACTCGTTGCGATAGGCCGGATACAAGTCCCACAAATATCGCATGGGGGTGTGGCAATAACAGATGTGCCGGGCATCGGATCCGGCGATGACGCCTTTGGCCGGACCCGACTCGCTGCTGACGATCAAATCATAACCTCGCAAATCAAGGTTTTCGAGAGCCATCGGCATCAGGGGCAACAATGATCGATAACTTCGGCGCAGCGGCTGCAGAAAGGACGCTTGCACGCGATGTCGGCGAATTGTTTCCGACACCCGGCTGGGGTTGTAGAACAGCGTGAAGATGTCGGCATCGGGCAGCAGGCGGCACAGCGCCTCGACGACTTTCTCGCCGCCGCGCATGTTCAGAAGCCAGTAATGGACAATTGCAACGCGCATTTCGAGAGCCCTACATGGTGAGTATGCCGCGTAGAAAGACGCGCGTTGTTTCTGGGTTGTACCTTTCTTGTAAAATCTGGGAGTTTCGCGGGTTTACCTCTTGGCATTCGATTTATTCATCGCTACTCTGACAACGAAGCGAGTCGCATGCCGCAACTATCATCCATGGAAAAAGTGATTTCCGATCCTGTTCTTTCCACCTTCGAACTGTCTTTGCGCCAGACTTTTTATCCGCTGGGGTATCCGCTCGAACTTCAAACCAATTCGGTTGAAGTAATCGCCGCGGCTTCCGAGGGCTGGGGAGCGTTTCAGCAGGCGTTTGACGAAGCGCCGGTGCGGTTTTGCCTCGGGGTGTTGGAAGGGGATGGAGGCGCCCTGCCGCTGGAGTCTGTGGTGCGATCCCGCGAGCACATGATGTCGATCATCGCGGACCCGGAGAACTTCGTGGTGTGCGACTTCAACCGCGGCTTTGCGTTCGGATGGGTGAGTCGGAACACGGCGGCGGATCATCCGTTGCTGCGCTATCGCTTCCTTGTCGCGGGAGCCGCCACACTCGTAGAGCAACGGGCGTTCGCGGCGCTGCATGGCGCCTTAGTAGTGCGAAATGGGACTGGGGTGATGCTGGCGGGCGATTCCTTCGCGGGAAAGAGCACGCTGGCCTATGCTTGCGCGCGAGCGGGCTGGGCCTACGTGAGTGACGACGGCGCTTTCTTAGTGCGCGGACGAGACGACCGTTATGTGGTCGGGGATCCGCATAGCATTCGCTTTCGGCCCGACGCGCCTGAGCTGTTTCCCGAATTGGCTGATCGGCTGGTGACCATTCGGCCGAACGGCAAAGTCGCCATCGAACTGCTTACTCGCGATCTGGCGTTAGAAACCGCCGCTGGCTGCAATGTCGATCATATTGTCTATCTGAATCGGGAGCCGGCGACTCGTGCCTGCCTGGGCCGCATCGATAGAGAGAAGGTGCGGGAGGACTGGCTGCAATATTCCAGCTTTGGAGCGAAGGAAGTGCGCGAAGCGCAACGGCATTGTCGGGAGCGCATGCTGACCGCACATCTTTGGGAAATGCAGTACTCCGAGCTCGATGAGGCGGTCGCGCGATTGGAGCTTCTCGTGGAATCGGGAGCCTGATCCAGAATGACTCGACTTTTCCAATTCAAGCTGCTCCTGGTATTCCTCGCGCTCGGAATTCCCTCTTTCTCCCAGGTTTCTTCCGGCACACTGCTGGGCGACGCGCGCGACGAGAAGGCCGCGTCAGTGGAAGCGGTTCTGATCGTGGCTCGTAACAATGACACTGGCTTTACGCGATCGGCTTCCAGCAACGCTTTTGGCAGCTATCGCATCGACGATCTTCTTCCCGGGGCGTACACGGTTACCGCGCAACACGACGGTTTTCAGGCAGTGACCGTGTCGCCCATTTTTGTGGAAGTGAACCAGAAGGTTCGCGTGGACATCGAACTGAAGGTTGGTTCGGTGCATGACACTGCCACGGTGAGCGCTCACGCGTCTCCGCTGCAGACCTATGAGGCGTCGGAAGGCTATACGCTGAGCTCCAATTTCTTCGAGGAGCTGCCGTTGTTGGGCCGCAACATCGTGGATCTGGTGACGCTTGGGCCGGGCGCCATTCCGCGGCAACTCGGCGGATTCTCGCATGACATCATCAACGATTTACAGGGAAACCGCGGCGCAGTAGCGTTCAATGCGCCGGTGAACGGCGGCAGATCCACCGAAAACAGCTACATCCTGGATGGCGCCGATAATACCGATCGCAACACCTTCTCGATCGCCGTGATACCCGTGATGGAGTCGGTGGCCGAGTTTCGGATTCAAAGCGCGCTCGCGCCGGCCGAGTTCGCTCAATCGGGCGGCGGCGTGATCGATGTGGTGACAAAGCCGGGTGGCCAAGAATTTCACGGGAACATTTTCGAGTTCTTTCGTAATGAAGCCACCGACGCCGCCAGCTTCTTCGCAGTGCCCGGCCTGCCCCAAGCCATCTTCCGCCAGAACCAGTTTGGCGGCACTTTGAGCGGCCCACTTGCGAAGGCGACCTATTTCTTTGTCTCCTACGAAGGACTGCGTTCGTTATCGTCCAGTTCCACCCAGCACCTGGTTCCCACCGCAGCCGTGCGCGGCGGCGACTTCTCCTCAGGCGCGCCGATCTTCGATCCGCTGACTCTGAATGCCAACGGCAACCGCACGCAGTTTCCGAATAACACGATCCCAGCGAGCCGCATCGATCCGACGGTAGCGAAGTATCTGGCCCTCTATGAGCCTCTGCCCAATGCTCCGCCGGCGAACGGCTTCGACTACGTCGATTCGACGCCCAATCGCGACAACAGCGACAACGGAACCGTGCGCATCGATCGCGCGTGGGGCGAACGGGAACGTCTCTTCGCGCGCTATACGATTAATGACGAGCGCTCTCTACTGGCCGGATCGTTTCCCGCGCTTCCCACCGCCGAGAATCTGCGAGCGCAGCAGATGGCCTTTGGACATACGTTCGCAGGTTCGTCGTGGGTAAATGAGACGCACTTCTCGTTCACCCGGCTGCGCGTCTTCGACTTGCCCACCAATGCTTTCGGTTCCAACGTGCTCGCGAACCTGGGCATCACCGGGCTCGCCAGCGATCCGTCTACATTTGGTTTGCCGGCCCTTACCGTTACCGACTATGACACGGTGCAGGACTCCGACAATCTTCCGCAAGTCCAACGCGATAATACCTGGGATTTCGGCAGCAGTATCTCGCGAACCATCGGCCGGCACACCTGGAAAGCCGGGTTCGAGTTTACGCATTTCACCATGGGGTACTTACAAAGCCTGTTCGTGCGGGGGAACTTCATTTTCAACGGGAGTTATACTTCCGATCCGAATAATCCCAACACGACGGGCGATGCTTTCGCGGACTTTCTGCTCGGCTATCCGGCCCAGACACAACGCAGCGTCGGCAATGCGCAGGCGTACTTGCGGCAGAACAATTACGCGGCGTATGTTCAAGACGACTGGCGAATCACACCGCGCATCAGTATTTCTGCCGGACTCCGGTATGAATATATGGCGCCCTTCAGCGAGGATCGCGGAAATCTTCTCAATCTGAATTACTCGACGCTGCCAAGCGCGCCCGCGCTGCAACAGGTAAAAACGGTCACCGATCCGCAGCGCCTGAACTTCGCGCCACGGCTCGGGCTGGCCGTGCGGCTACCGCATTGGTTCTCGCGCTCGCGCGATACGGTGTTTCGCGCGGGCTACGGGATCTACTATTCGCCGCCGCTAGCGATTGAGGCCTACGACTTAGTTCGCAACGGCGTCAATAACCAGAATAATGAGCCGGGAGGCCTGCTGCCCGTACTGACCATCCAGAGCGGATTTCCGCAAACCAGTTCCACCGGATTCCCGAGTTACTACGGTGTGGATCAGCACGCGCCGACCACTTATGCACAACAATGGTCCGCGAGCATCCAGCATGAGTTGCCCGGCAACACCCTGCTAGAGATCGCCTATGTGGGCACTAAGGGAACCGACATCTCGCTGTTTCGGCGCTTCAACACTCCCGCGCAGGTCGAGATAGGCGCGGACTTACCGCCCCGGCCGGGTGACTTACAATCCCTCCGGACATTTCCGGAACTCGGAACCATTTTTCAGATCCAGCACATCGGGAACTCGATCTATAATTCGCTCCAGATCAAGTCGGAAAAACGCGCCACGAAGCAGCTCTCTTTTCTCGCCAGCTTTGTATGGGCGAAATCGATCGACGATGCGGACTCACCCGTGGTTGGAAACTTCGACAGTTTTGGCGCGCAGGACGAGCGCAATTTGAGGCTGGAACGCGGCCTCTCCTTCTTCGATGTGCGCTACCGGTTGAGCGGCGGCTACGTTTATTCGATTCCCGGCGCGCCGGTTTGGAAGCCTCTTCTCAACAACTGGCAGTTGAGTGGGAACTTTACACTCCAAACCGGGACACCGCTGAACCCGGTCTACTTTGCGACCGATTTCGCCAATTCGGGCACGCCCAACCGGCCTAATGTTGTGCTTGGCCAGTCGATCAGTTTACCGGCCGACCAACGCAACCCCGATCATCTGTTCAACACGGCCGCGTTTTCTAATCCAGCGCCGTTCACCTTCGGCAATGCCGGGCGCGACATCATCCCGGGGCCCGGAAATGAAGTTGTGGACTTCGCGCTACATCGCAGGTTCATTGTGGCTGAGGGTAAATCGGTGGAGTTTCGCTGGGAAACATTTAATGCGCTGAATCATCCCAACCTCGGAATCCCCGGTCCGTACCCCGATTTCGGCCCATTCTTCGGCAAAGCATTTTCCGTGGGCGATCCGCGGCGCATGCAGTTTGCCTTGAGATTCGATTTCTGACGCCGGAGAATCCACGAATCCCTTCGCATGCCAGCGCGGTGCTGGGCGCGCTTCGGCTTACGTCGCCGGATGGAAACTCTCTCCATGGGTTGAGTGGAGACGCGTGGCAGCGTGCGCTCGCGTTTTGCGGACGCTCGCAATTGACGCTGGCGCTGGGCGTGGAATGTCGCGATCATTTGCCCGATGCGGTGCGGCGCGGCGTGGATCGCCATCTCTCAAACAATGCCGAACGATGGGAACGCACGCAAGCCGCGTATCGCGAAACGGCCTGGGCGTTCGATTCGGCAGGACTGGAGCACGCGGTCCTCAAGGGCTTCAGCCATTGCCCGGATTTCGTGCGCGATCCACGCCACCGTGCGCAGGGCGATCTGGACTTGCTTTTTCCGCGCGATCAGGTGCAGCGCGCGCAGACTGTTGCGTCCCATTTGGGCTATGAGCCGATCAGAGCAAGCGACCGCCATCCAACCGATCACTTGCCCACGCTGATTCGAAAGACGGGCTGGGTTTGGCAAGGCGAGCCGTACGATCCCGAGATGCCGCTGTCACTCGAGTTGCACTTTCAGCTCTGGGACGATCGCACCGAACGCTTCGGTCCGAGCGGGCTGGATTGTTTTTGGGAGCGGCGCCAGAGCAGGGAACTCGAGGGGCTGCGATTCGCCAGTCTTCATCCCGCCGATGCGATCGCATACGCGGCGTTGCATTCGCTGCGGCATCTGTTGCGAGGCGACGCCCGACTCTTTCACATCTACGAACTGGCGCAAGCGTTGCATCGCCACGCCGACGATGCCAGGTTTTGGGACGTCTGGCATGAACTGCACGATGGATCGGTGAGAATACTGGAGGCGATTTGTTTCTCTCTGGCGGAGAGTTGGTTCGGGTGCCGGCTTCCGGAGGCCGCGCGCGAGGAGACGGAGCGGTTGCCCGCGGACGTGAAGCGGTGGCTGGCGACGTACTCGCGGTCGCCGGTCGAGGGACTGTTTCGACCCAATAAAGACGAGCTTTGGCTGCATTGGGCACTCCTGCAATCGAGCCGCGACCGCGTGGCGATGTTGCGCCGCCGGCTCTGGCCCGAGCGATTGCCCGGCCCATTCGGCGCCACGCACGTTCCAGAGAGCCAGATCACGTGGCGGATGCGAGTAGGCAATCGAACTGATTATCTCAAGTATCTTGCATCGCGCCTTTCGCATCACACGCGCACGCTGCCGCCCACTCTATGGAGCGGGACGCGATGGTTCACCGCTGGGCTGGAACTCGGGCCTGAATACTGGCGCTTGCTGGCCGCCGAAGGTTTCTTCGACTTCGGAATGTTCGTCTTTTTCTTCCTCTACAATCTGTATCTGCTGAAGCTCGGCTTTCGCGAGAACTTTTTGGGACTGATGTCCGGTCTGATGACTGCGGCCAATATCGCGGGTTCGATTCTATCCGTGTTTGCGATCCAGCGGTTCGGCATGCGAAGGGCACTCATGGTCTCGTTCACGCTAGTGGCGGGGCTGTCGGCGTTACGCGCGGTGGCCACTTCCGGGCCTGCGTTGCTGATGCTGGCCGCCGCGGCGGGACTGGCCTTTTCGGTATGGCCGGTGGCGCTGGCTCCGGTGATCGCTTCCGTGACCACAGAGAAAAGTCGCACGCGCGGATTCAGTTTCATCTGCTCCGCCGGCATCGCCATCGGCATCTTTGGCAGCCTGGCGGCGGCGCGGCTGCCGGGCTGGATCATGCATCTGCGCTGGGCCTCTTCCGACATCGCGTCGTATCGGGTTTCACTACTGATAGGATGCGCCATCGTGCTGCTCTCACTCTGGCCGCTCGCCCGCGTGCGATTGAGCGACGCTCCTCGGCCGAGCGAGCGAAAACTGCATCGTCCCAGCCCGATGGTATTGCGCTTCCTGATCGCCATACTGGTTTGGAACCTAGGCACGGGCGCGTTTAATCCGTTTGCCAGCGTCTTCTTCGCACGAATGGGGATGCCGGTGGAGCATATCGGTTATGTTTTCTCGTCGTCGCAGTTGGCGCAGGTTATCGCAATCCTTTGCGCGCCGTTTGTCTTTCGGAAATTCGGCACGGTGCGCGCAATCTGGGGAATGGAAATGGCAACAGCGCTCGGATTAGTTGCATTGGCAACTGCGGGCGGTGCGATGTGGGCCGCGGCGGCGTACACAAGTTACATGGCGTTTCAGTACATGAGCGAGCCCGGCATGTTCACGTTGTTGATGGACAGCGTCCCGGCGGGCGAACGCAATGGAGCTTCGGCGCTCAACTTTCTGGTGTCTTTCGCGGGCCAAGCCATCGCCGCATCCGTGAGTGGATGGATGCTGGCGCGCTTTGGATATCCGCCCGTGCTGGCCGCGGGCGCATTCATCTGTGTGGCAGCGGCATTTCTGCTTCGGTCTCTTCTCGTGAAGCCGACCCAAGTTCTGACGCAAGCGTCTCAAGCAAGTTTATGATGCTTTTTTGATAGGCGCCTACCGTGAACGATCGGGCCCAGGCTTGGCGCGCGTTGCGAACGATTTCCCGGATGGTTCCTGGATCGGCCGTCATTACATCGCTGATGCGTGCGGCTAACGCTTGAGCGGTGAACTGGCGCGTTAGGAATCCGGTCACTCCATCGATCACTGCTTCCGGAATGCCACCAGCGGGGAATGCAACTACGGGAACACCGGCGGAGAAGGCTTCCAGCACGATGCGTCCCATGCCTTCTCGCTGAGATGGCACGACAAGAAGATTTAACTCGTTCAATATCTGCCGAACATCCGGCTGCCATCCGATGAACTGCACGGGCAGTCCGTAGGCCCGAAGCCTCACAGCATCGTAGTAGTCGCTGCCCGTGCCAAATAGTGGCGCGCCGCAGATTACGAAGCGCGCTTCGGGGAATTCATCCTTCGAGAGCGCGACCGCATTCACCAATTCCATTTGTCCTTTCTCGGGAGCTATGCGGCCGACGATTCCAATCTTCCAGGGACGATCAAAACAGCGTTCCCGATAGCCCGCGTCGCGAACGCCATTCGATATTACGTGCTGCTGGCGCCGCAAAGGCTCTAACACCGACTTGCTGCAGCCGACGACGATTGTCGCGTGGCGGCGAATCGACCATCGGGCCACTCGCAAGGCGGGGCCGCGCAAATGGTTGTGGACATGGAACAGGATCGGTACTCGTCGTGGCGTGGTGAGTGCAGCCGCGGGCAACAATCGCGGGCCATTCACGTAAACCAGATCGATGTTCGCGCAGGCGATCCGGTCGCTGATCCGTCGCATCTGCCGGCGCAGATCGAGGGTGAAACGTAGGGAATCCGCGACGCTCTTGTGTCCCGAGCCATAGTGACCGCACGGGATTTCGCCCACCGCGACATTGCGCGACTGAAGCGCTTCCACCAGGGGGCCGCGGCCGGGGACCAATACCTGCGGCTCCCAGCCGCTTTGTTGCACCGCATCCACCGTGTCCAGAAGCGCGTGCTGCGCGCCGCCCAATTCGCTGAACTGATCGAGGAACAGTATCTTCACACACGCCCCCGCGCGGCCAGCGCCAGCACGAAAAAGTATACGGGCAAGACTCGCCAATAGGTGAGCAGATCCGCCGAGAGCATTTGCACGCTTTGCCCGGCCCAGAAACAAAACATCCAAGCGCCGGTGAACGACCGAACGGAATCGGGCGACCGCGCCGCCCGATACGCGCCGGTGAGAATCGCGATATTGAGTGCGACCACGGCGAGCAATCCCGCGATTCCCGTCTCGGCCAGGAGCGTGAGATAGGTGTTGTCGCCGACGGCTTTGGCGCCGATGAAATCGGAATAGGGCAGCGTTTTATAGCCGACGCCCAGCAGCGCGCGCCAGGGATTGGCGATCAGATAGCCGACGAGAATTCGCCAGGCGTCGATGCGCCCGGAGAGCACGGCATTCGGCGATACCGAGAAATACTCGAACGCAGCCGACACCCGCAGCCATGCGGCTCGGGCGAATACCGGGAACGCGGCCCACAATGCGATCCCAGTTCCCATTCCAAAGACCGCGACCGCAGCGATCATTCGACGCCAGCGGATACGATCGCGCCGCAGCCAAAGCATCGCCACTAACGCTACCGCCAGGTTGACCAGAGACGCTCGTGAAAACGACAGAACCAGAGCGGCCGCCAGCGGCGCGGCTCCCAGGAACAGCGCGAGCCGGGACACCGGCTGGTCAACGCCCGTATCCTCCTTTCGCAGAAGCAGCGCGACGGCGGCCATCTCGAGAAAGAACGCGCACAGATTGCCCAGCGTGCTGGCTTCATAGAAGAAGCCCTGGGCGCGGCGGTACACGCCGCTATCGAGCCAGACAAACTGCCGCTCGTAACCCGCCGGCGGCGAAAACTGAAAGTAGAAGTCAACGCAAGCGTACAGGGCTGACAGCACGCCGGCCCAGTATAGCCACCGGATGGCGCGTAGCGACGCACGCAGGGTGAGGCGGCCGGGGCCATCGCGAACATACAGGAAAACGTAAATGGAGACTCCGAACAGCAGCACGCGCGCCAAACTGGCCGCGGCGATGGCGGCGCCCGAATAAACCGCGGCCATCGCGATGCTGCACGCAAAGATCGACCAAAGCGCGAGGAGCGACAACGCGAGAGCGTCCGGTTGGAAGCGCCATTCGGCGAGACGCAGCAGGCCGATAAACAGCCCCGCGCCGGCGATCGCAATCGCGACGTGCGGGCCGGAATCGCCCCAAGGAATCGGTAGCGGCGGAGTCAGAAGCGCGCATCCAAGAAACAGGGCGAGCCAGGCGGTGGGCGTGCGAAGAAGGCGCCAGACGATCGGGGCCGCGATTAATGGCGCCCACAACAAGGCTTTCTCCGCGAGGCTGGGCGCGAGCGCCGTCGCCGCTGCATACGCTCCCAGGGAGAGACCCGCAATCCATTGTTTCCGGCTTTGAGATGGAGCCGAGGGAGTCACGCGTGCATCTCACGGGGAAGCGGCCTTTCATAGCGAATCGATCTTCGGCCATACACGAACGCAAAGCTCAACCAGCCGATTGACAATATCAAGGCCACCAGAAGAGCGGCTACTACGTTGAGCGAAATGCTCGGCGAGCTGGGACGTTGTGGTACCGTTCCGGGATCGATGATCCGAAGCTGTTCGGCGTGCGTGCCGGCCGTTGCACGAGATTCGAGCAAGCGCCCGGCGACGGTCTCGTAGGACTGTTGGGCCACTTTGAGCGTGGTCCCGAGCGCTTGCCTCTTGGCAGTCCGCAATGCCAATGCTGTCGTTTTCCGGTCAATCGCCTGCTGCAACTCTTGCGAGCGTTTGGCTAGCAGAGCGGCTCGCGCCCGCGCAGCGTTCCATTGCTCGCGCGCGAAAGGTCCATCCTGTGCCTGCTGCTGGTATTCGGCCGCTTCGGATTCGGCGTTCACTAATTGTTCTTCCACTTTGCCGCGCAGGTCGATATCCGCGTCGATTTCCGATTGCAGCGATTCCACTGGTTCATTGAGCACTATAGCGTTCCAGGCGGCCTGAATATCAGTCAGGCGGCGCTGCGCTTCCGTTACCTGCTTCTCCGCGAGATCGGCAAAGTCGCGATCCGACGCCAGGCTCTCACCGTGGCTGAGACTCACTGTTTCCTCGGCGATATATTGCGCGAGCGCCTGAGCAACCCTGGGATCGCTCAGTGTGGCGCTGACCTCGAGGACTTTTGTGTCCCTCAGCTTCGAGATTTTCAGCACGCGATGTTGGAGCGATTCCAACGACTGCGAATCGTTCGATCGCAAATGGAACTTCTCCGCCGCCCTGGCAAACAGGGTTTCGCTGTTGCCGAACAGCTCGTACGTTTTGAGCGACTCCAGATATATTGCGCTCACCGCGGTAGTAAGACGGGCATCGCTGCCCCCGGGCGGTTCGATGACAATGCTGGCGGTGGCCGTGTACTGTTTGGGGAGCAGCAGGCTGACGCCGAGGGCGAGCACCATCGCCACGGCGCACGCGATCGCGATCACCTTCCAGCGACGGCGGAGGTAATCTACGTATTCGAAGGCGTCAAACGATTGGTGCATAGCAATGATTGGTTGTTACCGAAGAAGGTCCGCGCTCGTCAGTTCGATATGCTCTCGCTTGTGCCGCCGATCGCGGCGCTGGTTCCGCTCCTAATTACGCCAGGCCTGCTCGCTTATTTCGATATTACGCCTAAAATAGCGATTCTCCTATTAGGAATGACGCTAATGTTATTACAAGTGCGCGCAAATTCATGCAATATGCGCGCGCTGTGGGGCGCCAGCGCTGGGAGGTGGCTGGCTGGACTTCTGACTGCCGAATGGACTGCGTTCGCCATCGCCAGTTGGCTGTCCTTAAACCGCACCCTGTCGGTGGATGGCGGTTCCTGGCGGCGCTTGGGGCTGATTCCAGAGACGGGACTGCTGATATTCGTGTTGCTTGCTTCGGGCTGGCTGGCGGCGCAAAAAGATCGCGTGCGGACGCTACTGCGAGCGGTGGCAGCGAGCGGTGCGCTGGCGGCTTGTTATGGGATTGCGCAGTACTTGGGATGGGACCCATGGTTACCGGTCCGCGCATATCAAGTCGGGGAAGGCGTGTTCAGCATCGTTCGACCGCCGGGAACGTTGGGCCATGCCGATTATTTCGCGGCCTGGCTGGTGGTGGTCTTGTTCTTTGCGGTTGCCTTGGATCGAATCGAAGACAATTGGCGGTATCGAGCCGGCGCACTGACGGCGGCTGGATTGGCGGCGATGGCGATTCTCTTGAGCGGCACGCGCGCGGCGATGTTGGGCGCATGCGTGGGCGGTATCGCGCTGCTGTTGACCCGGCGCGAGCGTATCCCGGTGCGCGGCGTTGCGATCGGGTTGATTTGGACAGCGAGTGTGGCCGTGTTCTTTTTCTCGCCCGCGGGTCTGAAGCTACGGGCCCGCCTGCATTGGTCAATCGAGGATCCCCGCGGCGGCGCACGTCTGCTGCTTTGGCGGGACTCTCTGCATATGAGCGCGCATCGGCCGCTGGTTGGCTTTGGTCCCGAAACCTTCGCCACCGAGTTCCCTCGCTTCGAATCGATACAACTTGCAAGGCTGTATCCGGATTTCTATCATGAGTCGCCGCACAACATTTTCCTGGACACGCTGACGGCGCAGGGAATGCTCGGGCTACTGGCGTTGATTGGACTCTGCGCTTTAGGCGCCTGGAGCGCGATGCGTGCCTGCCGCGCCGGGAATGCCTTGGGGCCGCCGCTCGGCGCCGCATTGGCGGGTCTGCTGGTCACGCAACAGTTTACCGCTTTCGTTTTTACGACAGCTCTATATTTTCATCTACTCGTTGCGCTGCTGGTGGTTGCCGCCTGGTCGCCTTGGAAACCGGCGCCTGCTCGTAAGACGCAGCCCGTTGTCCTGCTTCCTTCGGTTCTGTTGATCCTGATCTTCGCCGCATACGCCACGCATCTTGTGATGGCCGATCGCGCGCTTACAATTACATGGAAACGCATCATCGAAGGCGATATTATCGGCGCCTCCGCGGCATATCGCTCGGTGCAACTCTGGGACCGGTGGGGCGCAACATCCGACTTGAGCTATTCGCGCGCCATGCAGGAGGCCGCTACGATCACACCAATCTTTAGCACTCGTCTGGCGGCGCGCCAGCAAGCTCTGGACGCGGGCGTTCGCGCCGTCCGCAGCGCCGAGAACCGGCAAAACGCCTGGTACAGTCTCGCGCTGCTGCTGGCCCAGCAGAACGACGCCACGGGCGCGGAGCGGGCGCTCCGCAACGCCATCGCTTGGGCGCCGCACTGGTTCAAGCCGCATTGGGCGCTGGCGCGGCTGCTCGATCTTTCCGGCCGCGGCGGGGAAGCGATCGAAGAAGCCCGCATTGCTATCGAGTGCGATGGCGGACACGACCCGGAAGTGGGCGAAACCTGGAAGCAGTTAACTCAAGCGAGAGACTCGCGTTGAATTTCACAAACTGTTTACAGTTCGGCCATTGTCTTACGCAGTGTAGGTCGCCTATAGTTAGCGCAAGGAGCATTTCGATGCGGATTCGTACTATTGCGCTTCTATTTGTCTGCGCCGGCTTGGCACTGGCCCAAGCTCCGTCTGTTTTCACCGGGGGCGTCTTGAACGGCGCGAGTTTCGCGAAAAATCAGCCCGTAACCCCGGGGGCCCTGGTTTCGATTTTTGGGACACAGTTAGCGTCGAAGGTCTCGCAGGCGGACACGATTCCGTTGTCTAAATCCCTGGGCGGAGTGACGGTACAGTTTGTCAACGGCGACACGAAAATCGATGCTCCCATGTTGTTCGTTCAGCCGGACGACCCAGCCGACAACGTCACCTCGCAATTAAACGTGCAGGTGCCTTGGGAGCTTGTTCCCACGGGCGCCACGGCCAACGTGAATGTGATCGTGACCAACAACGGCGTGGCCTCGGCGCCGTCGCAGGTGGCCATTGCTCCATTTTCCCCCGGCGTATTCGCCTCTAACGGCTTGGCCATCGCCGTCAATAGCGACGGAACGCTCGCCTGGCCGACCGGCGCCGTTCCCGGACTCACGACACACCCGGCGAAGATCGGAGACGTGGTGATTGTTTACGCCACGGGTTTGGGCGCGGTTGCAGATCCGCCCGCCGACGGCGAGAATTCGCTGGATAAGTTGCGCACTAACTTAGTTACGCCTCAGATCATGATCGGGGGCATGTCGGCCAAAGTGCAGTTCGCCGGTCTAAGCCCGCAATTTGTAGGTGTGAATCAGATTAACGTAACAATACCGAACGTCACACCCGGAAATAGCGTTCCTTTTCAAATTATATTGGGAGGGATTACCACCTCCGCCGGCGTCACGATGGCCGTCAGTCCATAGGCGGCGACGGCTCATCCGCTACCAAGCGCCATTTCCGCAGATGATCGCGGGAATGGTGCGCGCTACGATCTTGAGATAGGTTCTAGCTGTGAGGCTTCGAACCAGCTCTAAATCCATGGCGGCGCGCCGTGGGAAGCGGATGGCGCTGCGTCCGTAGATCTGCCAGAGGCCGGTGAGTCCCGGCTTCACCGACAACAACTCAGCCGCGTTTTCGGCGTAGTACCGATCGATCTCCGCGCGTGTGAGCGGGCGGGGGCCCACCAGCGACATCTCCCCACAGGCGACGTGCCAAAGCTGCGGCAGTTCGTCGATGGAATGCCGGCGGCAAAACGACGCAAACCAGCTGCTCACGCGCGGGTCGGAAGGATCTTTGCCGCCATCGTCTGGATTCGCGATAATGCGTTCGATCCAAGCGCGGCCATCGCCCGCCGCTCCATCCCGCGGCCACATGGTGCGCAGCTTCAGCATCCAAAACGGCTGGCCCTCCCTCGCCACGCGCAAATGCGCGATGAAGGGCGAACGCCTAGACAGCGCCGCCACGGCAACGGCCGACGCCGCGATCGCGGGGGCTGCCGCCGCTAGTAACAGGAAGCCGGCCGCCCGCTCGACGGTTTCTGGAAGCGAGAACGCTCTCGCAGTGCGCGAATCGCCGAGAAGGGGACTTTCGAAAGGTCCAAGATTGATAGTAGACACAGCGAAAAGGCCCGAAATACAGGGTCCTAATCGCAGTATACGGGCCGCGTCCTCACAGGCCAAGGGTTGTACAATTTGTTTGCATTTCTTTTACGGCCATGCCACTCCCTTGCGGTCATGGTTCAGTTTTCAGCGCCCGCGAATCGCGTCGCCCAGCGAAACATGGTTGTCATCCAGGATCGTGGCGGTGGCGCGTTCCAAAGCCGCGCGCGCTTTCAGGTACGCGCTTTTGGCCACCACCACGGTGGATTTGGCCTGCGCCAGAAAGCTTTGGTACTGAATGATGAAGAAGCTGGTGGACGCGCCGACGTCAAACTTAGCCTGCTCGACATCGAGAGACTCCTGCTGCAACTTTTCGGTCTCGACGGATGCGTCATAAGACGCCCGGGCGCGTCGCATGGCGATCACTGCGTCTTCCACTTCCAGTTGCGCCTGTTTATGGAGTTGTTCCTGCACCACCTGGCTTTGCCGAAGCAGGATTTCGTCGCGCGTGACGTCGGCCTGGGCGATCCGATTGCGCAGCGGCAAAGTAATATTGAGACCGATTTCATAGCTGGGGTATTTGCGCGTGGCGAGCTGCTCCAGCGCACTGCCGTAACCGCCCACCAAGGGCGTGTCGATTCCCGGCAGCAACGGATTCAGTTGAGCGGCCAGCGCGCTGTTTTGAGCCGTGCCCACCAGATCCACCTCCGGCCGCAGCCCGTTGCGCGAGCCCTGCAAGCTGATCTGCGTGTTCTCCACCTGGACGCCGGCCTGCGATAAGTCGGGCCGATTGGCGAATGCCAGCGCGATCAGATCCTGCAAAGGCCGGATCTCGTCGGTCCCGGGAACCTCGATGGAATCGGTGGGGATGATGCGCGCGTTCAGCACCTCGGGATCGTTGTCGGTACGCCGCGTGATCACGTTCTTGACGATCGCTTCCTGCTCCTCCAGCAACCCGCGCGAGTCGATGAGGTCCTGGCGGATGGAAAACACTTGTGCGTTGGCTCGCGTCAGTTCCACCGGCGCCTGCGTGCCTTCATCGACCTCCGACTTCGTGTCGGTGTAGAGTTTCTCGGCGGAGGCCAGCGTTTCTTCCTTCACCTTCACGTCTTCATACAGCGCCACCAGATCCGTATAGAGGCGCACTACACCGTAGACGGTAGCGATCAGCTGCTGCTGCACCAGCAGACCGGCGATTTTCTGTTCGTTCTTCGAAATGCGAATGAAGCGGCGATTTACCGCCAGGCCGAACCCGCGCAATAGCGGCTGCGTCACCGTGAATCCTAGACTGGAGGTGCTGTAGGGGCTGAAAGCGCTCTGCAAAGAGTTGGTAGTGTAGCGCGCGTTGTCGAAGTTTGCACTCAGTTCCGTGCCCGGTCCGAAACCTTGGGTGTAGGCCGCGTTGGCATTGGTGGTGTTGCCGGTCAGTGCGTTGCCGCCATAAGCCAGCGGATTTGTATCGGGCGTGGATTGATGCGCCCAATTGATTTGCCCTATGAGAGCGGGATCGAACTGCGGAATCGCGGGGCCGTTGGAAAGCGGGACGTTCTGGAGCAGGGAAAGATTATCCAGCTGTTCGGACAGCGCGCCGAGTTCGGAAGGGTTGGTCGGCACCGATCCCGCGGCTCCCACGGTAGGCGTCGCCGCCGAGGTCACCAGCGGACTGGCTGGGCCGCCCACACCCACCGGCACCTCAAAGATATTGTAAGTCAGACCTCGCAGCAGGCCCCCGCCTTTGGCTCGCAGCACCTCGGTATCCGCCGTGGGCAGGCTGTAGCGCTCCAGTTGGATGTCGAGATTGTTTTCGATGGTCAGGGCGACCGCGTCGGAAAGCGAAAGATAAATGTTGCCGGCTCGCAGCAACTGCCGGATGCGCGGGGAATTGGACAGATCCACGGGCGCGACGGGATGTTCCACGTAGGGCTGCTTCAGCCAGTCGAAGGCCTTGCCTGGGTAGTCGGCAGGGGCCGGGAAACCGGCCGGCGCGAGCAGGAGCAAACAGAGAAATACGACGCTGATCTTTTTAACACTGATCTTTTTCATGCTGATCTGATTCATGATGGATTCGGTTCCAAGCACGCGGCCGGCGATACGGATCGGGCCGCGTGTTCTTTCAGAGTACGGCAGAGCAGGGCAGGGCACGAGCTAGCGCGAGCGTTTGGAAGCGCCCGCGCTGCCCACCGCCGCCAAAATCGGATGAACCTTCACGCCTTCCTGAACGGAATCGTTCGGGTTCGCGATCACGCGCTGTCCGGCGCTCAGACCCGAGAGGATTTCGATATCGCTTCCATAGTCCCGGCCGACGACGACGTGCTGGAAATGAACGGCGTTGTTGGAATCGACCACGGCCACCATGGTTCCCTCAGGGCGCACCGAAAGGGTGTCGCTCGGAAGCAGGAGCGGTGGATCTTTGCGGGGCAGATGCAAGTCCACTTCGACGTACATTCCTGGGAGCAGCTTGCCTTCCGGATTCGGAACCTGAACTTCCACCAGCAAGGTGCGGCTGGCCGGATCCATGGCGTTGGCAGTGCGGGTGACGGCGCCCTCGAACTTGCGCTCCGGGAGCTCCGGTGTCGCCAGCGACGCCTTCTGTCCGACATGCACATCGGAGGCGCTGGATTGCGGGACATTCAAATAGGTGCGAAGAAGATTGGTTTGCGCAATGCGAAACAGCAAGGTGCTGCCGGTGTTCACCAGCGTGCCTACATCCACGTTGCGCAGGGTGACCACGCCGGCGAAAGGCGCGCGCACCTTGAGATATCCCTGCATTTCACTTAACCGCCCGACGTTGGCCTGCATGGCGGCGATGTTCCCCTTGGCGGCATCCACGGCGCGCTCCAGCGCCCTCACGTTCGCTGCCTGGGCCTGATATTGCGCCTGATACTGATCGTTCTCCTGCTTGGACACCGCGCCGCGCTTCACCAGATTATCCCAGCGCTCCGCGGTTACTTTGGCGATGGACTCGTTGGCTTTGCCCTGTTCGAGAGCCGCGTTGGCGCGCGCCAAATCCGCCTGCGCCTGATCCACCGCCGCTTGCGCCTGTCGAACCTGCTGATCCAGATCGGGCGCGTCCACTACGGCCATAAGCTGCCCGGCGGTGACGCGGTCGCCGATATCCACGTAGCGGCGCTCGACGTAGCCTTCGGCGCGCGCCAGGATGGGGGCTTCCGTCACGGCCTGAATATTGCCGGGAAGCACCAAATCGCCCATGGTGGACGCTTTCTTGGCCGCAACGACGGTCACATCGGGGAGGGCGTCATTCTGCACATTGGCTTCGGCGATGACCTGCAGATCTCGCCTATGATGCGGGATATAGCCCACGAAGAAAGCCACCAAAAAGACCGCCGCCACCAGAACCAGCAGCATGACGATCTTGCCCGGGGAGGGCCGTTTGGGATGCTCCAGCGCGGTGTGCGCTCCATGCGAATTTTTTCGCTCCAACTGCTGCGTCAGCCGCTCGATTTCGGCGCGTAGTTCTTGCTCGGTGGCGGGCGAAGAGCGTTCGATTGGATTATCAGGTTCGTTCAACGTCGATGATGTCATTGCTATTTCAAGTTATGCAATTTCGATCGGTGTGCTTTGTCAATACATCTGAAATTCGGATTCGGGCAGCCCCTCGCGCTCTTCCTCTTCGATCTGCTTGTCGTGGTCGATAGGCGGAAGCTTGCGCAGGTAGCTGTACACGATCGGCACAATGAGCAACGTCGTCACGGTAGCCAGAAGTAATCCGCCGATGACGGCCCGGCCCAGGGGCGCGTTCTGTTCGGCGCCCTCGCCGATCCCGAGCGCCATCGGCAGCATGCCGAGAATCATGGCGGCCGCAGTCATCAGAACCGGCCGCAACCGCGTGTATCCGGCCGAAAGCGCCGCCGCTCGCGCGCCCTTTCCTTCCATTCTTTCGTCATTCGCGAAGACCACCATTAGAATACTGTTGGCGGTGGCCACGCCGATGCACATGATGGCGCCCATCAAGGACGGAACATTCAGGGTGGTTTGCGTTACGTAGAGCATCCACAGGATGCCGGCCAGGGCGCCGGGCAGGGCACACAGAATGATGAATGGATCCGCCCAGGATTGGAAATTGACCGCCATCAACAGGTATACCAGAACGATGGCCGCCAGAAGGCCCAGGCCGAGACGATAGAAAGAACTTTGCATGGTGGCGGCCTGTCCGCGCAGAAAGATTTGCGTGGTGGCGGGAATCTTGGTGTCCGCAATGATTTTTTCCACTTGCGAGGCCACTCCTCCCAGGTCCCGCCGGTCGATATTGGCGTACACATCGAACACCGGCTGCACGTTGTAATGGTTTGCGATTTCGGGGCCCGTGGTGTGTTCCAGAGTGGCCAGGTTCGACAGTAATTGCGTTTGGTACGGTAGCGCGCCAGGATTCCCGTATGCCGCCGAGCTCTGATTCGGGGCCGCTCCGGTGGAACCGTCGCCCTGGTTTGCCGCGCCTTCCATCGAACCAGGAGTGTTGAACGCCACCGCGGAGCCCGCCGCCGAGACGGGAGTTCTCATCAGCTTGTCGAGGGAATCCAGCTTGTATTGAGGCGTCTGGATCAAGATGTTGTAGCTAACGCCGTTCTTCCAGTTGAGCCAGAAGTTCGGAGCCACCTGGCTGCTGCCGCTGAGGGAAATAAGCAAACTGCTGGCAACGTCTCTCTGGGTCAGGCCCAGTTGGCCGGCCTTGATGCGATCCACATTGATGCGCAGCTCGGGTGCGTCCACTACCTGATGCACGTGAACGTCGGCGGCGCCGGGAATGCGCGCGATGCGCTCAGACAAACGCTCGGCAATATCGTAATTCGGTCCGGCGTCGCGGCCAGTGACCTGCACGTCGATGGGAGCGGGCAGTCCCGAGTTCAGAATCTGATTGGTGATATTGGCCGCTTCAAAAAAGACGACCAAGTCGGGGAACTTCTCGTGTAGCCGTTTGCGCAGGCGCTCGGTGGTGATCTCAGTGGGGGTGTGTTCCGGAGTCAGCGAGATGAGAATGTCGCCGTCGTTCTCCCCGATCACCGTACTGTCTCCAAAGGCCAGATTGAACCCGCCCGGAGGCACCCCAATATTGTCCAGAATCGTGTCCAATTCTCCCGGCGGAATCACGCTCCGTATCTCCCTTTCAATCTCAGCGAAGATCAGCTCCGTTTTCTCGATGCGAGTTCCGGCGGGCGCTTGAGCGTGCAAACGAATCTGTCCGGAATCCACGGTGGGAAAGAAATCTCGTCCCACCAGGTAGACCAAGCCCAAGGAGCCTAAGGAAAAAATCAGAAAAACGGAGAGAACGGCGGCGCGATGATCCAGCGCCCAGTCCAGCAATCCCGTGTATGAGGCGCGAAACCGCTCAAAATTGCGATTGAAGGCGAAATGGATGCGCCAGATAAGCGGATGGCCTTCCGCCGTTCCGCCTTCGCCGTGCTCGCCGGATCGATACATGTCGACCTCCGGCTTCAGCATGTAGTGCACCATGGTGGGAATCAGAGTGCGCGAGAGCATATACGACGCAAGCATGGCGAAAACCACGGCCAGCGCCAGAGGCGTGAACAGAAACTTAGCGGCGCCTGTCAGAAGCAGAACTGGCGCGAATACAATGCAGATCGAAAGGGTGGAAACAAACGCTGGGATCGCGATCTGTTGCGCCCCATCCAGCACTGCGCGCACCAGCGGCTTCTTCATCGCCAGATTGCGGTGCGTATTTTCAATTTCAACGGTAGCGTCGTCCACCAAAATGCCGACCGCCAGCGCCAGGCCGCCCAGCGTCATCACGTTGATGGTATGGCCCATCAGTTTCAAGATGATGAGCGAAGTCAAAATGGACAGCGGAATCGAGATACAAACGATGACCGTGCTGCGCCAGCTTCCCAGAAACAGCAGGATCATCAACCCCGTCAGCACCGCCGCGGTAGTGGCTTCTTTCACCACGCCGCTGATGGCGGCGCGCACGAACAGCGACTGATCGAAGAGCTCCCGCACTTTCAGGCCCGGTGGCATGGCGGCCTCAATTCTAGGAAGCTGGGCCTTCACCTTGTTGACGATGTCGAGCGTCGAAGCTTGCCCGTTGCGCAAGATCGTCAGCAGCGCTCCGCGTGTTCCATTGGTCCGTACAATGTTCTGTTGGACCGAGAATCCGTCCCGCACGGTGGCAACGTCCTTCAGGTATACAGTCGCGCCATTCACCGTCTTAATGGGCAGGTTGTTCATCTCGCTGATGATCTCAGGACTGCTGTTGATACGAACTGCGTACTCGGTGTCGCCGACTTTGATGGTGCCGGCCGGCAAGATCAAGTTCTGTAAATTGAACGCATTCGAGACGTCGATCGCCGACAACTGCTTGGCGTAGAGCGCATTGGGATCGAGATCCACCACCACTTGGCGCTGCTTGCCGCCGTACGGGCCCGGCACCGAGGCGCCCTGTACCGTAGCCAGCGGAGTGCGGATAAAGTTCTGCGCCAGATCGTAGATTTCCTGCTCGCTTAGTGTCTTGCTTTCCAGGCCCAATTGGATAACGGGCACACTGGAGGCGTCATACTTGAGTACATTGGGCGGGAAAATCCCCGGAGGCATGGCGCGCACTACTACATTTGCGATGGCCGAGATCTGGCTCATCGCCATCTCGACCTTTACGTTTGGCTGAAAATATACACGGACCACCGACACGCCGTAATAAGACTGCGACTCGATGTGCTCGATGTCGTTGACCGTGGTGGTCATGCCCCTTTCGAAGACCGTCAGAATGCGGCTCTCCATCTCCGAGGGAGACATACCAGCGTAGTTCCAAACCACGCTAACGACGGGAATATCGATGTAGGGGAAAATGTCGATAGGCATCGTGAGGATCGAGGCCACTCCAAGCAGCAGAATGGCCACGGACATCACAACGAAGGTATAAGGGCGGCGGAGCGCTAATCGGACTATCCACATACACAGCTCAAGCTATATGGTAATAAAGGAGATGGTTTCGCCGCTCCTGAGGTTATTGGCCCTTTGGAGCTAGAGTCACAACTGCAGAGACGTATCTAACAGATTCTCGGTTACTTAGTTGCCGAGATTCGCCTTAGCGCCCAGCCGGATTAGCTGCGTTTCGCCGGGTCCCTGGAAGAACGTAAAGCCTGGCCGATCCTTCCACGCTTGAGGTCCACCCAGCCGGATGCCGTGTTGGAGTGTGACGTCGTGGATGCGTTTCACTAAAGCTTCATATGCCGGATCGGTCTGTTTGTGTCCCGAAAAATTGCCGAGATCGACGCTCGCGGCGAAGATGACATCGACCCCGGCACCGAGGCTATCTTCTCCGCATTGTCGACGCCAATGGGAGTTTCGATCATGATCACCACCACCATGTTGTCGTTGGCGGTCTGGCGGTAATCGTTGCCATAGAGCGCGTTGTATTGGCCGCTGCCCATGCTGCGGCGTCCTACCGGAGGATACTTGGCCCATTTTACGGCGGCCTCGGCCTTTTCCACCGTGTCGACGGTAGGCACGATGATTCCGAGCGCTCCGATGTCGGTGGCTTTCTGAATATCGCTCTCGGTGGCGTCGGGCACGCGGACAAACGGCATCGCGCTGGCGCCCCGGCAGGCCCAGATCATGTGCGCGACGTCCTCAAACGTCAGCGGGCTGTGCTGCATCTCGATCCACGTGAAATCGTAACCCGAATTCGGCACCCGCGCAGTACATATTCGGATCGGGCGAATAGACCGTGGCGCCGGTGAGCGGTTTGCCCGCCATGAGTTTTTGTTTGGCTGTATTGTAGAGCTTGCCTGGCCCGTCTTGTGCTGGAACGGCCGCCGCCAGCGCCAACGCGATCAAAACGCCTCGCCACATGGGACCTCCTGAGGATCGAAACAATTCTACTTCAGTCCGAGTTCGCAAGTTGCGAGGGTTGGCCGCGTCATGGTGGAGGTCGCGCTTGACGCTCCAAATTCGCGCCTGCACGCCTAATTTCCGACTTTTACTTTCTCATTTGCGTCTTATTTCCCGAAAGGAAAGATTTGTCCGATGACCCGAATCGTCGATCGCCTATTGGTTGTAGCCTGTCTCGGCGCGGCTCTCACTTGCCAGGCCCAGACGTCCGCCACCACTCAAAATGGAATCACACTAGCCGGGCCAGGGTACACTGAGCCCCACGCGACCCTGGCGGTTGCGCCCGGACAAATCATCACCCTGCACGTGTATGGTCTTACGGTCACCACGCCGACGAGTGTCACAGCGACCCCAACTGGTTCCGGTCTGCCGCACACGCTGAATGGAATCTCGGTCGACTTAGTCCAAGGTACGCCGGCGGTTACTACGAGTCTCGAACTTCACGCGCTCTACCAAACCCTTTGCGCGCAACCGGCCTCCTGCTCTAACTTGACGGGCATCACCCTGCAAATTCCATTCGCCCTCGACGTCAATTTCGCCGCAAACAGCTCTCTTTTTCCCGTGCTGCGAATTAGTCAGAATGGAGCTGCGGTGGGTGGGGTGATGCTGCAACCAGTGGATGACGCGGTCCACGTGCTGAATACTTGTGACGACACGCAGACTTATATCAGCGCAGCCTACACACTTCCGCAAGACATTTGCGCGCCGGTCGTGATGGTGAATCAGAAACTCAACAGCTTATACAATCTGGCACAGGGCGGCGATGAATTGGCGGTTTGGCTGTATGGGCTTGGCGCCGTCACCCAGCAAGCCTCCGATTGTTGCAGCAATCCCGATCAACTCTCCCAGCCCCTGGCGCAGTTTCAACTCAACTTTGACTTTCGGCCGAATGCACCCGCATCTCCCGCCGTCTCGGGCTTCGGCTTGACGGCGGCCCCGGTGTTTGTCGCCTACACAGGGGGGACCTATCAGCTCAACTTTGTGGTCCCACCCGTTCCAGTTGGAGTTCCGGCCTGCGACGGCGTGAAGATTCAATCGAACCTAACCGTCACCATCAGCGGGCCGAACTCCTACGACGCGGCGCAGATCTGCGTCTCGCCGAACTAAGGGTGC